>ERZ761607.123-NODE-123-length-171556-cov-13.266471_pt1 | contig 171556 bp, 122 predicted proteins | sample MGYA00511164_ERZ761607 | MGnify/ENA primary metagenome ERZ761607 (study PRJEB28899, sample SAMN02445080) | bioreactor sludge metagenome | biome: EBPR sludge | place: Australia: Brisbane, Thorneside Wastewater Treatment Plant | collected 2011-06-22 ... | reverse complement strand
CCCTTAGAGGCTGAGCTTGGCATTATGCGGCAAGTCAATCGGCCTTTGATGTGTGCTCGCTTCGATGTTGCATTGAGGACTGCGAGAGTCAGTCATGGGTATCGTAATTCGGAGCACCCTAGCCCTGCCGCTTGACTTTCGGCGGCGGGTTACGCGGTGGCGAGGTTGCTGGCGGTTCGTTCGGCGGCGGCACGTTGCACTGCCGCGCGGCGTTGAGCCGCCATCGCGTGGGGCGTGAGTTCGTTCACCGTTTTGGTGGTGGCGCTTGGCAGCCGTTCGAAGGTAACCGTCACGCACAGCGCCCAATGAAGGAACTCGCTTCATAGAGGCGAGCGCTCAAGAGGTGTCGCTTGTATGAGCAGCAGCGAAGCGATGATCTTGAAGCGGGACGCGGGCGGGCGCGTCGTGGTGCCAGTGGCGCGCCAGATTGATCTGGTGCGGGAGTATGAGCGCAGCGGGCTGAGCGGGCCGAAGTTCGCGGCGATGGCCGGACTGAAGCACCAGACCTTTGCCACTTGGCGGCGCAAGCACGGCACTCAACCACCGATACGGACCTGGTCAGCCACCTCCGCGTCGCCTCACGCGGTGGCCTGGATGGAAGCGGTGGTGGATGCGAAAGGCGCGTCTGCTGGCGGGATCACTCTGCTGCTGCCTGGCGGTGCCCGGGTGGAACTGACTCGCCCTGATCAGACGGTTCTCGCGGCGCATCTGCATCACTGCCCTGCCATGCTGAGCTTTACCGGCAGTTTGAAGGTCTTCATCTGCCTGGAGGCGGTGGACATGCGCAAAGGCTTTGAGGGGCTGCACGCCGCCGTTGCCGAGCAACTCAAGGAGGATGTGCGGGGTGGTGCTCTCTTTGTGTTCTCCAACCGGCGGCGCACGCGGCTCAAAGTGCTCTACTTCGACGGCACGGGGCTGTGGCTGATGACCAAGCGGCTGGAGCAGGGCGCGTTCTTCTGGCCGAAGGCGGCACAGGCGGGCCAGACGAAGCTGCGGCTCGCGCCGGAGGCCTTCGCGCTGCTGACCGACGGCATCGACATGCATGGGGCCAGGCCGCGCGGGTGGTATGAGCGCGGCGATGAGTAAAGTTGGTTTTTGATGGCATGTTAGTTGCATGGAGGCGCGGTACGTGCTTATGCCAAGGATACGCCGATGCCCGAGATGACACCGCTGGAAGCCCGCCTGACACAGGAGAACGCAAGGCAGGCGCAGGAGATCAAACTGCTGCGGGAGAAGATCGACCTGCTCATCCGCCGCGTGTTTGGAGCCAGCAGTGAGCGGCTCGACACCGACCAGCTCCTTTTGGCCCTGGAGGGCATGGAGGCAAAAAAGCCCGAAGCCTCCAGCGGCGCCGCCGTCGCCTTGGAGGCTGATTTGAAGGACAAGCCCGGGCGCAATCCGAAGCGCAAGAAGAAGGGCGGCATCACCGAGGAGCTGCTCGCCTCGCTGCCTGCGGTGGAGGTGGTGCTCGTGCCTGATGAAGTGCGCGCCGAACCGGAGGCCTACCGCCTGGTGGACGAAGTGGTGACCCGGCAACTCGACTACGAGCCCGCGCGCTATGTTTGCAACAAGATCATCCGCAAGCGCTACGCGCGGATTGACAGCCCGCACCTGCCGCCAGTGGTCGCCCCGCTGCTCACGATGCTGGAACGCAGCAAGGCGGGGCCGGGTTTGCTGGCCTCGATCCTCACGGGCAAATACTGCGACCATCTGCCGCTTTATCGCCAGCAGCAGATCGCCAAGTGGCGGCATGGCATCGAGCTGACGCGCCAGGACATGTCGCGCTGGGTGGGGCTGGCAGCCGATTGGCTCAAACCGATTTATCAAATCATCCTCGGCGGCATGTGGGGGGACGGGTATGCGCAGATCGATGAGACTGTGATCAAGTATTTGGACCCCGGCAGCGGGCGGGCTCAGCACGGCTACTTTTGGGCGGTCAAACGCCCGGGAGGCGACGCGGCCTTTCATTGGGCCGCCTCGCGCGCGGCAAGCGTGCTGGAGAAGATCGTGCCGGCGGACTTCAGCGGCACGCTGCAAACCGACGCCTATGGCGCTTACCCCGCCTTTGCCAGGCGGCACGGCCAGCCGCTCACACTTGCCGCCTGCTGGGCGCACGCGCGGCGGGAGTTCGTGGAGGCCAGCCTGACTGGCGAACGCAAAGCCGACGCGCGGCTCATCGTGAGGCTCATCGGCCATCTGTATGCCATTGAGGCGCAAATGAGGGTCAAGCGAGCGGGCGCCAAGCTGCGGGCGCTGACACGCCAAGTGGAGAGCCGCCCCATCATGGAGCGCATCGGCGCGATCCTGCGGCATTGGAAACGCAAGAGGCGGCACCTGCCTCGCAGCCAGATGGGCAAGGCCATCGACTACTCGCTGAGCATTTGGGACGGGCTGCGCGTGTTCCTTGAGGACGGGCGCGTCGAGATTGACAACAACCCCGTGGAACCGGAGCGCAGCGGAGATAGACAGCCGTCAGGCTGCCCCGCAGGGGTGAGCAACGCGAATCAAAACGCGATCCGCCCGACCGCCGTGGGCAAGAAGAACTGGCTCTTCATCGGAGATGCTGAAGCAGGCGAGCGCAGCGCCATCGTGTTCACGGTGATCGAAGCCTGCCGCCGCCGGGGCATCAATCCGTTCGACTACCTGCGCGACGTGTTCACCCGGATGCCGCTGATGGCCGCCGCCGACTACCCAAGCCTCACACCGGAGGCCTGGCTGCAAGCACGCCAGCCGGCCCAACCCGCCAGCAAAGCTGGGTCAGCGCTCCTTTCCACAAGTCGCCAAAGGCGCTGTGCGTGACGCTTACGTTCGAAGAGTTCCGTGAGGTAGTTCACGGCGTTGAGGCCGACTCGATGGCAGTTGCCGATCAAGGTGTAGAACGTGGCGGCACGTTCGCCGCTCTGCGGGTCGCCCATGAAGAGCCAGTTTTTCTTCCCGATGGCGCTGGGACGGATCGAGTTCTCGACAAGGTTGTTGTCGATCTGCACGCGCCCGTCGCGGGTGAACACGCACAGCTTGCCCCACTGCCCGAGGGCGTAGCTGATGGCTTCGCCGGTGAGGCTGCGCGGCAGATGCACGCGGCTTGCTTGCAGGCTTTGCAGCCTGCATTTGATGGCTTCGAGGATGGGGACGCTGTGTTCTTGTCGTGCTGTGCGTGTCTCCAGCGGACCGGCGCGGGCTTCTCTCATCCGCGCTTCGACGCGGTAGAGCGCCTGCATTTGCGCGAGCACCCAGCGGGCGTCTTCGCCTTCCTCCTGGGCTTCGTAAAATTTGCGCCGCGCATGGGCCATGCATCCGGCGAGCTGGATGTTGCCTGCGCGTGCGGGCTGCTTGATGAAGCTGTCGTAGGCTTTGTAGCCGTCGCTCTGGATGAGGCCGGTGTAGTCCTCCGGCACGATTTGCTCAAGGCATGCGCTGCCGCGCCCGGTGTGCCAGGCCATGAAGCCGATGTTGCTCACGGGGTTGTGCACGCTCCACAGATAGCCGGTGCCGCACACGCCTTCGCGTTCGGGGTCTTGATACTTGACCGGTGTCTCGTCGATCTGCACATAGCCATCTTTGAAGACCTCTCTTTGGATCTGCTCGATGACGAGGCGTGCTGCCTCGTGCGCCATGCCCATCCAGCCGCAAAGCGTCTGCCTCGGCACGGGCAGGCCCTGGCGGGCGTAGAGCTGCTCGATGCGGTAATATGGCAGGTGCATCTCGAAGCGTGAGGCGGCCACATTCGCCAGCAGTCGTGCACTCGCGATACAGCACTCCTGCAGCCTCATCAGCGGAGCGATGACGGGCGGCAGATGCCGCTGCGCGATGCGCACATATTTGCGGCGGATGATGTGCTGCTGGCGGAACTGCGCGGGCACATGGTCGAGCAGCCTGGTGGTCTCCGAGCCGATGCACACGAAGGCTGCCGGATCAGCCACGACCTCGGCGGGATCGACGATGACTTCCTCAATGGGCAGGCTTGCCACGAGCACACCAGCACGCCGCACGGGCCGCTGAGCCTGGTGGTGGCGCGGTATGAGAAGAGCAGCGTGGACAACGGGGGTGCTCCGATGTTTTTCGACAGCGGTGCCATTCATTGGGCGGTGTACGGGCACGGGCTGCTCTACGAGGTGGTGGAGACGATCAACGGCAGCGGCAAACTGGTGGAAAGCGAGGTGCTGTATTACCACACCGACCAGGTGGGCAGCACGGTGGCGGTGACGAACCAGGCCAGGCAGGATGTGCTGCGGCAGTCATTTTTCATTCCCGCCGTTGCGTCTCGCAAGCATTTTCCAATACATGGAGAAGTGGCGACGATCCTGGGGGCTTGGTCGGGGGCTGACTGCTAGCACCCTCGGGGGCGGTATCAGGGCGTCACACAGACGAAATCACCCAGCACGGTGAAGTCTCGTGAGTTCGTGGTGAAGATGAAGACAATTCCGGCCTCACGAAAGGTGGCGGCCAGCATGGTGTCGAGAATGCGTTTCCTGCCCAGCCGATGCTGCCGCATCCAAGCGAAGAACGTGCTCATCGAGAGCGCGTCTGCGCCAATCTGGTCCACCTCGGGTGAGTCCCATCAAATTTAGGCTCTTTCCAAGGCGGCTTCCATGGACAGAGGCTGGGAGAATCGTTTGGGATCGGTCACCACATGCAAGAACTCCGCCATAACCTGAGGCGCGAGTGCGAACCGATCACCCGCGGACCGACTTTGCTGAATTTTCAGCCTTGCCACTTGATGATCGGGGTGCTCCGCGACTTCAGCGGCAACAAGGAAGCCTGTGTCAATCCCGATGGTCATTCAGCATCTCCTCCAGCAGATCGTCCTCGGCGCCGAGAGGCTTCAAGACTTTTCCAAGCTGAAGCGGTGGCAAATCCAGGGCGCTGTGTTGCTTCCTCGACCGGCGAGTGCGCAAAGAATGAATCAGCCGCTCCAAATGGGACAGCTCGTCCGCTGCCAGATGCGGAACAGCCATTTCAATATCGGCGAGGGTGCTCATGAGCCAAAACTATGCTTTTCTGGTTATGCGGCAAGCCTTCCTTTCAGCCATTCATCTCGGTCCCCATATCGCGGTTTCCGGCCATGACCCATCTCGGAAGCAGCTTCGACGCCGGAGCATTCATTCACGCAAGCTCTGCTTCGCACTGCGGGCGCACGATAAAATGGCGCGGTGCCGCGGCTTTTTGCCGCCGGGTTGCGGCTCGGAACCGCGTTCACTCTGTTTGCGATCCGCGTCGGCGCACCTCTGATCTGCGGCGGAGCACCGTTTTTTCGCAGCCTCGCAGATAAGGTGGTGCGCGCCCGCAGCCAGGAGCTGCGAACGTGCGGCTCGGAGGTGCGGGTTTTGAGAAATTTTCCTGATGTTGTCGCGGATTTTGGGTCCGCGCTCGCGGCTCGGAGCTGCGAGCGCGCGTTCGCAAACTTCGGGCGAGCACCTCGCCTGCCGCAGCCTCGCGGCTCGGAGCCGGAGGTCTTGCACCTCGGAGATGGGAGACTGGAAAAAAGGGGTGCGTCCGCGCGGCTCGGAGGTGCAATGCCGCGCCTCTAAGCCGCAAGGGCGCGGATCCGAACTGCGGCGGCGCGGATGGGAGATGCGAGAGAGAGGCGCGGGCGTGCGCGGAAGGACTTGATCGCACGAATTTTCGCGGAGCCATTTGTCAGTCCCTGTTTCGCGTTTTCCGGCCGGAAGCCCTGACGGGAAAATGGCCGGAGAAGAAGGCGGGGGCTTCGATGGATTCTTTTTGGAAAGGTCGGCTTTCTGGGGATGTTGGTTTCAACTTCCATGTCCCAACCCTCCATTCTCGTCATCGGCTGCGGCAGCATTGGTGAGCGGCATCTGCGCTGCTTTTTGAACACGGGCCGCTGCCGCGCGGCAGTGTGCGACACGAATGGCCGCCTCGTGGCGGAGGTGGCGGGTCGGTACGGGGTGCCGGGTTTTGAGAGTCTGGAGGCGGCGCAGGAGGCTTTTCCGGCGGATGGCTGGGTGGTCTGCACGCCGGCGCACACGCATCTGGCGCTGGCGCTGCGCGGGCTGGCGCGGGGCGTTCACCAGCTCATCGAAAAGCCGCTCGCCACGGGGCTGGAGCAGGTGGAGGAAACCCGCGCCGCCATTGCCTCCAGCGGCTGCCATGTGGCAGTGGCCTATGTGTTTCACGCCATGCCCTGGCTGCGCGCCATGCGGGAGGTGATCCTCTCCGGCGAACTGGGCAGCCCGCGCCATGCCACGCTCACGGCGGGGCAGCATTTCCCGACTTTCCGCCCGGCTTACCGGGAGATTTATTATGCCCGGCACGAGAGCGGCGGCGGGGCGATCCAGGACGCGCTGACGCACTCGGTGAACGCCATGGAATGGCTGATCGGCCCGGCGACGCGCGTGTATTGCGATGCCGCGCATCAAGTGCTGGAGGGCGTGGGAGTGGAGGACACGGTGAATGTGTGCGCGCGCCACGGGGATGTGCTGGCGAGCTTTGGCTACAATCAATTCCAGGCGCCCAATGAGCTGGAAATCCGCGTCCACTGCGAGCGCGGCAGTGTGGCGATGCAACTGCACGAGCAACGCTGGGGCATGATGCGGTTCGGTGAAAAAGAGTGGACTTGGCAGCGCCATCCCAAGCCCATTGAGCGCGACGACTTTTTCACCTGGCAGGCCGAGTCTTTTCTCGAAGGCATGGCCGGCAGGCCGTGCTTCCTCGCCACTTTTGAGGAAGGTGTCCAGACTTTGAAGTTCAACCTGGCCGCGCTGGAGTCCGCGCGCAGCGGTCAGCCCGTCGCCATCTCATGAGCGCTGAAATCCGCCTCGCCATGCTGGGCATGATCCCCGGCAACGGCCACCCCTATTCCTGGTCTGCCATCATCAACGGCTACGATCCCGCCGCCATGGCCGCGTGTCCTTACCCAGCCATCCCGGACTATCTGGGCAGGCAGCCTTTGGAAACGGTGCGCATTCCTGGGGCGCGTGTGACGCACATCTGGACGGACGATCCTGCGGACGCGCCGCTGGTGGCCAAGGCCAGCCTCATCCAAAACATCGTCGCCCGGCCGGAGGAGGTCATCGGCCAGGTGGACGCCGTCGTCATCGCCACGGATGACGGAGATGATCATGCGCGGCGCGCGCGGCCTTTCATTGAGGCCGGGCTGCCCGTTTTCATAGACAAGCCGCTCGCCACGAACGTGCCGGATCTGCGCCAGTTCGCGCGCTGGCAGCGGGAGGGGCGGGCGCTGCTCTCCACCAGCGGCATGCGCTACGCGCCGGAGACGCGGCTGAGCGCCGAACAAAAAGAGCAGATCGGCGAACCGCGCTGGATCACCAGCTTCACGTGCAAGACCTGGGAGCGCTACGGCATCCATGCGCTGGAGGCGGTGGCGCCGCTGGTGGGGCCGGGGTTTCTGACGGTGCGCGCGCAGTCGCAGCCCGGCTCGGATGTGACGCACCTCACGCACCGCTCGGGTGTGCAGGTGACGCTGGCGGCGATTCACGATGCGTATGGCAGCTTCGGGGCCGTGCATCTTTACGGCACAAAAGGCCAGATCCCGCTGCTTTTGCGCGACACCTACCACGCCTTCCGCGGCCAGCTCACCGCCTTCATCGAGATGCTGCGCACCGGCCAGCCGCCGCTGCCTTTCAGCGAGACGGTGGAGCTGATGGCGGTGCTCATCGCCGGAATCCAGAGCCGGGAAAAGGGGGGTGGTGTTGTCGAGGTCGCGGAAGTGCTGAAAAGTTTGGAGGGGTAGCAGTGGTTCCTGGTTTGAACTTCGATTTTCCAACCTCGGATTGATTCGCGCTCATTTGTGCTTCCTTTGCGGCATGACCTCTCTCGACCGATTCAGCCTCAAAGACAAAGTCATCCTCCTTACCGGCGGCGCGGGGCTTTATGGGCGCGGGCTGGCGGCAGACCTGGCCTCGGCGGGCGCGCACCTGGTCATTGCGGCGCGTGACAGGGAGAAGCTGGAGGCCGTGGCCGCCGAGGAAAGGGAGCGCGGGTTTCAAGTTGAGGCGGAATGCCTCGACCAGGGGGATGAGGCCTCCGTCCTGGCTCTGCGCGACCGCGTTCTGGCAAGGCATGGCAGGGTGGACGGCCTGGTGAACAATGCCGTGGCGCGCGTGGTGAAAGGCGCCGCCGGAAGTGTGGAGCAGTGGCAGGAGTCCATGCGCGTGAACGCCACCGGCGTGATGCTGATGCACCGCGTCTTCGGCGCGGACATGGTTGAGCGCGGCATCGGCAGCATCGTCAACATTGGCAGCATCCAGGGGATGATCGGGCCGAGCTACGAGTTGTACGCGGGGACCAGCATGGGCGACCTGCCGCCGGATTATTTCTTCCACAAAGGCGGCATGATCAATCTCACACGCTTCTACGCCGCCCATTTTGGGGCGCGAGGCGTGCGTGTGAACTGCCTGTCTCCAGGCGGCTTCTTCAATCAACAGCCGGAGCCTTTTCTCAGCCGGTACTGCGGGCACACCCTGCTTGGCCGAATGGCGGATCCGTCCGACCTCGGTGGTGCTGTGATCTTTCTTCTCAGCGATGCCGCGCGCTACATCACGGGTGTGAACCTGCCCGTGGACGGCGGATACACGGCCAAATAAAAACGCCGCGGACCTTTGGGGTCCGCGGCGCCGTGGGTTTGCCTCAGCGTCCGAAGGAGAAGAACCAGCTCACACTGCGGGAAGGCACTGGCGCGCAAACGGGCGGGTGATAAACCACCGGCGGCGGGCAGACAGGCCGGTGAACCACCACGGGCGGGCGGCAGGCGCGGCAGCCGCATGCGCTGTGCTGGGTCACCCAGCGTCCGACGGGCTGGCCCCAGCGGTCGCGGCCATAAACTTGATACACGGCGTAAACAGGGCGTCCGCATGGCAGGTAACTGACCACACGGGAGTGTGAGTGGCAGGCGTCCCAGGCTTCGGCGCTGGTGGGGGCTGCCGCGCCAAGAGCGGCGGCTGCGGTGATGATGAGGAGGGTTTTTTTCATGGTGCTGAACTTGTGTTCAGCGCATCTGACGGCGCTTCATTTTGCCTATTCGAAGCTCCTTCATTTTTTTCGAGCAGGCCCGGTGGTGTCAGCGCAGGTGCTGTTTGAGGAAGTCGAAAGTGCCCGCGCCATGGATGGTGTGAGGACCGTCGAAGTGCTCGATGACGGCGCGCCCGCCGATGCGCAGCTTGTTGTAGAGGCGCCGCACTTTGGCGAACTCGTAGTTCACCCATTCGTCAATGCCGACGCCGTCGTTGTGGCCGCGCTCGACCATGAAGGGCCGCGGCGCGATGAGCGCGGACATCTCCGCGTAATTGTAAGTTCCGCCGAGATTCCACTCCCAGATTTCATACTCACCGGTGAACACATAACTCAAAGGCAGCTCCGTGGTGGCGCACTTGCGCACCCATTCATTGAAGTCGCCCGAGCAGATGCTCAGGCAGTAATCCGTGAGCACGGAAGGCGTGCGCATGGCGGACTTGCCGCCGTAGCTCAGGCCGTAAAAGGCGATCCTGTCAGTCTGGGTGAAGGGCTGCGCCTTGAGCCACTCGATGATGCGCTGGTGCTGGCCGTTGATGATGGAGTAAAGCGTCATCCCCAGCGGATTGGCCTTCCGCTGCAATGACCGGAAGGCGTCCTTGCCGCGGTAAAGATTGTGGGGCGCGAAGGTGATGAACCCCTCCTCCGCCAGGCGCAGCGCGAAGGCTTTGTAGGCGGCAAAGGCGCGGGTGCTTTCATCGGTCTCGTAGCAATGCTCGGGCAGTCCCTCCAGGCCATGCTGGCAGACAATGACGGGGCGTTTCTCTCCCTCGCGCAAATCCTTGGGCAGAGCCAGCCAGCCCCAGGCGAAGACATCCTGCCAGACATCCAGCACGACTTCATGGATCACCACATTTTCGGTTTCCCTCACCACCCGGCTGCGCGGGTTAGCCGGGACGCCGGGATCAGGCAGGCGGCCGATGACCTCGTTCCAAAACCGTCCGCGCTCCACGGCGGCGCGCTTTTCATAATCCTCCAGCGAGTTCAGCGGAAGCGGCTTCCAAAAGCCGGTGTTGCGCTCGCTTTCGATGGTGGCCAGGAGACGCTGGGTGAACGACTCCATCTCGCGCACCTGGCGTTTTTGCCGCGCCTGGACCGCATCCACGCTGGTCGTCTGAGCGGGCACGCGCGGAGCGTCCCTGGCTGCGGCCATGCGCGCCAGCATCGCCCGCGCCGCAGTCTCCGGAAAAAGATGGCCGATGATTTCAGCGGCGCTGCTTTTGCGCTCGAAGACTCGGCCCCACTCTTGCGCGAGTCCTTTCGTCAACTCCAGGGCGCGGGCCATCTCGGCGCGCGCGCTTCCCAGCGGAGGCGTCTCGATGAAGCCCGGAGCGGCCACCGCGCGCACGCCCTTGCCTGCCTCGGGCGGTCCTTTGACTTCGGGAAAGCCGGCGTGCTGCACCGCCAGATGACGCGGCGCGATGAGCGTGGCGAGTTCCGCGTCGCCAAACTCGCGCAGCAGGCCGAAGACATTCCGGTAGATGGGCTCCTGCCAGAGACCCTCGCGCGGCGCGAAGTGCCCCCACACATAGACCGAGCCGACGCGCTCATCCACAGCGCCCGCGTAAAGCGCCAGCAGGCCGCCCTCTCCGAGGCCCGCCACGCACACCGGCCGTCCTCCCTCCTGCTTTCCGAACCAGTCCACCAGCGCCAGCACTTTTTGGATTTCGTATCCGATGACATGCCGCCCGAGGATGAAGGACTGGCGGTAAATCCACTCGCGATGCGGCGCGTTGATCCGAATGCCCAGGCGCTCGCTGCCGGAAAAATCCGCGTCACGGCTCACGAGCACCGGAATGAGAATCTGCGCGCCGGCAGTCATAAGCGCGGGGTCCAGCGCGCCGTCTTTGAAGCCGAGAAGCTGCTCCGGCGTGGTGTCCGCGTCAGGCAGATAGACGACACGCGCCAGCACTTCACCTTTCGGCTGGATCAGCAGGCCCTCGCCATTCATACCCTCCAGCACAGGCCAGCGCACGCGATGCACGGAGGCGTTCTCGTTTTCCGCGATGAGCGACGGGCTGGCAGTGTCTGCCACGAACTCCAGCGAGGAAAATGGCGCGCGCTCATCCACCACGCCGAGAATGCCCCTCAGCCTTTCGCGGTTCGCCGCCACGGAGGCGGAGTAGGCTTCCTTTGAAGTAGTGTCACGCTTCCAGAAGGTCTCGCGCCGCGCCGCCGCAGCCAGAGTCTCGCGCAATAGAAAGCGGTCCGCTCCGGCGACCATCAATGCGGAAAAATCCGCTTCAGCCGCGAGGGGTTGAGTTCCAGGCAGGTGGGCGGCGACGGCGGCTAGCAGAATGGACAGGTTCATAATGTCCAATATCTACGCGCCGGCGGATGGCCCTCACACCTGGATGAGGGTGAAATCCGCGTTGACGGCAGCCTGTCCGGCGATAGTCTCGCGCCTCGCATCAACGCATCATCATTTATCAATACATCACAAAATCCAGCCATGTCCCGCTCCTACATCTTCTCCTCCGAGTCCGTCGGTGAAGGCCACCCCGACAAAGTCTCCGACACCATCTCCGACGCCATCCTCGACGCATGCCTCGCCGTGGATCCGAAGAGCCGCGTGGCCTGCGAGACCTTTGTGAAGAGCAACGTCGTCGTCGTCGGCGGTGAGATCACCATCCCCAAGCTCCAGAACAAAAAACTCGGCACCACCAAGCCCATTGATGAGATCATCAACATCGGCAAGGTCATCCGCGAGGCTGTGCGCGGCATCGGCTATGTGAATGACGATGACGTTTTCCACGCCGACAAAATCTTCATCAACAACTACCTCACCGCCCAGAGTCCCGACATCGCGCAGGGTGTGGACGCCGAGAAGGCCGAGGGCAAAAAGACCGCCGAGCAGGGCGCCGGCGACCAGGGTATCATGTTTGGTTATGCCTGCGATGAGACGCCGGAGCTGATGCCCGCGCCGATCATGTACGCCCACCGTCTCGGTCGTGAGTTGACCCGCATTCGCAAGGCAGGCAAACAGGCCAAATGGCTGCGCCCCGACGCCAAAAGCCAGGTCTCCGTGGAGTATGTGGACGGCAAGCCCACCCGCATCGTGAACGTGGTCATCTCCACCCAGCACGCCGCCGATGTCAGCCATGCCGAGATCGAGAAATTCTGCATTGAGCAAGTCATCAAAAAGGTGCTGCCCAAGAGCATGCTCACCAAGGACACCGAGTACCTTATCAACCCGACCGGCAAGTTCGTCGTCGGCGGCCCCCAGGGGGACAGCGGTCTCACGGGGCGCAAGATCATCGTGGACACCTACGGCGGCATGGGCCGCCACGGCGGCGGCGCCTTTTCCGGCAAGGATCCCTCGAAGGTGGACCGCAGCGCCGCCTATATGGGCCGCTGGGTGGCGAAGAACATCGTCGCCGCCGGACTTGCCTCGAAGTGCGAGATCCAGTTCGCCTACGCCATCGGTCACCCGCAGCCAGTCAGCGTGCATGTGGACACCTTCGGCACCGGCGCCGTGAGCGATGACAAAATCCTCGCCGCCGTGCTCAAGGTCTTCTCCTTCAAGCCCGCCGACATCGTCAAGCAGCTCAACCTGCTGCGCCCGATCTACTCGAAAAGCACCAACTACGGCCACTTCGGCAAGGACGACGCCGACTTGACCTGGGAAGCCGTCAATAAGGCGGACGCGCTCAAAAAAGCTGTCGGCTGACCTCTCGAAAGCGCCACCCACCCGCCCGCGCTGGAGGAATCCGGCGCGGGTTTTCCATGCGCGTTGCTAGCGTTCGTCAGCCACCATCTTCTCGATCCACTTGCCGAGGTCGGGAGCTTGGAAGGCGCGCATTTTTTCCAGCAGCAGCGCGGGATCGCGCTCCACCAGCACGCAGTCGCGATGCGCGGGCTTGAGGAAGCCGTGGCCGCGCATGTGGTCGAGAAAGGCGAGCAGCCCGTCGAAAAAGCCCTCCGCGTTCAGCAGGCCGACCGGCTTGCCATGAAAGCTGAGCTGGAGCCAGGTGAGCGTCTCGAAAAGCTCGTCGAGCGTGCCAAAGCCACCCGGCAGGGCGATGAAGCCGTCGCTGAGGTCCACCATCATCTGCTTGCGCTCGTGCATCGAGCGCGTGACATGCAGAGCGGTCAGTCCTGTGTGGCCCAGCTCTTTCTCCATGAGCGAATGCGGAATGACGCCGATGACCTCGCCCCCCGCCGCGAGCGCCGCGTCCGCCACCGCTCCCATGAGGCCCACCCGGCCGCCGCCATAGACAATGCCGATGCGCTGCCGCGCGAGAAAGGCGGCAAGCCCGGCGGCCGCTTTTTTGAAAACCGGATCGTGTCCGCCGTTGGCCCCGCAGTAGATGGCTATGCGCATGGCGCTCCATTGCGCGATGGGCGCGTGAAATCAAGCTTCGGGAACTCCCGGCACCAGCTTTCCGGCTTTCCTGGCCGTGGTGATGAAGGCGTCCTGAAGATAAAGAGGCTCCAGCGGGCGCGCGGCGCGTCGTTCCATTTCCGTGTCATTGAATCCCTCCGCGATCCGCGCCAGCGCCACGGCGTCCGGCTGCGCGAGGCGGACGCGGTCGAGTCCGAGCGGCGCGCGCGCGTCGAAAGTTACCCAGTCTCCGCCGGCGCTCACAGCGGCCTGCGCGGTCCGCTCGTCAACGAGTTCCAGACTCCCAACCTCCGATGCGGCGCTGACTGCGGCGATGTAAAAAAAGCCGCGCCGCGCGTCGCCAAGCACGCGGCACCCCGGCGCGCAGGCGAGTGTCGGCAGGCCGGCCACCGTCCACCCGCGTGAGACCGCCACACCCTGCGCGGCGGCGATGGCAATGCGCACCCCGGTGTAGGAACCCGGTCCGGTGCCGACCACCATCCGGGCGCGCCTTTCTCCGATGACAGCGAGCGCCTCCGCCAGCGGCGCGAAGAGCCGCGCATTGTGCGAGCGCTCGGAGACAAAAGCCGCCTCAAAGAGCACCGCCGCGCCGCAGGTGACGGCGATGACTCCGCGCGGCGTGGAAAGATCAAGGGCGAGGACGGGATTCATTCGGCAGGCGTCTTCTCCATCACACGCCTGCCGCCCTCAGGCAAGATCTCGATGTGAAACCAGCGCGTCCGCGGCGGCATGAGCTCCGGGAAAAGGTCCGCCCATTCGACAACCACCGCGCCCGGCTCATCCAGCAGCTCATCCCAGCCGGCGGAGAGCACCTCGCGCGCGCTGCTCATGCGGTAAAAGTCGAGGTGGAAAACCGGCAGCCGTCCGTCGTGATGCTCGTGAACGAGCGTGAACGTGGGGCTGCTGGCCTCGCGCTTGGATCCGGCGCCCGCCATGATGCCCTTCACCGCCTGCGTCTTGCCCGCGCCGAGATTTCCGCACAGGGCGATGACATCGCCCGCCTGCAACGAGGCTCCGAGCCGGCGGCCCCATTCGAAGGCATCCTCTGGAGTGGGCAGGAGGGTCATGACAATGGAGAGAATGCGAGTGGACGAGGGTTCATGCGCGGCACCGGCGGAATCAACATTCTCCAGCGCGCCGTGTCCCGCGGAATTTCACATTCCACAAGACCCGATGCCCGCTGCGGGTTTGCCTCGCGGGGAATGCCCCCTAGACTCCGGGCGCCAGCCCTGCCATGAAATCCAAATCCCCATCCAAACCGAAGCGCAAGCCTGCGGCGGTCACCGTCGCCGGCATGTTGCGTAAACACTTTCGCACGGCCGCACTGCACAAGCTGACCACGACTTCACGCATGTTCCCCGTCACCGCGCGGATTGACCTGCAAACGGCGCTTGTTGATCTCATCGGAAAGACCTGCCAGGTGACGCACCAGTCGGGTGTGCAGGCTGGATATGCGTTCCAAACATTCACTTTCAGCATGCTGTCGCTGGATCGTGACAATGCGGCCGTGATCGCACCGATGGAGACGGAGGATGTGGACATGGGCGAAAGCGCGCCCTTTCGCGGGCTTAAGTCAACGCTTTGGTTCTGCATCCTCGACGGCCGCCGTATCGCCTTTCTCCTCACTCCTGTTCTTTCGCATGGAGAGGTTGGCGGATGGCAGGTGGAGATTGCCGTGCTGCCCGCGCAAGACGGTTCGGATCCCAGTGCCGCGATGCTGGCCGCGATTGACGCGATCATCAGCCAGGCGCGGTCATACAGGGGAAAAGTCATCTCGCTTGAGCAGCGGGACAACTATTCCGGCAAGGCGGGCAGCGTGAGAGTCCACAAGCTGCGCGGTGTGACCCGGGAACAAGTCATTCTCCCCGAAAAAACCCTTCGGATGCTGGAGCGCAACGTCATGGAGTTCATCGGGCAGCGAGCCAGGCTTCAGGACCTGGGCATGAGCATCAAGAAAGGGCTGCTCTTTTATGGCCCTCCGGGAACGGGCAAGACGCACACGATCCACTACCTTGCGAGCCGGCTTCCCGACCACACCACCTGCTCATCACCGCCGAGCAGGTGGGGATGCTCGACCAGTATATGCAGCTCGCGCGCTTTCTCCAGCCCGCGATGATCGTGCTCGAAGACGCCGACCTGATCGCGCGGGCCAGGACCTCCATGCGCAATCCGTGCGAGGAGAGCCTGCTCAACAAGCTGCTCAATGAGATGGACGGTCTGCGCGAGGATGCGGCGCTCCTTTTTGTGCTGACGACGAACCGGCCCGAGGAGTTGGAGTCCGCCCTTGCCGCCCGCCCAGGCAGGATAGACCAGGCCATCGAATTTCCTCTGCCGGATGAGGAAGGACGCCGGAAACTCATCAAGCTCTACGCGGCGGGAATCGGCCTCACGGAGCGGGTGGCGTCTGTCCTGGTCCGCAAAACGAAGGGTGCGAGCGCCGCCTTCATCAAGGAACTCATGCGCCGCGCCGCCCAGGTCATGCTGCGCTCCGGTGACGGGCGCGAGCTCAGCCTGTCACAGATCGAGTCCGCGCTGGATGAGATGCTTTTCGCCGGAGGCAGCTTGAATGTGAGGCTGCTCGGCGGCCGCCAGGATTGAACCATCCCCTCAGTCACGCGGCCCCGGCCACCTCCAGCCCTTGCCAGGATGGCTGGTGCTGTCCATCGCGTCGCTGTCCCCCTGCCAGGCGGGGGCGGTCTGTTTCAGACGCACAGCGCCGCCTGTGATGCTGGACTCGTCCAGGATGAGCCTGCCTCCCGCGTTATTGGGAAAGGCGCGCCGCACCTGGCTGAGCAGGCAGTCTTTGAACGTGATCACCGCGTTGGCGTCGTCATCCACGGAGGCGGCGTTTTCCAGCGTGTGAAAGGTGCTCCGCGTGACGGTGACAGGGCCGGCGTGGCTCCACAGCCCGGCCGGCGCCATGCCGGTGAAGCAGTTCTCCAGCGTGCCGGCGTTCCAGATGCGGAAGTTGCGGCTGTTTTCCAGCGCCACGCAGCTTTCCAGCCGCACGCCGGGTGATTTCAGATCAAAGCCTCCGTCCTGGTTGCGGATGGCGCGGCAGCGGAGGAAACGAACCTGCGTGCTGCCCTCCTCGATGACGAAGCCGTCGCCGTTTTTGTAGCTGCTCTTTTGCAGCGGCATCATGTGGTTGCGCGCCACGCAATCCTGAAAGAGCAGGCGCGTGTTCCGAGCCCGCGAGCCGTTGGCAAAGAAGCCGAAGGGCAGGGACTCGGTGAGCTTTTCCCACCCGGAGTCCCCCTCGCTGCAATCCGCCGTGCAGCGCCGCAGCGTCACGTCCTCGCAGCCGTCCTCCAGTCGGAAGCCGTGCTTCGTGAAGCGCGCGAGATGGCAGTCCTCCACGCGCAGCGCGTGACAGTCGCTCAGATAAAAGCCATGCCGCACACGGCGCATGGTGATGCCCTCAAACACCAGCCGCTGCCGCGCGCCGCCGCCCCTGGCCGGGGGAGCCAGCATGCCGGTGACGCAATCCGAGACGCGCAAGCCGCGCACGGTCACATCCCGCACACCGGGCGCGATCTCGATCGCCGTGCCGCCTTGATCCGGGTTCTTCTCGCTCCAGGCACCGGTGAGCTGGGGCAGCCCGCCGCCCGTGTCCCGGCCTTCGATCACCACAGGCTGCGGCTCCGTGCCGGAGACGGCGATCTCCAGTTCCAGCCCGCGATATTCTCCGCTGCCAAGCAGCAGCCGGTCACCGGGTTTCAAGCCGCCCGCGCGCAGCAGGGCGCGAGCGGCCCGCGCATCCAGCGCGTTGGCAAAGCTCGTGCCATCGCGCATGCCGGCGCCGTCCGGCAGCGCATGCGCATCACGGGCGGAACAGGCGGAGGATGCTGCGAGCGAAACAATCATCGCGGCGAAAGCGTGGCGGGTTGCCGGGGAGTTCATGGAGGGAAATGGCACCGGTTCATGACGGATTCCTGGACGCGGCTCTTTCGGTGTGATCTTGCCAGGTCCGTCGCAAAACATCTCCTCGCGTTCCTTGCCCCTGGCATCACGCGCCCGCCGCGCGGAAAAGCCGAGATTGCCCCTTGTCCCGCTCCGGCCTCCGCTCTAGTCTCGCCGGGTCAGGGGCCGTGGATGAGCAGCTTGCGAACCCCGCCAGGTCCTGACGGAAGCAACGGCAGCATGCCTGTTTTTGCCGCGGTTCCCTGACACTTCCCCGCCGTATCCATGCCGCCCCACGCCGGGCGGCTCTTGCCAGGGGCCGCCGCCGCGCCATCATCCCCGCCCAAACCATGTCCACCCCCGTAAAAAAAGGCATCTGCTACCTCGTCGGCGCCGGCCCCGGCGATCCCGGCCTGCTCACCCTCAAGGGCAAGGAGTGCATCGAGGCCGCCGATGTGCTCGTCTATGACTACCTGTGCAATCCCGAGCTGCTGCGCCACGGCAAACCCGGCGCAGAGCGCGTTTATGTGGGCAAGAAAGCCAATGCCCACACCCTGACCCAGGATCAGATCAACGACCTCATTGTCAAACTCACCCGCGAGGGCAAGACCGTCACCCGGCTCAAAGGCGGCGACCCCGTGCTTTTCGGGCGCGGCGCAGAGGAGGCCGCCGAGCTGGCCGCGGCGGGCGTGAGGTTCGAGATCGTGCCCGGCATCACCAGCGCCATCGCCGCGCCGGCCTACGCGGGCATCCCCGTCACGCACCGCGACCACGCCAGCCAGCTCACCATTTTCACCGGCCACGAGGATCCGACAAAAGCGGAGACCAGCCTGGATTACGCGAAGCTGGCCGCCGCTGACGGCACCAAGGTTTTCCTCATGGGCGTCGAGCGCATGGAGGAGATCACGGGCGAGTTTCTCAAACACGGAGCCTCCCCCGCCACACCCATGGCCCTGGTGCGCTGGGGCACGCATGGCCGTCAGCGCACGCTCGTGGCCACGCTCGGCACCATGGCCGCGCGGGTCAAAGAGACAGGATTCAAAGCGCCAGCCGTGGCCGTCCTCGGCGATGTCGTCACCGAGCGGGAAAAGCTCAACTGGTTTGAAAACCGCCCGCTCTTTGGCAAAAGGATCGTCGTCACCCGCACCCGCCAGCAGGCCGGCGCGCTCAGCCGCAAACTGCGCGAGCTGGGCGCGGATGTCATCGAGCTGCCCACCATCCGCATCGAGGAACCTCGCAACCGCATGGCCTTTGGCGAGCTCGTGCAGGACTGCCACACCTACGACTGGATCGTCTTCACCAGCCCGAACGGAGTGGACGCCTTCTTCGCCATGTTCGACAAGCTCTACAATGACGCCCGCAGCATCGGCGGCGCGCGCATCGCCTGCATCGGCCCCGGCACCGCGGAGAAGGTGCGCGCCCGGCACCTGGCGGTGGACCTCATGCCGGAGAAGGACTTCGTGGCCGAGGGCCTCGTCAAGGCGTTCAAAGACCACCAGAACATGGAGCACGTCACCGTTCTGTGGGTGAAGGCCGAGGAGACGCGCGAAGTCATCGCCAACGAACTCACCGCCCTGGGCGCCATCGTGGACGAGGCTGTCGCCTACCGCACCGTCCAGGAAAGAGACGACAACCTCGAAGCCCTCGCCCGCCTCAAGGAGGAAGGCGCGGACATGATCACCTTCACCAGCGCCAGCACGGTGGACAGCTTCATGGACCTCGGCGTGCCGCTGCCGGAGGGCGTCAAAATCGCCAGCATCGGACCCGTCACCAGCAGCGCGGCAAGACGCCGCGGATTGAAGGTGGACATGGAGGCAAAGACCCACAGCATCCCCGGCCTGGTCGAAGCCGTGGAGAAATACTGGGCGGGAAAATGACCCGCAGCGCATGAATCCGCTCCACGCCGCCGCCGAACACCATCTGCCGGAGTGCCTGTGCTGGCTGAGGCGCATGGTGGAAATCAACAGCTTCACCACCCGCGTCGAAGGCATTGCCGCCCTTGGCCGGCTCACCGCCGAATGCTTCGCCGGTCTCGGCTTCGAGGCTGAGTTCGCCGCGCCGGCCAATCCCGCCCACGGCAGCCACCTCTTTCTCAGACGCGGCACCGGCAGGCCCGTCGTGCTCGTCACCCACCTCGACACCGTCTTCCCCCCCGAAGAGGAGCAGCGCCACGCCTTCCACTGGCAGGAGGAAAACGGCCGCATTTACGGCCCCGGCACCGTGGACAACAAAGGCGGCACCGCCTTGATCTGGCTCATGCTGCAAACCCTGCGCGACACCGACCCCGCGCTCTTTGAGCAAACCCCGTGGCTCGTCGCCGCCAACTCAGCCGAGGAAGTCGTCGGCTCCGACTTCGCCGGCCAGACGCGCGCGCGCTGCCCCGGGGGCGCGCGCATCGTGCTTGTCTTTGAGGGCGGCCCGCGCGACGACAGCGGCAGCCACCTCGTCACCGCGCGCAAAGGCAGGCTCGAATACCGTCTCGAATGCTCCGGACGCGCCGCCCATGCCGGCAGCAGCTTCGCGGAGGGGGTGAACGCCGTCGTCGAACTCGCCGCGCTCCTGCCCCGCCTCGCCGCCCTCTCCGATCCGGGCAAAGACCTCACCGTCAATGTCGCCAACATCAGCGGCGGCACCGTCCTCAACCGCGTCCCCCACCAAGCCGCCGCCGAACTCGAAATCCGCGCCTTCGACCCCGAAGTGCTGCACCAGGCCGGGCAGGCCGTCGAAGCCCTCGCAGGCCGGACACCCGGCGGCGCGGAAATCCGCGTCACCCGCCTCGGCCACACCCGCGCCTGGCCAGGCGGACCGGACACCGACCGCCTTTTCGAGGCATGGCAGCATGCGGGTCAGACCCTCGGCATGAGCGTCCTGCCCATGCGGCGCGGCGGCCTCAGCGACGCGAACTACCTCCACACCCTGGCCCCCACCCTCGACGGCCTCGGCCCCGCCGGCGCCAACGCCCACTGCTCCGAGCGCAGCGCCGAGGGTGCCAAACTGCCCGAATACGTCCTTGCCGGCTCCTTCGTCCCCAAAGCCGCCCTCAACGTGCTGGCCCTTGGCTCGCTGCTGCGCAGATAAACTGAAGCTGCGTCACTCTGACGCCGCGACGGACTCAGCGGCGGCGCGCAGGGCCTCGCGCAGGGGGGCGGACTCGGCGGCCAGGGCGCGCTGCTCTTGTTCGTAGAGCGCGCGGCCCTCCGGGGTCTCGATGCGCACCGGCTCCAGGCCCAGGGCGCGCAGGTCGTAGGGGCTGGCGCGCATGTCGAGCAGGCGCGCCCGGCGGGCCAGCTCGAAGCAGCGCCCGATGAGGTCGGAGCCGGCCCATGGCAGGAGTTTGGCGGACCATTTGTAGAGGTCCATGTTCGCGTGCAGGCAGCCGGCCTGCTCCATCCGCGGGCGGGTTTCGAGGGTGGGATTGAGCGTGTTGAGCGGGCGCGCGGCGGGGGTGAAGAAGCGGTAGGCGTCGTAGTGGGAGCAGCCGATTGTCTGCGCCTCGACAAAGGCGGCCAGCGCCTCCGGCGGCAGGCGCAGCTCATGGCTCTGGTGCCGGACCAGCTCGCGGCTCTGCCGGTAAACCATGGCCCACTCATGCAGGCCCAGGCAGCCGAAGCGCGCGGGCCGCTCCCGCACGCGCGCGCACAGCTCCGCCACCCACGCCGCCAGGCGGCGGCGCGGTTCGGGCGGCGGCTGCGCGTGGCTCAGCAGCCCGTCCCGCCTCTGCCAGGCGGCGCCGGCCAGCCAGGGCATGGCCTCCAGGTCCGCGTCCTCCACCTCGATGGCCGCGCCCCAGGGCGGAGTCCACTGGCGCAGCCTGGCGGGGGAGAGGGTGTAGTAGGTGAAGAGGAAGTCCTCCACCGGGTGCTTCAAGCCGCGCGCGCGCCGCTCCACGAAGGCCAGCGCCGCCGCGTCCACCCGCGCCGCATGAGCCGCGCGCAGCGCCTGCCAGCGCGCGCGCGTCCACACGCTCCGCGGCGCGGCGCGGTGCGGGTCGGGGAGGTCGGCGGTCATGGCGCGCGCACATGGCCGGGAATGGCGCGCATTTCAAGAGGACGCGCGCCGCTTCTCCGCTATGCTCGCGCGTCCGCGCCGCCGCGCCTTTTCCCCTGATGCCTTTGCCACGAGTCACCGCCTGCCTTCTCGCCTGCCCCGCCTTGCCCGGCGCGCAGGAGGCCGCCCTGCCGGAGCCTGATCCGCTCCAGGACATGAATGTCGTCCTGCAGATGCAGATCTTCCTCGACAACCAGCTCTTCGGCCCCGGCAAGCTGGACGGCGTGTGGGGGGAGTTCACCCACAAGGCCGCCGTCAACTACAACTTCGCCAGGGGCCGCGCCGACATCCACGACCTGGCGCCGGTGATGAGCGAGGCCGCGCGCGCCGTGCCCGTGATCCTGGCGGCCTGGCGCATTCCCGGGAGCCTGCTCGGGCATGTGGACCCCTCGCTGCCGGAGGACCCGGAGCAGCAGTCCAAGTTTCCCGCCATGGCCTACCGCAGCCTGCGGGAGCTGGTGGCGGAGCGCTTCCACACCGACGAGACTTTCCTGGCGCTGTGCAACCCGGGCCTCGACCTCGCGCGGCTGGAGCCGGGCGTCATCGTCACGGTGCCCAATGTGAGCGCCTTCCGCATCGAGGACATCAAGCCGCTGCGCAGCTTCCCCAGGGACGAGGCGCTCAGTGCGCGCACCATCGTGGTGGACACCACCGAGCGGATTGCCGCCATTTATGACGCGGCGGAACGGCTGGTGGCGGGTTTCCCGATCACACCGGGAAGGCCGGAATTCATTCCTGTCGGCACCTGGAGCGTGCAGACGATGATCACCACGCCGAATTTCCGCTACGACAGGAAGTTCCTGGAGGAGGGCACGCGCGGCGAGGAGGCGTGGCTGCTGCCGCCGGGGCCGAACAGCCCCATCGGCGTGCTCTGGTGCGGCCTGAGCAAGTCGGGCATCGGCATTCACGGCACGGCGCTGCCGCGCACCATCGGGCGCAGCCGCAGCGCGGGCTGCGTGCGCCTGGCCAACTGGGACGCCATCCGGCTGCCGGCGCTGGTGCGCCCCGGCGCGCGTGTCATCGTGCGTTGAGCGCCGCCTCAGCGCGGCGCGTGCCTGGCCAGCCAGGCGCGGCAGTTTTCCTCGCCCATGTATTTGGCCAGCAGGCGCGGCTCGGTCTCGGTGAGGTCCACGAGGATGAGGCCGTCTATGACGGAGGAGAAATCCCTGTCCACGTTGAAGCTGAGGATGGTGCCGCTGAGGCGGAGGTAGTGCTTGAGCAGGACGGGGATGCCCTTGCCGTCGGTCTCGACGCTGGAGATGAGCGCGGAGCAGTCGTCCACGTCGCGGAGGCTGGCGCTGATGAACTCGCGCATCATCCTTTTCCCGCGCATGTAGCGGAAGGGGTTGCGCGGCTTCACATAGCTGGCCAGGTCCTCGTGCAGGCAGTTCTCCTGGAGGAACTCCACCATCATCTTCCGGCTCAGGCTGTCGTAGTCCTTGCTGATGCTGACCGGCCCGAAGAGCTTGGTGTAACCCTCGTTGCGCACCATCCATTGGGCGATGCCGCGCCAGAGCAGGGGCAGGGAGGAAAGGTTGCGTTGGTATTCCCCGGCGACGAAACTGCGCCCCATCTCCACGGCGTTGCCGAGGCTGGCCAGGAAGGGCTTTTCGAATTTGAAGAGCGTGCTGGTGTAGAGCCCCTTGGGGCCGTATTCGCGCAGGATCATGTCGGCGCGGCCCAGGCGGTAGGCTCCGGCGACGCGGCCCTTCTCCTCGTCCCAGAGAAACAGGTGCTCGTAATAGCGGTCGAACTTGTCCAGGTCCACCTCCTGTCCGGTGCCCTCGCCCACCTGCCGGAAAGTGACCTCCCGCAGCCGCCCGATCTCCCGCAGCGTCTCGGGGATCTCGTGCGAGTGCGCGGCATAGACGCCGAAGCCGCCCTGGCTCGCGAGGCAGGCCCCGTGCTCGCGCAGATGACGCACCTCCGCCTGGATGCGCTGCTGGTGGCGCTCGTGGCGGAAGCGGTCTGCGGGCTGGGTGTCCGCCTGTGTGTCCGCGGAGCGCCCGTCATTGGCCTGCCTGCGTCCGGCCAGGATGAAGGTGTGGACGCGCAGATACTTGGTGAGCGCCTCGTCGTCCTCGAACTTTCTGAGCTTGGCAAACGGAATGACCGCCCCCGCACGCATCTCCACGCGCGTGCCGCGCTTGTTGCAGAACTCGCGCAGCAGCAGGCCGGTGCGCAGGCGCGGATGCACCAGCCCGGCGGCGTGGAAAAGCGCGCTGTTCCTGCCGGGAAAATACACCGGCAGCACCGCCGCGCCCGTCCGCCGCACCAGGGCCGCCGCATGGCTGCTCCACGCCGGGTCCTCAATGCCGCGCCCCGGGCGCCAGCGCGAGACCTCGCCCGCCGGGAAGATGACCAGCGCGCCGCCGCCCTTGAGGTGGCGCATGGCCTCCTTCATGCCGGCCAGGTTCTCCCTCGCGGCCTCGGCGCCGCCGAAGGGGTTCACTGGAATGATGTGCGGACGCAGCCGCTTGAACCTGCCGAGCAGCGAGTTGGTCATCACCTTCACATCGGGACGCTGGCGCGCCGCGTAATGCGCCAGCACCACCGGATCGAGGATGCCAAAGGGGTGGTTCGCCACGATCACCAGAGGACCGGATTTCGGAAACTCAAACTCCGGCGCCTCGTCCACATCACCACTGGCGTCCATGGCCTCCAGCACGGATTCGAACCAGGCCTCGCAGGTCCGGCCCTCACTCCGCGCGTCCTGCAGGCGCGCCGCCTCCTGATAAATCTCCTCCAGCCCGCGCAGCCCCAGCGGCCCCTCGAAAAAGGGGCTGAAAGCACGGTAGAGTCCGCGCTGCCATGCGGCCGGGAGATGTTCGCCGGGGTCGAGAATCATCGGTTGATCACTTTGTCAAAGTGGCAGCTTGAAGAATTCACGCTGGATGGCAACCCCTCATGCAGTGCCGGTCTTGTCACTTCTTCATGCCGCGTTTGCACACCACTTGTGCTGAATTTGCCCTTGCAATCCCGTCCCCGGCCAGGAGCTACTCGCCGCATGTCCAAACCCCTGCTCGAAACCCTGCACGCCGGCGCCGGCTATCTGGAAAAACACGGCGTGGAGGAGGCGCGGCTGAACATGGAGCATCTGCTGGCCCATGTGCTGGGCTGCCGCCGCCTCGACCTCTACCTGCGCCACGCCGAGGTCCCGCGCGAGGATGATCTGGCACGCCTGCGCGAGCTGGCCAAGCGCCGTGCCTCAGGCGAGCCGCTTCAGCACCTGCTTGGCACGGTGGACTTCCTCGGCCACGAGCTGGTCTGCGACGAGCGCGCCCTCATCCCCAGGCCGGAGACGGAGTATTTGTGCGATCTGCTCATCAAGGCGAGTCGCGCCTCCCCGCCCGTCCGCGTGCTCGACATGGCCGCCGGCTCCGGCTGCATCGGCCTCACCCTTGCAGCCGCCTGGCCCGGCAGCCAGGTGACCCTGGCCGACATCTCCGAGGACGCGCTCGATCTGGCGCGCCTCAATGCCGGACGCCTCGGACTCGATGCGGTGCGCATCGTGCGCAGCGATCTCTTTGAGAAAATCAGCGGCGGCTTTGACCTCATCGTCAGCAACCTGCCCTACATCCCCAGCGCGGAGATCGCCACCCTCAGCCGCGAAGTGCGGCGCGACCCCGCGCTCGCCCTGGATGGCGGCCCGGATGGTCTGGACATCGTGCGGCGTTTCCTCGCCGCCGCGCCCGCGCACCTCAACGCGGAGGGCGGCATCGCCCTCGAAGTCGGGCACGACCAGGGGGAAAGCACCGCCGCATACGCCGCCGCCCGCGGCTGGCGGGACGCGCGCACGCTGCCAGACCTCGCGGGCATCCCGCGCTTCGTCCTCGCCACAGCGCCCGCACGCGCTGCTGAGGCTGCCGCGCCGGAGACGGAGTGATTTTCCGCTTGCAGCGGGGAATGCGCGGCGCACTTCAAACCGCACATGGAAAAACTCATCGTTCACGGCGGCGCGCCATTGAAGGGCCGCGTCAACATCAGCGGGTCGAAGAACTCCTCCCTGCCCATCCTCGCCGCCACCCTGCTCACCCGGGACACCTGCACCATCCGCCGCGTGCCCGACCTGAGCGACACCAACTACATGGTGCGCATCCTCGGCGAGCTGGGCTCGGAGGTCGAGCGCGCCAGCGGTGTCGTGGTGGTCAAGGCGGAGAAAATCAAGTCCGTGGCGCCCTACGATCTGGTGCGCAAAATGCGCGCCAGCATCTGCGTGCTCGGGCCGCTGACCGGGAGGCTGAAAAAATGCACCGTCTCCCTGCCCGGCGGCTGCGTCATTGGCGACAGGCCCGTGGACTTGCATCTCAAAGGCCTGGAGGCGCTGGGCGCGCAAATCGAAGTGGAGGGCGGGGACATCCGCGTGAACGCGAGGAAGGGCTTCAAAGGCGGCCCCATGAACCTGATGGGCAAACACGGCTCCACCGTGCTCGGCACGGACAATGTCATGATGGCCGCCGTGCTCGCCAAAGGCACGACCATCATCGAAGGCGCGGCCGCCGAGCCGGAGGTCGAGGACCTGGCGGACTTCCTCGTCAAGATGGGCGCCAAAATCGAGGGCGCCGGCAGCAACCGCATCGTCATCCAGGGCGTCAAGGAACTGCACGGCGCGGAGCACACCGTCATCCCGGACCGCATCGAAGCGGGCACCTTCCTCTGCGCGGGCGCGATGACAGGCGAAGGCATCACCTTGCGCCGCGTCATGCCGGAGCACCTGACCGCAGTTGTTGACGCTTTGAAAAAATGCGGCTTCCCCGTCGAGACCACTCGCGACAGCATCACCATCGCCCCGAATCCCGGCGCGCGCGGCTTTGACCTCACCACCCTCTGCTATCCCGGCTTTCCCACCGACATGCAGGCGCAGTTTTGCGCGCTGGCCTGCGCCATCAACGACACCAGCACCATCACCGAGACCATCTTCCCGCAGCGCTTCATGCATGTGGCGGAGATGAAGCGCATGGGCGCCGACATTGACCTCCAGGGCGCCACCGCGCGCATCCGCGGCGGCGCTCCGCTCAAAGGCGCGCCCGTCATGGCCAGCGACCTGCGCGCCTCCGCCGCGCTCGTCCTGGCCGGACTCGTCGCCGGCGGCAGGACCGAGGTGAACCGCCTCTACCACATTGACCGCGGCTACGAGCACCTCGACGACAAGCTCGCCTCCCTCGGCGCGCATGTCGAGCGCGTGCGGGAGTGAGGCGGTCAGTTGTTTCTGTCCCTCGCCAAAATCAAAAGCCAGGTCAGCGCCGAAGCCACCGACACCGGCACTGACAGAAGGGTCATGGTGAAAAGCCAGCTCCATGCCGCGTCCTGGGAGGACTTGTCCGCCTCGCGTATGCCGCCCATGATGTTGACCACGACATGCTGGAGGTTCAGCGAGGTCAGCGCCCAAAAAATGACGGCCAGCGGCATGGTGGCGGCCACGACCAGAGTGCCCGGCGAAAAGCGTCCCCATACCCGCAGATAGTGAACCCACAAAGCCACACGCCAGGCAGCCACCAGCAGCAGAAAGCGCAGGTTCATGTGATTGGCCTCCTGCAGAGTCATCCACTTCTCCACCGGCACGGCATAAAGGATGGCAGGCGGAGCCGTCATCGTGATGAAAGCCAGCACGCGCGCATAACTGAAAAGCAGGGGTTCCAAAGGCTTCACCACGCACCAGAGAAGGGCCGACAGCACAAAAACATAGACCACTGAGCCGGCTCCCAGATGCTGAAGCAGCGAAGCGCGCGGATCATCCCAATACCGGCCCATGCCCACCACCCAGCAGGCTGCCAGGCCGGCGAGCGCATGGCGCGGTCCCAGGCTCGCATAGTCATCCTGCGTGGCACGGAATGTGAGGAGCCTCAGCCAGAAGCGGGGGAGGGAGTCATTCATGAGCGCGGTTTTTCAGGCATTGTTTAAAAATGGCACCGCGCCGGATGACACGTTCCGCGGAATAAACCCCGCTCATCAATTCCCGAAAGCCCGATCTCAATGCGTCCACAGTCATTCGGGAGGGTTGAAATGTGACGTCAAACAAAGTGTGATGCCGCCAGCCCGCCTCCGGCAGCAGGCGGCCCTCGGACTCAAGCCTCCGGCGCAGGCTGGTGCCTGGAAAGGCGGTCAGCAGCGTGATCTGAACCTCGGCCAGATCCAGCATGTCAATGAAGTCGAGCGTGCGCTGGAAAATGTCCGGTCCATCGGTGTCAAAACCCAGCACAAAGCAGCCGTTCACCGAGATGCCGTGATCCTGGATGACGCGAACGCGCTCGCGGTAGGAGGCATGGCGCGCTGATTTCCAGTCGCGCGTGTCCAATCCGCGCATCGCCTCCTGCGCGGCCGATTCCAGACCGATGAGCACCTGGGCGCAGCCCGATTTTGCCAGCAGGCGCAAAAGCTCGCGGTCATCCGCGAGGGAAATGTCACTCTCGGTAAACCAGCGCACCGGATGCGCCGCAAGCAGGCAGGCCAGCTCTCTCGACCATTTTTTGTCCACAAAAGTGTTGTCATCGGCAAGCTCGACAAAAGGGCGGGGCCAAAGGGCCAGGATGGCGTCCATCTCGCGCCCGATCTGCGCGATGCTCTTCCTCCTCCACGGGCTGATGGTGCGCGAAGCCGCGCAAAACTCGCAGTGCAGCGGGCAGCCTCGCGTCGTTTGCAGGGGAATCCGGTTGTAGCGGTTGATGTCCAGCAGGTCATACCGTGGCGTCGGCTGTGGAAAGCCAAAATGCGCGTCCCCCGCGACCTTGGAGGCATCATAAAACGCCCGCCAGTCCTGGTGCTCGATGCCGGCGATGATCTCACCCCAGACCATCTCCCCCTCGCCTTTGACAACGATGTCCGCATGGCCCGCCGCCTCTTCCGGCATGGCGCTGACATGAAGTCCGCCCATGATGACCAGCACCCTGAGGGCGCGCAGATCGTCCGCCAGTCGGTAAGCCTCCTCGATACGAGCGGTCAGGGACGAGATGGCGACAACGGTGAACTCCTCCTCCGCGATGCGGCGCGCGGCATCTTCGGGCATTTCGTCATATTCCCGGTAAACTGTCTCCCAGGAGCCTGGTGTGCGGGCTGCGAGCGTCAGCAGGCCGAGACTGGGCAGCGACGCAATGACGCGACTGCGTTCCACGAAACCGGGCAGAGTCAGCCCAAGGCGCAGAAGTTCCTCGTCGCACACACGCACGCCGCTCATGGCGAGCAGCAAAAGTCTTGGCTGTGGCCTGGAGTTGACGGGATTCATTTGGAAAAGCGGTCAGACCTTGCGCCGGCAAAGTTGCAGGCCGGCCATGCTGACGGTGGCTGGAATTTCCACAAGCACCAGCGGAGCTTGCATCTTTCAGCAAGCTGCACGCCCTGGAGGAGCGCCCCGGTGATGGCGCGCCTCACCCCGTCGTCCGCAGGCCGGAGGCCAGGGCGTTGATGGAAATGAGCAGGTCTGGAAGCATGGCCTCGGCGTCACCGGCGCGCCCTGCCTCCTGGTGCGCGCGCCATTCGCGCAGGAGGGTGATCTGCTGCGCGTGCAGCACGGCCAGCGGCTCCTCGCGGATTTCCAGCGTGTAGGCCAGACGCGGGCGGCGCTGCCGGAAAGTGCCTTGGAAAAGCTCCTCCAGCATCAGCCGCGTGCGCTGGTGCTCGGCGAGAATCATGTCGAGAAAATGCGCGCGCACCGTGCCGTCCGGGACGAGGGCGGCATAGTCGCGCATCAGGCTCTCATTGGCGCTGACGAGGGAGCTTTCGATGTTGGTCAGCACATAGCGCAGGAAGGGGGAGCGGCGCAGTTCCGCGGCCAGGGTGTCCCACGCGGCGCTGTCCTCGGTGCGCAGCTTGTCCAATGCCGCGCCGGTGCCGAACCAGCCCGGCAGGTAGAAGCGCGACTGCGTCCATGAGAAGACCCACGGGATGGCGCGCAGGTCGTCCAGCGTGGCCTGGCCGGTGCGGCGGGAGGGGCGCGAGCCGATGCGCGAGTGCTCCAGCGCGTCTATCGGCGTGGCGCGCCGGTAAAAGCGCATGAAGTCCGGCGCGTGCAGCAGGGCGCGGTAGGCGTCCCGGCTCCACAGGGCCAGCCGGTCCATGAGCGGCGCGATGTCCGCCTCCCGACGGCCGCGCCCGTGCAGGTGGCGCGCGGCGGTGGCGGCGGCGGAGGCCATGAGCAGCTCCGTGTTATAGACGGCGGAGTTCAGGTGGGCGTATTTTTGCGCGATGGTCTCCCCCTGCTCGGTCATGCGCATCACACCGCTCAGGGAACCCTGCGGCAGCGCCTCCATGAACCAGTGCGTGGGCCCCGCGCCGCGCCCCACGGTGCCGCCGCGCCCGTGGAAAAACACCGGCCTCACCGCGTGCTCCGCGCAGGTGGCGGAGAGCGCGGCCTGGGCGCGGTGCAGCGCCCATTGGCTGGCCAGGATGCCGCAGTCCTTGTTCGAGTCCGAGTAGCCGACCATCATCTGGAAGGTGGCGTCCTTTTCCGGCAGGCTGCGGCGCGTGACCGGATGGCGCAGGAACTCCTCCACAATGCCCGGCCCGGCCTCCAGGTCGGCCATCGTTTCAAAAAGCGGCGTCACTGGCAGCGGGCAGGCCAGGCCCTCGCTCGTCCACCGCGCCAGGCCAGCCTCGCGCGCCAGCAGATAGACTGTGAGCAGGTCCTCCACGTTGCGTGTCATGGAAACGATCAAGGCGCCCAGCCCGTCCGTGCCGTGGCTGGCGATGTGCGCGGCGATGACGCGGTGGCAGGCCAGCACGGTGTCCGCCTCCGGCCCGGCGGAGACGCCCGGTGCCAGGAAAGGACGCGGAGAGAGCAGCTCGCGCTCCAGCAAGGCGCGCTTCTCCTCCAGCGGGCACTCCGCAAGCGGCCTGCCATTGAGCAGGCCCGCGGCGCGCAGGAGCTGCTCCAGCGCCTTTTCGTGAAAGGCCGAGTTCTGCCGCACATCAAGCACCGCCGAGTGGAAGCCGAAAGCCGTAAGCTGGCGCTGGAAGGGCACGATGAACTCCCGCACAAGACCATCCGCCCCAACCCCTGACAACGCTGCCGCATACACCTCCAGGTCCGCTTTGAGCTGATCCACGCGCTCATAGCCGCCGGGAGCGCCCTGCTTCATCGCCAGCAGGACTTTGGCGCGCATGAGGTAGGCCGCCGCGCGCCACGGCTCCTCGCGGTTGCGCTCCAGAATGTAGTCCACATCAGCCCCGCCCGGCAGGCCGCCGGCCAGGCGCTGGATCAATTCATCCAGGATTGCCGGGGGGTTTTGAAAGAGCGAGCTCAACGGGCTGTGGTAGGCCAGCTTTTCCAGCGAGCGCCGGTGGATGCGCAGCGCGTTGTGGCGCAAGGAGCGCAGGGACTTTTCCGTGACTTCGGCGGTGACAAACGGATGCCCGTCACGGTCGCCGCCGATCCAGGTGCCGAAGCGGATGAGCGGCGGCAGCGCGTCCACCGCGGCGGGGTCGAAGCCGGCGGCGGCCCAGGCCTCGCGCAGGTGGGTGTGCGCGCGGGCCAGCGCCTCGGGGAAGACCTCGCGCAGGTAGTGCATGGCGTTTTCCAGCTCCGCCTCGATGCTCGGGCGGGTGACGTGGATCTCCCCGGTGCGCCAGAGGTTCTCCAGGTGGATTTCCAGCGTCGTCCTCATGCGCTCCTGCTCGCGCGGCGTGTAGGCCGAGTTCCCGTGCCGGTTCATCAGCGCGTATATCTCCCTGTGAAGTTCGCGCGCGGTGTCGCGCTTGGCCTCGGTCGGGTGGGCCGTGAGCACCGGCTCCACGCGCACCTCCCGCAGGGCCGCCAGGATGGCCGCCTCGTCCAGCCCGGCGGAGCGCAGCGCGCGCAGATTGTCCGGCCACAGGCCCTTCTCCGCCTGCGGGCCGTGGTCCTTTTCCCGCAGCCTGCGCACCTGCGCCGCCGCGCGCTCCTCCACGATGTTCAGCATTTGGAAGGCGATGGACCACGCCTGGCCCAGCGCGCGGTCCGGCGCCGCGTCCGCCTCCCCGCACTGCCCCGCCCACGGCAGGCGCGAGGCCAGGCCGGGGTTTCCCAGCCGGCGCAGCACATTGGCAAAGGCGTCCATGATGAAACGGAGTTCATCCTCAAGAAATCGGAAGCCATGCTCCCGCAGCGGTTCGGTTGGCGTCATATCCCCGCCTAGATAAGCAGGAATGATGCCCGCGCGAGCGAATCGCCGCCGCCAGCCCCCGGCAATCTTTCGGCAACCCGCGCCGGGCAGGCAGTCCGGCGCGCGCCAGCCGCCCCACCCTGCAGCGGCGGAATGCAGCTTCCAGCCAAGTATTCGGCTGGAGGACCGAGCGGGGGATGTCCGTTTATTTTTCCAAGGACGGATGGAATTGATCAGCGGCCGGGTTTTGTGTTGACGGCATTCGGGGTCTGTTCTTAGCCTTTCGGTCCTGTCTCATATGAAAACTATCCTTCATCTCCTTCTCACCGTGTCCGCCGTCTGCCTTGCCTCCTGCGGCACAGTGGCGCCTGTGAATTCCAAAACGGGGGGATCGGCAGCCGCCGTTGCCGGGGGCAGGTCGTTCAACCGCGTGCTGGTCAAAGACTTCCGCAATGCGGCGGACCCCGGCAACCCGGCCGCCAATGCCGCGGGACAGATCCTGGCGAACAAAATTCAATCCGAAATCCTGCGGCTCAAGCCTGCGGCCAATGTGGCCAGGAGCGGTGACGCCGATGCCGGCACCGTGGTCATCGGGGGGGAGATCACGCGTTTCACGGAGGGCAACGCCGCGCTGCGCCTTTTTGTCGGCATGGGCGCGGGCAGCAGTTACTTTGACGCCAACATCCGCGTCAGCGACTCGACCGGGAAAGTCATCACCACGCTCGTTGCGGATAAAAACAGCTGGGGTCTGGGTGGAAGCCTGGCTGCGGGCCAGACGGTGGAAACTTTCATGACCGAAGCCGCGCGCAAGACTGCCGCGGAAGTCGCGCCCCTGCTGAAGTGACAGGCCGGCGCTGCCAGATTGAGGGTGAAATCCGCGTCCACCCGGAATGTTTTGGGCCGCGAGTGTTTCGAAATGAACCGGCGCCCCGCTCTTGCATGGGGGCGGGGCGCGTGCTTGATGGCCTGTCATGACCCATGAGACACCCCTGATCCTCCCCTCGCTGCTCGCCGCCGACTGGTCGCGGATAGGCGCCGAAGTCGGGCGAGCGGAAAGCGCCGGCGCGCGCTGGCTGCATCTGGATGTGATGGACGGGGCCTTTGTGGACAACATCTCCTTCGGGCCGCAAATGGTGCGGACGGTGCGCGGGCTGACGGGCATGTACTTGGATGTGCATCTGATGATCCACCGCGCGGATCATTATCTGGAGCGGTTTTTGCAGGCCGGCGCGGACAACATCACGATCCACGCCGAGGCGCGCTACGAGACCTCTGTGGCCGAGACGCTGCGGCGCATCCGCGCGGCGGGCAGGCACTGCGGGCTGGCCCTGCACCCGGACACGCCATTCGAGGCGGCGCTGCCGTTCATCGCGGAAATAGACCTGCTGCTGGTGATGACGGTGGTGCCGGGTTTCGGCGGGCAGCCATTCATGGAAAAGGAGACGATGCCGAAGCTGGCGCAGGCGCGCGATCACCGGGCCGCTCATGGATTGAGCTATCATCTTGAGGTGGACGGCGGCATTTATGCGCACACCGCGCCGGTGGCGAAGGCGCACGGGGCGAACTTGTTTGTCTGCGGCACCTCGTTTTTCGGCCCGGCGGACGCGGGCGCGGCGATGGCGGAGCTGGCGGGCTCGGTGGCGTGACCGGCGCGGGACGGCGCGTTGCCGCGCAAACAGGGTTGACCCCGCTGGCGCGCTCGCCAAGTCTGGCCATGTGCCGCATGAATCCGCCCTGATAGACCGTGCGCGCTTGCGTTCCAACCAATGGCGCAAGCTGCGCGGCCTGCTGATGCACCTGGCGACGACGGAGGGCTTTTACGCGCGCAAATTCCGGGAGGCGGGCGTGCGCGTGACCTCGATGGGGCGGCTGGAGGAGTTTGTGGCGCAGACACCTTTCACCACGAAGGAGGAGCTGCTGGCGGACCGGCTGGAGCATCCGCCCTTCGGCACGAATCTGACGCGGCATCCGGCGCAGTACACGCGCTTCTGCCAGACCAGCGGCACCAGCAGCGGCCAGCCGATGGCCTGGCTGGACACGCCGGAAAGCTGGGAGGCCATGCTGGAATGCTGGCGCAGGGTCTATGAGGCGGCGGGGCTGGCGAAGGGCAGGGACCGCATTTTCTTCGCTTTCTCGTTCGGACCTTTCCTTGGCTTCTGGACGGCGTTCGAGGCGGCGGCGCGGGATTACCTGGCGCTGCCGGGCGGCGGGCTTTCCAGCCAGGCGCGGCTGGAGATGATGGCCCGCTACGGCGCCACGGTGCTGTGCTGCACGCCGACCTACGCCTTGCGCCTCGGCGAGATGATCGGCGAGGCCAGCGGCGTGGAGCGCATGGCGCTGCGCGTGACGAAAATCATCGTGGCCGGCGAGCCGGGCGGCAGCATTCCGGAGGTGCGCGCGCGCATCGAAAAGCTGTGGGATGCGTCCGTGCATGACCACCACGGCATGACGGAGGTGGGGCCTGTGACTTTTGAGTCGGCTGATCTGCCGCTGTGCCTGCAGGTGATCGAGGACGCTTATCTGGCGGAGATCATTGACCCGGCGACGGGGCGGGAGGTGGAGGAGGGGACGCAGGGGGAGCTGGTGCTGAGCACGCTGGACCGCGCGGCCTGCCCGCTGCTGCGCTACCGCACCGGCGACTGGGTGCGCAAGCGCATGGTCAACAACCGGCTCGTGCTGGAGGGCGGCGTGCTGGGGCGGCTGGACGAGATGGTGGTGGTGCGCGGGGTGAACATCTACCCCAGCGCGGTGGAGGCGGTGGTGCGGCAGTTCCCGGAGGTGGCCGAGTTCATGGTGGAGCAGCGCAAAGTGGATGACATGGACGAGATCGAACTGCTGGTGGAGGCGCCCGAGGCGGTGTCGAAGTCCCTGCTTAAACGCCTGGAGAACAAGCTGCGCGACACTTTCTCCCTGCGCATACCGGCGTCCCTGGCCCTGCCCGGCAGCCTGCCGAGGCATGAATTCAAGGCCAGGCGCTGGCGGAAGGTGTGACGGCAGGGCAGGGGGGCTTGAACAAATCTCCCCGGAATCCTTGCCGGCAGGCGCGCAGGGCCTAGGGTACCGCACTTTGCACAACGGGCGCGGCTCCATTCTCAGCTCCCTGCGCGCCCTGGCGGGACGGGGCGCGGGTTCGCGCATGGTGTCGGGCTTTCTGCTGGTGGCGGTGCTGACGATCGTGGCGAAGGTGGCGGCGTTTTTGAAGGACGCGGCGGTGGCGCGCTTCTTCGGCACGGGGGATGAGCTGGACGCCTTTTTGATGGCTTTCGGTCTGCTGGCTTTCGCCTGTTCCCTGGCCGGCGGAGCGCTGCCGGAGGCGTTTTTGCCCGTCTACGCCGGACTCAGGAACAGGACGGGCTTCCGCCGGGCGCAGAGGTTTGCGGTGCAGAGCGCGGTGCTGCATGGCGGCATCCTGCTGGTGATCACGGGCGCGGCATGGCTGGCCGCTCCGGGGCTGATTCTGCGCGCGGCGCGCGGCTTCCCGCCGGAGAAGCAGGAGCTGGCGGTGGCGATGCTTCGCGGGCTGCTGCCGTTTTTGCTCTGCTTCGGGATGAGCTTCCAGCTCGCGGCCTGGCTGCGCGCGGAGAAGCGATTCGCCGCGGCGACGAGCGCGCCCATGCTGGTGCCTCTGACGATGCTTGTCCTGCTGCTGGCGCAGGGAGCGGAGGCGGATGTGTGGACGCTGGTGCATGGCACCTGCCTGGGGGCAGCGCTGCACCTGATGGTGCTCGCGGCCTGCACCGCGGGCGGTTTGCGCCTGGGGATGAGGCGCGCTTTTCTGCCCGACCCCGGCCTGCGCCAGGTGCGCAGGAGCACGGCGCATTATCTCCTGGCGGGGGTGGTTTTCAGCAGCGCGGTGGTGGTGGACCAGATCATGGCCTCCTGGCTGGAGCCGGGCAGCGTGGCGGTGCTGGGCTATTCGGAAAAGGTCTGCTCCATCATCCTGGCGGTGACGGCGGCTCCGGCGGCGGATGTGCTCTTCCCCTATTTCGCGGACAAGGTGGCGCGCCAGGACTGGGAGGGGGTGCGCCGCCAGTTGCTGGCCAGCGCGGGCCTGATCATTTCCCTGGCCTTGCCTGCCGCCCTGCTGCTCTGCTGGCTGGGGCCGTGGGTGGTGGGTCTGCTCTTTGAGCGAGGCTCGTTCACGGAGGATGACACGCGGCGCGTGGGCGGGGTGCTGCGCTACGCGGCGCTGCAAATCCCCTTTTACATCCTGGGCGGCCTGGCCTCGCGCGTGGTGGTGGCGATGCAGGCCACGCGCTTCGTCCTCATGCTGTCATTCCTCGGCCTTGCGGGGAACGCGGCGCTGAACTGGCTGCTGATGTGGCGCATGGGCGTGGCGGGCATCGCGCTTTCGACCGTGCTTGTGCAGATGGCGGCCTCGCTGCTCGCCTGCCGCTATGTGCTGGCGCAAATCCGGCGGAAATTGCGCGCGGCGGAATGAACGGGCGCAAAAAAAAGCGCGGACCTGGGTCCGCGCTTTGTGAATTCTGGTGTTCGATCACCAACCCTGCACCCGGGTGTAATCCATGTGGGAGGCGAAACCGATTTGCGGAGAAAACTCCGTGTAGCCCCACCATGGATCGAGAACTTCCTTCTTGTAATAAGGCGGGCGGTAGGTGCATTTCCAGGTGGGCTGAGGGAAGGTGGCCACCTCGTAGAGGCCGTAACCGAGGCGGACTACGGTGCGCTTGAAGCCCTCAATGAAGAAGTCGGATGCGGCGGCATGGGCGCCTTCGGCGCGGTTCACACGCTGCCAGACAGTGAAAGGCTCCGTCCATCCATAGAGGAGGTTGCCCACACCACGGCTCAGCTTGCGGCTCCAGTTATAGTGGTGTCCGGGAGGGGATTGGATGTCGGCAAGGGCCATGCCGCAGAGCGTCAGGCCGGAGAGGATTGTCAGTGCGATGCGATTTTTCATGCGGGTTATTGAGAAATAGCAAACGCGCGGCCTTCCTGGCAAGAAAGATTCTCGTTTTTTTTCACAAGGGGGGATTTTTCGCCGGGGCGCGGGAATTCCAGGACAAGGAGTCCTTGCCACCTTCGGCGCGCGCTTTATGATCGGATTCCCATGAATTCAGAGGCTCAAAAATTGGTCGCTGCCGGCAAGCTGGCAGCCGCAGACGGCGAAAAACTCTCCCAGTTGGAACCCGGCACCTTTTGCCGGCACAAAAGCTGGGGAGTGGGCAAGGTGGCCGAGTGGGATCTGCTGGGGGACAAAATCATCCTCGATTTCGAGGGCAAGCCGGGGCACGGCCTGAAAATTTCCTTCGCCATCACCTCGCTGGAGGTGCTGCCCCAGGATCACTTCCTGGCGCGCAGGCTGGCCGACCTCGAAGGCCTCAAGCAGATGGCCAGGGAAAATGCGAGCGCTCTCGTCGAGATCGCCCTCAAGTCCGCGAAGGGGGGCAGGATGCTCCTGGGCGAGCTGGAAAACCTCCTCAAGCCGCATGTGTTGACGGAGGGCGAGTATAAAAAATGGTGGGAGGGGGCGAAGAAGACGCTCAAAAATGCGCGCCACATCGTGGTGCCCGCCAAACGCACGGAACCTCTCATCCTGCGCAGTTCCGAGGAAAAGGCCGGCGACGGCATGATACGCACCTACCTGGGCGCCCGCGACATGAAGGGCAAACTGGCCGCCCTGGCTCTCATCCAGAAAGACCTCGACCTCTTCGAAGACCCGGCCAGGGAACTGCTGCCCGCGCTTCAGGACATTTCCGAAACGGTCCGCAAAGCCTGGCGCCTGCATTTGAAGGACAGCCTGCAGATCATTCTGCTGCGGGACGAGGTCATCGAGTCCATCCAGGGTGCCGCGCTCCCGCTGGGTTCGATGAAAATCGCCGACCTCATCAGCGAGGCGCGAGCCCAGCTCACCGAGGCTGTGGGCGGACTGCCTGTCAGCCTGCTGGGCCGCATGTACCGCGCCTTCCCGGACGCCTTCCCCGAACGCGCCTGGGTGCCGGAAATACTCAACCACCTCACCCGCACCGGCGGCCGCGCCGTGGCCGAGATCGCCACCGTGCTTGATGCCAACGACGAGCTCGACGTGCTGGCCGAGTTTCTGAAAAAAGCCGTCCGCAACCGCGCCCTCACCACCGACCTGCTCATCTGGATCTGCAAGGAGCGCAAGGGCCTGGCCGAGTCCGTCTTCGACATTGACCTGGCCAACGCCATCCTCGACGCCATCGAGCACGACCACGTCCAGGGCGGCCCCAAACGCACGGGCCGTCTCAGCGATTTGCTCTCCGACGACAAAACCCTCATCCACGAGCTGGTCATTGAGACGGAGGAGGACGAGGTGCGCCGCTTTGCCAAGCGCATCATTAACACCTCCGTTTTTGACGAGCTGACCCGCCGCTCCCTCATGGCGCGCATCATCAAGGCGAGGCCCGAAATGGAGGTGCTCATGGCCGAAAATGCCGGCCCGCGCGAGGACAACAGCCTCATTGTCTCCTGGGAGAGCCTGGAGAGGAAAAAGAAAGAACTCGAGGAACTGGTCACCGTCAAAATCCCCCAGAACAAGCACGACATCCAAATCGCCCGCGCCGAGGGAGACCTGCGCGAAAACGGCGGTTACAAAGCCGCCAAGGAGCAGCAGTCCGTCCTCCTGCGCCTGCAAAACAAAATGGAGCGCGAACTGCGCCTCGCCCGCGGCACCGATTTCGCCGGTGCCGCCACGGACAAGGCCGGCATTGGCACCATCGTGGATTACGAGGCGCCCGGCGGCGGTCGGACCGAGACTCTCACCATCCTGGGCGCTTGGGATGGCGATGTGGAGAACAACATCGTCTCTTATCTCTCCGAGATCGCCAAAGCCTTCATCGGCAAGGCACCCGGAGACACGGCCGAAATCCCCTCCGAATCAGGCGCTCCCAAGCCGGTGAAAATCCTCGCGGTTCGTCCTTTCAACACCAGCGCCGCCGCCTGACCCCTCTTTTCCCCAAACTCCAACCCTGAACCCGACATGATCAAACTCACCGGCATCGCCGACGAGGCAGGAGCCTCCCTGGATGTGCAAATCCGCGCCCACAAACAGCTCGGCTGGGACAGCATCGAAATGCGTGTCGTCGAACTGGACGGCGTCAAAGGCAACCTCCACGAGGTGACCGAGGCCGCCTTTGACAAAATCTGCGAAAAGCTAGCCCAAGCCGGCATGGGCGTCAGCGGCTTCGGCTCCCTCATTGGCAACTGGGCCAAAAAAATCACCGATGACTTCAGCATCACCGAGGCCGAGATCAACCGCGCCATCCCGCGCATGCAGCGCTTGGGCACCAAGCTCATCCGCGTCATGAGCTACGCCGTCTGCAAAAACGACGACGGCAGCGACGCCGCCGAGCAGCATGTGGACGAGCGCGTGCGCCGGATGAGGGAGATCAACAAGCGCTTCGCCGACGCCGGGCTGACCGTCGTGCATGAGAACTGCATGAACTGGGGCGGCATGAGCCCCGCCTATGTGCGCCGCATGATGGAGGCCGTGCCCGAGATGAAATGGGTCTTCGACACCGGCAACCCCGTCTTCATTGACGATCGCGACCGTCCCGGCCACAAGCAGGACTCCTGGGAGATGTACCAGGCCGTCAAGCCCAACATGGTCCATGTTCACGTCAAAGACGGTCGCTGGATCAAGGAAAAGGGCGATGCCGAATACACCTTCCCCGGCGAGGGCGACGGCCAGACCGAGCGCATCATGAAAGACCTTGTCGAGAGCGGTTACGCCGGCCGCATCAGCATCGAGCCGCATGTGGCCGTCGTCTTCCACGGCGCCGGCGCGGCGGATGATCTCTCTCCCGACGAGAAGGCCAGGCTGCAATACGACAGCTACATCAAATACGGCACCATGCTCGACGCCATGCTGCGCCGCCTCGGCGCGCCGCTGGCTTGACCGGGTTGTCCGCAGTCCGGCCGGGGAGCCGCTGTCGTCATGGCTTCACTTTCCGCTGAAAATTTGCGCTTCCGTCATCCCGGCGGCGGATTCCAGCTCTGCCTGGAAAGTGTGGAGGCGTGTCCGGGGAAGGCTTTGGCTGTCCTGGGGCCGAGCGGCTCCGGCAAGTCCACTCTGCTGCGCCTGCTCGCGGGACTTCTGAGTCCCGGAGCGGGGCGGGTGTGTGTGGACGGGGAGGATCTGCGCGCGATGACTCCCGCGCAGACGCGCGCGCTTCGACTTCGCCGGATGGGGCTGGTGTTTCAGGACTTCGCTTTGCTGGATCATCTCACGGTGGCGGAAAATCTTCTGCTGCCCGCGCGGTTTTTGGGCCTTTGCATGACCGGGGCGCGGGAGCGGGCGCGTGAACTGGCGGAGCGTCTGGAGGTGGCTTCTTTTTGGGATCGGCCAGCCGCGCGCCTTTCCCAGGGCGAGCGCCAGCGGGTGGCTGTGGCGCGCGCGCTGGCGCACGGGCCGGATTTGGTTTTCGCCGACGAGCCGACGGCTTCACTGGACAGCGGGCGCTGCGGACTGGTGACAGACCTGCTGTTGCGGACCTGCCGGGAAAGCGGCGGTGTGCTGGTGATGGCGACCCATGACGCGCGGGCGGCGGCGCTCTTCCCGGCGAATCTGAACCTGGGGGATGCGCGGGCATGAGCGCGGCGCTGCATCTGGCTTTCCTGCATGCGGCCCGCCAGCGCGCCCAGACCTGGCTGCTGGCGGGAGTGCTGGGTCTCATGATGGCGGTTCCGTTTTCGCTGCGCGTTCTGCTGTCCGCCGCCGAGACTCAAATGCGCTCGCGTGCGGAGCTGACTCCGCAGGTGCTGGGGGCGCGCGGCAGCGCGCTCGATCTTCTGCTCACCGCGCTTTATTTCAAAAGGCAGCCGCTGCCCCGCATCGAGATGCGCGCGGTGCGGGAGGCGCGCGACGCGGGGCAGGGAAGCGTGATCCCGCTGCACGCGCGTTTTCATTGCCAGGGCGCCCCCGTCGTGGGCACGGAGCTGGATTACTTCGAGTTCCGGGGGCTTCGGTTGGACGGCGGGCGCTGGTTTGCGCGGCTGGGGGATTGCGTGGTGGGCGCGCGTGTGGCGGCTGAGCGCGGTTTGAAGCCTGGCGGGCATGTGTTTTCCTCGCAGGAGCAGGTTTTTGATCTGGCGGGGAGTCATCCTCTAAAAATGCGGGTGACGGGTGTGCTGGCTCCCTCGGGCACGGCGGATGACGCGGCTGTGTTTGCCGACATCAAAACCGCGTGGCTCATCGAGGGGCTGGCGCACGGCCATGACGATCTGGCGGAGGAGGACACACTGCGGGAGGAGGCAGGCAACACGGTGGCGAACGCAGCGTTGCGCACTTTCCAAGAGGTGACGGACGAAAACCTTGGCAGCTTCCATTTTCATGGCGATCCGGATTCGTTTCCGGTGAGCGCGGCGGTGGTGCTGCCGCGCGGCAAGAAGGCGGAGGCCATCCTGGCCGGGCGTTACCTGGATGAAAGGCTGCCCGTCCAGTTGATCCGCCCGCTGGATGAGTTCCAGTCGCTGATGGACACGCTGTTCAGGCTGGAGCGGCTTGTCCTGATGGTGCTCGGTCTTGTCTCGGCGGGCGCGCTGGCGGCTGCGGCGCTGGTTTTCGCTCTGTCCTTCCGGCTGCGGCGGCGGGAGTTCCGGACGCTGGAGGACATCGGTGTTCCGCGCTCCTCGCTGCTGGCCTCCAGGGCGCTGGAAATTCTGCTGACTGGCGCTTTGGGCGTCGTCATCGCCATCCTGCTGGCATCATTGGCCGCTTGGCGGGCCGGGGAATGGGCGGCCCTGCTGCTGGCGGGCGGGTGAGCTTTCCGTGCTTGCCGTTCGAAGGTGTCCGGGTTCTATTCGCCGTCCGCAGACGAATGCACATCGCCGATATTCTTTCCCAGCAAAAGCCGACGCTTTCTTTTGAGTTCTTCCCGCCCAAGACGGCGGACGCGTCCGAGGCGCTCTACCAGACCATCGGCGAGCTGGAGGCATTGCAGCCCTCCTTTGTCAGCGTCACTTACGGCGCGGGTGGATCCACCCGCGAGCTGACTCACGACCTGGTGGTGCGCATTCAAAAAACCACCAGGCTCGATCCCGTGCCGCATCTCACCTGCGTCTGCCACAGCGAGGGCGACATCCAGGCCATCCTGGAGCGCTATGCGCAGGCGGGCGTGAGCAACATCCTGGCGCTCGGAGGCGACCCGCCGCGCAACCTGGAAGGCTATGAAAGAAAAAACGACGCCTTCCAGCACGCGGCAGACCTTGTGCGCTTCATCAAAAAATTCAACGACAGTGGAGCGCATCCAGACAGGCGCGGCTTCGGCATTGGCGTGGCCGGTTTCCCGGAGGGACATCCCGCCACGCCGAACCGCGTGCTGGAGATGGAGCATCTGAAAGCCAAATGCGACGAGGGCGCCGATTACATCTGCACGCAGTTGTTTTTCGACAATCACGACTTCCTCGACTTCCGCGACCGCTGCCGTCTCGCGGGCGTCCACATCCCCATCATCGCCGGCATCATGCCCATCACCAGCGCCGCAGGCATGAGGCGCATGGCGGAGCTGGCCGCCGGGGCGCGTTACCCTGCCAAACTGCTGCGCGCCATCCAGCGCTGCGGCAATGACGAGGAGGCTGTGCGGCGCGTGGGCGTGCATTACGCCACCGAGCAATGCCTGGACCTGCTCGGGCACGGCGTGGACGGCATCCATTTCTACACCCTCAACAAATCCCAGGCCACGCGCGAAATCTACGCCAGCCTCGGCATCCGCGACTCGGCGGACGTGCGCAAGCCATGAGCCAGGAAGCGCCGCTCATCGCCGCCATCGAGGCGGGCGGAACCAAGTTCGTCTGCGGCATCGGTCGTGATCCGCACCAGCTTCTCGATCTCACCCGCATTCCCACGACCACGCCGGCCGAGACCCTGGAGGCTGTGAGCCACTGGCTGTCGAAAATGAAAGTGGCGCACGGCCCCCTGGCGGCCATCGGCGTGGGATCCTTCGGTCCGGTGGACTTGAATCCTGCCAGCGAGACCTACGGCAGCATCACCACCACTCCGAAACCCGGCTGGCAGAACACTGACCTGGTGAACTTTTTCAAAAACCGCTTCAAGGTTCCCGTCGGCTTCGACACGGATGTGAACGCCGCCGTGCTCGGCGAGTATCTCTGGGGCGCGGGGCAGGGGATGGACCCGCTTGTTTATCTCACCGTCGGCACCGGCGTGGGCGGCGGAGTGCTCGTGCATGGACGCCTGCTGCACGGACTCATGCACCCGGAGATCGGCCATCTCATGGTTCCGCCTCCGCAAAACAGCCTGGCTGTGCAGCGGGAGGGCTTCTGCCCGTTTCACAAGCACTGCGTCGAAGGCTACGTCAGCGGTCCCGCGCTGGCGCACCGCTGGGGCGTGAGAGCCGACTCGCTGCCTGCCGACCACCCCGCCTGGGAGGAGGTGGCATGCACCATGGGCCACGCCTTGATGAATCTGACACTGGCTCTTTGTCCCCGGCGCATCATTCTGGGCGGCGGCGTCATGAGCCAGCCGCATCTCGTCCCGCTGATCAGGGGCAAGCTGCGCCAGCATATGAACGGCTACCTCTCAGTGCCCCAATTTGGCAGGGATCTTGAGGAGTTCGTCGTCCCGCCCGGGCTTGGCGCGCGCTCCGGCCTGCTTGGCGCGCTGGCGCTGGGAAAAATGGCGTTTGACGCGCGGCACTGAGCGCGGTCAGAGATTGCCCGCCCTTCCTCCCCGCCATGCCCGCCTCATCCTCCCCGCTCATCGCCCAGGACGTTCACCGCACCTATGTGCTCGGCGGGCATGAGTTGAGAGTGCTGCGTGGCGTGGAACTCGAGGTGGCCGCCGGGGAGAAAGTCTTCCTCTGCGGCCAGTCCGGCGCCGGCAAGACAACGCTGCTTTATGTCCTCGGCGGCCTGGAGAAACCCACCCGCGGAGACGTGCTCGTCCACGGCAAATCCCTCTACCACGGCCCCGCCGCCGCGCGCGCCAGGGCGCGCAACCAGACCATGGGCTTCGTCTTTCAGCACTATTTCCTGCTACCGGAGCTCACCGCCTTGGAAAATGTGCTGCTGCCCGCCATGATCGGCGGGCGCAAGGCCGGGGACAGGGCCAGGGAACTGCTTGATCGTGTCGGTCTGGCCGGACGCATGGACCATCTGCCCACCGAGCTCAGCGGCGGCGAGCAGCAGCGCGTCGCCATAGCCCGCGCACTCATCAACGATCCCGGCATCCTCTACGCCGACGAACCCACCGGCAATCTCGACGCCGGCACCGGCGCCGGTGTCATGGACATGCTCATGGGCGTTGTCGGCGAGGCAGGCAAGACGCTCGTCGTCGTCACCCATGACCTGGCCCTGGCGAAACGCGGCGACCGGCTCCTGCGCCTCAAGGACGGCGGACTCGTGCCGGGCTGATCTCAGTCAACCCTGCTTTCCCTTGCGGTTGAAGCTGGAGACCACGCGCTGGGTCTCGCGCCGCACGGCTTTCTCCTTGAGGTCAATGCGCTGGTCGCCCTTGGTTTTGCCTTTGCCCACGCCCAGCTCCACTTTGATGCGCGAGCCTTTCCAATACGCCCTGAGCACCGGCAGCGTCAGCCCCTTCTGCTCGGTGTGCGCGAAGAGTTTCAAAATCTCCCGCTTGTGCAGCAGCAGCCTGCGCGCGCGGCGCGGCTCGTGCTGCTCAAAGCTGGCCTTGTCATAGGGCTGGATGTCCATGTTGTACAGCCACACCTGGCCGCGCTTCACCCGCGCGAAGGCGTCGGTAATGTTCAGCCTTCCCTGGCGGATGGATTTGACCTCCGTGCCGCGCAGCTCCACGCCCGCTTCATATCGGTCGAGGATGTGGTAATCCCGGAGTGCTTTCCGGTTGGTGGCGATCTCTTCAGACATGGGGCGGCGGGGTTCGGGCCGCCTGGCCGGGGATCACTCCTCCAGGTCGGTGGTGGTGATTTTGCCCTGAATGATCTCCAGCAGGGCGTAGTCCGCCTCGCGCAGGCCGGCCCGGCGCTCCACCAGAGGCGCGCGTCCGGTGGTCAACTGCTTCACCCGCTTCGAGACCATGTTGATCAGGATGGGCGGGTCTTTGACGATATGCAGGGCTTGTTCAACGAGTTCGGCTTTCATCGGCGTGACGGGCTCGCCTGGAATCATAACCCAGGCGGGAAGGGGGGCGGACAGTAATGGCATCCGTCTGGCTGGCAAGGCGGAATTTGGCCCCGCCATGTTGAATTTTCGACAAATTCCGCCGCGCCTGGCTTCGCCGCTCACTTCGGCGCGGTAATCATCGGGAAGTCGTCACTGCGGAAGGGTGTGACGGGCAGGCCCTCGATGCTGAAAAGATTGCACACCGGGTTGTCCGCCCATGCGTAACGCACGGCCACGGGGTTCGGCACGGTCTTGGTGCTGACCTCCACTTTGTCCCTGCCGGCGATCTTTGCCTCGGCCCAGACCCACTTGCGGTCCTCGCCGCAGAGGGCGAAGCCTTTGACCTCGCTCACGTCCACGGTGCGCAGGCTGGAGCCGAAGGTGTCGAGCGTGACGATGGCCTTGCCGCCCTGGAACTCGGCGGCTTTGAACTCCGGGCTGCGCCAGCGGATGTCCATGCCGTAGTCACGCGCCAGGGCGATGCGGGCGAGGCGCTCGGCAACGTCGCGTTTGTTTTTGGGGTGGATGTCGTTGGCTTCGCCGAGATCAATGATGACGGCCTGGCCGCTGTTGGGCACGGCGTTTTGAGTCTTGGTCTGGCTCTCGCGCAGCTCGGCCCAGTCGCTGTCGCCGGGCTCGGGTTTCTCGGCTTTGAAGTCGGCGAGCTGCACCCAGTAAAACGGGAAGTCGCCCTGCTTCCACTCATCGCGCCAGTGCTGGATCATGAGGGGGAAAAGATGGCCATATTCATGGGCGCGGGAGGCGTTGCTCTCGCCCTGGTACCAGATGGCTCCTTTGACGCCGTAGCCGATGGTTGGCAGCAGGACGCCGTTGTAGATGTTTCCGGGGCGGGCGTTGCCGGCGAGGGTGGCCTGCGGGCTTTGCGGGGCGCGCTGGGTGAAGGGCTGGCCGGCCGCCTTGGCAGCGTCGGCTTTTTCCTTCCAGGCGGCCATGGCTTTTTCATGAGCGAGCCGCGCCTCCTCGGAGGCGAGCTGTTTCTCACGCGCCACCCAGCCTTCGATCAGGCCTTTGAAGCGGGCGTCTTTTTCCAGCACATCCCGGCGCACCCAGGCCTCCGCGGCGCTGCCGCCCCAGGCGTTGTTGATGAGGCCCACGGGCACACCGAGCACCTGGTGCAGCACACGCCCGTAAAAGAAGCCGACGGCGCTGAAGCCGCCCACGGTCTGCGGCGAGCACTCCTTCCACTCGCCCTTGAAGTCCTGCTGCGGCTCCTGCGTGCCGACCTGGGGCACGGAGATGAGGCGGATGAGGGGATGCTTGGCGGTGGCGGTTTCGAGTTCGAAGTCCCATGAGGCGTTGACGCTCCACTGCATGTTCGACTGCCCGGAGCAGATCCACACCTCGCCGACGAGCACGTTTTGCAGGTCGCGCTTCGTGCTGCCCTGGATGGAAAGCACCGCCGGGTTCGCGTTTGCGGGGAGCGGGTCGAGTTTGACGGTCCATTTGCCGTCGGCGCCTGCTGTGGCCGACTTGGTCTGGCCGGCGAATTTCACCGTCACCCCGGTGCCGGGAGTGTCCCAGCCCCAGAGCGGGTTGGCCTGCTTTTGCTGCAGCACCATGTTGTCGCCGATGATGGCGGGGAGTTTCAGTTCGGCGCGCGCCTGGAGGGCGAGCGCGGCCAGCAGGGAGATGAGGGCGGGAGTGCGCATGATGTTGGGAAGGGGCGTAAAAGACGCATGTCCGCAGGCGATCCTATCATGAGGGAGTTGGAGCGTTCCCGGCGCGGGCAGGCCGCGCGTTGAAAACACTGGCCGGCAGCTCCTGAGTGTCGTATCGCCCTTTCCCATGTCTGAGACCACCGCAGCACCCGCCACCGGACGCTTCATCCGCGCCGCCCTGGTCATTTTCCCCGCCGGGACAATCATCCTGGGCATCCTCTCCTTTGGCATCTGGTGGTGGAAGCGCGAGCGCGTGGAGCAGCGCGGCTACCAATACGCCCTTGCCCTGCGGCGCGACCTCTCAGAGTCCGGCCTCAGCCGCCATGCCAGCATCCTGCACGAGGCGCTCAGCCGCGCCGACATGCCGCGGTTCCAGGCTGTGGCCGCCTATCTGGAGTCCTCCATGGGCGCGGAAAACATGGGCTATCACGTCCGGCGGGAGCGCGCCCGCGTGAACGGGATGGAAGTCTCCGATGTCGAGGTCGAACTCACCGGCAGACAGCGTCCGCGCGAGGTGGTCTTGCTTCTCGTCCCGTATGGCTTTGCTGCGCGCGCGGCGGAGGAAAGCCGCGCGCTCGCCATGATGATGAGCCTGGCGCATGCCATCACCGGCGAGGTGCGCGCGCGCACCCTGCGCCTGGCCGTGCTGCCGCTCGGCGCGGACCCCGGCGCGCTGCTCCGCCTCACCACCGCCTGCGACACGCGGCGCGAGCGCCTTGTCGAGGTGCTCGTTCCCGGCGGAGAGGAGAGCGGCTGCATGAGCGCCCTTGAAAACGCCCTCCAGCCCGCCCGCACCGGCGTGATCATCAAGTCCCTGCCCGCCCCCGCTGACACGGGCGCGGCCCTCGCGGCCGCCGCCGCGCTGCGCAGGGAGCTTTTGCGCTCCGCCGAGTAGCCGCTTTACACCCCCGCATTCCGCCCCATTGATCCAGCCACCCTCATGACCCGACAGGAAAACCTCGACATCTTCTTCACCGACGGCAAAACCGTCATCCTGCCCATTGACCACGGAGTCGCCATCCCCGTGCCCGGACTGGAGAATCCCTTCGCCATGATAGACGCCGTCAGTCCCTATGTGGACGGTTACGTCATGAACCTCGGCGTGGCCATGCGCGCCGCCGATTCCATGGCCGGCAAGGGCATCTGCCTGCGCACCGATGTCTATAACACCCGCCTCACCGGAGACGGCGCGGGCAGCATCAACGTCTATGGCGCCGAGGAGGCCGAAATGGTCGGCGCCAACGCCGTCATGAACATGATCTACCCGTGGTCCGTCAGCGAGCGCATGAACTTCCAGGAATGCGCCGACATCATCCGCAGCAGCATGGATCTCGACATCCCCGTCATCCTGGAGGCGTTGCCCCACGGTCTCGGCCAGACCGACAAATACACCCTCGAAAACGTCGCCTTCGCCGCCCGCCTCGCCGCCGAGCTTGGCGCCGATGTCGTCAAGATCCCCTATCCCACCGACGCCAAACCCGGCGACTTCAAAAAAGTCATCGAGCAAGTCTGGGTCCCCGTCATCATCCTCGGCGGAGCCGCAGTCAACGACGACGCCGCCCTCCTGCAAATGACCGAGGACGCCATGAACGCGGGCGCCGCGGGCATCGCCATGGGGCGGAATGTCTGGCAGCACAAAAATCCCCCCGCCATCGCACGCAGCCTCGCCGCCATCGTCCATGACGACGCGGACGCCCTCCAGGCCCTCTCCCTCCTGCGCGAGCCGCTGCGCTGACCGCCCGCCCCGCCGCGCCTGCTTCGGAAGGCGCCGCACTCTCATGAAAAAAACCGCGCCGCGCCCGTTCTTCATCCACGTCATGAAAAAGCCCGCCCTTCTTCTCCTCGCGCTCGCCTTCTCCCATCTGCATGCCGGCGAAATCCAGCGCGCCACCCTCAATGCAGACGACTGGCAGCCCGGCGACCCGCCCAAGGAGGTCTTCGTCGTGGACGGCAAAATCCAAATCACCGCCAAGGACGGCAACAACGCCATCACCGTCCTGCCCGAAGCCGTCACCGACGCCTCCGCCCAGCTCGGCAGCTCCGCCGCCGGCGAGAGCAGCATCCAGGCCCGGGTCTTCAGCGCCCGCCGCGCCCGAAGCAACCCGCGCTTCGGCATCTCCGTCCACGGCATGAGCGGGCACCGCCTCATCCTCAACCCCGCCAAACGCCAGCTCGAGCTGCACAAAAACGACGAAATACTAGCCACCGTCCCCCACTCCTGGACCAGCGAGGCCTGGGTCTGGCTCAAGCTCGAAGCCAGACGCGGCGAGGGCGACGCCTGGCACATCCACGGCAAAATCTGGGAGCAGGGCGCGGAGGAACCCGCCGAGCCGCAGATCAAGCACGAAGCCAAAGGCCTCAAAGGACAGGGCAAGCCCGGCATCTGGGGCACCCCCTACTCCGAGCAGCCCATCCATTTCGACGACATCCAGATCGCCATTGAGTTGCCCGCCTCCTCTTGACCCGTCCGCCTGGGTGGCGCAACCATGCAAAGCGTCACCACTTTTTGTGAATTCAAGCCATTGGGATTTTGGAGTGCTTGAGTATTGCCACTCCAACAATCCATCGCTCCAAACGAGGGATCACAAATCATGATGACGCGGGGCATATCCTGGTTGCCGCGGCATCAAAGCCGCCGCTCTCAGCGCGGGGGCGGAGATGGCTCAGCCAGGCCGTATTGCCGCAGCCACCATGACACACGCTCTGCGTCGCTGGGTTCGGGGCCGAGACCGCGCCGCTCCCAGGTCCGCTGATAATCCTGGCGCTTGGATTTCCGGATTTCCTCCATGCCCGGCTCGGTGGCCGGGTCGGGCAGGCCGCCGCGGTCGCCGCTGTCCTTGATCCACTGGTCGAGATCGCCGGAGAGCCGCGCAAGCACGCGGGCATTGTCACCGGACAATGCGGCACCGGTGACACCGAGCGGATCGCTTTTCAAATCATGCAGTTCCAACGGCGGGCGGTCCGGCTTTAGATAGCGCGCCTGCATTTCCGTCAGGGAGCCGGCGGCGGCCAGCTCGCGCAGGAGCGGCATGGCCGGGTAGCTGGCCTCTTTGTAGCCGGACCAGTTCATGAAGGATAAACCGGGATGAAAGTGACGCGCGAAAAGATGGTCCGCCGTGATGACCGCGCGGATGCGGTCCTGCGCATCACCGCAACGGTCGCGCGCGGCGAAGATGCGCTCGCGCTCCGGGAAAGGCGCGCCCAGCAGCGGACGGCCCTGCATCCACTCCGGCAGCGGCAGCCCCGCCAACTGGAGCGCGGTGGGGGCCAGGTCAATGAGGCTGGCCAGGCGCTCCTCCACCCTGCCGGCCTCCACACCGGGGCCGCGCATGAGCAGGGGCACGCGCAATCCCTCAATGGTGAGCCACTGCTTTCCCCAGGGCATGGGCCGCCCATGATCGGCGAAGAAGATGACGAGGGTGTCATCGAGCACGCCTTCGCCGGCAAGTTGCCGGAGGATGTCCCCCACGCGCTTGTCCACCACTTCGACGCTGCGCAGGTAGGCATACCAGTCGCGGCGGACGAGCGGGTGGTCCGGGTAGTTCGGCGGGATGCTCATCCGCGCCATGAGGGCGTCGTCATACTCTTCGGGGATGGGAAAGGGGCGGTGCGGCTCGACGATCTGGAATTGCGCGAAGAACGGCTGGCCGGGGCGGCGCTTGCGCCAGTCGTCGCCGTCATACATCCCGGCGGGGTCATGGGCGAAGTTGTAATGCGTCTTGGCTTTCTTCACGGCGCGCCCGCCGCGCTCGGTGCCGGGCGCGGGCGCGTTGGTCACATGCCAGCCGGCATCGCGCAGCAGGCCGGGCAGGTGCCGCCAGGGCGCGGGCAGGGGCTGGGGATTCTCCACATCATGCGCGTGCAGGCCGGTGGTGGTCTGCATGACGCCGAGAATGAAAGCGGAGCGCGAGGAACTGCACACCGGCGCGCTGGCATAAGCGCGCGTGAAGCGCGCCCCCTCCGCCGCCAGGCGGTCCAGATGCGGCGTGCTCACGCCTGTCATGCCGTAGGCCGCGGTGTCCGGCGACATGTCATCGGCGACGATCCAGACGATGTTCGGGGGCTTGGCGGCGAGCACGGGCGCGGACAGCAGAGCAAGACTGAGAATGAGGCGGATCGGCATCCGCATCTCAACGCGCGTGGCGCGCGGATGTGTCATCCTGAGTCACCGCCTGAAACCCTGCAGCCGGGACTGCATGTCCTCGATGACGGGCGCCAGCTCCATTTTCATTTTCACCGGCGCCTCGCGCAGAAAAAGCACGGGGTCCTCGGCCACCATGAACTCGAAAAACTCGCGGTCCTGGTCGCTGAGGCGGTCGCCATCGGCGGAATTGGCGCGCAGGTTGCGCAGGTCGCCGCGCATGCGCGCCACCATGCGTTTGCGCTCCTCCTCGGTCAGGAGCTTGATGCCTTTGCTGATGGTTTCAAAATAAGGCTCGACGGTGCGGTCCACATACTCCTTCTGCTCCTCCTCCGTGAGCGAGGCGAAGAATTTGTCCAGGATGTCCTGCCCGTCCTCTCGCAGCGCGCGGCGCTGCTGGAAGTCGAGCTGGTTGAGCCTGGTGATGACCTCGTGGAGATGCAGCCGGCGCTGGGATTCGCTGGCGGTTTTGCCGTCATGCCAGGGCGCGGCCCCGGCGAGGTCGAGCACCTTTTGCGGCCATGAGACGAGCAGGTCGGTCTGGCGCATGACCACGGCCAGCGCGCCCCAGATGAGGGCCAGCAGGGTGGCGGTGGTGATCCAGATGCGTTGGTTTTTCATGGCTTACTTGCGGCGAAAACGGCGGGTGAGGATGCCGGTGAACTCGCCCGCCTCCTCGACGCGGAGCTTTTGCGTGACATAAAAGTACACCGCCGCCGCGACGGTGACCGTGCCGCCGAGAGCGGCCGCTTTGTTGAGCAGGATCATGCCCGCCCAGCCGGAGAGCAGGGTGGCTTTTGCGGCGAGGCAGACAAGCGCCATGCACGCGACACCTGCGGCCAGCCTGACGAGCGCGCCGAGCAGCGCGCGGGTCTCCAGGCCGTTGGCGAATTTTTTCATGCACAGGTAGAGGGTGGCGAAGTTCAGCATGAGGCCTGCGGCGGTGGCCCATGCCAGCGCGGTGTGGTCCCATTCGAGGACAAAGACGGTGAAGCCGTTCACACTGGCGGTGAAGACGATGATGCCCAGGCTGACCTGCATGGGGACGAAGCGCCTGCCGATGGTGTAGAAGGCGGGCTGGAGCACCTTGATGGCTGAGTAAAAGACCAGCCCGAAGGCATAGGCCTGCAGCGGCCCCGCCGTGGCCGCCACATCAGCGGCGGTGAAGCGCCCGTATTGAAAGAGGATGGAGACGATCTCCTCCGCCAGCAGCGAAAGGCCGATGGCGCTGGGCAGGGTGAGGAAAAGCACAAGGCGCAGCCCCTTCGCCAAAGCGCCGCGGAAGGCGGGTGTGATGCCCTCGGTGGCCAGACGGGCCAGCATGGGAAGAGTCACGGTGGCCACCGCCACGCCGAAGAGGCCGAGCGGGAGCTGCTGGAGACGCTGGGCGTTCGCCAGCCAGGCCACGGCGGACTCTTTGCCGGGAGTGAAGGAGGCGAAGATGGAGTTCAGCAGCACGCCGATCTGCGTGCCGCCCGCGGCGATGAGGGAGGGCCACATGAGTTGCAGCACCTCGCCCACGCCTTTGTCCCGCCATTTGAAGTCCAGCCCGAAACGGAAGCCCGCGCGGCGCAGGGAGGGAATCTGGATGGCAAGTTGCATGACGCCGCCCACCAGCGTGCCGATGGCAAAGGCTTGCAGGCCTTTCTCTGTGATCGCTCCATCACGGAAGCCGGGGTCCATGAACCAGGCGAGCACGACGCCGCCGATGATGCAGCCGAGGTTGAAAAAAGCCGAGGCCAGAGCCGGGATGAAGAAGACCTTCTTCGAGTTCAGCATGCCCATCACGAGAGCCGTCACAGAGACGAGGGTGATGAAGGGATACATGATGCGCACCAGCTCCGTGCAGATGGCGAGGCTGCGCGGATCATCCCAGCCTGGATTCAGCAGCCGCACCAGCCACGGCGCGAGGGCGATGCCGGCCAGCGAGACCATGCTCATGAAGCAGATGGAAAGGGCGAGCATCTTCCTGCCGAGCAGCCAGGCGGCTTCGTCGCCCTCGGTTTTGATTCTCTTCGAGAAGGTGGTGACGAAGGCGGTGGAGAGCGCTCCTTCGGCGAAGAGGTCGCGCAGCATGTTCGGCGTGCGGAAGGCGGCGGTGAAGATGCCGGTGAGGTGCGCGCCAAAGAGGCCGTTGAGGAGCTGGTCGCGCACAAGGCCGAGCACGCGGCTGCACAGGATGGCGATGGAGACCACGCTGGTGCTGCGCGCCTGGGAGGGTGATGCAACCGTCCCGGTTGCACTCTTCGAGTCTGCGGGACGGCGTGGCTGGTCCGGACTGGGCGCGTTGTCGCTCATTCGGAGGGTGGTGCAACCGTCCCGGTTGCACTCCGGGATTCGGGCAAGCTGGAAGGCTGCCCCGCCTTCACCGCCGCGCGGCGCAGCTTGTCCATCATGGCGGCACCCATGCCGTGCTCATGCATGGGCTCGGCGATGATCTCGTCCGCGCCGAGCTTGTCCAGCTCTCGCAGCGCGTAGAAAAAACGCACGGCGGCTTCGGGCAGCTTGCCTTTGCCGGGGCTTAAAATCATCACCTGCAGCCAGTCGGCCAGGTTGAGGAACCCGTCTTTTTCCTCGCCCCGGTAACTCAGGAGGGCGTAGCGTTTGCCGGGTTCGGGGGTGAAGTCGGAGGGCTTGGCCAGCAGGCGCAGCGGAGTGCGCGGCGCATAGTGGGAGGCGAGCTGGCCGGGAGCCTCGGCGGCCTCGTCCACGACGGAGCGGGTCACGCGCATGACCTTGCCATAGACCTTCAGATCTTCCGCGGTGATGGGGCCGGGGCGCAGGATGGTGATGAGATTTTTGGGCGAGGCGGCCTCGACTTTGATGATGGTGCTCTCCAGCCCGTGCATGCAGGCGCCGCCGTCGAGGATGAGCGGGATGCGCCCGTCCAGCTCGGCCGCGACGGCGCTGGCTGAGGTGGGGCTGATGGAGCCGAAGCGGTTGGCGCTGGGAGCGGCGAGGGGGCGTCCGAGCGCCTGCGCGACGCGCTTGAAAATGGGATTTGCGCTGACACGCACGGCCACGGAGGGCAGCCCGGCGGTGACGAGGCCGGGCACGCAGGGCTTCTTCGGCAGCACGAGCGTGAGCGGGCCGGGCCAGAAACGCTCGATGAGCTGGATGACGAGTTTTTGCACCTCCGGCGGCACCTCGGCCACGGTGTCCAGATGCTTCTTGTCAGGCAGATGGACGATGAGCGGGTCAAAGGCCGGGCGCTCTTTGGCCTCGAAGATTTTCGCCACCGCGGCGGGGTTCAAAGCGTCGGCGGCCAGGCCATAAACGGTCTCCGTGGGCAGAGCCACGACCTCCCCGGATTCCAGCAGCTTCACAGCCTGGTCCACGGCGGTGTGGAGAAGCGGTGGTTGGTCGGTGGGCAGGACGGTGGTGGCGGGCATGGGCGCGGATGCTTGCGCCAGAATGCCTGGATTTGCAAGACACGCCTCCGGTCATGAATGGCATGAAGGCTTTTCATCATCGCGGGGCTTTTGGAGCAGCTTCGCCAGTTGCCAGCGGAGGGCGGGCGGTCTAATCTCAGCGCCGCTCTCCCCAGGGCGTACGCAACGTCACCGCACATGCCCGATCTCGAAAACCCCTTCGAAGAAACCCTCCTGCGCCGCAACCGCGCCGAACCCTGCACCGTGGTCATCTTTGGCGCCACCGGCGACCTCACGCACCGCAAACTCATCCCGGCGCTTTATAACATCGCCGCCTGCGGCGATCTGCCGCCGCAATTCAAAGTGGTCGGCTTCGCCAGGCGCGACAAAACGGACGAGCTTTTCCGCTCGGAGTTGGAGGCGGGAAACCGCAAGAACAGCCGCCAGGGCCACAACGACGAGCTTTGGGCGAACTTCAGCCACAGCATTCACTACCACCGCAGCGAGTTCGAGGACGTGGAGGGCTACCGCGCCCTGGCGCGGCTGCTCGACCAGTTCGACGAGGAGCGCGGCGCGCCCGCCAACCGCCTGTTTTACCTGGCCTCCGCGCCGGAGTACTTCAAACCCATCCTGGAGCTGATTCGCGAGGCGGGCCTGAACCAGGGAGCCGGCGGATGCTGGGCGCGCGTGGTGTGCGAGAAGCCCTTCGGCAAGGACCTGCAAAGCGCGCGCACGCTCAACGAGGTGGTCGCGGGCACCTTCGAGGAGGCGGACACCTACCGCATTGACCACTACCTGGGCAAGGAGACGGCGCAGAACATCATGGTGCTGCGCTTTGCCAACGCGCTCTTCGAGCCGAACTGGAACAGCCGCTACATTGACCACATCCAGATCACCTGCGCGGAAAACCTGGGCATGGAAGGCGGACGCGGCGGCTACTACGACACGGCAGGCGCTCTGCGCGACATGGTGCAGAACCATCTTTTCCAACTGCTCACCCTCGTGGCCATGGAGCCGCCCACCGACCTCAGCGCCGACAGCGTGCGCGATGAGAAGGTGAAGGTCATCCGCGCCCTGCGCCCGCTCGTGGGACCGGCCGATGTGGGAGCGAACGTGATCCGCGCGCAATACACTTCCGGCAGCGTGGACGGCCTGCCCCGCGTGGGCTACCGCGAGGAGGACCGTGTGAATCCCGAGTCAAAGACCGAGGCCTATGTGGCGCTGCGGCTGCATGTGAACACATGGCGCTGGCAGGGAGTGCCGTTTTACATCCGCGTGGGCAAGCAGCTCCCGAAAAAGGCCACCGAGATCAGCGTGCATTTCAAAAAACCGCCACAGGTGCCTTTCGCCACCGCGCAACTGCCCGGCAACAGCGAGAACACGCTCGTCATCCGCATCCAGCCGGACGAGGGCATCGCCCTGCGCATCCTGTGCAAGCAGCCCGGCCAGGCGCTCTCCATGCAGCAGGTGAAGATGGACTTCCGCTACAGCAGCAGCTTCGGCAGGGCCAGCCCCGAGGCCTACGAGCGCCTCCTGCTCGACGCGATGGCCGGGGATGCCACGCTCTTCGCACGGCGAGACGAGGTGGAAAACGCCTGGAAGTTCATAGACGAGATCGAGAACGCCTGGCACAAGACCTCCACGCCGCCGCCCATGTGCGAATACCCCGCAGGAAGCTGGGGGCCGAAGGAGGCTGACCAACTGCTCGCCCAGGACGGGCGCGTCTGGCGGCTGCTGTGAATCTTGCGAACCGGCCCGCGCCCCGGGCAATGCGCATTCGCCTGCGAGGGTAGTCTTTGGTTGAAGTGCCCGCGCGCCTGCGCTTCTCTCGCCCTCGTCTTTCCCCACACACTCATGAACTACGACCTCATCGTCATCGGCGGCGGGCCTGCGGGCTACGTCGGAGCCATCCGCGCAGCGCAACTCGGCAAGAAGGTGGCCTGCGTCGAAAACGACCGCGCCGGCGGCACCTGCCTGAACTGGGGTTGCATTCCGACCAAGGCTCTCCTCAAGAACGCCGAGCTGTATCACACCCTCACCCATCGCGCGGCGGAGTTCGGCCTGAAGATCGGCAGCATCGAGTATGACTGGTCCAAAGTGATCGGCCGCAGCCGCGGCGTGAGCGACAAGCTCAACAAGGGCATCGAGTTCCTCTTCAAGAAGAACAAGGTGGACTACCTCAAAGGCACCGCCAGCATCCCCGCCGCAGGCAAGGTGGAAGTCACTGCCGCCGACGGCAAAAAGGAGACCCACGACGCCGCGAACATCCTCATCGCCACCGGCGCAAAGAGCCGCCCCATGCCCGGCTTCCCCTTCAACGGTAAAACCGTCATCGGCAGCAAGGAAGCCATGACCTTGGAGAAGCAGCCGAAGAGCGTCATCGTCATCGGCGCGGGTGCCATCGGCATCGAATTCGCCTATTTCTTCAACGCCTACGGCACGAAAGTCACCGTCGTCGAAATGATGCCTGACATCCTTCCGGTGGAAGACACCGAAGTCAGCAAGACCCTCGAAAAGAGCCTCACCAAGGCCGGCATCCGCATCCTCACCAGCACCAAGGTCACCGGCACCTCCGAGGACGGCAAAGGCGTGAAGATCACCGTCGAAGGCGCGGCCAACGAAACGCTGGAGGCCGAGGTCGCCCTCGTCGCCATCGGCGTCGCTCCGGTGCTTCCCGGCGGCATCGAGCTGAAGCTCAGCGACCGTGGCTGGCTGGAGACCAACGAGCGCTACGAAACCAGCGTCAAAGGCATCTACGGTGCGGGCGACATCATCGGGCCGCCCTGGCTCGCGCACGTCGCCAGCTACGAGGCCGTGCAATGCGTCGAAGGCCTCTTCACCAAGCACAAGCCGAAGAAAGTCGGCGTCTTCCCCGGCTGCACCTACTGCCATCCGCAGGTCGCCAGCATCGGCCTCACCGAGCGTGCCGCGAAGGAAAAGGGCCTCAAGTTCAAGGTCGGCAAGTTCCCGTACGTCGCCAGCGGCAAGGCCCTCGCCGCCGCCGAGCCGGAAGGCTTCGTGAAAATCCTCTACGGCGAGCCGCATGGCGAAATCATCGGCGCGCACATGATCGGCAGCGAGAGCACCGAGATGATCGCCGAGATCGGCCTCGCCATGAACCTCGAAGCCACCTGGGACGAAATCGAAGCCACCATCCACGCCCATCCGACCCTCAGCGAGATGGTCAAGGAAGCCACCGAAGTCGCCAAGGGGCATCCGATTCATGTGTGAGTGAATCATGAAGGCGATCATCGAACACTTGATTGTGGCGGTGATCGCCGTCGGAATGGCATTCGTTGGCTATTGGCTGATCGGCTGGCACGAACGCCAACTCCATTCCGGCCAGCAACAGTTCGATTGGATGGAGGAGGGGGCTCTCGTCTATCCCTCGATCATATCGGTGATCGTTTGGATGATTCTTTACCGTGTTTGCCGTCGCCTGCACTGGCTCGTCTTGCCTGTGATAGGCGTTATCAGCCCTCTGATTGGTGCTGTGTTGTTTTGCATCCCTTGGATGTTATGGCCTTTCTACTTTGTGGTGAAGCATGCTGTAGTCGTGTTCCCCACCGGCATCGTCTGCGGCTTTCTCGTCTCAATCGCCACCCTGCCGTTCCGTCCAAGCCAGGTGCTGCAAGGCAACGCCTGAGCACATCCATGCCATGCAATCCGGCATACCTGCATACCTTCCGAACGAGAAGTTCCGCAACGATTACAGGACCTGCGTGGACCAGCCACGGCCAAGGCAAGTCGGCGGTTGCAAAACGCCGCGCTTCTGGCTAACGCAGAGCCATGCCCATCCAACCTCAATCTCGCATCCTCGTCACCGGCGGCGCGGGCTTCATCGGCAGCGCCCTTGTCTGGGAGCTGAACCGGCGCGGCTGCGAGAACATCATTGTCAGCGACCGCCTCTGCACGGATGAAAAGTGGCGCAACCTGGCGCCGCTGAGGTTTCATGATTACCTGGATGGCGGCGACCTGGAGCGTCTCGCGCGCACCGACCCTTCCGCGCTCGGAAAATTCGACCTGGTGCTCCATCTCGGCGCCTGCTCCGCCACGACGGAGAAGGACGCCGACTATCTCATGCGCAACAATTACGAGCTGACCAGGGTGCTCTGCGAGTGGGCGCTCGGCCACGACGCGCGCTTTGTTTACGCCTCCTCCGCCGCCACCTACGGCGACGGCGCGCAGGGCATGGACGACCGGATGGACGATCCGCACCGGCTGCGCCCGCTGAACATGTACGGCTACTCCAAGCACCTCTTCGACCTGCACGCCCGCCGCACCGGCATGCTCGGCCGCATCGCCGGCCTCAAATACTTCAACGTCTATGGCCCGAACGAGGACCACAAGGCGGACATGCGCAGCGTCGTGCACAAGGCGCACCGCCAGATCCTCGACACCGGCAGGGTCCAGCTTTTCAAATCCCACCGTCCCGACTACCAGGACGGCTGCCAGATGCGCGACTTCCTCTATGTGAAGGACGCGGTGAAAATGACCCTGCATCTGGCGGAGACCACCACCGCCAACGGCGTCTTCAACCTCGGCTCGGGCAAAGCCCACACCTGGGTCGAACTCGTCGGGGCCATCTTCGCCGCCATGGGCCGGGAGCCGGTCGTCGAATTCATCGAGATGCCTGCGCACCTGCGGGACAAGTACCAGTACCACACCTGCGCGGACATTTCCAAACTGCGCGCCTCCGGATATGAGGAGCCGCTTTTCACTCTGGCCGAAGCCGTGCGCGACTATGTGCGGGGCTATCTGGAGGCGGACAAGCGGCTGGGTGACGAAGTCTGAGGCGGATGGTCCGCGCCGGAGTGACAAAGAAAGCGAGTTCAGAGCGTGCCCGCACGTTTGAACGGGATGAAATGCCTCACTCTCTGCTTATTGACGGCGCTGTTCTGCGCGCGGGCCGTTGCTCAAGACTACTTCAGGCATGACTCGCGCGCCCTCTCGCAGGCATCGAAGGCGGTCCTCATCACCGATCTTTCGCGGATGCAGCCTCAAGCCGCGCTGATCACCGGCAGGCGGCAGAAGGGCAAATGGAAGATGCTGCCCTTTGAGACAGTGGAGATGAAAGGCACGGCGCTTTCGGTTTACAGCGCCACCAATCCGCCGCGCGTCTCGCTGCCATTGCTGGAAAAGGGCTGGCACTCCGTGCATGTGGGCCTGGCCACGACATCGGGCGGGTTCAACATCGGCGGCAACGGCATCAAGGCGAAGCTCAGCGACGAACCGGTGTTCCGGCGGCTCGCCAACAACCTCGCCCTGCTGCCAAACCGGCGGGCTGTCATCCAGGAGTGCTTTGTCAGTGTGGCGGAACTCAACGGCCAGTCGCTGGAGATCGCCCCCATGCCGGGACTGCCGGCGACGGTTTGCTATGTGAAGCTCGTGCCGATGACTGTGGAGGAGGTCGCAGCCAGCCGGGAGAGGTCGAAGCACCGCACTTCGATCGCCACCTTTGACGGGCACAGTTGGATATGGCCTTTCAAACCAACGACTGCCGAGGAGTTGGCGGAGGAGTTCCGCGGTTATGAGGACACGGACATCGGCAAGTGGTGGTTCCAGGTCACCGGCAGCGACCTGGTGTGCTACCCAAGCAAGGTGGGCACCTACCCCGGCGAGGGCACGGTGGATTTTCCCACGGGCGCCTATGCCGCGTACACACAGTCGCTGGAGACCTTGTTCAAGGCGGGCGTCAACCCGCTCAAGGTCGCGCGCGACGCCGCGAAGGCGCAGGGCGCGGAGTTCCATGTCATGCTGCGCCCCGGCGGCTGGGCCGGCTCGATGCCGTATGAGGAGACTTTCAACAGCAGGTTTTATTACGAACACCCCGAATGGCGCTGCCTTGACCGCGACGGCACCCCGACTTTTTACATGAGCTACGCCGTGCCGGAGGTGCGCCGGCATTTGATTGAGCTGCTTCGCGAGACTCTGGAGCTGCAGCCCGAGGGAGTCGGATTCCTTTTCAATAGAGGCATGCCGCTGATGCTGTGGGAGGAGGCTTTTTGCGCGCGCTTCAAGGAAATGCACAACGCGGATGCCAGATCAGTCGAAGACGACGACCCGCGCATCCAAAGCACGCGCGCGGCGGTCATGACCGGCTTCATGAGGGAGGTGCGCGCCCTGCTGGATGAAACAGCGGCAAGGCAGGGCCGCAAAGAGCGCTATAAGATCTCGCTCGGCACTTTCGCCAGGGAGGCTGACAACCAGCGCTGGGGCCTTGATCTGCCAAACTGGATTCAGCTCGGACTCGTGGATGACATCGCCGTCACATGGTTCGCCTACCACACCTCCTTTGAGAAGACGCCCGGCCAGATTGACATGGACTACTACCGCCGCATCACCCAGGGCACGAGCGCAAGGGCCTGGCCGATGGTCATCGCCTGGAAGACAGGCAAACCGAAGGAACTGTGCCAGAAAACCGCCGCCTGGCTCGCCGATGGCGCTCCCGGCATCGCCATCTGGGACCCGCAGGTGATGAAGGGCTGGCCCGAAGGCTCGCCGGGAAATGTGTTCGATGTGCTCGGCCGGCTTGGCCATAAAGACGATCTCCTGCGCTGGTCGAAAAACGGCGTGCCCTCGCCGCTGTCCGTCCCGCTCACGCGCCTCGACGACAACCATTTCAGCCGCTGGTTTCCAAACACGGGTTTTTGAACAACTGAAGACCGGGCCTTGTTACCGGAGTTGCCGGGAGGCGTTTGGCATCCATGTTCGACACGAGGCAAAACCATCCACACACCATGAAGCACGCCCTTTTGATTCTCCCGCTCGCCGCCCTCGTTCCCGGCGCGTTCCAACTCATCGCGCAGGTCGCCGCCAAAAAAAGCGGCATTGAGGCGCGGCTGGAGCAGGCGCTGAGGATGTTCCCTGATGCCGACACGGACAAAGACGGCGCGCTTTCCATCAATGAGGCTCTGGCCTATGTGGAAAAACACCCTGAGGCGCGGGACAAATTCATGGCGCGCGCGGGCTCCGGCAAAAGCAGCTCAAAGCCCGCCTCATTCGCCCCCGGCGCGGAAGGCACCAAGGTCTTCGTCTGCGCGCACAGCTACATGATCTACACCGCCGACTGGCTGCCGCAGATCGCGCAGGCGGCGGGAGTGGCGCATTTGAAGGCCGGCCAGCAAATGATCGGCGGCTCGCGCGTGCAGCAGCACTGGGATCTGCCTGATGAAAGGAACCAGGCGAAAAAGGCGCTCCAGGAAGGCATCGTGGATGTGCTCACACTTTCACCGAACCTGCTGATGCCGGATGAGGGAATAGACCGCTTCACCAGGCTCGGTCTGGAGAAAAATCCGGAGCTGCGCGTGCTCGTGCAGGCATCGTGGGCGCCGCGTGACGGCAAGGCCGGAGCCGGCTTTGCCAATGCCATGAGGGACAGCGTCACCGCGGAGGAGATTGACAGCATGCTCGAAGCCCACAACGGCTGGCTGGGTCTGCTGGAGAAACAAGTCGCCGGCTTGAACTCCGAATTGGGAAGGCCGAGCGTGCGCATCATACCGGCCAGCGCGGCGCTGCATTCACTGCGCAGGCATGTCGCCGAGGGCAGGGCGCCCGGCGTGTCCAAACAGAGCGAGCTGTTCCGCGACGATCACGGGCATCCCTCCGACATCACCGCCCTGCTCGTGAGCTACTGCCATTTTGCCTGCATTTACCAGCGCACTCCCGTGGGCCTGCCAGTGCCTGAGAAACTCAGCGCCCGTCCGCAGTCCAGCGACCTGGTCCGGCTGCTCCAGCAGATCGCCTGGGACGCCGTCACAGCGCATCCGATGAGCGGCGTGAAGAAAGCGTGAGGAGCCCGGCAGAGTCAGAGCATCCTCCTGCCGACCTCCTCGCACAACCCGGTGAAGGTGCGCTCGGCGAGGTTCAACGGACGTCCTTTCAGCCAGGCCACCACCCAGCGCCTGCGCAGCTTTGACTTCGGCAGCGGCACCGGCACGAGCTGCCCGGCCTCGATCTCCGCGCGCGCGATCCAGCGGGCGGCTATGGCGATGCCCAGGCCGAGTTTGGCCAGCTCCTTGGCCGCCTCGCTGCTGCCCAGCTCAATGAAGTGGTTCAAGCGCACGCCCTGCCTCAGAAAGAACTCCTGGATCATTTGAAAATTCAGACTGCTGCGGCTGGAGACGATGAAAGTCTCCGCCGCCGCATCCTTGACCCTCGGCGGCTTCGTCGTCCACGGATGCAAAGGAGACACGAGAAACTCCAGCTCATCCTCCAGCACAGGCTGGCATTCCAGACGCCCCGCATCCGGCGGGCGCAGCGTCACCGCCAGATCCACTTCATTGTTCAGCAGGCGCTCGATCGTCTGCGGCGTCTCCCCCGGCACGACACGGATTTCATATTGAGGGAAGCTCTCCTTAAATTCGCGGAACACGGTGGGAAGGATGAACTGCGAGGCCGCCGGCGTGCAGCCGATGCTCAGCCGCCCGCGCGGTGTGCGGTCCAGCGCGCCCAGGGCCGCGCGCGCCTGGCCCATCTCTTGAAGGATGGACTCGGCGTGCGGCAGCAGCTCGCGGCCGTGATGCGTCAGATGCACGCTCTTGCCCTGGCGGTGGAACAACTGGCAGCCCAGGTCATTCTCCAGCGCCTTGATCGCATGGCTGATCGCGCTCTGCGTGAGATGCAGCTCGCGCCCCGCCTGCGTGAAGCTGCCGCTGCGGGCGAGTGAGATGAAGGCGCGGAGCTGGCGTGTGTCGAGCGGCTGTTCCATGAGCCGGATTCATACAACATGTGAAAAAGTTTGCGCGTCGTTTCTGCATGACCCTGGCACGCTGGCACCTCTGATGCTGATGAGGCTGTCATCATGCCCAAGCACGCATCAAGCCCCGCGCCAGCGCTCACCGGTGTCATCCAGCCGGTGAGGATCGGCTTCATCCCGCTGGCTGACTGCGCCCCGCTTCTGGTGGCTGGCAGCCGGGATCTGTTCCGCAAACATGGCGTCCGTGTCGAGCTCAGTTGCGAGGTCGGCTGGGCCACCATCCGCGAAAAACTTCTCTACGGCCAGGTGGACGCGGCCCATGCCATCGCCGGTCTGGCGCTGGCCATGCGCATGGGCATCAGCTCGCCTCCCTCGCCGGTGGTCGCCCCCTTTGTCTTCAATCTCCACGGCGATGCCATCACCCTCAGCCGGGACCTCTGGAACCGCGGCGTGCGCGATGCCGCCTCGCTGAAAAAACTCATCCGCAGCACCACCTCGCGCCGCCTCACCTTCGGCATGGTCTCGCGCTACGCCTCGCATCATTTCCTCCTGCGCCGGTGGCTCATCTCCGGCGGCATCCACCCCGGCCAGGATGTGCGCATCGTCGCTCTGCCACCGACGCAGATGGCCGCAAACCTCGCCGCAGGGCTCATTGACGGTTATTGCGTCGGCGAGCCATGGAACTCCGTGGCTGTCGAGAAAGGCGCGGGCTGGGTCGTCGCCACCAGCGAGCAGCTCGCGCCCGGTCATCCTGAAAAGGCGCTGATCATGGGAGGCGCGTTCATCACCCGGCATCGTGACCAGGCCCAGGCTGTCATCAACGCCCTGCGGGAGTCCTGCGCCTTTTGTGACGCGCCTGAAAACAGGCCGGAAGTCGTCAAAGTGCTCGCCGGCAGCGGCTTCTTCAACGGCTGCGAGAGCATGTTGAAAAAATCCCTCATCGGCCCGTTCGACCCCGGCACCGGACAAAATTGGGATGCGTCCAGCTTCCACATTTTCCACCGCCGCGAGGCCAATGAGCCTACCAGCGAGCGAGGACGCTGGCTGCTCGATGAGTTCATCGCCCACGGCCTGATCCTGCCCGCGCAACGCGCCGATGCCGCCGCCTCCCTGCGCGACTGCTGGACCTCCGGCGCCCTGTATTTTCCCGAAGCACCCGCCGCCGCACCCAAACCCGTCTCGAAGCCCAAAAAACGCAAACCACTCGCCCACGCATGAACACCGCCACTCCGCTCACCCGCCGCTCCATCCTCCGCCAGGCTGGCCTCGGCGCCCTACTCTCCGGCCTGCCTTCCGGCTGGGTCGGCTCCGCCTACGCCGATGATTCTCCCGAGGTCGCCGATCTCAAGTTTGGCATCATCGCCCTCACTGATTGCTCCAGCATCGTCGTGGCGCATGAAAAGGGTCTCTTCAAAAAATACGGCATCAACTCCACCGTCAGCAAAGGAGCGAGCTGGGCCGCGATTCGCGACTCGCTCTCCAATGGCGACATTCAGGCCACCCACATGCTGATTGGCATGCCCATCGCCTCCACGATGGGACTCGGCGGTGCGCCGAAGAAACCGATGATCATCCCCTGGCTCATCAACCGCAACGGCCAGGCCATTTCACTCAGCAACGCCTACAAAGGGAAGGTGACTGATGACCCGAAAGCCCTGAAGCCCTTCGTCGATGACGCCAAGGCCAAAGGCGCGCCGCTGACATTCGCGATGACCTTCCCGCCGGGCACGCATGCCATGTGGATGCGCTACTACCTTGCAGCCGGTGGCATCAATCCCGGCGATGCGAATGGGGCGGGCGCTGACGTGTCGCTTATCACCGTTCCGCCTCCGCAGATGGTCGCCAACATGAAGGTCGGCAAGATGGACGGCTTCTGCGTGGGCGAGCCCTGGAACGCGAAGACCATTGCTGACGACATCGGCTTCACCTCCATCACCACCCAGGCCATGTGGAAGGATCACCCTGAAAAAGTCTGCGCCTTCACGGAGGAGTTCGCCGCGAAGAATCCAAAGACCGTCAAGGCCGTCATCAAGGCGCTGCACGAGGCCAGCGTATGGCTCGACAAGATGGAGAACCGCGAGGAGCAGGCGAACATCGTCAGCGCCGCCACCTACATCAACTGCCCGCCCGAGACGATCCTCGGCCGCCTCCAGGGCAAATACCTCATGGGCGACGGCCGCAAGTTCAAGGACCCGAACTACATGATCTTCAGTGATCGCAACTGCAACTACCCGCAGGCAAAGTATTGCAAGTGGTGGCTCACGCAGCTCCGTCGCTGGGGTTTCGTCGAAGGCGCGCCGGACTACGAAGGCGTCACGAAGCAGGTCATGCGCTCCGACATCTATGAAGAGGCCATGAAGGAGATCGGCTACGCGCACGGCGGTGTCGATACCAGCGCCGAGACACTCTTTGACGGTGTCACTTTCGATCCGAAGGCCGACCTCGAAGCCTACGCCGCGTCCTTCGCCGTGAAGACGATCAAAGGATAAGAAAGTCATCAGACCGATCCGTCCAAGCCGACGGATCGGTCTGAACAAATCCAAACGCCGCCGCCATGCACCCGCTCATCCAGAAATACAAACTCGACTCCATCTTCCTGCCGTTGGTCGCGATCGTCATCACCTGCGTCTTCTGGTATGCCATCGCCGGAAAGTCCGTTGTGACGGAGAAGGTCGATGATTTCGGCGACAAGGTCAAAATCACCAAGCGCGAAGGGCTTTCCGCCGACCTTCCCACGCCCGTCGAAACCTGGACAGCCAGCAAGCCCTACATCGTGGAGCCATTCGCGAAACGCGGAGAACTCGATCAAGGCATTCTCCGATTCACCTGGATGTCTCTGGTGCTCGTGGCGCAAGGTTACTTGATCGCGCTCGTCATCGGCACGCCCGTAGGCTTCTTCCTCGGACTTTCGAAGCAGTTCACGAAAGCCTTCGACCCCATCATCCAGGTGTTGCGGCCCGTTTCACCGCTCGCCTGGCTGCCGCTGGGCATGATCCTCTTCAGCGGTGTGAAAATCGTCAATGCGGACGGCCGCACGACCTTTGGCGCGTCCGATGCGGCCGCGCTCTTCACCATCGCCATCTGCGCCATGTGGCCCACCGTGATGAACACCGCCGTCGGCGTCCGCGCCGTGCCGGTGGACTACCTGAATGTCGCCAAGGTGCTCAAACTCTCGAAGTGGAAGACTCTCTGGAAGGTGCTCGTGCCCGCCACGCTGCCCTACATGTTCACCGGGTTCCGTTTGAGCCTTGGTATCGCCTGGCTCGTCATCGTCGCGGTCGAAATGCTCACCGGCCGTCCAGGCGTCGGCGGCTTCCTCTGGCAGCAATACAACGCCAACAGCTACGCCCACATCATCCTCTGCATCCTCACCATCGGCGTCATCGGCTATGTCCTCGACCGGCTGATGAGCGTCGTCGAAGGCCGCTTCAAGACTGCTTAACCCTCCATCTGAAACCGATATGCCGCTGATCGAAATCAAAGGAGCCTCCAAAGGCTATGGTCACAACGGTTCACGGTCCGAAGTGCTGAAAAACATCAACCTCAGCGTCGAGGAAGGCGAATTCGTCGTCATCGTTGGTTACTCGGGCTCGGGAAAGAGCACGCTGATCAATTTGATCTCCGGCCTCGTGAAACCCGACGCGGGTGAGGCGCTCATCGAAGGGCGAAAAATCACGGAACCCGGCCCGGACCGCGGTTTGGTCTTCCAGAACTACTCGCTGCTGCCCTGGCTCACCGTGGAGGAAAACATCGCGCTCGCCGTGGATGAGGTCTTCAAAGAATGGACGCCAAAGCAGCGCAAGGAACACGTCGCCAAACACATCGCGATGGTGAAGCTCAGCCACGCTGCGCACAAACTTCCGAAGGAACTCTCCGGCGGCATGAGACAGCGCGTTTCCGTCGCCCGCACGCTGGCGATGAACCCGAAGGTGCTGCTCATGGACGAGCCTTTGAGCGCTCTCGACGCTCTCACACGCGCCACGCTCCAGGACGAGATCAGCGAGATCTGGCAGAGCAACAAAACGACCGTCATCTGGATCACCAACGACCCCGACGAGGCCATCCTGGTCGCGGATAAAGTCATACCATTGCTCCCCACCGCGCCCGCCACACTTGGCGAGCCGATGCTCATTGATCTCGAACGCCCGCGTGACCGTCGCAGCATCAATCACGACCCCAAATTCAAAAAACTGCGCACGCAGCTCATCACCACGCTCCTCGACGCCAAGGGCCGCACAAAATCAAAGGCCACCATGAAACTCACCCTGCCCGACATCCTGCCCGAGGACATCACCAACAAAAACGCTCTGCCATTCCTGAACCGCGGCGGTCCGAAACGCCGCAACGCGGACAAACGTGAAGAAGTGGAGGTGACCGCATGAGTGTTCCCAATCCCAAAATGCTCGAACTTGACCGCCTTTGGAAGATCTACGACACGCCCAAAGGCCCGGCCACCATCGTCAAAAACTTCAACCTCAAGCTCAAGGAGGGCGAGTTTGCCACGCTCATCGGCCACAGCGGCTGCGGCAAAAGCACAGTGCTCATGATGGTCGCCGGTTTGAGCGATCTCTCGAAGGGCAACATGATCCTCGCCGGCAAGGAAGCCGTCGGCCCGGGACCGGATCGCGGCATCGTTTTCCAATCGCCGTGCCTGCTGCCGTGGATGAGCGCGTTTGAAAACGTCATGCTCGGCGTGAACCAGGTCTATTTCACCGCCAGCAGGGCCGAGCGCCGCCAGATGGCCGAGTATTACCTCAGCATCGTGGGTTTGGCCGACGCCATGCACAAATTCCCCGGCGAGCTTTCCCAGGGCATGCGCCAGCGAGTCGGCATCGCCCGCGCCTTCGCCCTCCAGCCGAAGATGCTGCTGCTCGACGAGCCCTTCGGCATGCTCGACTCGCTCACACGTTACGAGCTACAAGAAGTGCTGCTCGACCTCTGGCGTCGCAACCGCATCACCACGCTCATGGTCACGCACGATGTCGATGAGGCCATCTTTCTCTCCGACCGCGTTGTGATGATGACCGACGGCCCCGAGGCCGAAGTCGGCGACATCTTGAAGATCCCCTTCGAGCGTCCCCGCAACCGCAAGGAGATCATGGAAGACCCGCGCTACTACGAGCTGCGCGAGCACCTCATCACCTTTCTGAACGACAAATCCCACATCCGTCCGAGCCGCGAGCCTGAATTCAATCCATCGCCGGACATGGCGGCCGAGATGGCCGCCCACGGACTCCTTTTCCCTACAGCCGCCGCGTAGCCAAGGAAACCCAAACACAACACACACACCCTATGAAAACAAGGCTGGCTCTCCTCCTGGCCATGGCGTCTCTGACCCACGCCGGCTCTCCTCAAACTGCTCCATTGGCAGCTCCCCCGCCGCCCGCCAATGGCTTCACCCCCATCACCTTCTTCGACGGCAAACTCACCGTGGATGTCCAGGAGAAGATGCGTTTCGAAGCCCGCGAAAACAACTTCGACTTCAACAGCGCGGTCAACGGTCCGCAGGACGCCTCCTGGCTTCTCCAGCGTTTCCGGCTCGGGCTGGGTTACTCGTTCACACCCTGGTTCAAAATCTATGTCCAGGGCCAGGATGTGCGCGAGATCGGCGGCAGCAGGCCGAACGAAATTGGAGTTTTTGGCGCGGAGGGTGACGATGTTTTTGATGTTCTCAAAGCCTTCGTTCAGCTCGGCGACGCAAAAGCCGGCCTCAGCGCCACTGTTGGCCGCCAGTTTCTCAGCTACGGCGACCAGCGCCTCGTCGGCCCTCTCGAATGGTTGAACCAGGCGCGCACATTTGACGCGGTGAAGCTGCGCTACGCGTCCGAATCCTGGGCGTTCGATCTGTTCACCTCCAGCCCGGTCACATTCAAAGATCATGAATGGAACAAGTCCCAGATCTTCGACGCCCAGTCTCCTGACGACACCATCTTCAGCGGAGCCTACCTCGCCACCAAGTGGGTGCCCATCAACACGACGACTGATTTTTATATCTTCCACAAAACGGACAACGGCAACGGTGCCTTTGGCCCCGCTCTCGGTGACACCAGCTTCGTCACGATGGGCACGCTTTGGAAGGGCGATCCGAAAAAGCTCGGCGGCTGGGATTATGAAACCGAGATGGCCTTTCAGACTGGGGATGCCAACGGACGCAACCTTAGAGCCTTCGCCGGCCACTGGGGCATCGGCTACAACTGGCTGAACCATCCCTGGAAGCCACGCATCGGCATCCAATACAACTGGAGTCCCGGCGACAGCGACGCCACAGACGGCGACCTGGGCACCTTCCAAAACCTGTATCCCACGAACCACCTGTTTTACGGCTACATGGACACCACGGGCTGGATCAACATGCACAATCCCCAGCTCAACATCAGCGTCATGCCCACGCCCAAGCTCAAGCTGATGCTTGATTACCACCTCTACTGGAACGACACCAACGAGGACGCCTGGAGGCGTGTCAACGGCGTCACTGCTGTGAGAGCGGTCAACGCCGTGTCACGCGAGGCCAGCAACTTTCGCGGCAGCGAACTCGACCTCACCGCCAGCTACAAACTCAACGCCAATCTCGGTCTGATGGCGGGCTACAGCGTGTTTTTCGCGGGCCACTACCTCGCCGACACAGGAGCCTCCAACAACGCCCACTTCGGCTACGTCCAGCTTCAGATTGATTTCTAAACCGCGTCCGCCATGCAGATCACGCCGCTCATTCCTGAAAGCGCCCCGTTCACCGCCGAGCAACGCGCCTGGCTGAATGGATTCATCGCCGGAGTCCTTAAGCGCGGCGGCTCTCCGGGCGCATCCTCAGCACATGCCCAGGCAAAGACGTCTTTGCTCATCGCCTTCGGCAGTCAGAGCGGCAACGCGGAAAGTTTGGCCAAGCGGCTGGCCAGGGAAGCAACGAGTCGGGGTTTCGCGGCGCGAGCCGCGGGCCTCGATTCGTTGCAACCCGCCGATCTCGTCAAAGACAAGAACGTCCTCCTCATCACCTCCACCTGGGGTGAGGGCGACATGCCTGACAACGCGGTGTCCTTTTGGGACGCCATCAATCAAAACGGCAGCAGCCCCAAGCTCGACGGCGTCAAATACAGCGTCCTTGCTCTCGGCGACAAAAACTACGGCGACACCTTCTGCCTCGCCGGCAAGAAACTCGATCAACGCCTCGCCGAACTCGGCGCCACTCGCGTCGTCGATCGCGTGGACTGCGATGTGGAGTTCGACGACCTCGCCAAAGAGTGGTCGAAAAATGCCTTCACCATCTTCGGAGCCTCCAAACCGTCCGACGTGTCCGACACGTCAGACCCGTCCGACGAAGCGTGGTCCAAAAAGAATCCCTTCCCCGCCAAACTCATCGCCAACGACACACTAAACGCACCCGGCAGCGCCAAAGATACGCATCACATCGCGTTCTCGCTCACCGGCAGCGGCCTCACCTACGAGGTCGGAGACGCTCTCGGCGTGTTCGTCCAAAACTGCCCCGAAGTCGTGGATGCCGTCATCGCCGCCCACGGCTTCGACCCAAGCGCCAAAGCCGGCACCAAAACGCTGAGTGAGGCGCTCCTCACCGATTACGAAATCCGCAGCCTTCTCGGCAAAACACCTGAATCCGGTCTCACCCTCGATTCTTTTCTCGAAAATCTCCGCAAACTCCAGCCGCGCCTCTATTCCATCGCCAGCAGCATCAAGGCTCATCCCGATGAAGTGCATCTCTGCGTCGGCGCGGTGCGCTACACCGCCGATGGCATCGCGCACAAAGGCGTCGCCAGCACCTTCCTCTCGGATCGCCTCCCACTCGGCGACACCACCGGCATCTACTTCCACGCCGCGAATCATTTCCGCCTCCCCACCGACCTCACCAAGCCCGTCATCATGGTCGGCCCCGGCACCGGCATCGCGCCGTTCCGCGCCTTTCTCGAAGAACGAGAGGCCACCAAGGCTCCCGGCAAAAACTGGCTCTTCTTCGGCGATCAAAAACGCGCCACCGACTTCCTTTACCACGACCAAATCATCGCCTGGGTGCAAAGCGGCCATCTCACCCGACTCGACACCGCATTCAGTCGCGATCAGGAGGAAAAAATCTACGTCCAGACCCGCATGCTCCAGGCCGCCAGCGAACTCTGGCAATGGCTCGAAGAGGGCGCCCACTTCTACGTCTGCGGTGACGCCAAGCGCATGGCCAAAGACGTTGATGAAGCCCTCCACAAGATCATCGAGACCCAAGGCAACAAAACCGCCGACGAGGCCGCCGCCTACGTCGCCCACATGAAGAAAACCAAACGCTATGCCCGCGATGTCTATTGATGCACCACGCGTTGCCAGCGCTCGAGTTGGAGAGGATTTCTCCAATGAGCAGAAGCGCTACCTCGAAGGCTTCTTCGCCGGCATCGCAGCGGGTGGAGTCAGTTTTGGCGATCTCGCGCCGGCTCCCGCCGCGCCCGCAGGCCCCTCACTCGACGATTTGACCAAGGAGGAGCGCATCAAGCGCGAACTCCATCCCTTCGATGCCATCGAGCAGCTTGTGCTCGATGCGCGCTGGAACGCGAAGCCAGAACCTGAATCCGTCTTCCGCTACAAGTGGAACGGCCTGTTCTGGCTCAATCCCGTCAAAGACGGCTACATGTGCAGACTGCGCATTCCTGGCGGCGTGGTGAAAAGCTACCAGCTTCGTGAACTGGCCGCCATTTCACGCGAGCTGACCTCGGGTTACATCCAGATCACCACACGGAACAACTTTCAAATCCGTCTCATTGAGCCCAAGAGCTGCCCTGAAGTGCTCCGCCGCATCCAGGGCTGCGGCTTGCACTCGAAGGGCGCTGGCGCGGACAACATCCGCAACATCACGATGAACCCCTGTGCGGGTTACGATCCGCATGAGCTCATTGACGTGCGACCGCTGGTGAACGAGCTCGCCACGCTCATCATCGGCTCGAAGGAGTTCTACGACCTGCCTCGCAAGTTCAACATCGCCTACGACGGCGGCGGGCTCATCTCATCGGTCGAGGACACGAACGACATCGGTGCCAGCGCCGTGAAGATCATTGAAAACAGTGAAAGCATCGAGCCCGGCGTCTATTTCCGCATCGCGCTCGGCGGCGTCACCGGTCACCAGACCTTCGCCAGCGATTGGGGCGTCATCGTGAAACCCGAACAGCTCAACGATGTCATGGTGGCCCTGCTGCGCGTGTTCATCGAGTTCGGCGACCGCACGAACCGCAAGAAGGCCCGCTTCAAATATGTCGTGGAGGACAAAGGTCTCGATGGCGTGCTTGTGGAGGCCGAGAAGCATCTCAAATTCAAACTCACCCGCCTCGCGCCCGATTCACCGATCCAGGCGAAGCGCGAGTTCTCGCAGCAAGGCCACTCGCACGTCGGCATCCATCCGCAGAAGCAGGAAGGACTCGTTTACGTCGGCGCCAGCGTGCCTGTCGGCCAGCTCACGGCAAAGCAGATGGAGCGCATCGCCGATCTCGCCGACAGCTACGGCAGCGGCGAAGTGCGCTTGACCGTGTGGCAGAATTTCATCATCCCGAATGTGAAGACGGCCTATGCTGCCACACTCGCGAAATCGCTCAAAAAGCTCGGCTTTCCCTGCGAGCAGTCGAATCTGAAAAGCGGCTTCGTCGCCTGCACCGGCAACAGATACTGCAAATACGCCGCCAGCGACACAAAGGGCCACGCCATCGCCATGATGGACTACCTCGACAAGCGCGTGAAGCTCGACAAGCCCGTGAACATCCACTTCACCGGCTGCGCGCACTCCTGCGCCCAGCACTTCATGGGCGACATCGGCCTGCTCGGCACCAAGGTGAAATCTGAAAGCGGCGAAGGCTATCACATCACCGTCGGCGGCGGTTTCGGCGAGAACCGCAAAATCGGGCGCCAGATTTTCGGCGGCGTTCCCTTTGAAAGCCTCGGCGCCACTTTGGAAGCCATGCTGAAAGGCTATCTCAAAGGCCGGCAGGGCGAGGAGAGCTTCCACAGCTTCTGCAACCAAAGAACCATCGGCCAGCTTCAGGAGGCATTCTCGGTTGCATGACCATGGCGTTGTCAGACTTGTCCGACCTGCCCGGCTCGTCAGACCTGCTGACCCGGGTGCTTCGAGAGCAACAAACCCTCCGCACCCCCGTCGCTCTCTTCTCGGATGAATTTGATTCCCAATCTGTCCGGGATCGCTTCACCCACCTGATCCCGCTCTCGAAGCCGAATCCTGGAGAACAGTATGCCTTCCAGGTAAATCTGGACGCCTGCACCGGCTGCAAAGCCTGCGTCGCGGCCTGCCATTCGCTCAATGGACTCGATGAGGATGAATCATGGCGCGATATCGGCCTGCTTGTTGGCACGCGGAAGCAGCCCTATCTGCAGACCGTCACGACGGCCTGTCATCATTGTGAGGATCCCGCCTGCTCGAATGGGTGCCCGGTGCTCGCCTATGACAAAGATCCCGTCACCGGCATCGTGCGGCATCTGGATGACCAGTGCATCGGCTGCTCCTACTGCATCCTGAAGTGCCCGTATGATGTGCCGAAGTTCAACCTGAAGCGCGGCATCGTGCGCAAGTGCGACATGTGCCAGGGCCGTCTTGCCGAAGGCGAAGCGCCTGCTTGCGTGCAGGCCTGCCCGAATGAGGCGATCAAGATCCAGGTCGTGAAACGTAGCGAAGTTCCCGATCGCGGCCAGATCATCCCCGGGGCCCATGATTCGAGTTACACCCGGCCCACGACTGCTTATGTCTCGTCAAAGCCGGTTCCAGAGACCGCGAAACCGGCCGACTCAAGCCGTCTCGATCTTGATCACGGCCACCCACCGCTCGCCTGGATGCTCGTCCTGACGCAGATGAGCGCGGGTGGCTTTCTCGGTGCTGCGCTTGCTCCCCTGTCACTCAATGAGGCGGCTCTGACGAGTTCCGCCGCGCTGCTTTTCGGCCTCACTGGCATCGCGCTGAGTGTCTTTCACCTCGGACAGCCTTTGAAGGCCTGGCGGGCGTTTCTTGGCTGGAGAAAATCGTGGCTCTCGCGCGAGATCATCACCTTCGGTGCCTTGCCTGTCTGCGGCATCGTGATTGCCGTTGCATGGTGGCATGGAGACCTTTTAATGCTCAAGCTTGCCATCGGCGGGTCCGCTCTGGCCGCTCTGGGAGCCGTGGCGTGCTCGGTGATGGTCTATGCGGACACTCGCAGGCCGTTCTGGTCACCCGCCATGACCGGTGGCAAATTCTTCGGCACGACGTTCCTGCTTGGTGCGAGTTTGTGTGCCGTTGTTTGGAGCTGGGGCTCAGTCTACGTGCTCCCGTGGGCAATGACGCTCACGGTGGTGTTGCGCTGGATGGTGTCGATATGGGAGTTGTCACGCTACCGGCAGGCCTTGGCGGATGAAAGCTGCGCATGGCACAAGTCCGCGCGCATTCTCCAAAAACATCATGCACGGCACATTGAGTGGCGCGGCGTTCTCTTGATCATGACCGGCCTCGTGATCCCGGTGGTGATCGCCGCCGGCGCTCCCCCGCCCTGGATGCTCACCAGTTCGCTCCTCCTGACGTTCACAAGCCAGCTCATCGAGCGACACTACTTCTTCACTGCCTGCCACGGGCCTAAAATGCCGGGGAACTAATGCTCACATTTCCCGCCATAAATTTTCGCGAATGGAGCGGCCCTCTTACCGCTGACCTGGTCCGCAAGCCTGCGAAGTTTGGCCTTGGGCAGCTGCCCGCGCGGCGGATGCCGGATGCGACGACAAAGGCGGTGTGCGGTTTCTGCTCCACCGGCTGCGGATTGAACATCCACCTCAAAGACGGCGCGGCGATCAATCTCACTCCCGACCCTGACTATCCGGTGAACATCGGGACGGCTTGTCCGAAGGGCTGGGAAGCGCTGAGCGTGCTTGATGCGCCGGATCGGGCCAAAATGCCGCTGCTGCATGGCAAGGAGGTCGGCTGGGACACGGCACTGCGCTACTTCTGCGATCAGATGAAGCGCATCCTCGACCAGCATGGCCCCGAGGCCGCCGCGTTTCTCAGCACGGGGCAGATCATGTTCGAGGAGATGGCCTTCCTCGGCGCTTTGGCAAAGTTTGGCATGGGCATGATCCACGGCGATGGCAACACGCGCCAGTGCATGGCCACCGCCGTGACCGCCTACAAAGAAAGCTTCGGCTTCGACGCGCCGCCCTTCACCTACGCCGACTTTGAGGAGAGCGATGTGCTCGTCTTCATCGGCGCGAATCCCTGCATCGCGCATCCGATCATGTGGCAGCGTGTTTTGCGCAACCCGCGCAGCCCGGAGATCATCGTTGTGGATCCGCGCACCACTGAAACCGCCATGGCGGCCACGCAGCATTATGCCATCAAGCCCAAGAGCGATCTGACGCTGCTCTATGGCCTTGCCCATCTCATCATCCAGGCAGGCGGCGTTGATCAAGCTTTCGTCAGAGCCAGCACGAACGGGTTTGACGAGTTTGCCGCCTTTGCCGCTGATTTCACGCCTGAACGCGTCGCCGCTGAAACGGGCATCGGCATCGAAGGGCTGCGCCACTTTGCGCAGACGATCATGAACGGCACACCGCGTGTGTCCTTCTGGTGGACGATGGGCGTCAACCAGGGCCACCAGGCCACGCGCACCGCGCAGGCGATCATCAATCTGGCGCTGATGACCGGGAACATCGGCAAACCGGGCACGGGCGCGAATTCCATCACCGGCCAGTGCAATGCGATGGGGTCGCGTCTGTTCTCCAACACGACGAATTTGCTCGGCGGGCATGATTTTCGAAATGCCGCGCATCGTGAGAAGGTCGCGAAGGCCACGGGCATCCCGGTGGAGCGCATCCCCGACCTTCCCAGCCTTGCGTACGATCAAATCATCCAGGCCGCCGATGAAGGCACCGTGAAGGCGATCTGGTTTGTTGCGACGAACCCTAGCCATTCATGGATTGATCAAAACGAGATGAACCGCATCCTCGGCAAGCTCGATTTCCTCGTCGTGCAGGACATGTACTGCACCACCGAAACCGCAAAGCGAGCCCACCTCGTGCTGCCCGCAGCTGGCTGGGGTGAAAAGGAGGGCTGCTTCATCAACAGCGAGCGCCGCATCGGCTGCAGCCCCAAGGTGCGGCGCGCGCCCGGACAGGCTCTCGCGGATTTTCACATCTTCCGCCTCATCGCCCATTACTGGGGCTGCGCGGAGGTGTTTCGTGAGTGGCAGACGCCGGAGGCGGTGTTTCGCGTGCTGCAACGCTGTTCCGAAGATCAGCCGTGCGAGATCACGGGCATCGAAGGCTATGACATGCTCCGGCGGAGCGGGGGCGTGCAGTGGCCTTTCCGGAAAAACCAACATCAAACATCCAAAATCCAAAATTCTGAGAGGCGCTTGTTTGAAGACGGGAGCTTCTTCACGCCGGACAGGCGGGCGGTGTTCTGTTTCGACAAGCCTGTGCCGGCGCCGGAACTTGCCAATGATCGGTTTCCTTTCGTCCTGATGACAGGCCGCGGCACCAGCGCGCAGTGGCACACGGAGACGCGGACGGCGAAGTCGGAAGTGCTCCGCAAGATGATTCCTCAGGACCTGATGCTGGAGCTGAACGATCAGGATGCCGCCGCTCTCGGCATCCGCGACGGCCAGGATGTCCGCGTGATTTCCAAACGTGCTGAACTCACCGCCAAAGCGCGACTGACCGCCTGCGTGAAGCCCGGCGAGGTCTATCTGCCCATGCACGACGCCCGCGTGAACCAGCTCACCCACGCCAGCTTCGACCCTCTCAGCCGCCAGCCGAGCTACAAGCACTCGGCGGTGCGGGTGGAAGCCGATCTGACAAGCATCAGTTTGCAGAGACGCGCAGGCGCACGAACTTGCGTCCGCCCAAGCTCATCGCAGGCGTGATGCGGACGGTCACTTTTTCAGTGACCCCGTCTCCCGCAGGGACCACGGACTGCTCCACGACATCAGCCCCCATGTCATCCCATCCGGCCAAATTCCCGCTGGTCTCGACGACATAGGAAAGACCTCCGCGCTGGATTCGGCGGCGATATTCGAAGCAGAAAAACTTTTGGCCGGTCACACCGTCGGTTTCGACATGCGCCACAGGCAGCCTTGCGCGGGCGTCCGCGGAGCCGGCTGGAAGGCCAAGGGCGTGCTCCATCAAGGAATTCACTCCGTCGTTGTTCGAGTCGGCGGCTGGCGATGCGATGCGATAGACGACGGTCGTGACATTTGAAATATTGGGCGGCTGCGCATTGTCCGATGCGGTGACGGAAATGCTGTTGGCTCCATCCACCAAGCCGGCAAGAGCGCCGGTCCAATTGGCAAAAGCATCCAGGCTGGAAGCCGGGCCTCCATTGACCTGCACGGAAGCCACGCCGCTGACAGCATCCATGGCGGTGCCAGAAAGCGTGCCCCCCGCGCTGATGGTGGTCAACGAGGGCGCGCTGATGACGGGCGGAGACGCATCCTGAGTGGATGAGACAACCGGGGACCAGGCGCCCGTCCAAGCCAGCGGGGAGAGCCTGCGCATCCGCGCTCTGTAGTAATAGGTCTGGCCGTCCGCGAGGCCGGTGAAGACCGTTGAGGAAATTGCACCGAAGCCGCTGGAGACGGGAGCTTCGAAGCCCGGCGTGGTGGAGCGCTGAGCCTCGTATTCCAGGCCGGCGACAGGCAGGTTCCAGGAAATCATATTTGATGTCCCCCCTGTGTGGGGAGGCTCAGGGATCAGGGCGAAGGAGACAGGATGAACCTCGAACATATTGGAGACGCCGGAGAGCGCGCCACTGGAGGCCATGAGCGTCAAAGACTGCCCTGCTTCATTGACGGTGACGTTGCCGGACCAGGTTCCGGCAACAAAGGCGGAGGTGACGGGAGGGGTGGGCGCCATGCCGTTCGACATCGTGAATCGAACGTCCGTGGTCCTTGTGTCAGGAAACGCGCTTGGAGTGGTGCCTGACCAGGAAAGCGGCTCTCCAAACGAGGTGCTGGAGGTGTAGTAATTGATGCTGCTCGTCCCGCTGCGAGTCGTACCTCTGACGGTGGGCCGGTTGGACGTGTTGGAAACCGAGCTGTAACTGTAATCCACCATCAAATTGCTGGTCCCGTCATAATGGAAGGGGGTTGTGAAATTAAACGTCCTGTAGCCTGTGCCGGCGAGGGCAACCGAGCCTTGGAAAACGGTGGTGAAACCTGCGGCATCCCAAATGTAATCCGCTGTGCCGGAGTAGCCGGTTCTTGAAGTGGTCTTGATGCGAATGGTGAAATTCGTGAATGTCTTCGAGGCAGGCAAAACAGTGATATTGATGGCCAGGGCGGTGACATTGCCAGCCTGCAGATTCAGGTCCGCCGCGCGCAGCACCTGCTGCGTGCGGGTCATGTTGAAGTTGGAATTGAAGGGTACGAAGTAGTCGCTCATGCTGCTGCCAAAGTCATGATCGGTGGCACTGCCAGGAAAGAAGAGCTCGGCGGCTCCGCCGTAGGAGACGGCCGTGTTGCCAGCGGAGTCCAGCGCCCGAATCGTGACTGGAAATGGCGCACCGCTGACCGCTGGAGACGGAATGTGATCCCACTGAAACACGGACGCCGGACCAAAAGTGACGGCAAACGGAGGGCTGGCCCCGCTGGCTCCCGCAGCGGCATCGGTCAGAGTCAGAACGGCGGCGGAGGCGAAGGATGACACCGTGACCGCCTGCGTCCTGACGCCGTTCACAAACCCGAAAATCTGGGCGGGCGACACGTTGAGAGGAGAGCCTGCTTCCGCGCAGGTCAAAGCGGGAGAACCGGCGTAGGTGGTGATGACATCATGATTCACATCGCGCGCTGTGAAGGTGGCATCGAAAGGCGCGTTCCGGATTTTAGCCCCTGGCGGCACGGACACATCGAAGTGATGCACATCATCGTCGGTGACAATGATGGAGGCTGTGGCGGTGCCCAATCCTGCGGCGGAGGCGGAAATGACCGCCGTTTGAGCGCCGTCATGGATGCTGTCATTCACGATGTTCAGAGTGAATCCCGCGGAGATCGTGCCGGCTGGGATGATCACGGCGGGGGATGCCGGAGAGGCTTCCGAGAGATCGTCAGAGGACAGGCTGATGGTGATGTCTGCGGCCTGGGCCGACAATAAGGACACCGTGCCGGACACTGCGCCGGCCGATTCCGACGCCGTGGCGGGAAGGCTGACGAGCAACTGAGGCGGAATGACCTCAAAGCTGTTTGAAGCCCCGCTGGTGGCGCCATTGACAGCGCGCAGGCGGACACCAGCGGCGGCGGACGCGGCGGAGACCGTGCCGTTCCAGACGCCGCTGACAAAGGTGCCGGTGACCGTCGGAGTGACGGGCACGCTGACTCCCACAGTGCCAAAGCGGATGTTTGGAAGAACGAAGTTGGTGAAAGGCGTGGGATTCGCGGCGCCTGACCAGGTGAGAGGATTGCCAAAATCGGTGTCGGTTTGCAGCAACGTGGTGCGGCTGCTGCTTGAACTTGTGTAACGCATGTAGCCTTGGGAGACTCCGTTCGAGGCATTGTAGTAGCTGAAATCAATCATCAGCGAGCTTGTGCCGTTGTAGGCGAAGGGTGTGCTGAAATCGAACTGATGCCAGCCTGCGGCGGAGATGGTGGTGTTGGCCTGATACACGGTCGTCCAGCCCGTGCTTTCCCAGGAGGCGGTGGCTGTGGTGGCCGCAGTGTGCTTCATGCGGATCGTGTAGCCGGTGAATGAACTGCCCGGAACAGTGCCAACGTTCAGCGCCAGATTGTGCAGGGTGCGGGCCGCCCCTACCTCGGAGGGAAGGTAGATGACCTGCATGCGCTGGGAGAGGCTTTGTGATCCCAGCGGGATGGACCAGGTGGAGGTGCCTGTGCCAACGGTCACCTGCGATGAGTCGCTGGAGATGGCAAGTGATGCCGTCTGGTTAAACGAAGCCACCGTGTTGCTGCCGATGTCGCGGGCCGTGATCGTCACCGGAACCTGGCTGCCTGCCGTCATGCTGGCAGGCATCGTCGAGATGGCAAAGTGATCCAGGCTGCCACCGCCGACGGCGAAGGCATTGCTCGTGCCCGCGCCACCTGTGACAGGATCCGTGAGGGTCAGCACCGCGCTGGCGGCGTCATTTCCCACATTCACACTTTGAGTCTTCGCACCGCTGCTGAAGCCGGTGAGAGCGCCGGGAGAAACCGTGATCGGCGAGGCCCCGTCCGCCGCACTGAGCACGGGCGAGCCCGCATAGGTGATGATGGTCACATTGTTGATGTCCCTGGCGGTGAAGGTGACATTGAAGGGCGCATTTCGGACCTGCGGGCTGGCCACGGTGGAGACGGTGAAATGATGCGCATCGTCATCCAGCACGCTGACGGTGCTGGTGGCTCCCGTGAAAGTGGCGGCGCTGGCGGTGAGGGTGACGGTTTGAGTGCCGTCGAAGATTGTGTCATTCACCGGGGTGAGGGTGAAGTAGCCGCTGATGGAGGAGCCCGCGTTGATGGTGACGCTGCCGGAGATGTTCAGCTCGCTGGTGTCGCTTGAGGTGAGTTGGATCGTCAGCGGGGCGGCAACGGTGCTTCCCACGCTGATGTAGCCGGCAAAAGTGGAAGGAACCCCTCCCTCGCTGATGCTCGTGGTGAACAAACTGAAGCTCAAAACGCGGCTTTCGTTGTCCGTGACCAGCACGGTGCCGGAGGCGGGCGCGGAGCCGGCCAGTGTGGCGGTGATGGCAACCTCCTGGTCACCGTCAATAATACTGTTGTTCGGCGCCGTGAGAGTGAAGGCCGCGCTGGACTGGCCGGCGGGGATCACCACGGAGGCGGGCACGGTGAGGCGGGCGGTCAGTGACGAGGCCAGGCTGATGGTGAGGTCTGCCGCTGCCTGCGCGGCGAGCTGCACACTGGCCTGGCCGGCGGTGCTGGAGGTGCCTTCCGCCAGTGTGGCGGGCAGCGTGAGGGTGATGGTGGTGCTGTCGTTGTCATCCACCGTCACGGCGGCCTGCGCCGTATCGTAGGCGGGAGCGGAGGCGCTGATGAGGACGGTTTGAGTGCCTTCGAGGAGCGTGTCCTCTGGCAGATCGAGAGTGAAGGCGGCGCTCGTCTGCCCGGCCAGGATGGTGACGGTGGCGGGCGGCAATGCCACGCTGACAGCAGATGTGGCCAGCGCGACAGTCAAATCTGACGCAGGAGCCACGCTGACGGTGACAGTGCCGTTCAAAGTGCCTCCCTCCGTGCCCGCGGGCGGCAGGGTCAGGCTGAGAGAGCCCAGGCTGGTGACGGTAAAGAGACCGGACTCACCGGTGACAGCGGGTTGGGTGCTGTGGGTGGCAACGAGGCTGGTCTGCGCGGCTGCTTTGCCCACCGAGGGAGTGCCGCTCCACACACCGTTGGTGAAGACAACACTCGGGGGAGCCAACGGCGAGACGGGGCGCTTGGAAAATCGCAGATTGACCAGAGTGGTCGAGGTGAAAGCGGAAGGAGAGGCACCCGCCCAGGACACAGGGGCACTGCCGCCATACTGGCCGCCATAGATCGTGCGTGAGACGGTTGTGGTGGAATATCGCGCGGTGCCGCTGGCGCCGAAGCTTGCATTGTCAAAGCTGAAGTCCACCATGAGGTGGCTGGCGCCGTCATACTCAAAGAAGGTGGTCAGCGGCAGGGTGAGCCAGCCAGTGGATGCGACGCTGAGATTGCTCTTGTAAACGGTGGTCCAGCCGGTGCCATCCCACACGGCGCTGCCTGAGGCGGTGTAGTCCGCCTTGGAGGTGTGTTTGAGCCGTATGGTGAAATCCGTGAGCGTGGAGGGCAGGGCCGTCACATCCAGGGCGATGCTTTGGATCCGGCCTGCGGCTCCGACCTCAGCCGGGGTGTAGATGCTCTGTGCTCTGAATTCGTAATAGGAGCCCGCGCTGAAAGGAAAACTGCCGGCACTTGTGCCAGTTCCGGTGGTGATCTCGGCCGCCGAACCCAGCGCTTGAAGCATCGCTGAGCCGTTGAAGCTGGTGACGGTGGCATTTGAGGCATCCCGCGCGGTCAAGGTGGCGGCGAAAGGTACGTTGGCGGTTTGAGGTGAGGGAATGGTGCTCCATGTGAAATGATTCACCGCAGGCGTGATGGTGAGAGCCACCGGCACATCGCGCTGCAGCTGGGTGGGGTCGTTGGAGGTGAAGCGCAGCGTGGCGTGATGGCCCCCAAGAGGCAGACCCGAGGGATGGAAGGTGGCGTCCAGCACGGTTCCTCCCCCCGCCGGGATGCTGCCGCTGGTCGAGGCCAGGGTGAGCCACGGAGCCGCTGTAATGCTGTCCAGAAAGGCATCCATGATGGCCTGCGTCTGGGCATTGTTGATGTAGCCGCCGGAGGAGGAGGCATAAAGCAAATAGTAGATGCGAGTCACGGCGCCCAGGCCGCTGAGGCGGTGCTGGTCGTTGTTGGTGTCCGTGCTGGCTGTGCGGGTGATCGCCGGATCATCTTTCACGATGATGAGGTGGTTCACGCTGGGATCACCCGCGTTGTAAACCCGCTTCACATAGCCTTTGTAGGTCAGCTCCCCTCTGGCGGAGGTCAGGATGGCTGTGTCCGTGGCTCCGGAGCCATCCGCGCCCAAACCGCCGCTGATTTCGAAGTGGTTCAAGCCCGCGATATCGGCGGCGAAGACAAAGAGACCGGGATGTTTGCGCGTGAAGTACTGTCCGCCAGCGCCCAGATTGGCCGAGGCGGCGATCATATTGTCGGAATAGCTCAGGTAGGCGCCCGCGGCGGTGATGTTGGTGCTGAGGTAGTTGCCTCCATCATACATGTCACCTCCGCCGTCGTTGATGCTGGTGCCGGTGACGCCTTCGCTGAAATCATAGCGGTTCGGGATGAGGGCGGTAATGGCGGCAAAGTCCGCGTTCAGATCGGAGAGCACCTTGGCGAGCTGCGGCTGGGCTGCGGATTCCGTGATGATGACCTCGGCATTCCAGTTTGTGGTCAGGCCGCCCGGATTGCCAAGGGCAAGCGGAAGCGTGGTGTCCGGCTCACCCTCCGGAAGGCTGAGGCTGAGAGGCGCGGGAGCCACCGTCAGGCGCGCTCCTTGCACCACATCGAAAGCATTGCTGCTGCCGGTGATGCCGCCCCCGGCATTCGCCGTGAGGGTGACGCCGGGCGCGGGCGCGGGGAAAGTGACCTGACCGGTCCAAACACCCGCGGTGAAGGCTCCCGTGCTGCCGGGCGTCATGCCGACGGCTCCGCCGGCATTGGCGGCGGAGAGCGCGGCGGCGCCGGTGAAGTTTGTCACGGTCTGGTTGTCAATGGACTCGGCACGCAGGGTGATGGGCAAGGCTGCCAGCGCCGGTTGCGGCGAGCTGACGGGAGCGAAGGCGAGGTGATGCACCTCGTCGTCGAGCACGATGATCTCACGCATGTCACCCGTCAGGCCGGAAGCCGCGGCGGCAACCGTCACGACGACAGCTCCATCACTGAGTGCGTCGTCCACGGGCGTGATGTCAAAGGAGATGCTGCCCGCGCCGGCAGGGATGACCACGGCGGAGGGCACGGTGAGCTCGGTGGTGTCCGAACTGATGAGGGAGACCGTGACATCCGTGCCGGCGATCACCGGCTGGGGAAAGCCGACGCTGCCAGCGAGCGGCGCGGCGCTCTCCAGCACGCTGGCCGGCAGGCTGATGACCAGCGGAGCGGAGGCGTCATTATCCGTGAGGGTAACATGGGCAGAGCCACTGCCTGCCCCGAGCGTGGCGGTGATGGTGGTGCTGGCAGGTTCGAGGATGGTGTTGTTCTCCGGCTTGGAGAGATCAAAAGATGCGCTGGTGGCTCCAGCGGGCAGAACGACGGACGATGGCAGCGTCAACCCGATCCCCGGTGAGGCAGAGAGGGCCACGGGGAGGTCAAACAAGTGCGCTGATGTCACGGAGACGCTTCCGCTGATCGTGCCGCCTTCGGCCAAAGCGGACGGGAGGCTCAATTCAAAGCCCGCGGGCGTTTCATTGTCCACAACGATCATTTCGACCACGCTGCGTCGGAAACCCTCCGAGGCGGCGACGACCTGAAAAGGCAGGTTTCCGGTCAAAAAGGCATCCTGGACCGCAGTGATGGCAAAATCCGCCGAAACGGTGTTTCCAGCCGGAATCGTGACGCTGGCAGGCACCGTGACGCCATCCGGCCGGTTCGTGGCGAGGGTGATGACCGTGTCCTCCGCCCGCGCGGCAGGCAGGGTGACGTTCGCCATGACGCTGCCGCCTTCCGGAAGGGTGGCGGGCGCGCTGAGCACGAGCTGCTGCACGGGACGCCCCGTGACACGGATGTCATCGAAGGCGAAGCCGTCACTGGTGACGGGGAAGTCGTCGTAGTGGTTGAAGCGGATTTTGAAGCCAGGCCCGAAGGTCAGGCCGTGCTGCGCGGCGGCGGCGCTGAGATCCACGGTGAACTCCGTGTAGTCCGCGCTGATGCCGTCAACTCCACGCAGCCCCTTCACGAGATACCAGCTGACACCGTCCTGGCTGACAGCCACACCGTCAAAGTCCGCCCCGCCTGTGAAGGGCACGCTCGGCGGGCCGTGATCCTCATCACCGATCTCCTTCATCCAAAACGCCAGCGTCACATCCTGCTGGCCAGAGAGGTCCAGAGTCAGCGTGGCCTCGTTTCGGGAAAAAAGGCCGCTGATGTGGGCATCCATGAGCATATGGAAGCCGCCGCGCGGCGCCTGCTGGCCGGTGATCTGGGTGCGGTGGATGCCGGTGCCGGTGATGGCCCACTGCGGCCTGAAGACACCGCTTTCGAAATCGTCCTCAAACAGCGTGGCCACCGGCTCCGGCGGCGCGTAGGCATTGGCGGTGACCGTGATGTCGTCAAAGGCGAAACCATCCGAGGCAAAGGGGTAGTCATCGAAGTGGTTGAAGCGGATCTTGAAGGCGGAGCCCAGCGTGAGACCGTGGGTGGCGGCGGCGGCGCTGAGGTTCACCTTGAACTGCGTGTAGGTGCTGCTGATGCCGTCCGCGGTGCGCAGGCCCCTCACCTCATACCAGGTGTTCCCATCGGCGCTGACGGCCACGCCGTCGAAGTCCGCGCCTCCGGTGAATGGCAGGGTCGGCGGCCCGTGGTCCTCGTCACCGCTCTCCTTCATCCAGAAGCTCAGCTCCACGTCCGATCTGCCGGCGAGATTCAAAGTCAGCGTGGCTTCGTTGCGGGCATTGGAGAGGCTGATGCTGGAGTCCATCGTCATGTGACGAGCGCCAGTGCGCGGGCCGTTGTCGGCGGTCACGATGGTGCGGTGCGTGCCGGTGCCGGTGATGGTCCATTCCGGTTTGAAAGCGGGGTCTTCAAAACCATCGCTGAACACCACTTCAGGCGGCGGATAGGTGATGGGGGGCGGCGATTGAATGGCAAAGACACCTCCCTGGCCGGTGAGGGATGCTGACGCGGCCTGCAGACGCGCCGCAGCGATCCCGAAGGGCACTTGGAAAGTGGTGCTGGCGGCTCCGCCCACGAGGGTGAGGCTGGCGCTGGCCACAACGACTCCGCCGGGCGAGGTGACAAGCTCCACCGACACCGGACCGCCCGTTTCATTCACCAAAAGGCCCGCCGCATCCACCGCCCTCACTTGCACCTGGACGGCGGTGCCGGCGGGATGAGGCGAAGCGACAGGAGCCACAGACAGCGCCACCGCCGCGCCGCCCGCGACCACATCAAAAGCCTCTGAAGCACCCGTGGCTCCGTCCCCTCCGGTGGCGAGAAGCGTCACACCGGTGCTGGCGGCTCCCACGGCCAGGTTTCCGCTCCACACACCATTGACGAAGGTGCCGGAGGCGGAGGCGGAGAGCGGCAGAGAAGCGGTGCCAGACTTGGCAGCCAGGCTCACGCTGCCGTTGAAGCTGGTGAGCGTGTTGTCCGTGGCATCGCGGGCGGTAAGTGTGACGGCAAAAGGGGCGTTTCTCGTCTGCGGCGAGGGCACAACAGCCCACTCAAAAGAGGCAGGGTCATTGTCCAATACTTGGAAGCTGGCGATGCCATTGGAAAACCCGGCAGAGCTGGCGGTGACGGTGACGCTTTGCGCCCCGTCCTGGATGCTGTCCTCCACGGGAAAGACCTGGAAATTGATCGAACTCTGACCGGCAGGAATCATGATGATGCCGGGCACGCTGGCCTCTGATGTGTCACTGGAGACCAGGATGATGCTCGTATCCACAGTGCAGGGGCCGGAAAGCGTCACCGTGCCGACGCCAGGAGCGCCTCCTTCCGAGAGGGTGGCAGGCGGGGTGACGGTGAGCGTCAGAGGCTCATTGTCCAAGACATCCACGGTGCCGCTGGCGGCACCGAGACCCTGGCCGCTGGCGGTGATGCTCACGACCTGCGTGCCGTCCAGAAGCACGTCATTGACCGGCATGATGGTGAAGGTGGCGGAGCGGGCACCCGCGCTGATGGTGGCGTTGGCGCTCACTGTGACTTCGCCCGTGTTACCTGAGGTGAAAAAGACCGGGGTGCTCACGGGCTGCACAGGGTCAATCAACACCGTGCCAGCGCCATTGCCGCCGCCTTCCGTCACGCTGTCCGGCAGGGCGAGCGTGAGCACGGGCTGCTCGTCATCCACCACGCGGATGTGATTGTGGCTGGTGGTCTGGCCGGTGGCGCTGGCCGTGACGATGACGCCCTTGCCCACATCGGCAAAGTGGTTCTGCGGAGCGCTGATGGTGGTGCTGGCGCTGGTCTGCCCTGCGAGGATGATCACTGGCGAAACGATGCTGAGGCGGGCTGGTGCATTCGAGATCAATCCGACAGTGGTGTTGGACGCAGCGGCGGCAGGCAGTGTGACGGTCACTGCCTGGTTCAGCGCGCCCTCGGCGATGGTCGGCGGCAGGCTCACCGCGATGGCGTTCACGGGATTGGCCCTCACCGCAATATCATCCAGGCCAATGCCGTCGTTGGGGATGGCTTGGTCGTCGTATTGAGAGAACCGAAGCAGGAAGGTGCTGTTGAAGCTCCAGCCGAGGCGCTGGATCACCGGGTCAAGAAAGACCCGTGTGGCCGTGGCGCCGTAACTGGAGGAAAGGAAACGCAGAGCGCTCACCTCCACCCAGTTTGCACCATCCTGGCTGATGGCCACGCCGTCGTAATTCATCGTCGAGTCGAAGGTGCCCAGCGGCCCCGTCAGGGTGGGGCTGGTGGCCTCATCCGCGAAGCTCTTCGCGAACCACTCAAGGGACACATTTTTCCGTCCGGCCAGGTTCAGCGTGAGCGTGGGCCGGTTTGTCGCGAAGGTGCCTGTGGCAGTGCTGGTGGTGTCCATCGTGAGATGGTAGGCGCCGGTCTTCGGGGTGTTTGCCGCAGTCACCTGTGTGCGGGCGGTGGCGCCGCTGCCCGCCGTGCTCCATGAGGCGCCGAGGAGGCCGGATTCAAAACCGTCACTGAATACCGTGTCCGCGCCGACGGTGGTGGCGGGATTGGAAATGCTGATGAGATTGCTCAGCCCCGTGACACCTGATGGCGCGGTGGCGCGCAGCCACATGCTGCCGGCGATGGGAGCCGCGGCCTGCCCGCTCCACACGCCCGCGGCAAAGGCCGCCGGGGATGCCGGGATGGGGCCGAAGGAGCGCGCCTCGTTGAATTGCAGGGTCGGCAGTTCATTGGAGATCACCGGCATGGGGCCGCTGGCCGCCGTCCAGGTCGTGGGATCGCCGTGGGCGCTGGCGCTGGTGCCGCTAAGCATCCGGTTGGTGGCGGCGGGCGTCTGGCGCAGCGTGCCGGCGGTGGAGGCGCTGGCATTGTCAAAGCTGATGTCCACCATGAGATTCCGCACCCCGTCATAGGCGAAGGGCTTCAGGTTGAAGGTATGCAAGGACCCCGAAGCGGCAAAACTGGCCGAGGTGTAAACCGTGGTCCAGCCAGTCTCCTCCCAGCTCCGGCCGTCAAAGCGGTCCAGCGTGGTGTGCTTCAGGCGGATTTTGTAGTTCAGCATCGCCTGCCCCCCCGTGGTGAGGCGGGACACGGCCAGCGCCGAGATCAGCTTCGGCGCGCCGCCCAGCTCCGCCGCCGTGTAGATAATCTGGGTGCGGGAATCATGCGCGGCGGTGTTGTGAACCTTGTCCGTGCCTGTGGCGGTGGTCGTGGAGCCCACCGTGCGGTCAAAGTAAGAGCCGAGGATGTCCACCACCGTCGCGACCGTGTAGCTGGTGACGGTGCCGCCCAAGTCGTCCACGGCAGTGGCGGTGGCATTGAAAAGAGTATCCGCCGAGGCGCTCGCGGGCATGCCGCTGAAGACGAAGGTGTCATGCGCCACAGGCTCCACATCGAAGGCATTGCTCGTGCCCGTTTTCCCTCCCGCGTCCGTCGCCGTGAGCGTCATCGCGGTGGCTGCAGCTGTCACAACCACCTGCGTGGAAGCTGAGCCGTTGATGAAGCCCGTGACCGCTCCAGGTGTAAACGGCGGCGGTCCGCCAGGAGAGGCGGAGACCAGTGTCACGCTGCCGCCGTGGTTTGTGATGACGGCCCCGTTGATGTCACGCGCGGTGAGGGTGATGTCGAAAGGCTTGTTCCGTTTCTGCGGGCTGGCGATCACCGCCCATGTGTAATGGTCCGCCTCGTTGTCCGCGATGCTTACGGACTTCGTCCCGCTGGTGTACCCGGCCGCGCTGGCCGTGATGAGGGCGGTTTGCACTCCATCCGCCTCCGCGTCATCCTGCGGTGCCGCGTCAAAGCTGGCGCTGAACTGCCCGGCGGGGATCACCACCGTGGCGGGCACCGTCAGCTCGCTCATGTCAGCGGAGACCAGGCTCAGTGTCAAATCAGCGGCCTGGATCGTGTTGACCGTGGCGGTGAAACTTTGCGGCCCGTCGCCCTCGCGTGCGGTGTCCGGCCCTGTCAGCACGATGGTGGGAGATTCATCATCATTGACCGCCACGGTGGCCATGCCGCTCGTCCATCCCGGCACCGCCGCGGTCAGCGTCACGTTTTTGACGCCCTCGGCAAAGGCGTTGTCCGGCGCGTCAAAGGTGAAGAACACCGGCCCCGCGCTGCCGGAGGGAATCGTCACGCTCGCAGGTACGCTCAAGGCAGGCAGGCTCGCCATGAGAGGGACGCGGATGTCCCGCGTGGGCGCCGTGCTCACCGTCAGGCTGCCGGAGATGCCGCTGGCCCCTTCCGTGACGCTCGCCGGGGCGGTCAGCGTCAGCGTGGCCGTTTCATCATCCGTCACCGCCAGGCTGCGCGTGCCCGTGCCGATGAAGGGCGCGGAGGCCGTGATGACCGTTGTCTGCGTGCCGTCCAAGTCGGGGTCATCCACCAGCGTGATCGTGAAATTCTTCGTCACCTCGCCAGTGGCGAGCGAAAGCGTCGCAGGCACCGTCGCCGCCGTCGGATCACTCGAAGAGAGCGTCACTGTCACTGGAGCGTCCTGCGGCAGGTTCAGGTTCAGCGTGCCAGTGATCGTCCCGGCGCTCTCCGGCACACTCTCGGCCATATCCAGCGTGAACTGGGAGGTCGGCTCGCCGAGAAACTCCACATCATCAATGTTCCATCCTGAGTAGGCGGTGGAGGCCGTCACATTTCGATAACTCCAGCGCACCTGCACCGCCGCCTGCCCGTCCGCGATGCTGGAGATGTCATACTCCATCGTCCGCCAGGCATTGTCAGTGATGGCCGAGCCCGGATTCACAAACACTTCACGCCATGTGGTGCCGTCCGTGCTCACTTCCACGGTGCAGCGCGTGGCGCTGAGCGCGCCCGTGTTCAGCCAGCGCTTGAAGCGCAGACGCGTCGTCTTTCTCGCGGAAAGATTCACCGGCGTGCTGGTGAGGTAAAATGGACCGCCCGCCGCCGCGGAGGCGTTGCCGGCAAGATTCACCCCATAGACACTGCCGCCCGTGGCGCCGCTTGCCGGGTCCGCATTGCCCGCGCCGCCCGCCGCGCTGCCGCCACCGCCCGCGGGAGTGCCGTAGGCCCATTCACCGCTGGTGGTCCAGCCAGGGTTCAAACTCAGATCAAAGCTGGCAGCCACCGGCGGTGTCACATACAGGCGAATGCCGACGGGCTGGCTGAAGCTCGTGCCCGTGTTCGTGAAAACAAGATTCGCGCTGTGAAACCCGGGCTCCACCGTATCCGCCTGCGGCGTCACCGTCACCGTCACATTGGCTCCCGCAGCCAGTGTGCCGCTCGCGGGACTCACACTCAGCCAGGGCACGCTGTTCGTGCTCCAGTTGACCGTGGCAGCGCCGTCATTGCTCAGCGTGAGCGTCTTCGTCGCCGGAGCGAAGGGACCTCCCCTGTTTCCCTCGATGTTCCAGCCGCCGCGGTCGCTGATTTCCAGGCTGTCCGGCACCGTATAGGACTCCACGATGCCCGTAGTCGTGCTGCTGGCAGGCGCGCTGGCCCCGTCGCCCATGCCGCGCTTCGCAAAGGCTGTCCACACCTCGCCGAGGTCGCCGGAATGATTGACCAGCGTGGCTTGCAGGATGCCGTCGCGCGCCTGGATGAAACTCGGGTTCGCAGGGCTGTATTTCATGCCCTCGGTAACCAGGAAGATCGCCCTTTCATTGCCTGTGGCAAAGCCGTGCTTCAGAATCAAGTTCGCCCGCAGGTCCCACAGCGTCACGCACCACACCGTGCCCTGATAATGCACCTGTGTGGCATCCTGCGTGGCCGCGTAGGTCGGGTTTCTTGGCACGCTCGTGTGCCAGTCCACCTGCGTCGGATCAATGTCTTTGAGCGTGTGCGGGTTTTTGAGCATGTCCGTGCTGTAGCTGTAGCGCCGCGCGCCATAGTAGTAGTTCTCGGAAAACCAGCCGCTGCTCAAATAGCGGCTCCAGGCGCCGCGGGCCCAGTTGCCGTGCGGATTGTCCGAAGCCTCAGCAATGAGCGCCAGGCCATAAAAATCGCTCCAGCCCTCCCCCATCCCGCGCGAGGAAAGAGCAGAGATCGTGACGGAAGGCCCGCCCACGAGACGGTTGCTCACGCCGTGACCGTACTCATGCAGCACCACCTCCGCCTCGAAGGAGCCATCGCGGTCCGGCTCGGGGCTCGTCCAGTTGAACATCTGCATGCGCCCGCGCCCGCCGTCCACAGGGGTGGAGAAGTTTGCATTGTTCGTGCCGCTGCCATCCTGCGCCTCGGAGTTGACAGGGTCGTTCCCAATGCCGCCGCGCCCGAAATTGTCCATTTGAAAATTCCCCGCCGCCTCGGTGAAACCCAGCTCATACATCCGGTCGTGCATGAAATTCGTCCAGTAAAAGAGCTGCGTGACGGATGCGTCCTTCAAAACCGCCGGTTCCTGTGTGAGATCATAAGGAAAGTCGAACACACGCCCCGTGCCCGTGGTGCGGGGCAGATCCGCCACGTTATCCGCATTCGTATCCGTGTAGGCATCCGCGTTGTTGCCGCTGGTGATGTTGTCCCCGTCATTGATCCAGCCGTTCGGAGACGCGGTCGTGTTCAGCGCCGGCGTCGTCACCAGCACTCGGCTCACCGGAGCCGCCTGCAAACTCGATGGGGTTTCATGGCCCGGAGACATTGGCGTGGGGCTTTCGGCCGTGAACACCCGGTAAGTCGCGTCGCTGATGTAGGCCGTCATCGCCTGGCGGAGCAGCACCGCGCCATTCTCCGCGTCCACCAGCACGCGGTACATCTCACCGCGGCTGCGGCTGGTAAGGGTCACGTCCCACGTCAGCCGCATCGTCTTCTCATTCAATGGCAGCCAGGTCAGCCGGGCATCCGCGTCAGTCAGCATGGCCGCGCGGAATTGCTGGCGGCGGTGGGCCTTCGGCTCCGCAGGTCCCATCGCTTTGACACCCGCGGCTGTGACTTTTTCCCCCACATTTTGACCGGCCAGCGCCACCCCATGCTCCACCGTCAGCACCGGCGCTGTCGGACCGTTCACCGCTGTCTCAGGCTCCGCCATGAACTGGCTGCCGATGTTGATGATCTCCAACCGGGGCGTGAGATTCGCCTGGAGCACGGCTTCAAAGATTTCGATGCCCTCGTGCTCCTGGTGCCACACCACTTTCCGGGACGGGCCCCGCTCCGTGGAGTAGTCCGTCACCAGCCGCGCTCTGTCCAAGCTTTCCGACCCATGCCCGAAAACCTCGCGGTTGCCGTCAATAAAATCGCGAACAATCCCATGCGCGTCACGCGGACCCTCAGGCGAGGCTGTCAGAAAGCGGGCATTGGAAGCGATCCACTTCGGGGACTGCGTGACAGGCTCCAAATCCACCTCCACTCCTGGAAACCGCGCTTTGAATGCAAGCACTTGCGCTTTCCTCGCATCCGAAGGCGCGACCGTGGCACGCGTGTCAACATTGGGGAGCGGCCCTCCAGCGACTTCAGTCTGAGGTGATGCTCTGAATGACACGGCTGTCGTTTTCTCACCAGGCAAAGAAGCTCTCTTATTCTCTTCGGAAGATTCACGCGGGGCCAACCTCCATAGAAAAGCAGCAAGCAAGACCAGGAGACCGAGCGGAACAGCGAGTGAAATCCCGTAATTTTTCATGTGATGTTTCCGAGACTTTATCAAAAACCCCAAAGCGCACGCAAGACATGCCTCACGAATTTTATGAGACGTCCTCACCCTCCACGGTTCATCCCCTCATTGCCTGCGCCCGACAACGGAGTCACCTCGTTCCCCGGAATATCCCTTCGGCGGCAGGCAGAAAAGTGATGAAGAGCAGGAATATTTGAATGGCCATCTCGCTGTCAGGCCGGCGGCTATGAGTCAATTAAAATGCTGACGACCTGCTTGTGCTGGTCGTGAGCGGGATTGAGCGCGCGTAGTTCGAGTTCCAGACGGTCATGGAAGGCACGCGCGGCCACCCAGCCGTTGGGGCGCGCGGAATTAAAGACATAGGCCACAGGCGGCAGGTTCACGAAGTGGATGCCGGTGGCTTTGTCCACGTTGTGCGACCAGGTGTGAGTGTGGCCGTAGATGAAGGCGCGGACTTTGGCGGAGTGTTTGTCGAGCACTTTGAGCATGGCGTCCGTGTCGGTGAGGCCGGTGTGTTTTTGTCCTTCAGCCACGGCGCCTTGGGGGTTGTGGTGCGCGAGGACGAAGGTTGGCTTGGCGGGCAGTTTGGAGAGGGTGCGGTCCAGCCAGCCGAGTTGAGCGTCACCCAGGATGCCCGGCGTGCTGTTGACCTGATCCAGAGAGTCCAGCAGCACCCAGTTCACCCGCGCGCTGCTGATGACGCTGACGTGCTTGCCAGGCACGGGCCTGGGGTCCTGCTCGTTGGTGAAGGCTTCGACAAAATGCCCGCGGTAGTCATGATTCCCCAGAGTGCAATGCACAGCGATGCCCGCCTCGCGCAGCGGACGCACGAGTCCGGCGAAGGTCTCGTAGTCGCCCTGCTGGCCGTCCAGGTAGGCGCAGTCACCATTGATCATGACCCCGAAGGGCTTCTCGCGGTTCTTGAGCACTTGATTGACGCAGCGTGTGAGATTTTCCGCCATGACCACACCGCGCGCCTCCCTGGCGGCATCCTCCGCGATGTGGGTATCGGCGAAAAGAATCCATGTTTCAGCTTCAGCGGCGGCTTTCTGCCCCCATGAGCGCGGTGCGAGCATGGCGGCGAGGCTGCCTTGGAGCCAGTGACGGCGGGTAAGGGCGGGAAGGGTGATTGGCATGGCTGGGAGGATAAACGGCGCATCACACTCCCGGCAATCCAGAACTTCACTTCAAGGTGGGCGTGGGACAACACAGGCGCGCCATTTGGCAAACCAGTCAATCTGCGCGCAAAGCCTCCCGCGCACAGGCGCCAGCCTTGACCGAGCGCGGGCCTGGCGCCAAGACTTGGGCCGTGTCTGACTTTTACACCTTCGAACAATTGCGGAACTGGCAGGAGACGGCTCCTTCCCTGGCTCCTCCGGCGCGCTTTGCCGTGATCGGCGATCCAGTCGGACACTCCAAGTCCCCGCAGATGCACAATCCGGCGCTCAAAGCCTGCGGCGTGGACGCGCAATACATCCGCGTGCAAGTGCCGGCGGGCAGGGTGCGCGAGGCTTTCGAATTGTTCGCGCGCCACGGCTTCGGCGGGGTGAACATCACCATCCCGCACAAGCAGGAGGCGATGGCCGCTGTGGACGAGGTGGACACTCTGGCAAGGCAGCTCGGAGCCGTGAACACGCTGGTGATCCGCGATGGCAGTTTCCACGGCCACAACACGGACGGCCCCGGCTTTTTACGCAGTGTGCGGGAGGCCTTCGGTGCGGATGTCAGAGACCTCAGCGTGCTCGTGCTCGGCGCGGCGGGCGGAGCGGGGCGCGCCGTGGTGATGCAGTGCCTGCTCAGCGGCTGCTGGAAACTGCTCATCGCAAACCGCTCGCAGGACCGCCTTTTGGAGTTGGAAAAGGAAATGAACGCCCTGAGGCAGGGCCGCGTGCCGCGTCGCAGGATCATCCGTAAAAATTGGGATCCAGCCAGTTTGGCGCTGGCCGTCCGGGAGGCCGACCTCATTGTCAACGCCACATCCCTCGGCATGAAGGACGGCGACCCCGCGCTGCTGCCGGGCATGTGCCTCTCCCCGTGGCATCTCGTGTACGACATGGTCTATCGCGCCGGAGGGGACACACCTTTGATCGCCGATGCCAAAGCCGCGGGCGCGCGGCACGCAGACGGCATGAGCCTGCTGCTGCACCAGGGCGCGATCGCCTTCGAGCACTGGTTCCCCGGTGTGACAGCGCCTCTGGAGGTGATGCGCGCCGGGCTGGCGGCTGCCTGAGCGCGATCTTCAGCGCAGCATTTCAAGAAGCGGCGGCGCGAGCAGCTCCGCCACGAGCTGATGACCGAGATCGTTGGGATGCACGCCATCGAGCAGCAGCCCGTCCACGGTGGTCCCATGCCTCGCGGCAAAGGCGGGATAAGCAGCGCGCACATCCACCAGCGGCGCTTTGAGTTCGGACGCCAGGGCGCGCAGAGCGTCATTGTAAACGGCAAGATGGAGCGCGTCGAAACCGTCATCCGCGTGAGGGTCATAAGGCGGCTTTCCATAAAGCTCCCTCATGCGCGAAGTCCAGCGCAGCGGATTGGTGGTCATGATGATGACCCTGGCGTCCTGTTCGCGCGCAAGGGAGATCATGCGACGGATGTTGCGGAGGAATTCAGCGAGCGGCACTCGCGGCGTGGTGGCCGGCGGCTTTTTCCACACGTCCACGGTGGCGTCATTGATGCCGAACTGGATGACGACCACGCGCGGCCTGTGCCGCAGCACATCCTGATTGAGACGGTCGAGCGCGTCGCGCGTGGTGTTGCCGCCGACGCCAGCGTTGAGCACGGGCAGGCTGAATCCGCCGCCGCGCAAAGTCTCCTCCACCCGCGCCGCATAGACCTTGGAGATGGTGGCGCGCGGCGCTGTGGTGGAGTCGCCAAACATGACGATGCCGCCCGTTTTGACATCCGGCTCCTGGCCGTGCGCGGCGGTGAAGGCGGCCGCCATTGAGAGGATGAGGATGGAGCGCATGGATGGAGTTTTGATCAGCGCAGCGGCAGCCCGTGCCTGCGCCAGAAGGCTTGAAGCTCCGCATGGGAGCCGTTGAACACATTGCGCTCCACCGGGCGGTCGAGATCGCCGAAATAAAGCGGGAAACGCCATGCCCCGTGATGATAAACCCTCGGCTGGGAACGACCGCGAGCCCAGTCCACACCTCCATACTGCCAGAGTGTCCAGTCATTCCACAGACGATACTGCTTCAATAGACCGGCGGGGCTTCCAGGCGCCGGGTAGCGCGGCCCGGCTCCACTGTCATGAGCGTAGAGGGCCAGCCAGTAGGGCATGCGGCGGAGTTTGGCCTTGGTGGCGGCATCCGCCGCGCTGAGCATATCCTTCAGATGCGTGCTGTTCTCCAGATAAGCCACGGGCACCACGCCCGTGCGCGCCTCGACGCGGTCCATGAAACGCAGGATGTCGCTGAGCCGTGACTGGGCGTCGAAGTCGCCGCAGAGCAGGAGCGCGGGCGCGTTCCACCCGCGCGAGCGCGCCAGCGACTGCGCGCGGTTGATGAACTGGTCCGCCTGCGCCACCGCGTCCACATGGGTCTGCAGGCGGTAATACACACCCGGCAGCATTCCAGACCGGTCTGCGGCGGCCAGAAACTGCGCGCATTTCGTGTCCAGGTTCCCGCCCTTCCCGGCGCGCGCGATCAATGCCACCGCGCCGTTGGCCCTCAGTGCGGAGACATCATGCTCGCTGTAGCCCCGCCCGGCGCGCTGTCTTTCCTTCGGGTCATAAGCAGAGACATTGATGATCTGCGGCAGACCGCGCGTGGCTGCTGGTGACGGGGAAATCACCCCATCGGGCGCTGGCGCGGCGCATTGGCTCAGGACGAAGGCGGAGGCTGGAAGGTAAAGTCGGAGGTTCATGCCGGCGAAGAACGAACGCGCCAGCCGCCCCCTCATTTCGCCGTAATGCGTTGGGCACTCATTCGAGGTCCGCGCTTGAGTTTTGATCTCCGCCGCCTAGCGGAGTCGTAAACCACCGAATCATGCCCTCCGAATCCGACATCCGCGCCGCGCTCTCCCAAGTCCGCTACCCTGGCTTCAGCCGTGACATCGTCTCCTTTGGCCTTGTGAAAAGCATCCAAGTCCAGGACGGCATGATCGTCGTCGGCATCTCGCTGGCGACACGCGACCCGAACGTGCCCCGGCTCATCCATGAGCAGGCCATGGACATTCTGCAAAAGCTGGCCGGAGAGGGCAATGTGCGTCTGGATTTTGACATCAAAGATCCCCCGAACGCTGCCGGCTCATCCTCCGACAGCCTTGGCAAAGCCAGCATCCCCGGAGTGAAGCGTGTGATCGCCGTGGCCTCCGGCAAGGGAGGCGTGGGCAAGAGCACCGTGGCGTCCAATCTGGCCGTGGCGCTGGCCAAAACCGGCGCGCGCACCGGCCTTTGCGACTGCGACCTCTACGGGCCGAGCATCGCGCACATGTTCGGCACCACGGAGCGTCCCTATCAGAACGAGGAGCAGCAGATCGTGCCGGTGGAAAAACACGGCCTCCAGCTCATGAGCATGGGCCTGCTGCTGGAAGACGACTCGCCCGTGATCGTGCGCGGCCCCGTCGCCACGCGCTACACGCAGCAGTTCCTCCGCCAATGCGCCTGGGATGACCTGGACTACCTGGTGCTCGATCTTCCACCCGGCACGGGGGACATCCAGCTCACCATCGTGCAGACAGTGGCGCTCGACGGCGCTGTCATCGTGACCACGCCGCAGGAGGTGGCGTTGATAGACGCGCGCAAGGCGGTGGCCATGTTCCAGAAGGTAAACGTGCCCATCCTGGGCATCATTGAGAACATGAGTTTCTTCGTCTGCCCGAGTGACGGGCAGGTTTACCACATCTTCGGCAAAGGCGGCGGCGAGCATGAGGCGAAACGCCTGGGTGTGCCGCTGCTGGGCCAGATCCCCATCGAGATGAGCGTGCGCGAATGCGGCGACGAGGGGCATCCCATCGCGCTGGAGGACGCGGAAAAGTCGCAGGCATCCCGCGCCTTTCAGGAGATCGCCGTGAATGTGCGCGCGGTCACACCCGCGTGAGGCTGCTCATTTTCCACCGACGCGGTAAAGCGCCGCATCGGTGCGCAGATACAGCGCGCCATCCACGGCCGCCGGACTCGCCATGATCGGCCCGTCGAGCGTGTTTTGCGACTCGATGCGGAACTCCCGTCCCAGCGGCACCACGGTCACCACGCCCTCGCGGCTGGCGAACCACAGCCTGCCGTCCGCGACAATGGGTGACGCGCTGTATTTTCCCCCGAGCCGCTCGCGATAAAAATCCACGCCCGTGGCCGCGTCCACACAGGTGAGGATGCCGCCGTCATCCACGAAATACAAAAGCCCTCCCGCCAGCACGGGCGAGGACATTTTCGGCGCGTTCTTCGTCACCCTCCATGCGATCTCCGGCGTCTCCAGACCCGCGTAACGCAGCGCGATGACCTGCGACTTGCCGTAGCTCGTGCTGAAATAAACGCGCTCAGCATCCGCCACCGGACGCACGGACATGGAAAAGCCGAGACCGTCGTAGGCCACCTTCCACAGTTCGCGGCCCGTCGCCGGCTCATAGCCGTAAATCCAGTTCGCCGCCGGACTGACCACCACGGGTTTGCCGTTCATTTCAACAATGAGCGGCGTGCCGTAGGCCTTGCGCTGCTGAGGGCGCGGATCCATCTCGCCGCTGCGCGGGGTCTTCCATGCCACCCTGCCAGTGTCCTTGTCGAGCGCGGCGACGAACTGCGTGTCACTGCCGTCGAAGTGGATGATGAGCAGATTCTCCCACAACACGGGGGACGAGCCGGGACCGTTTTCGTGCATCACTCGCAGTTCCTGATTCGTCCATAGCACCCTCCCCGTGGCCGTGTCGAGACAAGCGGTGCCGAAGCTGCCAAAGTGGGCGTGAAGCCTGCCGTCTTCGAGGATGGGGCTGGGCGAGGCGTAGCTGTTGAGCTGGTGCGCCCACTGAGGCTCCCTCACATTCAACAGCTCTATGTCATGCAGCAGCCTGCCGCTGCCGAGATCCACACACAAGGCGCGCAGACTCACGGAGGCGAGCACGGTCACGGGCTGGTCGCCGGTGTTCGCCTTCAGGCGGCGCTCCGCCTCGGCGGGATCGGCGGCTTTTTCGACAGCGGAGGTGAGCCAGACATGCGGGCCGGAGATGACCGGAGTGGAGTGCCCGCGACCAGGCAAGGCAGCGCGCCAGGTGATGCCGCTCGTCTCGCTGAAAGTCACGGGCAGTCCCTTGGCATCGGCGATCCCCTGCCCGCCCGGCCCGCGCCACTCGGGCCAGTCGGCGGCTTTCGAAGAGGTTGCGGCTAAGACGGTGGCGAATAGAAAAAGGGCGCGTGTCATCGGGCGGAATCAAACGCGCCCGATCCGCGCGAACTCTCCGGCATTATGCCCTGCCCCGGAGAATACCGCTGGATGGCACAGAGGGCTCCCGAAAACCCAAAATATCGGGCGCAGACATCCTGCCTGCGCGAACAATCTGGACTCCTTTTCCCCATGCAGAATAACCGGGTTTTCAGGAGTCCGTTTCATGCAGGTCTCAAAACCGCGCTCAGTCCGGCTTGATGCGCCAGCGCGCCTGGCGCAGCGCGGCGTGCGGACTTTCCTTGAGCTTCTCATACCACACGGTCAGCAGCGAGCCGTCCGCCAGTTCCACCGTGCTCGGATAGCCCAGGTCGCCGCCTGCGCCGTCGCCTGAAATGATCATCGCCTCGCTCCAAGTTCTTCCGTGGTCGGCGCTGATGCGGGCTTGATTGCCAAAAGGCGGGCGCCGGTGCCCGTAGGACATGAGCAGGCGCCCGTTGCGCAGGCGCAGCAGATGCGAGGGCAGGCCCCACACGCCGATGCTGTGCGGCACACTCCAGGTACTGCCTCCGTCGGCCGACTCCGTCTGCAAAGTCTCGCCTTTGTTTTCGGCGTTATGGTTGCGGATTTGCACGATGATCGAGCCATCAGCGGCCTCCACGCCGTGCAGTTCGTGGTAACTGCCTGCCGCGTCATCGCCGGGCCGGGTGGGGATTTCCGCCAGCCATTGCCACGTCAACCCGTCTCCCTGGATTCGCAGACACCGATCTTGCGCTCGCCGGTCCAAAGCTGCTTGCCGGGGTAAAGCAACCGCCCGTCTTTGAGCTGGATGGGGCCGTGCGGGCTGTTGACCACAGTCGGAATGCGGCCGGACCATGACTTTCCACCGTCTGTCGAACGAATCAGCCACTCGCCCAGTTCGGCTTTGCGTCCGGCTTCATCGAGCCGGTCGCGCGCGCCCTGCCAGGCGGCGAGGCGCGCGGCGGGCCAGTCGCCGGCGGCCTCGGCATTTTTCAAAATGGGATCGTAGGCCAGCGAGGTGAAGGTGGTCACCAGCAGGCTGCCTTTGGCCGTCTCCAGCACGCCGCTGTCGCGGTCATCGGTGGCGCTGTCGAGCAGCACGCGCGGGTGGGTCCAGGTCTTGCCATCGTCCTTGGAGGTCATGCCCACCACCTGGCCGAAGGGGCAGACATGCGCCTCGCGCCCGCCGGACCAGGTGAGCCAAAGCTCGCCATTTGACCGGAGCGCCACTGTGGACCAGCCGCAGTAAAGGTCGGGCTGCTGGGAGATGACCTTGGTTTCCAGGACTTCGAACTGTGCTGACAAGGCTGAAACAGATGGAAGCAGGGAAAGACAAAAAAACACGGCTTTAATGGCTGGATGGCTCATGCATCAAACTAATGAGAGCGGGCGGCGTGTCTTTCATCACGGCCTCAGCCAGCCACACTTCAGTCGCTCATGGCCGCGGCTTCAGCCCGGCGGGGCGCGCGGCGTCCAGCCAGTCGCCCCTGGCGCAATGCCGCCTGGAAGGATTCCTGGCAGCACACCCTGCCCCCGCTTGCACGGACGCATGCGCTACATAACTCTATCCACATGGCCTTCCCGACCACCCGATGGACTTTCTTTGCCCAAGCGACGCTGCATGGCGATGAGGCGGGGCGTGTGGCACTGGCGCGGATGTGCGAGGACTACCGGCGGCCGGTGGAGATGTTTCTGGCGGCGCGCGGTCATCTGCCGCAGGAGGTAGAGGATCTGACGCAGGAGTTTTTTCTCAGATGGCTCAAATCACGCGCGTGGAAGCGCGCGGACCGGATGAGGGGAAAGTTCCGCATCTTCATGCTGGCGGCGCTGAATCATCTGGTGGCGCGTGTGGCGGCGAAAGAAGCCGCGTTGAAGCGCGGCGGCGGCGTGATGGTGCAGAGGTTCGATGAGGACATCTTTGATGCAGAACAGCCCGCGAAATTGGAGGCGGATGGATGCGTGAGTTTTGACCGCGCCTGGGCGGTGGCACTGGTGAGTCATGCGCTGGCGGCGCTGCAGGCGGAGTTTGTGGCGCGGGACAAAGAGCGCGAGTTCGAGGTGCTGCGGCAGTTTTTGCCCGGCAGCGCGTCCCCGCCCTCGCTGGAGGAGGCGGCGGCGGACATGGGCACGAATGTGAATGCCTTCAAAGCGGCGCTGCACCGGGTGCGGGAGCGTTTTCGCGAGTTGTTGCGCACAGAGGTGGCCAAGACAGTCTCCGCACCGCATGAAGTGGAGGAGGAGCTGCGGTATCTGCGCTCCCTGCTGCTGAATCTGCCGCCGCAGCGTATCCTGGAGGCGGAAAACGGGAAGATGAAGGATGAAAATGCCTGACACCACCGCCACCTCCGTTGTCTGCCCCGTCTGCGGAGCCGCTTTGGCCGCTGGCGAGGCGGGGGGACTGTGCGTGGCCTGCCTGCTGGGGGAGGCGTTGGGGACGGAGCAGCCGGCCAAGGTGCTGGGCAGCATCGGCGGGCATGATTTGATCGAAGTCATCGCGCGTGGCGGCATGGGCATCGTGTATCGCGCGCAGCAGCGTGATCCAAGACGGGAGGTGGCGCTGAAGGCACTCTCCGGCGCGGAGCTGATGAGCGCGGAGGCAAAGCAGCGTTTCAAGATCGAGGCGGAGGCGATGGCGAGGCTGGATCACCCGTCGATCCTGCCGATCTACGAACTGGGAGAGGAGGACGGCACGCCGTTTTTCACGATGAAGCTGGCGGCGGGCGGCACGCTTTCGCAGCGCATCGGCGGCTACGCGGGCAAGTGGCGCGAGATCGTGGAGCTGATGGCGCGCATCGCGGAGGCGGTGCACTACGCGCACAGCCGTGGCGTGCTGCATCGCGACCTGAAACCGGGGAACATTCTGTTTGATGAGGAAGGCCACGCGATGGTCAGTGACTTCGGCCTGGCCAAGATGATCGGCTCGGACAACGATCTGACGAAGACCCTCGCGATGATGGGCACGCCCAACTACATGGCTCCCGAGCTGGTGCGTAAAAACGGCGGCGCAAGCACCGCCAGCGATGTGTGGAGCCTGGGCGTGATCTTGTATGAGCTGCTCGCGGGCCGCGTGCCCTTCACTGGGGACAATGTGCCCGCCGTGCTGCGCGCCGTGGTGGAGGATGAGCCGGCAGGGCTTGCAGCCCGCCGCGCTGAGGCGGGTAACGATGGGCGTCTCACTGCGACGCCCTACAGCGAGCGCATCCCGCGCGATCTCGCCGTCATCACCTTCAAAGCGCTGCAAAAGGAGCCGTCGCGCCGTTACCACGCCGCAGAGGAGTTCGCGGGCGATCTGCGCCGCTGGCTGGCTGGCGAGCCGATCCACGCGCGGCCTGTCGCACTGGCGGAGCGCGTGTGGCTGTGGGCGAAACGGAAACCCGCTCTCGCCGCCGCGCTTGCGCTGCTAGCGCTCACACTTCTCGGCAGCACCTTCCTGCTGCTGCACAGCAATGAAAACCTTCGCGCCGTGGATGCGCAGCGGCGCGCACAGATCCACCGCGCGCTGCTGGAGAAGGCGGACGCCGAACGCCAGTCCATGACACCGGGCCGTCGCGGGCGCACGCTGGCCCTGGTACGCGAGGCACTGGCGCACGGCCCCTCGGTGCAGGCCCGCTCCGTGGCTGCATCCGCACTGGCGGTGATGGATGTGAAGGTGGAGCGTGAATGGCCCGTCGGGCGCGTAGGCTTCGGCCAGAGCCCGATGGCATTTACCCCTGATCTCTCCCAGCACATCGCCATCCTGCCTGCGGCTGAAGTCCGTGACAGAGCATGGAAACAAGGCGCGCTGGGACTCCGCCGCACCAGCGATGGCGTGCTGCTGAAGCAAATCCCCCTCACGAACCGCGCCTATTATTCTTACGCCTCACTGAGCCAGGATGCACGTTGGCTGGTCACCAGCACCAGACGCTCAAAACTGGAGATCTGGCATCTGGAGAAAGAGACGCTGCACACCACCTTGACGAGCACCACGCAGCCTGCGGCGGCATTCCTGCCATCGGACGGCACCCTGATCGCAGCGCTCGATGGTGCGCTGGTGCGGCTGCGTCTGCCTGATTTGCGGCGGGAGGTCATCACCACCGGAATCTCCGCTGTGGGCAGGCTGTTTCCCAGTCCGGACGCGCAATACCTGGCTGTCTATTGCTTCGATGAGACAGGAAAGATCGAAGGTGGCTGGATCGAGGTGCGCTCCCTGGCCGATGGCCGGGTGCTGGCCCGGCAGGACCAGCCTTACGGCGATGCGGGCTGGAGCAATGACGGCCAGTCCGTGGTCATGTTTCATTATCCCACAGGCTACCTCCTGCGGCACAGCCTCGACGATGCGTCCTCCCAGCCTCTGGCCTTGCTGCGCACGACCGGCACGGGCCGCCGCGCTGTCTTCCGCTCGGGTGACCGGCTGCTCGGCTGGTCGGATAACGAGAATTTCGTCCACCTGCATGACTTATGGCTGGGACAGCCCTCACTGGTGATTCCGGGCACGGCGATGAACCTCAAGTTCTCCGCTGACGGCACACGCCTGGCTTGGAATCCGGACAGCGAGAGCGCCGCCATCGCCAAGGTGCTTGATTCACCGATCCTGACGCAGCGCAGGGCAAGTGGTCACGAGCGCAGCGTGGACCGTCACCTCGCCGTGAGCCCTGACGGGCGCTGGATCGCCACCGGTGATCTCTTTGGCCTGACCCTCTGGCGCACGGAGGGCATGCGGCCTGTGGCCTGGCGTCTGACGCAAAAGCCACGCGATCCGTTTGAAAACCTGCATTTCAGCAGGGACTCGCGTCAGCTCCGCTTTTACTGCGGCACCAGCAAGCATGTCACCTGGGACATCGTCGAGAGCGCTGATGGCGTGGTGACTCTGACTGGGCCGGGACCTGGCGATGTGCCCTCCCGGCATTACCTCCAGGCCGCCAGTCCGGATGGCCGCTGGCAGATCACCTTTCGCGCGGATGAAAAGAATGTCTTTGCCCACCTGTGGGAGGACGGAAAATTCATCTCCAAGCGCCAGCGCGACCTTGAGCCGGGCCTGACCAGCCGCCGCAACTGCCTCGTCAGCCCGGATGGCCGGTGGTGGGCGGCAGGCGCATGGAACCGCGACCGCTCCCGCCTGCCGGGATTCATCTATGTGCAAAGCACCGAGGTGGACGACTCCCGCATCCTCCTCAGCGAAGCCGCCTGCCACACTTATCTCGCCGTTTCTCCGGATGGGAGATGGCTTCTTGGTGGCGAAGGCGAAAACTACGCCATTTGGGAGAGTGGCACTTGGAAAAAAGTCTTCACCCTGCCCGCCGGTCTGTCGGATGCCGTCCCCGGCACCGCTGCTTTCAGCGCGGACGGACGGCTGCTCGCCCTGGAGGTGGATCACGGCAAAATCCGCCTGCTGCACGTCGGCACTTGGGACGAGGTGCTCACCCTCACCCCGCCACAGGATCTCCCCCTCGTGCGCATGGCCTTCTCCCCCGATGGTCGCCACCTCTACACCACGGGCGGGCAAATTTTGCACCGGTGGGACGTGGCGCGGCTGCGCGAGGAGCTGGAGGGGATGGGATTGGGGTGGTGATCCCGTAGCGGAGCGACGAATGTGTCTGGCCGGGAGGGCTTCATTTCGTCCATCGTGACATCCACGCTCTTGGCGCCGAACACATCCGGCCTGCGCCTTGACGGCGACGCGCCGCGAAGTGCCGCCCGCCGTCATGCTGGTGCAACCTGCCCCCAATTGGTTTCAATTTTTTACCTGCTCGCGCAGCTTTTTCCGACCGCGATGGGATGGGGGTGATGATGCGAAAGGCCGTTGTTGCGAGATGGAGCGCCGCGAGGCCTTTTTCCTCGCAGCCGCGCATCAAAGCGCTTTTCATTCCGCCCGCCCTCGGATACAAAGCCACGCAACTCCCGATGCGCGCATGAAACATCACGAGGCAAACTCCCGCATGGCCAACAGCCGCGCGCGCTTTGACACCACGCGCTGGAGCCTTGTGGCGGCGGCGGGCAGCGTGCAGTCGCAGGTGGCGAATGAGGCGCTTAATGAGTTGTGCCGCGCGTACTGGCGGCCGATTTACGCGGAAATCCGCCGGCGCGGGCATGGTCCGGCGGACGCGCAGGATCACACGCAGGAATTTTTCGCGCGGCTGCTGCGGCGGGATGCGTTTGGGAAGGCGGATCGCGAGAAGGGGCGCTTCCGCACCTACCTGCTCGGCGCGCTGGATTATTTCCTCGTCGATGTGCTGCGCGGGCGGCAGGCGCAGAAGCGAGGCGATGGCATGGTCGTGTTTTCATTTTCGGAAGGCGAGGGCGAGAGTTGGCTTCAGGACCAACCGGCTTACGGCGCGACACCGGCGGAGATGTTTGACCAAAGCTGGGCGGTGGTGCTGATGGAACGGGCGCTGGAGATGCTGATCGAGGACTACCGCGCCAGTGGCCGCGAGAATGTGTTCAAGGCGCTGGAGCCGTTTCTCAGCGCCGACTCGGGCGCGGACGGCTACGCGAGTGTGTGCGGCCAGATCGGGCTGACGCCTCAGGCCTTCGCGGTCGCAGTTCACCGGGTGCGGCGGCGTTTCCGCCAATGCGTGCGTGAGCAGGTCGAGATGACCGTGCTCGATCCCGCCGAGGCCGCTTTGGAGATGAGGCATTTATTCGGGCTTTGATCGTATGATAGCAGACACCACCACCTGCATCACCTGCGGCACGCCGATCACGGCAGAGGTGCTCGGCGGGAAGTGTCCGGCGTGTTTGAAAAAGGTGGCGCTGATGGAGCCGACGCTGCCGGGGGACACGCTGCCTGAGTCGCGAATGGCTCGGCGGCAGGCGGGCTGGGAGCCACCCACGGCGGAAGAGGTGGAGGCGCTGCTGCCGCGTGGGTTTTTCAGCGTGGAGAGCTTCATCGGGCGCGGTGGCATGGGCGCGGTTTACAAAGGCACGCAACTTGTGTTGAAGCGCCCGGTGGCGATCAAGATCATGCGCCAGGACCAGGCGGTGGATGCGGAGTTCCGGCTGCGGTTCCTGCGCGAGGCACAGACGCTGGCGAGACTGAATCATCCCGGCGTGGTGAATGTGATCGACTGCGGTGAAGCCGGGCCAGACTTCCTTTTTATCGTGATGGAGTATGTGGAGGGCACCGATCTGATGGAGGTGCTGGCCGCGAATCCGATGACCGAGGGCATGGCTCTAGAGATACTGCCACAGATCTGCGAGGCGCTGCAGTTCGCTCACGAAAACGGCATCGTGCATCGCGACATCAAGCCCTCGAACATCCTGATCACGAGCGGCGGGCGGGTGAAGCTGGCCGACTTCGGTCTGGCGAAGCTGATGGACCCTGGCAGCACGCTGCTGACGCGCTCGAACGTGGGCATGGGCACGCCGGACTACGCCGCGCCGGAGCAGTTCATGCCGGGGGCAGCGGTGGACCTGCGGGCGGATATTTATGCGCTGGGCGTGCTCATTTACCGCATGATCACGGGCGATCTGCCGCGTGGCGCCTGGAAGCCGCCGTCACACAGCGCGGCGGTGCATCCGAAGTGGGACGAGGTGGTGCGCCAGGCCATGCAACCCCGCCCGGAGGAGCGCCACAGCAGCGCCAGCCTGGTGGGTGCGGACCTGATGAAGATCAGCACGCTGCGGAGGCTGTCCTCCGGTGTTTCCACACACAAGAAGCAGCCCCTCCGCAGCGGCCTCCGCTGGATCGTGAGTGCAGCTATCGTCGTGCTCGCTATCGCTGGCTGGCTCACGAAGGACCGTTGGAGTCCCGTGGCTTCCCCACCAGCGGAGCCGGGCGCAGCCAGCCAGCCCGTCGCCACACCGCTTGGAGAATGGAAAGACGTGACGGGCCAGCTCGCAGAGCAGGTGCTGGCGCTTGGAAGCGGCAAGCTGGAGAACGGTCTCGTCCATGTGACCAAGCGCGGCATGATCCACCTCGAAAACCAGCGATCCATGGGGGATGTCGCCATGCGCGTGGTGTTTCAGGGCTGCATCAAAGCGGTGGTGAGGATTGCCCCGCCCGTGAGCTACACGGCATCCGTGGAGTTGCGGGATGGCAGCCTGCGCTCCGCACTTCTTCAGTATGATGATACCCTCCGGGGAACGACGGGGTTTGGATCGATCAACTCCGCGCTGGGTTCCGGCTTCGATCTCGAAGCAGATCATGAGATGGTCGTCTCCATCGTTGGCAATCAAATCGGCTACTGGCTGGACGGCAGGCTCGTCCACAAGACCAACGAAGCGCCCCTGCCCAAAGGCTCCATCGCGCTGAACTTCGAGGACTCTGCCTTGCTCTCCGGCACCATCGCCCGTGTCCGTAAAGTGGAATACGCCGAGCTGGCAGGCGGCCAGGGAAGCGCGGCCAAATACATCCTTCCCGCGCCCGGCACATCCGTTGATTGGATGGCTGAGACACGGGCCGATGTGCCTGCGGTGAAAGGAGACGCCTCGGCACTAACGGCAGTGGATTTCCAGGAGGACCAGTGGACCGATCTGCTCCCGCTCATCAATCCCGCGCGGGATGCCATCCGGGGTGCCTGGGAAAAAACGGACGCAGGTCTCTCCTGCACGATGCCCTCGCAGTGGGCGCTGTGCTCGTTCCCCTTGCAGGAGCCAAAGGGGGAATACGATTTGCGCTTCCGCGTGACGCGCGGTGATGGCTCGCACCTCGCGATGTTTTTCCTGTTCTGCAAAAACGGCAACGGTGGTTATGCGCCCGTGGATTACATTGACAGTTCCAGGTCTGAGTTTGCCGATGGCCGGCGCGGTGCGGGCATCGAGAACACCGGGCCGCCCATGTATGCGCCGGGCGGAGTGATGGCCCGCCGCGCGGAGTGGCTGCCGAAAGGGAAAACGACGACGGTGCTGCTGCAGGTGCGTGAGGCAGTGGTGCGTCTGCTCGTGGACGGCACGGAGGCGTGCCGCTGGCCGGCAGAGTGGGCCAGACTTCGGCAACCCGGCGGCACGGGCGGGCCACTTTTCAAATCGCTGCCGCCGCAGCCCTTTTTTGGAGTCGGGATTTTCAACTGCACCGCCGTCTTCCATAAGATCGAGATGCGGCGCGTCCCGGCCACCGCGCCCGCGCTGGAGGCCGCCCTGGCCGTGAACAATGCAGCACCGCCACCGCCCGCCTACCCCGAGCCGAAGGTGTGGGTGGATGCCACCGACGAGGTGCGCGCGGGTGCGCTGGCCAAAGGTATCGGTGAGGTGAATGGCGAGTGGCTGCATGTGGCGAAAGCGGGACAGGTCACTCTCAGAGACGGGCGTTCCTTCCAGGATGTGGCTCTGCGGGCCACTTACAAAGGACGGCTCTTTCTTGTGCTTCGGGAAGCCCAGCAAAGACATTATGTCGCCAATCTGAACCTTCAAACGGCCACATTATGGTTTTGGTCTGCGGATGAAAAAGAGACTCCCGGCTTCACCCGGCAGCGGATTGACCTGGGGCGTGACTACGATCCCAAGCAGGAGCATGTGGCCACCTTTGTGGCGCGTGGGCCAAACCTGGAGTTCTGGATCGACGGGAAGCTCATTGCCACGCAACTCGACGAATCTCTTCCCGCCGGCTTCATGCAGGTGCAAGTTTACAATCCGAATGAAGCTGCTGAGCCGTTGTGGATCAAAAAAGTCGAATACGGCGTGCTCGATGTTGTGGTTAAGCCGTGATTTTCACCCCGGCCTTTCCAAGCGGCACTTTCTGCGCTTTTCTTTGGCGCATCCACGATGCCGTCCTCCCCGTCCAGTCCCGCAGCCTCCCCACATGATTGGGAGCCGCCCCTGCCTTCTTCGGTTGCCGCCATGCTGCCCGCTGGTGCCTACACGGTGGAGTCTTTGATCGGCCATGGTGGCATGGGAGCCGTCTATAAAGGCACGCAGCTTCGCCTCAAGCGGCCCGTCGCCATCAAGATCATGCGTCAGGATGTGGAGGCGGACGCGGACTTCAGCGCGCGTTTTCTGCGCGAGGCGCACACGCTCGCGCGGCTCAGCCATCCGGGCATTGTCAATGTCATCGATTGCGGCAGGGACGGCGCGGACCTCAGTTACATCATCATGGAGTTCGTGGATGGCACTGACCTCGCTGAACTCCTGCGCTCAGGCCCGCTGACCGAGGCGCGAGTGCTGGAGCTGCTGCCGCAGATTTGTGACGCGCTCCAGTTTGCCCATGACAACGGCATCATCCATCGTGACATCAAGCCCTCGAACATCCTCATCGGCCGCAACGGGCGGGTGAAGCTGGTGGACTTCGGCCTCGCACGGCCCGTGGAGCCGGGCAGCACGCTCCAGTCAGGCTCGCACGTCAGCTCAGGCACTCCCTTCTACGCCGCGCCGGAGCAGCTCACTCCCGGTGCCGCGCTGGACCATCGCGCGGACATCTTCGCGCTCGGCGTGCTGCTCTACCAGATGCTCACAGGCCGCCTGCCGCGCGGCGCATGGCAGCTTCCCTCACAAATCGCCGCCGTGAGCCGCAAGTGGGACGCCATCGTCGAGCGCGCCATGCAGCAGCGTACGGAGGACCGCCATGCCAGCGCCAGCCAGCTCCGTGCCGATGCGCTGGCGATCAGCACGGCAAGTGCAGCCGCGAGCGAGGCCAGTGCATCATCGCGCAAAAGTTTCCGCCTTCCCTTGATGGCGGGCGCTGCGCTTGTTGCACTTGTTATCGCTGGCTGGTCCACCCAAGACCTCTGGAAGCCTGGGGCCGCTGCGGAAAAAACATCGTCCGCAGTGCCAGCACCCACCGCGCCAGCAGGATTGCCTCCGGTAGAGCTTCCCACCCCATCTCCTGCGGCCATTCGCATCTGGGACACCCCCGAGAAGATCGCGAAACGCTTCGGCACGGTGGAGGACGGGGTCTTGCACCTCAGCGATCTGGTGGGCGCGCATCATCTGCTCCCTGCACCGATCCGCGACGTCGCTTTCCGAACCAAACTGCGCATGAACCCTGACATGCAGGAGGCATCGGTGGCCGTTCGCCTCATTCCCAGCGGCCAGCCCGATCAGGAAAGTCGCGGCTACTTCCTGGGTGCCAGCAACAACGGCATCAGCCTGCAATACCGGCAGCACGGCGCAAACAAAGTCTTCGGCCAATGGCCGCTGCCGAGAGCGTTTGGACCAGACGAGTTCATGGCGCTGGAACTCCGCGTGCAGGGCAACCGGCTGACCGCCCTGGCCGAGGGAAAGGTGCTCGGCACCGTCGAAACCAACGACTTGCCGGAGCCGGGCGGCCTCCAGGTCTTCGCCAAGGCCAACAGCCACTGGCGTGATTCCGAATACATCCCGCTGGGACCGGCGCCCACCTCGCCAGCAGGATTGCCCCCGGTAGAGCTTCCCACGCCGCTGCCCGCCGCAGTCCGCCTCTGGGATACGCCGGAGAAAGCACGCGCGATAGATGCTATTTGGGAGAATGAGGCCCTGCGCCTGGAAGCCAAGGCCGTCAAGCACATGACCACCCTGCTCCGTGATGTGCTCTTCCGGGCAAAAGTGCGCATGAACCCCGATGCGCTTCATCCCAACATCAACATTCGCGTCCATCGCCAGCCGGAAGTCGGCCAGGACGCCAGTTACACCGTGGTCATTGCCGATGGCGAAGTGCAGTTGCAAGTCCTCCCGCCTGGTCTGGGGCAAAAGCGGATTTCCCTCATCAAATGGCTGCTGCCCCGCGCCTATGGCCCCGAGGAGTGGGCCGCGCTGGAGGTGCGGGCCATCGGCGACCGCTTCACCGTGCTGATGGACGGACAGGTGCTCGGCACCGTGGAAGACAGCCGTCTTTCCACGCCAGGGGGCCTGATGGTCTTCAGCAAAGCCAACGGCCACTTCCGCGACATCGAGTATGTGCCGCTGGGGCCAGAGCAGCAGGCACCGGGCACGGCCAAGCCCATGCGTATCATCCTGAAGGAACCGCCGCCGCCGCAACCCGCGCCCGCGCCCGCAGCCTGGGTGGATGTCACCTCCGCTGTGCAGACAGCCGTGGTGAATGCTGGCGCGGGCACCATCCGTGACGGACGGCTCCAGTTCACCCAAAAACACTATATGGCACTCCCTGACGGACTCATTCATGAAGATGTCGCCGTGCGCATGAAGCTCCGTGGCAGCGGTGTGATCTCCCTGCGCTACATCCCAGAATACCGTAGCTACCAGTCCGGCGTGGATCAGCATGGTGTTGGCCTGTGGTGCTGGGATGGTGGTTTGAGCAAGAGAGTGCTTTTCCACCAGACATGCCCCCTGCCGCCAGACTTTGTTCCCGCGCAGGACTACGAGCTGCTCATGGCCGTGCGCGGCGACCTCATCCAAACCTGGGTCAACGGCAGGCTCGTCGCCAGCCACCAGGACAGCGACCTCAAGCAAGGCCGCATCGGCCTCTCCTTCACCGCCGCAGATGTCGGCTCCCCGCTGATGCCGAACCTCCAGAAGGTGGAATATGCCGTGCTGAAGCAGCCGTAGCGGAGTGGGAGGTGAATCCTCCAGGATTCCGGGCCTGTGAAAAAAAACTTCACGCCGCCTGTAATCGGCGCGGGGAAGTCTCGAAGAAGCGCGATGAAAACATGTCATCGCGCCCACATCTCAATGGCAACGCCGCCCCACGGCCACCCACCCATTCGGGTAGTGGTGCGCTGTTTCCAGACCGCTTATGGGCGCGGATGGACAGCACCGGCGGATGCCACGAGCAGGAAAATGATGAAGCCATAGGCATTCTCGCCGCCGAACTGCGCCTCACGCAGCGGCAGGCCGAGGTGCTGCACTGGGTGGCGGAGGGAAAGACCAATGACGAGATCGCCACCATCCTGGATTTTTCCGTGAACACGGTGAAGTCGCACCTGAAGGACATCTTCCAGCGTCTCGGCATCCACAGCCGCACCGCCGCCGCCGCCTGCGCCTACCGCGCCCACATCCGCCATGCGAACGGCCACAGCACCCTACCCGGACGGGTAATACTGGAAAAAGAACCTTCCCGATAACCTCGCCACAAATCCAGGAAAAACGCGCCGCCCCCTTATGCACCCTGTAATCACGAGCACCAACGAAGGAATTGCCGCAAAACAAAGCGCACTCTCCATCGCCGGACTCCCGGTCTTTCGGCCAGCAACAGCACCCTGGAACGCTGGCGCTAACCCTTACGCTCACAACACCCGTCACGGACTCATCACCTCTGCTCCCGTCTCTCCCTCACCCTCCGCCCACCACATGCCATGAAAACACCTGCACCTCCTCGCGTCGTCCTCGCCGCCACGCTCCAACTCGTAGCCGCGCTCGCCAGAGCGTGGGCATTGCTTATCCTCGCAGCACCTGCTGTTTCAGCCAACTGGAACGCTGGTGCGGACATGGCGGCCATTGAGCGGCCCAACGGAGCCCAGGAACTTGCCAACCCCAATGGACAGTGGAGCTACGGCGTCAAAACCGGTGCCACTGCCGTGGCGATGACGCTCTACACGCCCGCTCAGCATTACAATAGCGCTTATACGGCCAACCAGGATGGCTACGACAACGGGGATGGACATGTTTTACTGCACCTTGGACCCACGGTCTATGCCCCCTACAGCATCCCCATTCAGCCGCTGGAGATGCACTGGCATCCCTCCGTCAATGCCAGCCTGTTCACCACCTTGCGGTGGACGGCACCCGCAGCAGGCACTTACTACGTCAGTGCGTATTGGAAAGACATCAACCACAGCGGTGGCAATGGTGCCACCGCTCATCTGGTGGTGAATGGCACGCAAGTCTTCGGCCAGACCTTCCAAAACACGGTCAGCGCCGTGGTGAGAAATCAGCAAATCACGCTCAATGCCGGGGATACGGTCGATTTTGCCCTGGGAAACAACGGCGAGTGGGGTGGGGACGGCACCAGCTTCAATGCCTTTGTCAGCACCTCACCACTCAATGTGGTGGCGCACTACCGTTTCGAGAATGGTCCTGATGCGGGCGCTGTCAGCTCCATCACCGACAGCAGCCAGCATCAGCTCCACGGCACTTCTTCGGGTGCGATGTTTTACCGCGCCAACACGGGAACGCACTCCGCCATGGGTGCCTTCTCATTGGATGCAGTGGGTGATAGTGACTTCGGGCAAGTGGCGGACAACCCGCTGCTGCACCAGCAGGGAGACTGGACGGCGGAGTTCTTTTTCAAACTGGATGAGCCTTACGAGCAGTATGGCAATGAGGGCGGTGTGGTGATGATGCTTTCCAAGCTGAATCAAACAGAGGGGAGCAATTTTCAGGCGGGCTTTGCCATCGCTTTGAACCCCAACACGGGCCGGCTTGAAGTGGCCTGCAGCTTAACCAGCAGTTCTGGGATAGGAGTGGCAAGCACCACGGACATTCGGAGCAGTCCGCAGCAATGGCACCATGTGGCCGCTGTCATGGACAGGGATGTCTCCGGCACGACGGATCAACTCTCCATCTACGTGGACGGCCTGCTGGAGGGGGCCATCCAGGGCGACTGGGGCGCTCTCTACTACGGCAATCAGCCTCTCTTCATCGGTGCGGGGAACTTTCTCATGCCTACCTACCGGCGGAACTTTGATGGGCACATTGATGAAGTGCGCATCTCCGCCTCAGCGCTGACGCCCCCGGAGTTTCTGGCTCCCGCATCCGTCTCTACCATCACCCATCACACTTCCACCTGGAACAGCACCACCGGCAACTGGACGGACACCAGCAAGTGGTCCACACCCACCGCATTTGGCACCTTCCCCAACAATGGCAACCCCATCCCCACCTACGATGCCATCCAGAACGGCGGCGTATTGACGGTAAACCAGGACATCACCGTTCTAAAGTTCACGATGAATGGCGGCACGCTCAACGGCCCGGGCTCCCTCACTGTGGACGGAGCGGGCGTCTGGGCTCCTGGAGCTACCATCAGCGGAGACAGTGTGGCGACGGATCAGATTACTTTCAACAACACGCTGACGCTCAGCGGCACTGATGTGGATCGTACTCTGACCAGCCGCACGATGAATACGGCGGGCACCACCACTTGGAGCGCCACCCGTGGTTCCACCAAGAACTTTGGCATTATCAACAACAGTGGCACATGGAATGCCACTAGCGACGGTCAGATTATGAGCCAAAGCGGAACCTTCAACAACCTTTCAGGTGCCTCTTTCAACAAACCTTCAGGAAGCTCCACGCAGATCTCCCAGCCATTCAACAATCTGGCCGGGGCCTCTGTGAATGCCACAGGCGGAACTCTGATATTGCAAGCTGGCGGCACACAGGCAGGCTCGTTCCATGTAGGGTCCGGCGCTGCGCTGCAACTGATGGGCGGTCACGCCCTCAATGCAGGTGTCTCCTTCAATGGCGAGGGCACCTTGCACATCGGTGGCACCACAGGAGGCTCTGCCACTACTGCCAACACGGAAGTCGCCTTCCCTATCTCTCTAACTGTTAATCTTGTGGATAGATCGAGCGGAACCAACAGGCTCGATGGCGCGGGAGCCATCACCGTGGATGGCCCGTTTATCTGGAACAACAACAATGTGATCGGAGGCGCGAGCACAGCTGAGGAAATCACTTTCAACAACACTCTGACCATCACCGGCCCCGTGTCGGGAGGATCCACCCACACCCACAACAAGCGCACGATGTACACGACGGCGACGACCAACTGGACCGCCTCTGACAACTTCCTGGACAACTACGGCATCATCAACAACAGCGGCACTTGGAATGCAACGAGCCGCCAATTCATGAGGGGCGACGGGGGGCAGTTCAAGAATCTCGCCAACGGAGTATTCAACAAATCCGGCGCGAACATCACCTACTTTCAGCAGCCTTTTGTCAACGCTGGGATCGTGAACGTGAACAGTGGCGCGCTCCAGTTTCAAATTGGGGGTTCTTACACCCAGACAGCAGGAGCACTGGTGCTGGGTGGCGGCAGTGTGAATGCCGGCACACTTAGCATCCAGGGTGGAAAAGTGCAGGGCGGTGGCACCATCACGGGCGCGGTGAACATGAGCAGCGGGACCAGCATGGAGCCGGGGATAGGCACCACGACGGGCATCCTCAATATCTCCGATAACTTGAACTTGAGCGGCGGCTCGAAGCTGAGTTTTGACATCGGTGGCACCCTGCCTGGCACGGGGCATGACCAGATCAACGAGGGCGGAGCCTCTGCGCTGAATGTGGGGAATGTCACGCTGGAAGTGAAGCTGCTGAATGGATTCCTGCCCGCCATTGGCGAGACGATCACCGTGGTGCAGGCATCCACCTCGGCCATCACGGGCAGTTTTGACAACGTGCTGAACGGAGCGCGGTTGGCTATTGCCGGGACACCCTACTCCTGCCAAGTCAACTACGGCACCAACACCGCCTTCTCAGCAGATGGTGGCAACCGCAAAGTGATCCTCTCTCACTTTGCCACCACGCCCGCCAGCCTGACGCTGGATGACAACCAGATCGTGGAGAACGCCCCCGCTCCCAGGACGGTGGGTCTGCTCGGCGCCACTGATCCAAACTCCAACGAGACGTTTACCTTTGAGCTGACCACGGTGAGCGGACTGGACACCACTGATGACGATAACGATCGGTTCGAGATCGTGGGAGGGAATCAACTCCAGGCCAAAAGCAGCACGCTCCTCGATTTCGAACTCAAGACCTCATACAAAGTGCGGCTGCGGGTGAGAAATAGCGGTGGTGGTTTCCTGGAACAGCCATTCACCATCCAGGTGCTGGATGTGCCCGCGCCCACCTCGCTGGCGCTCTCCGACAGCAGCATCTTTGAGAATCAGGACATCAACACCGCCGTGGGCACCTTCAGTGCCACCGACCCGACACCGGGAACGTCCTTTACCTATCAATTCATCATCGGCACGGGCAGCACTGACAACAACAAGTTCAACATCAACGGCAATGAACTGCGCTCCAGCCAGGTGTTTGATTCCGAGAGCACGCCAGGTCCCTTCACGGTGCGCGTGGTGGTTACGAACTCTGGCGGTGAGGGAATGTCAGTGGCGTTTCCCATCACGCTGTTAAATCAGGGGCCCTCGAACCTCGCGCTCTCGCAGTCTTCGATCCTGGAAGGCCGACCCATCGGCTCCACGGTGGGCGCGTTCTCCACCACGGTCGTTCCCGCTGGCACGGAGGTGACATACTCCCTCGTCAGCGGCACTGGCAGTACGCACAACGCTCAGTTCACCATTGATGGCACCTCGCTCAAGACCGCCGTGGCGCCCAACTTCGCCGCTGGTGCCACCCGCAGCATCCGCGTCCGCGCCACCGGCCCGGGTACGGAGACGGTGGATCAAGTCTTCACCATCACCATCATCAATGCCGGTCCGCCCACGGACATCGCCCTCAGCAACAGCAGCATCGCGGAGAATCAGCCGGTCATCCCCACCAATCCCGTGGTCGGCACCCTCAGCGCCACGGACCCCGATCCCGAGGCCACCTTCACCTTCATGCTGGTGGACACGCCCAGCTTCCCTGACAACGCCCGCTTCAACCTCAGCGGCACCGGCGGAGCCACGCTGCGCAGCAGCCAGACCTTCGACAAGGAAGATCCCGTCGTGGCGGATCGCGGCCCTTTCAGCATCCGTGTGCGCGTGACCAATGGTGCGAACAAGTCCTATGACGAGACGCTGACCATCACGGTGCAGGATGTGGCTGGACCCTCGGCCATTGCTTTGACTCCCTCTTCCATCACCGAGGGGTCTGCTGGCAGAACCGTGGGCACGCTGTCCGCCACGCTGGCACCTAGCGGAGCAGTGATCACCGACTGGGCCCTGGTTTCCGGAGGGCCGGACAATGGGCTATTCATGCTGGATGGTGCCACGGTCAAAACGGCCGCCGCGCTCCCCGCTTCTCCGGCCACCCGCACGATCCGCGTGCAGGCCACGGATGCCAACGGGGAGTTTTTTGCCCAGGACCTCGCGATTGACGTCATTGATGTGGAGATCACCGACATCCTGCTGGCAGCGGCATCGGTCAGGGAGCGGCTTCCCGAAGGCACTGAGGTGGGCCTGCTCACCGCCGTGGCCACGCAGGAGGGGCTGCCGGCCACGTTTGAGCTGGCGGCCGGAGACGGGGATGACGACAACCTGCTCTTTGCCATCAATGACAGTGTGCTGGTGACGGCGGAGGAACTGGACCAGGAGGACCAGGCCATGCGCACGGTGCGCGTGCGCGCCACCGTCAGCGGCAACACCTTTGAGAAGGCATTCGAGATCCAAATCCTGGACAATGATCCCAACCTGGTGCTGGAGCACCCCGAGGGCGTGGTGCTGGCTGTCTTCCCTGCGGGGGATGCGGTGCAGTTCCCGGTGACGGAGGCGGGGCAGACCTCGGAGCCGAAGGTGTTCACCATCCGTAATACCGGCACGGGACCGCTGACGGACATTGAGGTTCCGCCGATGTCTCAGTTTACGGTGGATGTGTCCGGCATGGCGGAGGAAATCGCGCCTGGGGAGACGACGACTTTCACCGTCAGATTCAGCCCGCAGACTCCGGCGGCCACCACCGGCCCCGAGAGCGCGGTGGGCGAGAACATGCTGATCCTCAGCAATGACCCTGACAGCGGCACGGGCGGGGATGAGTTCAGCCTGAGCGGCCGCGCGATGACGGCAGCTACCCTGGCCATCGAACAGCCGGCAGGCACCGTGATCAACGACGGCAGCAGCCGCTACTTTGGTCTGGGCTTGATCGGCGCGGATGGCGCGCCGCGCACCTTCACTCTAACCAACTCCGGCGAGGCGCCTGTGCGGGATTTGGCAGTCTCGCTGCTGGGCGCGGATGAGGAGTCCTTCGCGCTGGATGACACAGGCGTGCCTGAAATGCTGGAAGGTGGTGACAACACCAGCTTCACGGTGCTCATGCATCCGTTGGAGGAGGGTGTCCTCTCTGCCACATTGCGCATTTTCTCCGAGACCTTCGGAGACAAGGACATTACTCTCACGGGTGAGGGTTTGACCCCAATACAGATCGCCCATCAAGCCTATGTGAAGGCGAGCAACACTGGCGCGGGAGATATGTTTGGCAACACGGTGGCGGTGGATGGAGAGACGGTGGTGATTGGTGCCCCATCAGAAGACAGCGATGCACGCGGAATCAATGGCAGTCAGGATAATAACAATGCTGAGAACTCAGGGGCGGTCTATGTGCTGATACGGACGGGTGGTGAGTGGGTGCAGCAGGCCTATCTGAAGGCTTCCAACTCCGATGCTCAGGACCGCTTTGGAGAGAGCGTGGCCATTGACGGCGATACCATCGTGGTAGGTGCCACTGGAGAAGGCAGCACTGCCGCTGGGGTCAATGGCAATCAAGCCTTGAACAACCTGGCGAACGTTGGTGCCGCCTATGTATTTGTGCGTGAGAACGGGCAGTGGACCCAGCAGGCTTACTTGAAGTCGTCGGTTCCTTCTGCCTCCGATCTATTTGGCAAATCTGTCGCCTTGTCAGGGGACACGATTTGCGTTAGTGCGCCCCTGGATGGAATTGAAGGGCCGGCTGCAGGTGCCGCCTTCGTTTTTACCCGTGAAAGCTCCACCTGGAGCCAGGAAGCAGTGTTGACTGCTGGGTCGGATGCCTACCTTGCCACAAGTTTTGGAGATGCAGTAGCCTTGTCTGGAAATGTCATAGCAGCAAGCCATGACTCGAGTAATGGAATGACATCGGGTGCCTGCATTTTCAGACGCAATGGCACAAACTGGACGAAAGAAACACGACTAGTTTCACCGAGTGCAAAGGGTGGCTTTGGCCATTCCCTGGCGCTGTCTGGAGGCACAGTGGTCGTTGGTCACCTGTTTGGCTCATCTGCGGAAGTTTTTGTTTATCAAGGCGTCGCATGGACCCACGAGGCGACATTGGCGGCACGAAATACGGAATTAGGTGATGCTTTTGGTGACAGTGTGGCAATTCAGGGCGACTTGATTGCAGTGTCAGCACCACACGAGCGGGGCTCAGGCTCTGGAGTGAATCCTCCCAACGATAACGAGACTGCTACTGCCGGGGCAGTTTACCTATTTCGCCGGTCTGCATCTGCCATCAATCCCTTAGCTTCAGCATCGTGGGCTGAAATTGCCTATCTCAAAGCGTCCAATTCAGGCGAAGGGGATTTATTTGGGATTGGAAGGTTCAACGGCGGGATGCTTCCGGCGTTGGCATTGTCCGAAAAATTTATCGTGGCTGGTGCGAGCCTGGAGGACAGCGCCGCCACCGGAGTGGATGGCGATGGCAGTGACAACAGCGCGCCGAACGCTGGGGCGGCGTATGTGTTCGCTCTCGAGTCACGGGCGATCCAGGTGTATGCGGGAGCCGAACTAACAGCAGACCGCGTGTATAGCGGCCAGGCCGCGCCGGTGGACCTGGGCGGCTCGCCGCCGGCGGTGCCGCTGACGCGCACCTTCACCATCCTCAATGACGGGCTGCTGCCGCTGGACATCAGCGCGGTCCATGTGAGCGGGGACTTCTTCGTGGTGGATCAGGGTGATCCGGCGCTGCCGGGCTTTGGCGCCATGCAGTTCACGGTGCAGAACGAGCCCGGCACTTCCGGGCCGCTGAATGGCACGGTGCAGATCGAAAGCGACGACCCGGACCTGCCGCTTTTCACCTTCACCCTCGCAGGACTGGTGGGCGATGCGCCGCCCACGGAGATCGCCATCGAACAACCAGAGGGCGCGAACCTGACCGACGGCGCGAGCACGGTGAACTACGGCGCGCTGACCTACAGCCGCACCGCCGCGCGCGCCTTCACCGTGCGCAACCTGGGCACCCAGCCGCTCTACATCGGAGCAATCACGATCACGGGAGCTGACATGGCGGACTTTGCCGCCGGGCCGCCGGGGCAGTCCGAGGTGCAGCCTGGGCAGGCGACGAGCTTCATGGTGACCTTTGATCCAACAGGCACGGTGGGCGGCAGCAGGACGGCGGTGCTGCATGTGTTCAGCAATGACACCGACGAGGGTTCCTTTGACATCACCCTGACCGGAACCGTGCAGGTGCCTGACATTGAGGTGACCGGCGGGACGATCATCGGCGGCGCGCCCGCCCTGGACTACGGCACGGTGGTCTTTGGCCCGGGCAAGCCGGGGAAGGATCTCGCGATAGGCGTGTTCAATGCGGGCCAGGGGTTGCTGGAGGACTTCAGCTTCAGCATCGAGGGGGTCCACGCGTCTGATTTCAGCATCATCAACAGCGCCATTTTCACCAGTTTCGGGGGTGCGGCGCAGTTGGCGGTGCGCTTCCTGCCGCAGGAGGAGGGGCCGCGCAGCGCGTTGCTGCGGGTGGGGAGCAATGATCCCGATGAAAACCCGCTGCTCATCAACCTGGCCGGCAACGGCAATGCTCTGCCGGTGATCACCCAGCAGCCGCAGTCCGCGCTGGCCTTCACGGGCGAGTCCGTGACCTTCACCGCCGCCGCCACGGGCAGCGGGCTGACCTACCAGTGGCTGAAGGACGGGATTCCCTTCGGCAGCGCCACCCCCAGCCTGACGATTCCCAACGTGCTCGCCACCTCCAAAGGCACCTATTCCTGCCGGGTGAGCAACTCCGCCGGAGTCACTTTTTCCAGCGCGGCGCATTTGGCGGTGATGGCTTCCTCACCAGCCCCATTTCCAGTTCAGGCCAATGAAGACACGACCAATATTCTCTCAATGGCATCCGTCTCGCCTCCTGCCCAGACGAAAATCCTCTACCACTGGCAGAAAGACGGGGCTGACCTCAGCGATGGCGGCACAGCGCCAGTGATCTCAGGCGCCTTCACCAGAAGTCTGCGTCTCACAGGCGTCAAGCCGGCAAGCTCCGGCACTTACACCTGCAAGGTGACACTCATTTCGTCGAACGGAGGCGGCAATTTGACCCGTGTGGGCCGGACCATTGTGCTCACAGTGGGTGCCAAGCCCGTGATCGCCGCCGGGGGGCCTTTTGAGTGGGGAGCGGCCACGCCGGTTTCTGATGTGATCACTGTCACTCAGAATCCAGGCGATATTCGCTATTCCGGTCATCCGACAGGTGTTCGCCTCAGCCTTACTGGTGCCGGACAACTTACGTTCCAGGGCAAACCCACGCGCATAGGCAGCGGTACCATCACCGTGACCGCCAGCAACGCCGCGGGCACCAGTCTGCCACAGACCTTCAACTACACCGTCGCCGCGCTGCCTGCCAATGTGGTGGGCACCTTCGATGGGCTGGTGGACCGCAGCTCCTTGTTTGGCCTGCACAACCTGGGGGGCAAAATCTCGGTGACGGTGGGCAGCAACGGCTCCTGGAGCGCAGCGTTGCTGCTGGGACCCAAGGTTTACTCGTTGACAGCATCACCAGCCACTTCGAACACCAGGTTTTCTGGAGGCATCTTCAGTGGCAGAGCGGTGGTGAACCGGTCGAGTGAGGGACTGCCGTCCTTGAACCTGGACATTGAGATTGATGCCAGCACAGGGAACCTGACCGGCACGCTCACAGACGCGGCCCTGACATCGCCACAGCCAGGAGAAGTGGCACTGGAAGCATTCAAGGGCAGTGTGCTGCCGCAATTCAGCTACACTGCGGCGTTGGAAGTGTCATCTGCTCTGGCCGGGAACCCCAGCGTGCCTCAGGGCAACGGTTTCTTCACGGCCAAGGCAGGCTCCAATTCGACGCTGACCATGGCTTTCAAGCTGGCGGACTCAACGGTGAAAACCTACGCTGGCCCAGTCGTCGCCGGTGCCCGGATTCCGGTCTTCTTCAGCCTCTATGGAAACGTGCCATCCTCTGCTGGTTCAGTCCATGGATGGATCACCCGGACTGCGGACACCGTGCCGCAGGTCAATGGCGGCAGGCCGCTGCTGAACGGCGCACTGACATGGCTGAAGCATCCTCAGCCCTCCAGCAGCACCACCCGCAGCTACAAGGAGGGCTTTCCTCTGCACACGTTGACGGTGCTGGGTGGACAGTATGCGCCCCCGCCTGCGGGGAGCGTGGTGCTGGGCTTGCAGGCCAAAACCAGCAATGCCCGCTTTGCCTTTGCCGAAGGCGGGATCGAGTTTTCCGCCCTGGGTGGCAGCGGCAGTCCGGCAGGCACACCTGCGGGCATCATCCGCCAAGTCTGCACCATCAGCACCAGCAACCTTTTGACTCTGCCTGCCATCAACACCGCGCAGAACCCGGCCAATGTGCGCGACAATTCGTTTGATGCCGCCACCGGTCTGTTCCGCGGCACGTTCATCCTGCGCGACAATGATCCGACGGACCTGCTGCCGCCGATCGCCCAGTTGAGCCGCAACACCGCCTTCGAAGGCGTGCTGGTGCCGCGCCTGGGCAGGGGAGCCGGGTTCTTCAACCTGATCCAACTGCCCGTGCCCGGCCGCACGTTGTCCACGATGCCAATGCTTTCCGGGCAAGTGATCCTGGAGGCAAACCCGTGAGTCTTGCCTGGAGTGAATGGCCGCGGAAGTTCCAGAGGGGCGCATGGCCACCGCGCCCCTGGCTTGCGGCCATTCCAGCATCAAACGGGCGATTTGCCCGCGCCACCGCGCCGCAGGCCGTGGACCAGGAACGCGGCTCCGACGACGATCATGAAGACCGAGAAAAACTGGCCGCGTGTGAGGCCGAGGATGGGGTTTGCGCCGGAATCCGGCTGGCGCACGCATTCCAGGCTGATGCGCGCGGCGGCGTAAAGCAGGAAAAACAGGCCGGTGAGCACACCGTGGCCAAGCCTGGGAAAGCGGATGCGAATGAACAAAAGCACGGCGCTGAGCAGCAGCCCCTCCCCCAGCGCCTCGTAGAGCTGCGAGGGATGCCGGGGGTGCAGCATGGCCTCCAACTCCGCCACTCCGCCGGGCTGGCCCTGGAAATAGGCGATGATGTCAGGGCTGTGCACGACTCCCGGCGGAAGAGCAACGGGCGCGCCTCCTTGCGCCGCGAAATCCTCGTGCAGCAACTCGGCGGGAAATTTCACCGCCAGAGGAAAGGCGGTCACACGGCCGAAAAGCTCGCCATTGATGAAGTTTGCGATGCGACCGCAGAAAATGCCCAGTGGCGCGCCGCAAACCAGGGTGTCGCCTATGCCGGTCCATGAGATTTTGTGTTTGCGCGCATACCAAAGGCAGAACAAGGCCACTCCCGCGATGCCGCCATGGCTGGCCATGCCGCCCTGGTTGAGCAGGAAAAAACTCCACGGCGCGCGGATGAAATTCTCGAAGTCGTAGAGCAGCATGTAGCCGAGCCGCCCGCCGAGCACGACACCAAACAGCGCCACCAGTGTGATGAAATCAGCCACCTGCGCCGGCTTGATCTGGGACAGGCCGCGCCGCGCCAGGAAGACCATGACGAGGTAGGTCAGATAAAACCCAAGCACATAAGCCAGGCCATACCAGTGGATGGCGATGCCGTCGGTGATTCTCAGCAGATGCGGGCTGAGATCGTGCAAGTAATAGGCCAGGAGATTCATGCGGGGCCAAGCATTGGCGGCGGGAGCCGGACGGGGCAAGCGAAAGCGCCTCACGCCTTCGCCACAATGACGGGGCCGTTGTTTTTCGCCGGGTTGTCCGGCGATCCGGTCACTGTGGGCGCGTCTGGCTTTGCATCAGTCTCCGGCGCTCCGGGGACGCCGGCTTCCACGATTTGGGCGAGTGTGGTTTTTCTCGCCGCGGGCGCCTCCTTCGCGATCTCAGGTTCAGGTGTTTCAGGGCGGCGCTGTTCCAGGTCGGCCACGATCACGGCCACAAGGCAGGCCGCCCATGCGGCCAGCACGCCGGAAAAGGGTTCGAACAAAATCCCCGCCCATGCCAGCGTGAAGGCGAGGCAGACCGTGAGGTGAGTCACGGCGAGCAGATAGATCATCTTTAGCCACAAGCCTCCGCGCGCAAGACCGGCCCGCGCGCTGAGAAAAGCCAGCGCGGTGAAGCATGCATACTGCAGCGGCAATGACATGCGCAGGCCGTGCTCCGGCAGCACCAGCAGACGCGGCAGACGCTCCTCAAGCCACACGGCCATCTCTGGAAAGAGTCCGAAACGGTGGAGCGCAAGCACAGGCACGCAGACCAGGATGCCGGTGAAGAGGATGGAGACGCGCTGTTGTTCGTTGGCCGGGGTCATGATTCGGGAGAGGGGGCTGGCTCGGCGCCACGGTAACAGTTCACCACGAGGTCGCTGAGAAATTTGTCGGGGCGTTCCACGGCTTCGGGACCAAGGTGGAAGACCTTCCGCGCCGTGTTGCGCGCCACGAGCTGCAGGCCGAAGGGGAAGTCTTTGAAAAGCCTGGAGCACAACTCCTCCACGCCGCTGCCCTCACGCTCCGCGCGGCGCACCAGGCCTTGCACGGCGCCGGCGTCGAACACCAGCTCCAGCCCATGCTCCCGGGTGAAGCGCGCGGCAAAAGCGCGCACCTCCCCCGCACGGGCGTCGGTGCGCAGACTGAGGGCCGCCTCGCGGCTGTGTTCGAGAGCGGCGGAGGGATTCAGCACCAGCGCCTTGTCCACGATCAACTCCGGAAGCCCGAGGCTGGGCATTTCAAACTTGAACTCGCGCAGCACTTTTTCCCAGGCTGTGACGAGGCCCCGCGCGCCGGTTTTCTCCCCGGCGGCGCGGGTGGCCACCTCGCGGAGGGCGTCATCCTCGAAAAGCGCGCGCACACCATAAGCGTGGAATTCGCGCTCGAACTGGCGGATGAGACTGCCCTCGCTGTTTTTCATGATGTGAAAAAGATCATCCGCGCCAAGCGCGTCACAAAAAACCCGAACGGGCAGGCGCCCGATGAACTCGGCCTCGAAGCCGTAGTCTATGAAGTCCCTGGTCCCCGCCTCGCGCAGCAGGTCCTCGGCGGCGGGTTTTCCGCCAACTGACGCGCCGAAGCCGATGGAGGCGCGGCTCTGGCGTTTTTCGATGATTTTTTCCAGGCCGGAAAAAGCGCCGCTGACAATGAAAAGGATGTTGCGCGTGTTCACCACCTCGCGGCCGGTGCGGCCCTTGCGCGTGTCGAACATCATCTGCATCTGTCCGCGGATGTCGTTGGGAGCATAAAGCGGAACCTCGGTCTCCTCCATGAGCTTGAGCAGGGCGGTCTGCACACCGCGGCCGCTGACATCCCGACCGATGCGCCCCTCGCCGCCGGTGGCCAGTTTGTCTATTTCATCGAGGTAAATGATGCCGTGCCCTGCCAGCCGCACATCACCGCCGGCCTTTGCCACAAGATCGCGCACCAGGTCGTCCACATCCGCCCCCACATAGCCGGTCTCGCTGAACTTCGTCGCGTCGGCCTTCACAAACGGCACGCCGATCAGGTCTGCGATGTGTTTGACGAGGTAAGTCTTGCCCACGCCAGTCGGCCCGGCAATGAGCACATTTTGCTTGGAGAACTCCAGCGCCGGACCGTCGCCGCCGCGCTGCTTGCGCTCCTCGGAAATCATGCGCGCGTGGTTGTAGTGGTCGCACACAGCGGTGGCCAGCACCTTTTTCGCCTCGTCCTGGCGGATGACAAAGCGGTCCAGATATGCTTTGATGTCCGCAGGTTTGAGCCTGAAATCGAACTCAGGTTCGGCCTCGGCCTCCTCGACAGGTTCCGGGTCGCCGCGATGCGGGCGCAGTCCGGGCATGGACGGCTCGACCCTGGAAAAGAGAACCTGGCCGCCAAGGGTGTTTTTGATGAAGTCCTCCAGCTTGCGCGTGATCTCCTCCGGCTTGGCTGGCGGCTGGGCCGGCGGTTCATCCGGCTTGTTCTCAATGTCTTCCTTCATGGCGGGGACTTTCGTCCGCAAAGGCTGTGCCGCAAGCGGTCATGGCGGCGGGTTCGACTTGTGATTTTCGCGGGACTTGGGCAGAAAAACTGCTTTTCTGACGCAGCCCAATGTCCGCGCCGCCCCAGTCCATCCTCAGCGTGTTCAACCGCTACCGGCATCCCGGCGGCGAGGAGATGTCCGTGGAGCGCATCGCCGGGCTGCTATCCACGCGGCACCATGTCGCCAACTGCCGTTTTGAAAGCAGCGAATGGACCGGCCCGGGCGCGCCTTCCACCCTTGGCCAGGCATGGCGGTTGTTTTACAATCCGGAGGGAGTGCGGCGATTCGAAAGCGCGCTGGACAAATCCGGAGCGGCCCTGGCCTTGCTGCACAACATTTTTCCAGTGGGTTCTCCGGCCATCTACCGCAGCGCCAGACGACGCGGGCTGCCGCTGATGCAGTTCATGCACAACTACCGCCCTTTTTCAGTCGGTGGAACGCTTTACTCCCGCGGACGCATCCTCAAGGACCCGCTCTTCGGCCATTATTGGAGGGAGGTAGCCGAGGGAGCTTGGATGGGCTCGCGCCTGCGCAGCGCGCTCATGGCGCTCCTGCTCAAAGCTCTGCACCGCTCCGGCTGGCTGGAAGCGGTCCACACATGGATCGCCATCTCGGACTTCATGCGGCGGCGGCTGATCGAAGCCGGGGCGGTGCATCCCGCGCGCATCGTCACTCTGCGCCATGCCTGGCAGGCCATGCCAGCCGCGCCGTCCGCGGAAGACGCCGGTCATTATCTTTTCCTGGGCCGCTTGGTGCATGAAAAAGGTGTCGCCACGCTCCTGGACGCCTGGGACACGGTCCATCAGCGGCTCGGCAGGACGACGCCGAGGCTTCACATCGCCGGGGAGGGGCCGCTATCCGGGCTGGTCAGCGAATACGCGCGGCGCAATCCATTTGTCTGCGCGCTCGGCCCCATCGGAGGCCAGAGCAAGGAGGACCAGCTCCGCCAGGCGCGCGCGGTCATCGTGCCCTCGGTCTGGTGGGAACCTCTCGGCCTGGTCACCTACGAGGCTTACGACCACGCCAAACCCGTGCTGGCGGCGCGCTCGGGCGGACTGGCCGAAACCGTGGAGCATGGACAGACGGGCCTGCTGCACGAACCCGGCAATGCCGGGGAGCTGGCCGGCCAGATTTTTGAGATGGAAGCCATGTCCGCCACTTCGCGGGCCGCGCTGGGCCACGCGGGCAGGCGCTGGCTGCTGACGGAGGCAAACCCCGCGCGCTGGCTGCGCCAGTTTGATAAGATCTTGACCGGCTGCCTGGAATCAGCGGCTCTGCGGCATCATCGAACCGTAGCGGGCGTTGCCCTCCCATTTCGGCGGACGGTTCCAGGGCAGGGTACTGTCTGACACAGTTGGCGGCACTCGCTCGCGGCGCTTGGTTTCATCCGACGCGCAGGACACAAGTAACTGGGCGGCGGCAAGGAAGATCAGGGAATGAAGAATGCGGCGTGGGTTCATGACTCGCAGAGATGCGCCGTGGCAGGTCTCACTGGTAGAGATTTTCCAAAATGACACGGTCTCCGGGAGAAATCTGCTCCCCCTTGGCCAGGGTATCGGAAAGGATGTTCGCCACGGTGCGGTCTCCCTGCACGGAAACGATGCTGAGCTTGCCGATGGTCTGGGTGCCGCGCGTGACGAGCAGCTTGGTGGCCTCTGTGATGCCGAGGGACTGGCCGGCGTTCACCACCACGAATCCCCAGTCGGAGTTCACGGCCACGATCTGCGCGTTCAGGCTGTTGCGGTCGAAGGATTTTTTGCGGTCCTCAATCTTGCGGATCACGTCATCCAGAGCGCGCTGGAGGTCCGCCACCTTGGCCTCCTCGGCTGCCACCTCCTTCTTCTTCATCTCGGCCTCGGCCTCGGCCTCGGCAATGGCCTTCTTCATATTATTGATGTCCTCAACCAGCGTTTCGGGCTTGACTCCCACAGGCAGCTTGCCGAGCAGCACATTCAACTCGGCCAGCTTCTTGTTTTTGGCGTCCAGTTCGTCCTGCACGCGCTTGGAGTCATTGTCCAACTGGGCGATCTTGAGCTTTTGAGCTTTGATTTTCTCGCCCTCGACATCGAGTTCCTGCTGCACTGTGGCGATGTCGCCATTGAGCTTCGTCACCTGGGCGACGACGGCGGTGGCCGCGGCGAGCTGCGCGTCCACATCTTTGTTCATGGCAATGACTGCCTGGCGGATGCTGCTGAATTCACGCCCGTTTTGATAAGCGAACACTGCCGCCACCAGGGTGACGATGGCGCTGAGGATGAAAAGGACTTTGGTCATGGCGGATGAAAATGAAGTTCTATGGGTTCAGCGGAAAGTGGATCAGTTTGAGGGAGGAGGTGCTGCTCCGAAGGGATCGGAGTTCATGGCGCCACCCGATGGCGCCGCAGGAGGAGCGGCCGGCGGGGCGCCGAAAGGATCGGAGTTCATCGGCGCGGCTGGAGCGGCCGGAGGCGCGCCAAAGGGATCGGAATTCATGGGCGCGGCTGCCGGTGCCGGAGCGCCGAAAGGATCGGAGGACATGGCGGGAGCCTGGGGAGCGGTACTGTCTGGCACGGGAGCGCCCTGCTCAGGCGTGCCTCCTGTGGACGAAGACCCTTTTTTCGGGTCTGCCGCGCTCTGCTGCGCCGCAGCCACGACAGAGTCGCCGTTGAAAATGCTGCTGCCCTCAGCGACAGAGCCGGGGACCACGTCAGCGATGGCATTGTGCTGCTCGACGCTGCGCACTTTCAGCCTGGCGATGACATCCTTGCCGCGCTTGACCTCAAGGTCGGCGTTGGCGAAAACTCCCTGGGAGTTGCCCTTGTTCAGGATGGCGAAACCCCATTCGGGGAAAAATTGGGCGACCCGCGCGGAGAACTCCGGCGCCACGATGCCCCGGCGGCCCTGGGCCTCGGTTTCCTTGAGCTTGTCAATCTGCCCGGTGACGCCGGCGATGGTGGCCTGGACGTTGGCAAGCCGCTGTTTTTGGTTGGCAACGGCTCCCTCGGCTTCGGTCTGGTCCTTTTTGAGCTTTTCGACCTGGGCGATGAGTTTTTCGATGTCACCCGCGTCATCAATCTGCTTCTGCACGGCGTTCACCTGGGTGGTCACCTGCTCCAGATTGCCCTTTACGACGGACAAGGCTGCCTCTTTTTCCTGCGCGTCGGCGGCCAGCTTCACCACTTCCTCCTTGGCGGCGTCACGCTCCTTTTGGATGGCCGCGTATTGCTCCTCCTTCACCTTGACCGCGGCATCGCCCTCGGCTTTGCGGTCCTGCGCGGCCTTGAGATTGGCCGTGGCCGCAGCCTGGCGGGTTTTTTCGTTTTCCAGGCGCTGTTTGTTGGCGTTGGCGAAGTAGCACGCGGCGCCAAGGCAGACAGCGGAGAGAATGGAGAGTAGTTTCCAGGCCATGATTTTGTCGGGATATGTGAATTAACAGCCGCTTTCTACCGAATCCTGGCTTTTTCGACAACAGCATTTTTCAGACTTTTCATTTTGCGTCCCGAAAATCAGGGGGCTGTCTTTGTGGGAGGACCCGAAATTCCTTCCGCATCCAAGCTCCCCGGTCTCTTGATTTGCAAGCCCGCGGCAGGATGACGGGGCCAAATTTCGCCAAAAATTCAACATGCAGGTTGCACTGTCCGGCACGCCGCGCCAATATCACCGTCCCCGCCGGGCGTGACCCACGCCCCGCAAAAAGGTCGGGCCGTAGTTCAGCCTGGTAGAACGCTTGCATGGGGTGCAAGAGGTCGTGAGTTCGAATCTCGCCGGCCCGACCATTTTCTCATCCCGCACAACCCGGATGAATCCTCCCCGCGGCGGCTTGCCTGCTCATGCGCGCGGTGCCAGTGTGGCGGATGGATTTGCAACTCAAAGGACAGACGGCCGTGGTCATCGGCGCCGCCAGCGGCATAGGGCGCGCCATCGCGCGGGGTTTTGAGGTGGAGGGATGCGCGGTGCGCGGCTTTGATCTGCGCGCGTCGGAGGGAGTCGCCATCACCACGGGGGATGTTACGGATTACTCGGCCCTGCGCGCCTTTGCGGCTGACTGCGGCGCGGTGGATCATGTCGTGTTCGCTGCGGGCGCGGGCTCGGGCAAGTTTGGTTTTCCGTTTTGGAATCTGGAGCCGGGCGACTGGCAGCGCGTGCTGGAGATCAACCTGGTCGGCGCGGTGAACACGGCGCACGCTTTCGCCCCCGCGCTCATCGCGCGCGGCGGCGGCACACTGCTCTTTTTGGTCTCCGTGGCCGGGCAGACCGGCTCCCAGACCGACCCGCCCTACAGCGCGGCGAAGGCCGGGCTGATCAATTTCATGCAGTGCGCGGCGAAGGATCTGGCGCCGCGCGACGTGCGCGTGAACGCGCTGTCTCCCGGCATGGTGCGCACGCCCTTGAACGAGGCCGTCTGGGCCGCGGCGCAGGCGCGGCTCCCGGAGGCTGAGAGGCAGGGATACGATTCGTGGGCGGAGGAAAAAATTCGCAAAGTCTCCCCTCTGGGCCGCTGGCAGACGCCGGAGGAACTGGCCGCGATGGCCGTCTTCCTCGCCTCCCCGTGCGCGAGGAACATCACCGGCCAGACTCTGAACGTGGATGGCGGCCAGGTGATGCACGCCTGAGGCCGGCGGGCGCGGAAGATTTTTTTGCATTGAAGGATTGCCGTTTTTCCGCCGGGCCGGTATAACCGAATAAATAAACCGCCGGGCGACGGCGCTCCTGCCTGCGCGGGCGGTTTATGCCAACCCAAACTGCACGGCCATGTTGAGACCCAACGAGATCGCGGAATACGGTGAACGACACGCGGAGAAGTGGCTCGCCGCCCAGGGCTACCACTGCCACCACAACCAGCGCCAGGGCGTCAGGGACTTCGAGGCGCGCGGCGGGGAGAGCCAGCTCCTCGTCCATGTGAACACGGCAATCGCGCCGGGTCATCCGCCGGAAATCTCCCAGCATGACCACGACAGCATCGTCTCCCGCGCCATGATGCTCGGCTTCGAGCCGTGGCTGGCCCAGGTGCAGATAGACAAAAACGGCGACCTCGTGGGCGAGATCGCCTGGTCGCACATGAAGTGAGGAGCGGCGTGGGCGCGATTCCCCCAGCCCTTCTTGCACAGTTGTTTTGCAAGGCTGCATAATCGCTTTGAACCGCGGCTCCACGGGCTTGTCTGAACGCCCGACAATCGCGATGCAACGCTGCGAAGTTGTTCCTGCATAGTCACAGCATCGAAGGTGCGGGGTAAATGGGGGAAAGGGTGTCAGGCGGCACTTTGACAGAAATGAGGCAAGTTATGTGCTTCGCCTTGGGTTTGCGGCACCTGATTCCGGGCAGAGAGCAGCAGGCGCACGGCGCGGCGGTTGGATTCGAAGGCGAAGTCGCACATGGCGGCATCCTCCGGGGGCAGCCAGAGGGCTTCGGAGACTTCGGCAGGGTCGGGCCGCAGGGCGGCGTTTTCCGGGGCCTGGACAGTGTAAAAGAGGTCGAGCGTGGGCCAGAGATAATCCTGGAACTCGTACTCGTTGGGCAGAGTGGCCAGAGGGCGGAAGGCAACGGCGGGAAGATGGAGGCCGGTCTCCTCGCGCACCTCGCGCGCGGCGGCTTGCTCGCCGGTCTCGCCCGGCTCGATGACGCCGCCGGGCAGGCTCATTCTGCCCAGGCCGGGCTGGTGGGCGCGGCGGCAGACGAGCAGGCGGCCCCCCTCGTCGAGCACGAGGGCGACAGCGGCGGGGAAGGGGGTGATGAAATGCCTGTAGCCGCATGATGCGCAGACAAACTCGCGCGGGCTGGCGGCGGGCACGTCAGGGCTGCCGCAGCGCGTGCAATGATGGTAAGGCGCGGGCATGGTGGTGCTACTTTTTGCGCCTGGCACCGGTCTTGCCCAGCTCGCCGGCGCGGGCGGGGTCGTGGCCGGGATTGGGCACGGGCATGAGGGCGCCGACGCTTTGGCGCCAGTCATGCAGGGCCTGGCGCATGGAGGCGGCGCGCTGGGTTTCGGCCTGGGCAAGGTTGCGCTTCTCACCCGGGTCGTCGGCGAGGTGGTAGAGTTCGAGCCGGTCGTCTTCGAAAAATTCGATGAGCTTCCAATCCCCCTGGCGCATGGCTCCGGCCGGCGTGCTGTGGTGGTAGTGGGGCAGGTGCCAGAAGAGGCTGGCGCGCGGCAGGGCGGCGGCAGGGTCCATGAGCACGGGCAGGAGGCTGATCCCATCCAGCGCTCCAGCGGGGACATCCACTCCGGCGAGCTCGGCGGCGGTGGCGTGGAAGTCGGTGGTGATGGCGGGCATGCGGCAGATGCCGCCAGCCGGGATGCGCCCGGTCCATCGGGCGATGGCGGGGATGCGCACGCCGCCCTCATAGAGAGTGCCTTTTTCGCCGCGCAGGGGCGCGTTGGAGGTGACGACGGTGCCGCTCTGCTCGTGCTCGAGGCCGCCGTTGTCGGAGAGGAAAAGGATGAGCGTTTTGCCGCCGAGGCCGAGGCTGTCAACGGTCTCAACGATGCGGCCCAAACTTTGGTCCAGTTCATCAAGGAGGCCGGCGTATTCGGGGCGGCTGGGGTAGCCGGGCATGGGGGTTTTTCGCTGGTATTTGGCCAGCAGCTCAGGCGTGGTGGTGAGGGGTATGTGGACGGCGTGGTGGGAGACCTGGAGGAGAAAGGGCTTGTCCTGGTGACGCTTGATGAACTCGACGGCTTTGCCGGTGAGGTATGCGGCGGTGCGTTCGCCGCCGCCGGGCCGGGTGCTGCCTTTGGTTTCCTCGGCGGTCTGCCAGCCTTGCAGCGAGGGACTGTGGTCCTCCCCGCCGAGATGCCATTTGCCGAAATAACCGGTGGCGTATCCTGCCGCGCCGAGGCGTTCGGCGACGGTCTCGACCTCCAGGGGCAGTTGCAGCGGCACGGGCGGGTCGCTGAGTTTGGCGAAGGGGCGCTTGTGGCCGGGGATGTGCTGGGTGATGCCGTAGCGGGCCTGGTCGCGACCGCTTTGCAGATTGGCGCGGGTGGGGGAGCAGACCGGTCCCGCGTAGAAATCCGTGAAGCGCACGCCTTGCGCGGCCAGGCGGTCCATGTTCGGCGTCTCATTGAAGGTGTTGCCCTGGCAGCCGATGTCCGCCCAGCCGAGGTCGTCGGCGAGGACCAGGATGATGTTGGGCTTTTCAGCAACGGCGGTGTGAAAGGCGATGGCGGCGAAAAAGAGGGAGCGGAGCATGGAAGGGTGAGGGCGGTGGGAAAACTGGCAGGCTCAAGAACCGCGCGCCGGTCGCTGGAATTGCGCGAATCGTCATGCGGAATCTCGCGCAGGCGGCAAATCCAGGGCGCGGCAGACATCGGCGGGTGTCCAGCCCTGGGCGCGGAGCTGGCGGAGGGAGCGCGCGTCGTCGCGTTTGGCGAGGCGGCGGCCCTGGGCGTCTGTGATGAGGCGGTGGTGGCGCCAGAGGGGCACGGGGAGTCCCAGCAGGGCGATGAGCAGGCGGTGCAAGTGCGTGGCGGGCAGAAGATCGGCTCCGCGCGTGACGTGGGTGATGCCCTGCAGCGCGTCATCCACGACGACGGCGAGGTGGTAGCTGGCGGGAGTGTCCTTGCGCGCCAGGACAACGTCCCCGAAGATCTCCGGCGTTGCAGTGTGGATGCCGTGATCCAGGTCCTGCCATTTCATTTCCGGGGCGGCGGCGGCCAGCGCGCGGCTCATGTGCAGGCGCAGCGCGTAGGGCTGGCCGGAGGCGATGCGGCGCGCGCGCTCGTTTTCCTCCAGGTCGCGGCAGGTGCCTGGATAAAGCGCGCCATCCGGCCCGTGCGGGGCGTTCGCGGCGCGGGCGATCTCCTCCTGAATCTCCCGCCGCGTGCAGAAGCAGGGATAAAGCAGTTCGCGCGCGGCGAGCTGGTCGAGCGCGGCCTGGTAATCGGCGAAGTGCGCGGATTGGCGGCGCACAGGCTCTTCCCATTTCACGCCGAGCCAGGCCAGATCCTCGAACAGCGCCGTCTCGTATTCAGGACGCGCGCGGGTGGTGTCAATGTCCTCCAGCCGCACGAGGAAGCGCCCGTCAGTCTCCATGGCCTGCCGCCAGGCAAACAGCGCGGCATAGGCATGGCCGAGATGCAGCCACCCGGTGGGACTGGGCGCGAATCGGGCGGGCATGTGCGGTGGCTGGCGTTGCGGCTGCGGCGTTCAGGGCAGGCGCGGGAACTTGGAGAAGTCGGGCTTGCGCTTTTCGACGAAGGCGTTTTTGCCCTCCTGCGCCTCATCGCTCATATAGTAGAGGAGGGTGGCATTGCCCGCGAGGTCTAGCAGCCCCATCTGGCCGTCGCAGTCGGCGTTGAGGGAGGCTTTGAGGCAGCGCAGGGCCAGGGGGGAATGCTGAAGCATCTCGCGGCACCATTTCAGGGTCTCGGTTTCGAGTTCGGCAAGCGGGACGACAGTGTTGACGAGGCCCATCTCAAGAGCCTGGCGCGCGTCATATTGACGGCACAGATACCAGATCTCGCGGGCTTTCTTCTGACCTACGATGCGGGCGAGGTAACTGCTTCCGAGACCGCCGTCAAAAGAGCCGACCTTGGGGCCGGTCTGGCCGAATCGCGCGTTGTCGGCGGCGATGGTGAGATCGCACACGACATGAAGAACGTGGCCGCCGCCGATGGCGTATCCGGCGACCATGGCGACGACGGGTTTGGGCAGGGTGCGGATTTTCCGCTGCACGTCGAGGATGTTCAGGCGCGGCACGCCGTCATCACCGACGTAGCCGGCGTCTCCGCGCACTTTCTGGTCGCCGCCGGAGCAGAAAGCCAGAGGTCCCTCGCCGCAGAGAATGATGACGCCGACCTCGCGGTCCTCATGCAGGATGTCGAGCGCCTGGAGCATCTCGCGCACGGTCTGGGGGCGGAACGCATTGCGCACCTCGGGGCGGTTGATGGTGAGCTTGCCGATGCCGTCGGCGGTTTTTTCGAGCTTGATGTCCTGGAAGGTTTGGATGGTCTGCCACATGGGGGAAGTGTTTTAGATTTCGATACGCGCGTGAGAGGCTGAGCGGCTCAGTAGGTGGCGCGGCCGCCGGAGAGGTCGAAGACGGCGCCGGTGGAGAAAGAGCAGTCCTCCGAGCACAGCCAGGCGGTGAGCGCGGCGGCCTCGTGCTTCTGGCCGAAGCGGGCCATGGGGATCTTTGAAAGCATGTAGTCAATGTGCGCCTGCGACATCTGCGCGAAGATGTCGGTTTCAATGACGGCGGGAGTGATGCAATTGACGATGACTCCGGAGGTGGCGAGCTCCTTGCCGAGGGACTTGGTCAGGGCAATCACTCCGGACTTTGAGGAGCTGTAATGCGAGGCGTTCGGATTGCCCTCCTTGCCGGCGATGGAGGCAATGTTGACGATGCGCCCGTAGCCGTTGGCCAGCAGATGGGGAATGACGGCGCGGCAGCAGAGGAAAGGGCCGGTGAGATTGATGTCCACCACGCGCCGCCAGTCCTCCGGGCTGAGTTCCCAGACCTTGGCGTTCTGCCCGGCGATGCCGGCATTGTTGACGAGGATGTCGAGCTTGCCGAAGACGCCGAGCGCCTTTTGCACACCAGCCTCAATGGAATCGGCGGAGGTCACATCCACCTTTGCTCCGATGATCTCGCCATGCGGCGCCAACTGAGCGCAGGCTGTGTCGAGAGCGGCGGCGTCCACATCCCAGAGGCAGACGGAGGCGCCGGATTGCAGAAGGCGTTCGGCGATGGCGAGTCCGATGCCGCGCGCGCCGCCGGTGACGATGGCCTTGCGGCCGGAGAGCTGGATTTGATTCATGGCCCGCCAGTGAAGCCGGGCCGCGCAAGGGCGCAAACGGCAGTTTGCCCGCGGCGTCAATGCTTTGAGGCGGATGAATGCGGAGGATGGCCTTTGTTACTCCCCGGACTCGATGAGCGCGTACACCTCCACCGGCTCGGGCTGGCCTTTGACCGGATGGATGCCGACGTTCTTAAAGTGCCGGAGGCCGCCGGGCCAGCCGCTGATGAAGGAGGCGCTGACGAGCACCGGCACTTTGAGGGTGCGGGTGAGGCTTTCGATCCGAAAAGCCACGTTCACGGCCTCGCCCACGGCGGTGTTGACGCCCCGGCCCATCGCTCCGAGGGCCACGTCGCCGATGTTGATGCCGATGTGGCAATAGACTTCGAGGTTCATTTCCTCGCGCATTTTTTTGCGCACGGGGGACTCGCTGGCATCGGGGCTGCTGAGCAGCCGGGCGGCCTCGGTGGCCTGCTCGCGGATGGAGACATCATCCCCGGCCCAGTAGGCGAAGACGCCGTCGCCGATGAACTTGTCAATGATGGCGCCGCGCGGCTTGAGGATGCGCTCGCAGTCCGCGTACCACTCGCGCAGCATGGCGGCCACCTGCTCGGCGCTGAGCTGGGCGGAGATGCTGGTGAAGTTGCGCAGATCTCCCACGAGCAGGGTGGCCTTGATGGATTTCATCGGCAGGGCCACGGTGTGCAGCATCTGCGAGCTGGTGACGGCGTCGCCGGCTTGGGCGGCCTCGCTGGTTTCAAAAACAAAAACGCAGGTGCCGATCTGGATGCGGTCCCCGTGGCGCAGGGCGCGCGCGGTGGTGACGGCCACATCGTTGACGAAGCTGCCGTTGGCGCTGCCGAGGTCGGAGAGCCAGTAAAGATTGCCGTCCCGGCGGACGGTTGCGTGCTGGCGGGAGACGCCCCCGTCATTGAGCCGGATGCTGGCGTCCGGGCTGCGGCCTAGAAGGTTGAAATCCTCCAGGGCGAATTCCAATCCTTTGTCATGGGCTCTGAGAAAAGCGGGCATAGATAAAATTTAAAAAGCTGTTGAAGCAACTACGGCGCTGGAAGTCAAGCCTGCGCCGGTGCTTTGCTCAAATAACGCCGCTCAAAACCGCCTTCGGCATGAGAATCATGCTTGTTTCGGGCTGCCGGGCGCGCCTCGCCCGGGTTTCAGCGGAGCGCGGCATTTCGTCTTGAATAAGAGTGCCCAGGAACCAGTTTAAACCCGGCCACCCAAAACCCGCCCGCATTTTATGAGACGACTGCTGCTGCCGCTCCTGCTCGCCGCCCAAACCGCATCCGCTGAAGTGGAGGTGGATGTCGAGGCGTTTGGTCAGGGGCTTGGAGGCTGGGTCGCCCGCAAGGGCCAGGCCGCCGAATATAAAATCTCCGACGCCGGCTACCGCACCTACCAGCCGGAGGTCTCGCCCTCCCCGGATGGCGGCATTTACGTCTCCGTGCGGATTGACCACCGGCGGGGGGTTTTCGCCTCGGACGACCATGCCAGCCTGGAGTTGAGCTTCGCCGCCGACGGCACTCTCGTCTCCGCCCAGAGCAGTCTGGCACTTCAAGGGCGCACCATCACCAGCGAACTGGTCAAAGGCGGCGCCTCGGCCGCAACCAATGTCGCCGCGCCGGGCATTGACCACGCGGTGAAGGTCGGCAGCGACCTTGTGGCGGACCTTTCCTCCAAAATCCTGCGGGAAAAAATCATCGAGCCGGGGCGCGTCTCCTTTCCCGCCGCCATCCGCCACAATTACAATCTGCTCTACAAGGCTGTGAAATTGAAGGACGCCAAGCCCGCTGCCGGGGAGGCTGCGGCGAAGAATCCGGCTGCGACCGCGTCTCCGGCTGGCAATGACACTGCGCCAAGTCCTTCGCCGCCCGCCGCCGGGCCGGAGATCGAAAAGCCCGCGGCCACGACGCCTGCGCCTGGCAGTACTTCACCAGCAGCGCCTACCCCGCCCGCGCCCGTGCCAGGCAACCCCGCTCCCGGCGTCCCGCCCGCATCAGCGGCGCCCGCCCCGGCTCCACAGGCTGGCAGCGGCGGTGCCGCGCAGACTGCCGCAAAGCAGATACCCATTCCCGAGGTCAAACCCTGGAATCCAGGCCAGGCCGCCGCCACACCGCTGCCTGCCCAGCCAAAGCAGGAGAAGGAAAAATCCCTGCTCATGGAGCATGGAGACGAGGCCTTGAAGCTCGCGCGCGAGCTGCTCAAGTCGCAGACGAAGTGAGGCGGGTTGCGTCATTGCAATGGACGGCGCGGTGCGCCAGAGTACGCCCTCACATGTTGCGCGCGCTTGGCAGACACACGCTTTCGATTGTCCATGATCTTGGGGATTACGCCCTGTTCACGACGCGCGCCTTCGGAGCGGTGATGCGGACGCGGCGGCTCGGCAGGCGGCTGGCCCGCTCCGTTTACGAGCAGGGCGCGCGCTGCCTGCCGGTGATTCTGGTTGTGGGTCTTTTCACGGGGCTGGTGCTCGGCTTGCAGGGATATTATGTCTTGAACCGGTTCGGTTCGGAAGGGCTGCTGGGCACCCTGGTATCGCTGACCCTGGTGCGGGAGCTGGGGCCTGTGCTGGCCGCGCTGATGCTCGTGGGGCAGGCCGGGTCGGCGCTGGCGGCGGAGCTGGGCATCCAGCGGAACTCGGAGCAGATCGCCGCGCTGGAGACGATGGGCGTGGGCACGCACGGTTACCTGGTCACGCCGCGCGTGGTTTCGGCTTTGCTGGTTTACCCGATGCAGGCGGCATTGTTTGTCTGTGTCGGACTGGTGGGCGGCGCGCTCTCAGGCTCGTGGCTGCTGGGCCTTTCGCCGGGGGTTTACTGGTCCGCCGTGGAGCGCGCGCTGGAGCCCCGGGATGTCTCCCAGTGCCTCACCAAGGCGGCGGTCTTCGGCCTTCTCACCATTTCTCTCTGCGCCTACCACGGCTTCAACACGCACCGGCTGCGCTCTGCGACGGGGGCGCGCGCGGTGAGCGCCTCCACCACGCGCGCCGTGGTCCAGTCCAGCATCGTGGTGCTGTGCGCGGACTACGTCATCACCTCCTTCTTTGTGTGAGCGCGCGCGATTCCGGGATTCTGCTCAAGGCCGAGGGCGTTCACAAACGCTTCGGCGACCATGTTGTGCTCGCGGGCGCGGATCTGGAGGTGCCGCGCGGCAGCGTGGTGACGGTGCTGGGGCGCAGCGGCACGGGGAAGTCGGTCTTTTTGAAATGCCTTGCCGGCATCCTGACCCCTGAGGCTGGCAGCATGCGCTTCGACGGCGCGGCGCTCGACCAGGGTGATGCCGCCGCGCGCGCGGAATTCCGCAGGCGCTGCGGCTACCTGTTTCAAAGCAACGCTCTTTTCGACTCGCTCACCGCCTTGGAAAATGTGGTGCTGCCCCTGGAGCAAACCACGGACTTGCCGGACAAGGAGATTCAAGAGCGTGGCATGGAGGCTCTGCGGCAGCTCGATCTGGAGGCGCACCGTGACCGTCACCCCGCCGAGCTTTCCGGGGGCATGCAAAAGCGCCTGGCCCTGGCGCGCGCCATCGTCACGCGTCCGGAGCTTGTGCTTTTTGACGAGCCGACCGCCGGGCTGGATCCCCTTCGGCGGAACGCTGTGTTCACCATGATCGCCAAATACCAGCGGCAGTTCAGCTTCACCGCCGTCATCGTCACGCACGACGTGGCCGAGGCGCTCGTGGCCAGCGACAGCGTGGCGCTGCTGGATGGCGGCAGGATGCGCTTCCAGGGCGCGCCCGCCGCGTTCAGCGCCTCGGATGATCCGGTGGTGAAAGGTTTCCGCGACAGCGCCGCCGCTTTGAGCGAAACTCTGCACGCCCTGCGCCGTGGCGAAAACATTGAATCCGACGAATCATGAAAGCACCCAGACTGGAACTCCTCACCGGCCTCTTTGTTCTGCTCGGCATCGCCGCCATCGGCTGGCTGACGGTGAAGCTCGGCGCCCGCGCCCTGGTGGGTGGTGACACCTATGTGATCGAGGCGCGCTTTGACAACGCGGGCGGGCTGAACGCGGGCAGCAATGTGGTCGTCGCGGGAGTTCCCGTCGGCAGGGTGGAGTCCATTCGCGTGGATGAGGCGGACTTCAGCGCCATCGCCACTCTGCGCGTGCTGGCGGGGCTGAAGCTGCCCTCGGACACGATGGCCTCCATCAAAACAACCGGGCTGATCGGTGATAAATATGTGGCACTTTCTCCTGGAGCGGATGAGAGTACGCTAAGTCCCGGCGAGCGGATCACGATGACGGAGTCCTCCGTTGATCTTGAATCACTCATCGGGAAGATGGCTTTTGGCAGCCTCGACAAAGACTCTCCCGAATGACTTCCCGCTTCTTTCTCCTGATCACGGCAGCCGCCCTGCTGCCGCTCCCGCCCGCCTTCGCCAACCCTGCCGAAGCGCAGCAGCGCCTGCGCTCCGCCGTGGGTGAGGTGCTTGCCATCGCCGATGGATCTTCGAGCAGCGCCGCCTTTGCGTCGAAAGTCCGGCCGACACTGGAGCGGCACATCAGCTTTGACACGATGACCAGCCGTGCGGTGGGCGTCGGCTGGCGGCAGTTCACCCAGGAGCAGCGGAAGCGGGCGGTGCAGCTCTTCACCAGCGTCATCATCCGCACCTACACGGAAAAATTCACACCCGGCGAGCATCCCCAGATCACCTATCAAAACGCGGTCTCGCCGGCTGCCGGACGGGTGGACGTGCCCACGCGCATGGTCTATCGCGGCAGCAAATACAACGTCACCTACCGCATGGAAAACATCGGCGGCTGGCGCATCGCGGACGTGGTCATCGAGGGTGTCAGTCTGGTGGCCAACTACCGCGCGCAACTCGGCCCCACTTTCAGCAAAGGCGGCGCGGCCGCCGTCATCAGCTCTCTCGAACAATCCGTCTCCCGCCGCTCATGAAGCCCGCCGCTTTCCTCCGCCTCTGCCTGCTGCCCGCCGCAGGCATGTTTTTTTGCCAGTGCGCCGCGCCAAAATCCGTCGCCACTGCCGGTGCTGTGGACGAGCTGGATGACTACGCGGACACCGAGGTCGCCGATCCGCTCGAACCGCTGAACCGCGCCACCTTCAAGCTCAATGACGGCCTTTACACCGCTGTTCTCCGCCCGATCTCCAAAGGCTACGAGACGGTGACGCCCAAGCTTGTGCGCACGGGGCTGGATAATTTTTTCGAGAATGCCAAATACCCCGTGCGTCTGGTCAACAGCGGCCTCCAGGGCAAGTTCCGCCGCGCAGGTCATGAGACGGAGAAGTTCGCCGTGAACACGATCACCGGCTTTGGAGGCATCATCAAACAGTCCGACCGCCTGCCGCATCTGGCGAACATTCCCGCCGAGGACACCGGCCAGACATTTGCCAAATGGGGCATCGGCCACGGCCCTTATCTCGTGCTCCCCGTGCTCGGTCCCAGCAGCCTGCGCGAAGCCGCCGGCTATGCGGGCGATTATGTGCTCAACCCTGTGAACTGGGGTGTGTTTCAAAGCAAGGACGCCCTGCAATACATTCCGCAAGGCGTGAACACCATCCGCTCCCTGCCCGCGCAGCTCGAAATCTACGATCAGGCGCGCAAAGACGCCATTGACCCCTACATTTCCGTTCGCAGCACCTTCATTCAGAACCGCGACGCGGCCGCCAAGGAGTGATCCGGGTCACTCGATGTAAAGGAACCGGTTTGAACTGAAAAGCACCTGGCAAAGGCTTGCGAGAGCTTCGCGGGCCGGGTCGGCAGGCGGGCTGCCTTTCGGCGGCGGGTTGTCTGCTTGATGCCGGGCGAGCGCGGCCGACTGGGTGTCGAGGTAGGCGCGGCATTTGGCCAGATCAGCTCCAGTGGCAGCGCGGGCAAAGAGAAGCTGCCACAGGCGCTGGATCTGGTCTTCCTGTTCCCGCGGAGCCTCGCGCATGGCGCGCGCGGCCAGGTGGCGGGCGCTCTCCAGGATGAAGGTGTCATTCATCAAAAGCAGGGACTGCGGCGCCACGGTGCTTTGATTGCGCATCTCGCAGTTCGGCACCATCGAGGGCGCGTCGAAGGTGTCGAGCACGGTCAGCGGGCGGGTGCGGCGCGCCTGCACATAGATGCTGCGGCGGTGGTCCGCCTCGCCGGCGGCCTCCACCTTGTGGGTGGTGATGGTGCCCTTGTCCACGCCGGTGACGATGCGCCCCTGGGGATCACGCCCGATGCCGCTGGGCGGGCCGTAGCTGGCCTCCACGAGGCTGCCGGTGGCGGCCAGCACGGAGTCCCGCAGCGTCTCGGCATCCATGCGCCGGAGCTTGAAGCGGGCGTAGAGGCGGTTGTCGGGATCGGCCTGGAGGGAGGCGTGATTCACGGAGGACTGGCGGTAGGCGTGGCTGAGCAGGATGAGCCGGTGCAGCGGCTTCAGCTTCCAGCCGCCTTTCACGAATTCATCGGCCAGCCAGTCGAGCAGCGCCGGGTGGGAGGGCAGCTCGCCCTGGCGGCCGAAGTCACCCGGCGTGTTCACGATGCCGCGTCCCATGTGGTTTAACCAAAAGCGGTTCACCAGCACGCGCGCCGTGAGCGGGTGCCTGCCGCTGGTGAGCCACTGCGCGTAGGCGAGCCGGCGGCCCGTGGAGCCGCTGCTGACCTGCACGGGTTTGAAAGGCTCGATCATCGGATGCGCCAGGATGCCGAGCTCGCCGGGGCCGACCTCCTGCTTCGGCTGCTCGTGGTCGCCCCGGTTGTGCAGCTTCGACACGGGCACCTGGCCTTTGACCTCCGTGAGGGCCATGACAAAACCCTCCGCCGGCTTGGTCTCGCGCAGCTTTTTGGCCTCGGCCATCTTCGCGTCCACCTGGTCCTGCTTCTTCTGGTCGTAGAGGTTCAGCGAGTAGAGGGCCAGCGCGGAGGGATGCTTTTTGATGAGCGCTTTCTGCGCCTCGGTCTGCTTGTCCTTCGGCGTGGCGCGCGCCTCACGGTAAGGCTCGCGCTCGTCCTCGGGCAGCTTGAGGATTTCCATCTCGAAGATCTCGTCGAGGAACTTCTTCGACATCTCGCGCGCCTCCGCCTCGATGGCTTGCGCGGCCTTTTCGATCCCGGCGGCCTTGGCGCGCTCTTCGGGAGTGTAAAGGGAATAAAGACGCTGCGCCGGCTTCCGCCAGGCCTCCCAGTGGTAGGCGGGGTCGAAGATGGCGCGCAGGCGGAAATAGTCGGCCTGGGTCACCGGATCATAGCGGTGGTCATGGCACTGCGCGCAGGCCACGGTGAGGCCCATGAGCGAGGAGGTCATGATTTTGATCTGCTCGGCAATGACCTGGTTCTGCGCCAGCTTCGCGTCATCCACCGTGTCGCCTGTGCCATCGGGTGCCATGCGCAGAAAAGCGGTGGCGATGAGCTGGTCCGTGCGCCGGGGATCAAGCACGGCCTGCTGGTAATCCGCGTGAGTGGCCCCCGCCAGCTCATCCCCGGCGAGCTGCTCCTGGATGAACTCATCCCAGGGCTTGTCGTCATTGAGCGAGCGGATCACATAATCGCGGTAGCGCCACGCATGAGGCCGCTCGGAGTCAGCCTCCGCGTAGCCGTTCGAGTCGGCGTAACCCGCCACATCCAGCCAATGCCGCGCCCAGCGCTCGCCATAGCTTTTCGAGGCCAGCAGGCGGTCCACGAGGCGCTCATAGGCCAGAGGCGAGGTGTCTTTGACAAAAGCCTCCACCTCCTCCGGCGTCGGCGGCAGGCCGGTGAGGTCCAGCGTCACCCGCCTGATGAGCGTGCGCCGGTCGGCCTCGGGCGCCATGTGCAGCCCCGCTTTCTCCAGCCCGGCGGCAATGAAAAGATCCACGGGATTTCGAATCTCGGATTTCGAATTTCGGATTTCCGGCACCTGCGGGCGCCGCACGGGTTGGAAGGCCCAATACTCCCGGTCCTCCTCCGTGATCAGCGGCCCGGGGGCCAGCGCGAGCGGCTCGGTCTTCGCGGTCTTCGCACCCTGGGCGATCCATTGCTCAATGACGGCCAGCTCCCCCGCCGGCATGGGGCCGCCCTTTTTCGGCATCTCGCCGGAGCGGATGATCTCCACCAGCTGGCTTTTCTCCGGCTGGCCGGGCACGATGAGATCGTCCATGAACCGGCGCAGGCGCAGGTCCACCCCGCCTTCGGGTTTTTCCTCCTCGCCATGGCAATGCGTGCAGTGCGCCTTCACAATCGGGCGCACATCGCGCTCAAAAGTGAGCGCGGTTTCAGCGGCGAGCGCCGGCAGGGAAGTGAGGGAGGCAAAAAGGAGCGGCTTCATCAGCGGCCCAAACCTACGACGGCGGGGCGGGGGATGTTGCCAGCGCTGGGCGCGGCGTTTTTTTAGCGTCTCAACGCGCACCCGCCCGCGCAGGGCAGTGTTGATGCGCGGCCACAGACCTTGCGCGGTCCAGGCCGCAAAGGCGTCATGCCGGTGCTTTTGGGCGGGAACTCCCCGGGCGGCAGCGACCACTGGCAGCCAGCCTTGAGGAGGTGGCGGATCGCATCAAGGCAGGCGCGCGCGGCGTGCGGCTGACGGCGCCGCCCGCGCCCGCGTTTGGCTCCTGCGGGGAAGAGGAAGGGTTCAATCAACGCCCATTGAGCGTCTGTGAGGTCGGTGGCGTGGCCGGCGGGTTGGCACGTCTTGCTGGACATGCTTCGCCACCATGGCACCCGGGTTTACTCGTTCCAGCTATTTGCCGGATAGGCTCTCAGGACTATGCCGCGAAGCATCCGCAAATCATCGCCGCGCCGAATGCCGGGCATCATTCCTACACCGACACGGGCCTGCTGCGAACGCGCTCGGCAGCCTGCTCGCCACCGGTTACGGCAGCAGCGTGAGCGCGAAGGAGTGGCGACCTCGCCCATCACGCATCGCTTTGAAGGTTTGAATGTGTTTGATGCGCGGAGACCCTGGCTCGGTGTGTATCGGCTGGACGTGCGGCTCGCCGCGAAAGCTGGCCAACCGACGGCCAGTCTCAAGATCGAAGGCGCGAACGAGTGCGACTTTCGCAATGGCTTTGCCGACAAAGGCTCCGTGCGCGACCGCGGCCTGCCGTCGGGCAATCACACGCGCTACCTGCGCACCATGGCAGCGAGCATGGAGACAAAGCACGTGTTTGATGCCGACCCGTCACCGTGATGCAGTATCGCCTCATGCAAGGCACGAACCGCCCGTGGCGCGGTGTCTTTCGCGAGGCCTTTGAAAAGCTGCAGCATCCCGACGGCGGCGGCATGACGCTGAACCATCCGACGGGCAAGCTCGCCGACTACCTGCCGATGCTCGACTTCGATCCACGCGTGCTCGGCATCAAGGTGTGGAACCAGCTCACCTCCGGCTTTGGCTCCAGCCGCGGCTTCTACGATCACAGCGGCGGGCCCAGCCTGCACTTTTACAAGCTTTGGGATGACATCCTGCGCACCGGCAGGCGCTGCTGGGGTTTCTTCGTCAAAGACCACAACACCTACGGTCGCGGTCGCAACGTGCTGCTCGTGCCCAAGCTCAATGCCATGAACGCCACCGAGCGCGAAGCCGCAGCTTTGCGCGCCTACCGCCGTGGCACCTTCTTCGGCTCCGTCGCCTCACTCGCCGCCAGCGAGACCGGTGAAGTCATCGCGCCCTATGATCGCAGCAGCTTCCGCTTCAGCCGCATCATCGTCAAAGACGACGCTTTGCATGTCTCCGTCTCCGGCAGCGACCCGAAGCGCCCGAACGTGCAGATCCGCTTCATCACTGATCAAGGCATCGCCAGCATCGTGGATGCCGCTGAAGCCGCGTTTCCGCTGAAACGCGACGCAAGCGGCCGACTTGAGGCCGCCTTTGTGCGCGTGGAAGCCTTCGCTTATCCGAAGACGCACTAGCGCGGCCAGCCCCTCACCGCCGAAATGCTGCACGGCATGCATGTGCATGACATCTCGCAGCTTCACGATCAAAAAGCCCTGCGCGGCCCCGCCTTTGCCAGCACCAAGCCCGCCCTGCGCACCCCCATTCCCATCGTGGACATGATATTCTCCCAGCCGCTGCGGCGTGTGTGAAATTCTTTAGCCCATCTTGAATCAGCAATGTGTTGCCGTGATTGAATGCGGTATGCAGCTCAATACTTCGGAAAAATGTCCGGCGTGGGGAAGCGGTCTTCGGGGTTGCTGCTGTCGCCGACGTATTCTTCGCGGGGGAGGTTAACGAGCGGCCAGTTGCTCGGGCGGACGCGGACGACGCGGCCGGGGCGGATGCCTTCGATGATGAGATCGGTCTCGAAACGAATCTGAATGCCGCTGCTGCCGAGCGGGACCTCGCCGGTGGCTTTGGTGACGGCGAGGATGGTGCCCTTCGAGGCCATGTGAGCGGGACCGTAGGCACCGCCAGAATGCTTCAGGGTGCTCTCGACGCCGTTCATAGTGGCGGTGACATCTTTCTTGAAGTCAGCGTAGAGCGACTCGTCCATGCCGCCGAACAAGGTGGCGGTCACGGTGGCACGGCCAAACTTGCCATACTCCACGGCGTCGATCCATGCGGGCATCCAGCGGGTGCGGATGAAGGCGTTGTGCACTTCGGTCTGTTGTTTGGCGGCGCGTTGCAGCGAGGCGTCGTCGAGCCAGATGTCCGAGATGTGGAAGCGGGTGAAGATGCCATCGGGCGTGGGTTTCCACACGATGCCGAGCAGCACGCTCTGACCGCCGAGTGATTTTTTGCCATCGGCAGGCCACGCGTCTTCGGCGAGGTATTCTTCGATGCTGAGGCGCTCGCGACCGCGCCAGAATCGCGTGGCGGCATCGAAAGTGAGCTTTTCCTCGGTCGCTTTGGCATCGCCGCCCTGCTTTGGCTCGCGCGTGGCGATGATCATGCCTTCGCGGTTTTTGATCTCCAGCTCTTTGAGCTTCCAGACGAGTCCTTCGCGCTGGCAATGGCTCGGTTCGTCTTCGAGCAGCAGGACGTGATTTTCCGCCGGGGCGATGCCGGTGCCGCGGTTGTGGTTGGCGTCCTTGCTTTTGTTATCGACCGGCAAAACTGGCACGGAGGAGATCTTCGGGTCGGGCGGAAGAAAGGCGCGGACGTGCATCACGGTGCCGAGCGGGATGTCCCGCAAATCCGCCGCCGCATCGTGATAACGAACGATGCCATAAGGCAGCATCGCGAAAGGATGCGGATCATTGCGGAAAAACATGCCCGACCCCTGCACACGAATGCTGCCGCGACGGTTCGCATGATCCACAAACACAAGCTCGCCGCGATACGAGTGTGCTTTTTCCAAAGGCGGGAACTTTCCAGATTCGGGGCGAAATGGCTCGTCCCCCGCAAAGGCAGCGCAAAGGCTCAGAACGAAGAACAAGGAACCAAGAGCAAAGAACGGTTTCATAGCAGGATCAGTATTGGGGGAAGATGTCGGGCTTGGGGAAGCGCTCGTCGATGTCGGAGGCTCCATTGCCGAGATGTTCTTCGCGGGGCAGATGGACATCGGGCCAGCTTGCAGGGCGGATTTTGACGATGCGCGTGGGGCGCATGCCTTCGGTGATGAGATCGGTTTCAAAGCGGATCTGAATGCCGCTGCTGCCGAGCGGGGCTTTGCCGGATAATGGCGTGACATCGAGGAGCTTGCCGCGTGCGGCCATTTGCGTGGGTCCGGCGGAACCGCCTTCGGTATGCTTGAGCGTGTTCTCAACGCCGTTCATCAAAGCGGAGATGTCTTGTTTGGAGTCGGCGTAGAGAGAGGGATCCATGCCGCCAAAGAGCGTCGCGGTCACGGTGGCGCGGCCGAACTTGCCATACTCGACCGCATCGACCCACGCGGGCAGCCAGCGGCTGCGCATGAAGGCTTTGTGTACCTCGGTTTGATGCTGCGCGGAGTTTTGCATCGCGTCGTCGTCCAGCCAGATGTCCGAGATGTGGAAGCGGGTGAACACACCGCCAAGCGTGGGCTTCCACGTGATACCAAGCATCACAATTTGGCCATTCAGAGCCTTTTTTCCTTCCGCAGGCCACGCGCCTTCGGTGATGAGGTGTTCGATGCGGAGGGATTCGCGACCGCGCCAGATGCGCGTGGCAGCATCGAAGCTCAGCGTCTCCTCGTCGGCCTTCCCAGCGCCGCCTTGCTTCGGTTCGCGGCTGGCGATGATCGTGCCTTCGCGGTTCTTGATCTCCACTTCCTTGAGCTTCCAGACGAGTCCTTCGCGCTGGCAATGGCTGGGCTCGTCTTCGAGCAGTAGGACGTGGTTCTCCGCAGGGAAGATGCCCGCGCCACGATTGTGGTTCGCATCCTTGTCCTTGTTGTTCACCGGCAGCACCGGCACGGCGGAGGTCTTGGGATCAGGCGGCAAAAACGCACGCACATGCAGCATGGTGCCCAGCGGGATGTCGCGCAAATCCGCCGGTGCCCCGTGATAACGCACCATGCCATAAGGCAGCATGGCAAACGGATGCGGATCGTTCCGGCGAAACTGGCCCACCCCTGCCACGCGAAGACTTCCGCGCCGATTCGCGTGATCGACGAAGACGAGTTCACCGCGATACGTGTGCGCTTTCTCCAGCGGCGGGAACTTTCCTGCCTCGGGGCGGAAGGGCGCGGCGGCGGCTGCGGAGGTCGCGAGTAGGGCAAGGCCCAAGCGCATCGCCACGATCCATCGGAGCGATGGAGTGGTGGAGTGATGGAGTATTGGAGCGCGGTCAAGATGGATCATAGTGCTCATTCATCGATGCTCGCCCTGACTCCTGCTCGAATCACCACTTCTGATGTCGATGAGGCTTTGAGAGCCTCCACCATGTGGTCTCGAAAGGCCTTCCACTCTTCTGGCTTGCCAATATTTTGGTGCATCCTCGATCCAGAAGTTGATTGGGTTACTGCCTTCTGGTTCAAATCAATGCCGCCGTGCCATGAGAAGTCCTGCCATGTCTCTGGATGCTTTCCGCGCCGACTCCAGACGGTGGCACGGACACCAAGCGGTTCCGTGGTTCTCACGAAACGGAGACTCAGGCCGTTTACATTTGGCGGCAACTTCTCTCCGAAACCACAAAGCACGGAGATGATCTCGTCGGCATTCACGTCTCTACCCTTCAGCGCAAGAATGGCCTGTTCTGTTCCTGTGCCTTGGAGATGGCTGTCAGCGAATCGAATCGAAACGACCCGATTCCGTTGCGAGTCTGGCAATGGTCCTGGTGGCACAGCCGCATGCCAAGACTTGCCACGCTTTTGGTGCCAATGCTTTAACATTTCCCTGCGGGCTTTTTCGCGGGCGGCAAAGCCAGCTCCTATGTCGAACTCATACTCCTTGGGAAGCACTTGTGACAACCGCCAGGCAGCCTGGTCACCGACGCATGGATCATGGTAGCCCACACCTGACAAACCCACCTGTTCCTCATCGTCGCTTAGTGACGACGCCAGCACGTCTTCAACCATCATCTTCCATTCATTCGATGAGGGCTTATTGTCGTTCCATGCCGACTTGTCGTATGCCGCCGCAAGATCTTCAATGATAGCAACGCGTGCCCACACCGGACGCTCCGGCATCGTCTTGATGAGTTCAAGCACAGTCGGCATTTCTTGCGACGAGGCGAGGTGTCGAATGACGGAGGCAGTTCCATCCCCATGCTTACACCCAAGCAAGTTTCGCCACTCATTGAGCATTGCTATCGATGTGTCAGGCTCACCTAGTTTTCTCAGGGAGTATGCCGCCCCGGCGCGACACTCCAAAGAAGGCCCAGTCGTCATTTCATTGCGAAGGAGAGAGATGATCTTTGCGTCCTTTAGACGGTCTAGGCCCCAAATCAGATTATGTCGGTCTGCGGGAGACTTGAGCTTAGCGAAGCCTGCTGTGATTGCGTCACCGGCATCGTTCGGATACTTCGCCATTAGCGTTCGTGCTTGGTTGCAGATGTCTGGGCCTCCAGCAGAGACGACATCAATGAGGAACTGACGTTCTCCTTTGCGTTGGTGGTCGCTCCACCAGCTTTCGATCTCGACTTTCAACTTGGAAGGACCAGTAGACGATGCGGCGAACACGCCTGACTGCCCCCGGCTCTCGAACATTTTGCCTGATACCTGCATCAAGATGCTCAGCGCTTGGTCCCCGACACTTTGCAGCCTTCCTTCGTGGTCCCATGCCTTCCAGCCCATGAATGACACCTGGCGAGTAGGGCGGCGATCATCGACCGTTGCGATCAACGCTGGAACAGCAGCATGACCAAGCTTTAGCAATTCACCGACGACGTTGTCGCCAGCAGCAGTTTGAGGCATTCCTTGCAGGCGCAATCTGCGCACCAGTTCGACGGCCTGCTGATCCTTTGGCAACTTCTGAACTTCCTCGTGACTGAGCAAAGGTTTGGTTGCCTCCTCCTTTAAATAGCTGGCAATGCCATCGACGAGAAGTCTTGCGTGATCATGGTCGACCCCTTCTTTGAAGACCGCAAGATATGCCTTCAATTCGGTTTGAATATGCAACCAAGACCGGGTCGGATCTCCAAATAGAGCTAGGCGCAATTGCAGGAGGTAGTGTGCGGCGTCATTCCTGACTGCTGACCCAAGGCTGTCTTTGGCATTCTTGTCGCGACGGTTTCCGTAGGCCTCTAGCAATCGCGCCTCCGCCTTTGCAGACCATTCGAGCAAGTCCGATTCCGTCGTATACTTGTAAAGCAGAGCGGCTTGCAGCAGATCAGAGGGGAGTGGGCCGTCTATCCAGCCGCCTAGTTGTCCGAGGTTCTCAAAATATTGGTTGAGGAGCCAATCAACACTCCGGGCCTCATAGCGAACTCGATGAGCATTCCTTAGCCCAGTTCCTTTGATTAATGTCATCTCGCAGCGCCAGAGAGTTAGGACCCGAAACCTGTCTTCCTCGTCGTTAATAAGAAAGGCGGGGACGGTTGTCGAGCGTTCGGCGCGCGTGCCATCAGCGCCTTGGCTCCATCCGCCCGTCCACACTTCAACTGCTTGCAGATTCTGCAACGCTGAAAGCCCTAGCGAATCTAGGAATGTTACGACTTCTTTTGTCTCCGTCCGCGATACAGGTGACTCTGCATGGATACTCACCGACAAAGACGCCGTAATGAGTGCTGCGAGAAGGATGCTTGCGTGCATGAGTCTTGATGGGGTGTCGGAGTGTTGAAGCATTTATCCCTCACTCCATTACTCTGTCTAATCCGTCAGATCGCGATCACCTTGTTGCTATCACCAAACGTGTCTGTCTCCACGCCCATGCGCTGGGCCATGAGGAGGAGGAGGTTGCTCATGTGGGCGTCGGTGTTGACCGGGCGGCTGCAGACTTGGTAATGCGCGGTGGTGAGCGCACCGTCGGTGCCGAGGGAGTAGCCTTCGAAGGCTTTGGCGTCTTTGTTGAAGTCGAGATGGCAGCCGTGCTTCAGGCCGAGATCACCACCACCGGCGAGCACGAGCGGGAGATTCGCGTTGCCGTGGCTGTGGCCGTAGGACATGCCGCTGCCGAAAAGCGCCATCGTGGAGCCGATGAGCGGTTTGCCGTTCAGGTCCTTCGTTTCGGTGAGTCGCGTGAGGAAGTAGCTGAACTGCTCGATGGCGAAGGTGTCATACATGGTGAGCTTTTCCATGTAACCGGCATCGCCGCCGTGATGGCTGAGCTGGTGGCGCGATTCGGTGATGCCGATCTCAGGGATGGCAAAGGCATCGCCCTCGCCGCCGAGGCTGAAGGTGGCCACGCGGGTCACATCGGTCTGAAACGCGAGCACCATGAGGTCATACACGGTGCGGAAGTAGTCGCCCGCCATCGTGGCGGCGATGTCGCGGTTCGTGCGCTTGCGATCCGCGTCGGTGATCGTCGGCAGCGGCGTGTCGAGCCATGCATCGGCGCGGCGTGTGCGGATCTCCGCCTCGCGCACGGAGGTGAGGTATTGCTCCATGCGACCTTTGTCCTCCGCGCCCATCTTTTTCTCCAACTGGCGCACCTCGGCGAGGTTCGCGTCCAGAACGCTGCCCTTGCGTCGCAAAGCGCGGCGCTGGGCCATTTTTCCGCCTTTCGGTTCTTCAAAGAGCGACGCGAAAATCTCGCTGCAACGCCGCAACGCGGGCAATTGCACGCCATCCGCCGTCCACGCGAGCGAACCCTGCGTCAGCGCGATCTCCATCGACGGGTAACGCGTGTGCGGCGCGGTGATCTCCGCCATCTTCTGGTCCACCGATATCGTGTTGCGGTCGGAAGGCCCCAACTTGCCACCCGTGAGCCACACCGAGATGCAGTTGTGATGATGACTCAGCGCCCCCGGATGGTGCAGCCCGCTGATCGGCGTGATGGACTCGCGATGCTTCTCCAACGGCATCAACGACCGCGAGAACTGGTAATCCTTGCCCGAAGTCGTGATCTGGTAGTTCAACGAGTGAACGCCATTCGCGAGGTAGATGAACGCGCTGCGCTTCGGCGTGACGACTTTCTCGGCGGCGCGAAGTGGCGTCATGCATTCCAGCATCGGCAGTGAGATGAAGCTGCCGAGCGCCTTGAGCGCGTGGCGGCGATTGAGGAGCCAGGATTGAGTTTGGATGTTCATGGAAGTCTGTATTGGAGGGTGGAAGAGGCCTTTTTTGGAGTTTGAGCGGAGCAAGGGAGGTGTATGATTGGGGGATGACTCTGACTGAAATCATGCCGTCTGCGCGGCTGCTGCCAGCCGCCGACAAACTCAAACTGATCCGCTATCTGGCTGTCGAAATTGACGACGGGGATGAGGTTCATCCGTTGGAGCATGGGATGACCTATCAACTTCAAACTCCGCAGTTTGAGGCTGGCGCAGCGGATGAACTCAACAAGCTGCTGAACAACACCAGCCAATCTTGAGGCCGACATGCGCTTCCCATACGATCCCAAACAACGCCCGATGCTGCCGCTGACCCTGCGGGTAAATGGGCTGCAACACATGGCCTTGGCGCTCGTGGACAGCGGAGCTGATGTCAATGTGCTGCCTTGGAGCATCGGAGCCAGCCTCGGCCTCGTGTGGCAACCCAACAAAGCCACGATCCGTGTCGCTGGCATTGCCCAGGGTGCGGCCATGCCGGTGCTGCTGTCCGCAGATTTTGGCGATGTCCAGGGAGCGACCATGGCCTTTGCCTGGTGCCAGACAGATTCCGTTCCGCTTGTGCTTGGGCAGACCAATTTCTTCATGGAGTTCGATATTTGCTTCTTTAGATCGCGCGGTGAGTTTCAAATCGCTCGGAAAGCAGCCTGATCACCGCTTTCTGATAAGCTCCGACATCGCCACAGCACGCACAATGTCTTTGATCCTGTAATCGCTCTTCTTTGCTTCGGCCTGGATGGCATTGAGGTCGTCCTGATCATCAAACGAGAGCACTCGGCGGAGGGCGTAGGTGGCGAGGTGCTCGATGAAGGCGCGGGCGAGCTTGTCGCGGTCTTCGAGGAGGCGTTGTTTGAACTCGTTGGCGTCTTTGAAGGCGCGGCCGTCGGGCATTTCACCGCCGGAATTGATCACGGGATCGGAGCCGACACCGGCGGCGACTTTTTCATGCGTGCGCCACTGGCCGATGGCGTCGTAGTTGTCCCAAGCGAGGCCGAGGGGATCGATCTTGGCGTGGCAGGCGGCGCAGTTGGCGTCTTCGCGATGGGCTTCGATCTTTTCACGCAGCGTGGCCTTGGGGCTTTGCGGCGTGGGAGGCTCGATGGCGGGCACGTTGGCAGGCGGCGGAGGCGGTGGCTTGCCGAGCACGACCTCGCTGAGCCACACGCCACGATGCACGGGGCGATGACGCGTGCCGTCGGAGGTGAGGCCGAGCACCGCGCCCATCGTGAGCATGCCTCCACGACGATTTTCCGGCTTCAATGACACGCGCTCAAAGCCGCCCGATTTCGGCTCAGGCAGTCCATAGAAGTCGCAGAGCCGCGCATTGGCCACGGTCCAGTCGGACTCGATGAAGCCGTCGATGGACAAGTTTTTGGCGAACATCTCGCGGAAGAACTCCACCGGCTCGTTGCGCATGCTGTCCTCCAGCCAGGCGTCATAGACTGGGTAGAGCTTTTTATCCGGCGGGAACATGCCCACGCGGTGCAGTTGCAGCCACTGGCGGGCAAAATCTTCGATGAAGCGGCTCGTCTTGCCATCCGCGAGCATGCGATCCACTTCCTTCTTCAATCCATCGCCCTTCAGCGTGCCGCTTTTCGCCGCGGCGAAGAGCGCGTCATCCGGCATCGAGCTCCAGAGCAAATACGACAGCCGTGTGGCGAGTTCGGCGTCGTTGAGTTGCTCGCGAGCCACGGGATCGCCCTCGACGATGTAAATGAAGTGCCGCGAGGTCAGCACGCCCTGCAAGGCCACGCGATACGCATCCTCCAGCTTCTCGCCTGCATCGCGCTCCTCGCGATATGCCTTCAAAAACTCCTCCAGCTCCTCCGTTTTCACCGGGCGACGCCACGCACGCTCGGCGAAGCGCTGCAAATGCGCCGCGATGACCTCCGGCGTCGCATCATCCGGCGGCACGATGTCTTTGCGTCGCGATTTTTCCGCCTCGGACACCAGCGGGCCTTCCCACTCGATCCAATCGAGCAGCACGGTGGAGAAAAGGCCGTTGCCCTTGTCATCGAACATCTGCGGCGCATTCGGATTGAGGAGCAAAGTCTCGCTGCTGTGCGTGAAAATGTATCCACCACGACTGCCGAGCGCATTGCGGAAAGCCGCGCCTGCCCGGCGATCCACCACATCCGTGGCCACCACGCAGAAATCGAGCTGCGCGGGCATTTCGAGGAAGACCTCAAACTCATACACCTGCGGCTTGTCCTCCGACGCGGTGATGTCGAACTCGATGATCCCGTCCACCGTCTCCTCTCCCGTGCGCTTGCCGATGCTCAGATGGGCGGTCTGCCCGCCCGGCGGACGCGTGCCGCTGGCCTGGATGCGCAGTTTGTAGAGCCCGCTGTGCTCCGGCCCTGTTTTGCCGAACCAATTTGGCGAAAGCGCGTTCTGCACGTTCCCCGGAAAAAGCAGGTAACGCAGCGGCCGCTTGATGCCAAAGCGGTCCAGCGCCGCCTGCTGATCCTTGCCGCCATTGTAGCGCAAATCCGCCGCCGTTTTGCGCACCAGGCGTGACTCGCTCGTCGCAACCGGGAACGCGCGATCCAGCACCAACTCCGCCGCGCGGTAGTAGCGATCCACATGCGACGGCGAGAGCGACAGTTCCGAGCCGATGCGCTCAAAGCCATGCCAGCGCGTGTCTTCATTCAGCTCGCCCGGCTTCGCGGGATCGTAGCGCACGCCGAGCAGGTCATAGACCGTGTTTTGATACTCCTTCCGGCTCAGCCGGTAATGCGCCACCGCCGGTCGCGCCGCCATGCGGGCCGCCTTGCCCTCTTTGATGCGTGCATCGAGACTCGTCACAAACGCCGCCATCTCCGCCTGCGTGGGCTTTTTCTCCTTGTCCTTCTTCGGCGGCATCTCGCCCGAGTTCACCTGCTCGATCACCTCCGCCCAATGATGCGTGTCCGCGCCGAGTTTGAAATCGCGCGAGAGCTGATCAATGCGCAGATCGCCCTTCTCCTTCTCAGGACCATGACAGCGGACGCAATGCGTCTCCAAAAACGCCTCAAAAGGCTCCGCGGCAGGTGCAGCGGAGGCGATAAGAATCAACGCAGTGGCGAAAGGTGACGGAAGGTTGAAACAGGAAAGCATTGTTTGGAAAGGATTACTCCGAGTCTTGGCGTCGTTCATCGACAAATTCATGGTGCTGACTGCCTGTGCGGCAATCACTTCACCACAAGGTCACGGGTGACTCTTGGTAGCAGATAAAAATCCCTTTGCTGACTCGCTATCGCTGAGCCTCGTGACATCCTCATCGAGCAGAAAACCCTCCGCCTGGAGCTTCTTCGCTGCCTCGGTGAGGCGCGAGAGATACTCCGCAGGCGTCGGATAGCGTTCTTCGAGGGAGGGACGCGGGTCGCCGGTCTTTTCGCGTTCGGCTTGGGTTTTGGCGAAGGGGATGAACATGCCATCAAGCGGCGAGAGCATCGTTTCGGCACCGGCTTGAGGGGAGCGGAGGTTCCAGCCGGTGTAGGTGCCGAGGGGCACGGCGACTTCGGGGAGCACGATGCCGCTGGTTTCATTGCCGTCGGCATTCACGGCGGGCAGGAGTGTCTGGAAGGGCTTTCCGGGCTTCGGCGGGATGATGTCGGCGATGCCTTCGCGGTGGAAGCGTGGGCCGAAATCGAGTCGCGGAGGCTGATAGGCATGTGTGGGCAAGTTGATACCTGGAATCTTCGGAAACTGCGTTTTCCATTCGTCGAAGGTCACGAGCGTTTGATCAGCGAGATGCGGATGACGGCTCGGCGGCGGTGTTTGGCCGTTTTTCACCCATTTGACGAGGTGCATGAGCATCGCACGCAGCACGGGACCGCGATCATCGAGCGTGTTGCGCGGCTGCTGGCAGATGCCGGGCGTGCCGTCGCTCTTGCCGAGATGCTGCGCCCCGGCCACGAGATACACACGCACGTCGTCGGGCAAGGTGAGGTCGGTTTGGCCCTCCACATCGGTGTGCAGCAGCGAGGCGGCGCGGCTCCAGTATTCGGTGGAGGTTTGCGTGAAGATCATGCGCGGCGTGTGGCCGGATTTCCGCGAACGGGCGAGCGAGTCGCCTGATTCACCCGTGACGGGATCGGTTTGCGGAAGCGGGGCGAGCGGGAAGAACTCGCTGCCGGACAGATGGCCCTCGTGCTGCGTGCCATACTCCGTGCTCATGCGGAAGCGATGGTTGAACATGCCTTTGCCGGAGCCTGCGACATGGATCAAAGCGCCATCGAAAACGATGCGGCCCTGTTCATCGCCATTCAGGCCTTCATAGAGGAAGTGATGAATGACGCGACCCGACTGCGAGATGCCGAAGACGCAGGCTTTCTGCACCGCGCCAGCCAGCGGGTTCGTTTTGGCATCGCCGTGACGAAAGAACGCCACGCAGTCGCGCATCGCGGTGAGGCCGAGACCGGTCACGCGAGGTTCTTTGGCCGTGTAAACGAGGTCGTAGAGCCAGCCGGGTCGCAAACCGGCCTTCACATAGACGTGCGTGGCATCGGGAATGAGCCGCTCATTCTCCCAACGCCCAAACGCCCACTCCGCGCGCGGCACCCCGATGCCATCCGCGCCGCGATGCGGCTGCATCGTGAGCGTCGCGTCGGCATTGTCGAGACTCACGGATGGAAACGCCGCGCCGATGCCCCACGGGCTCCAGGAGAAGGCGCGGCTGAAGACTTTCTCCGTGCTCGTGATCTCCAGATGCGCTTGGCCGGTGATCGTCTTGCCGTTGTCTGTCGCGATGGGCAGACCGCACAGCAGGCGCTGAGTGTCATCCGCCTGCACCTCCCCATTCCATCCGCACCACAGCACAGAGAAGCCGTGCTTCATGAGAAAGCCATGACCCGCTTGCGCCTCCGTCTTCGGATCGTTTGTGCGCTCGCCATCGTTGAAGGTCCACAGAGCGAGCATGTTGCCGCGATTGTTCACGTCGTAGAGCAGCACGCCGTTGCCCTTGGTCGCATCGACCGGCTTCAGCAGAAAAAAGTCCGTCCAGCTCTCGACCTTGCCACGGGCATTGCGCAGAGCCCGCTGGAGGTCGTGAATGCGTTCGTTGGCCTGGTTCGCCGGATCGGTCTCGATGAACATCCGGCCTTTGACACGCTCGTAGGCTCCTACAGCCCCGAAAGTCCTGCCATCGGCAAACGGCGAGCGCTCCGTGATCTCGATTCGCGCGATTTCCGCGCGCGCGCCGGAGCAAAGGAATGTCGCAAGCAGAAGGCGTGGAAGTGCTGTCATGGAGAAAGTGAACGGCGGGAATCGGCGGGCTTTTGCCCCGGCGATGCTTGCGAACACACGGGTTGCCGTTCTTCCCTTCTGATTTATGGGATGGATTCCAGATCAAATCCGCACTTCCATGAAAACACTCCTCTGCTTCGGCGACTCGAACACCTGGGGCTTCCGCCCGGACAGCATCAATGCTCCGCATCCCGAGCGCCACGCGCTTGATGTTCGCTGGACGGGAGTGCTGGCGCGGGAGTTGGGACCGGAGTGGCGCGTCATCGAGGAGGGGCAGAACGGGCGCACCACCGTGCATGACGATCCGCTCAATGTGGCGCGCAACGGCAAAACTTATCTGCCCGCCAGCTTGGAAAGCCACATGCCGGTTGACCTCGTCATCATGATGCTGGGCACGAACGACCTGAAGGCTCTCCACAACTTGCCGCCGGGCGAGATTGCCGCCGGTGCCGCCGTGCTGGCGCGCATGATCCTGGGCAGCGCCGCCGGACCGGGGCATCGCGCGCCGCGTCTGCTTCTGGTCAGCCCGCCGGCCATCGGGGATCTGACGCATTTGCCCGATCTGGCGGCGAAGATTCCCAACGGCATCGAGCGCAGCCGCGCCCTGCCGCGTTATTACGAGGCGGTGGCCGCCACCCTTGGCTGCGCGTACTTGAACAGCCAGGAAATCGTGCGGCCAAGCCTTTTGGACGGCATTCATCTGGATGCGGAAGACCACGAAAAGCTCGGCCTCGCCATGGCCGCTGCGGTGCGGAAAATGTGAGGGGTGTCATTTCGCGCTGGACGACTCTGCAAGCCCCGATGCGGCGCCGCTTTTCACCAGCCAGGCGCGCCAGTGCGGCATGAGCCAGAGCACAATAAGCAGCACCCAGAGCACGCCCGCGCAGCATGCCAAGCCCAGGGCGGAAAGGCCGCGGTTGTTGGCAAAGACGAGGCTGGAGAAACCGATGACGGTGGTCATGCCCGCGAAGAAGACGGCCCGCCCCGTGGTGGCGCGCACGAGGCGGATGTCATTGCCCGTGCGCCGCAGCGCCAGCAGGATGTGGATGCTGTAGTCAATGCCGGTGCCCAGCAGCAGCGGGATGGCGGCCAGGCTGGCAAGGTTCCATGACTGGCCGAGCAGGCTCATGGTGGCCATCAGCGCCGCCACGCCCGCGCACAGGGAGAGCACGGAGAGCAGCACATCCCGCAGATTGCGGAAGACGATGAAGAGCGTGACGAGCAGAAGAAGGACGACCGGCGGCAGCAGCACCGCGAGGTCCGCCTGGGCAAGCCGCGAAAGCGTGGTGCTGAGCATCTCCCACCCAGCGACGAAGCTGCCCTCCTGCGGCAGCAGATGCACGCGCAGCTCCTCCAGCTTGGAGCGGTCCGGGTGGCCCGGCATTCCCGGCACGCTCACGGAGGCCATGAGAATGCCGCCGCCTTCGGGCAGGCCATTCACGCCGTCCGCGGCGGAGAGGATGCGCCCCAGCACAGGGGCGGCGGCACTGCTGGCGGGCATTTGAGGCCATGCGGAGACCTTTTCCCAGACCGCGCAAAGTCCGCGCAGCAAACCCAGCGCGGCATCGGCAAAGCCCGCCTCGCCGATGACAGCCTCCAGGCGCGCGCGCTCATGGATGAGCCACTCGATGGCGGCCTGGTTCGCGCGCTGCGCCCCGGCGTCGAAGACCAGCGGCAGCGGCACGGCCTGGCGCACGAGGATGCCTTTTTGCACGGCGTCTTTCAGGCGCGCCTCCAGCGCCACAGCGCGCGCCTTCATCTCGGTCATGGGGCCGGTGAGCAGCACGGGCACGCTGGCCTCCGCCGAGCGGCCCAGTCTTTCCTGCACCCATTGAAAAGCCGCCATCGCCTCGCTGTTGCGCGGGCGCAGGGCATCCACCTTGCGCTCCATCTCAGGCGCGCCCAGCAGGGCCAGCACGCCGCCCACGCCGACCACGAGAAGCCCGGTGGCCGCAGCGGCAAGGCGGTGACTCACCAGGCCGCTGTACGGGGCTTGAATGATCCGGTCCTGCGGCACCGGGGAGCCCGCGCAGATCACTGGCATGAGACCGATCATGACCACCAGACCGGAGAGAACGCCCAGCGCCACCAGCAGCCCCATCTCCGCCATGCCCGGCATGCTGCAAAGTGTGAGCCCGAGAAAAACGGCCGCCGTGGTGGCCGCGCCCGCCAGGATGCCCGGCGCGGCCAACCGGCGCAGCGGCCCGGCGGGCAGCTGCGGATGCTGCCGCGCCTCCTGGAGGATGAGCACCGCGTAGTCCACGATGATGCCCATGACGATGGCGGCAAAGCCCAGGCTCATCATGGAAAGCCGGCCCACCAGCAGCCCGCCGATGCCGATGGCCGTGACCATGCTCAGCGCCAGCAGGAGCTGGATCCACAGCAGCAGCTTCAAGCGGCGGAACATCAGCCAGAACAGCAGCCCGATGAGCCCCGCCGTGAGACCCATGGTGCCGGACATGTCCTCCTCGATGCCCATGCCCACCTCGGATTGAAACGCCGGCTCGCCCGTGAGGCGCACGGCGCATTCCTCAAAGCCCTCCTCCCCCTTCCATGCGGCGACGATCTCCCGGACACGTTGCAGCCACTTGTCCGCGTCCTTGTAATTGCCCACCTCGGCCATCGGCGTCACCAGCAGCAGCCGGAAGCGCCCGTCCTCCGAGGCCAGGCCGAAGGAGGAGTCGCCCATGGACTGGAGGTCATCGAGCGAAAGCGCGTCCATGAGCCCCAGCGGATCATACGAGGCGCGCTGCACCTTCTCCGCGTCCAGGGAATGGCCGACGGTGTGGAAAGACTTCGCCACCTGCGCCTTCGCGCCATCGCCTTCGAGGCGAGCACGCAGCTTTCCCCACTCGGCAGGCTCGGCGTTTTGCAGCATCCAGGCCAGCAGCGCCGAGCCCGTCTCCGCCTGCTCCTCCACGGGCCGCGCCCAGCGCACCTCGGAGGCCAGCGCGGATTCTTTTTCGAGGCGTCTGCCCAGGGAGTTGGCGGCTTCTTCGGCGAGGATGTCATCCTCCGCCTCCAGGCCGATGACCAGATTCGAGCCGCCGGTGAAGCCCGCGCGCAGCAGCTTCACCGCGCGCACCTCGGGCACATCCGCCGGCAGCGTGGCCAGGATGTCTGTCTCAAAGCGCAGCCTCAGCCAGCCCAGGATGACCAGGGGAATGAGCAGGGCGGAAATGAGCCAGGGGGATTTCATGGGCGGATTTTAAAACCACGAATGGAAACAAATGGACACGAATGACCGGAGCATGATGAAGCTGCCACCCGGCATCCCATTCGTGTCTGTTCGTGTCAATTCGTGGTTCTCCATGCTTGATGCATTCCGGCGGTTCGGCTCTGTCAAAGCGGCAGCGGGTGGTCCTCGCCGATGACCTTCACCTCCATCTCCAGGCTCACGCCGCGCTCGCGCTGGGCGGTCTCCTGGATCTCGGCCACGAGGTCGAGCACCTCGCGCGCGGTGGCGCCGCCGGTGTTGACGATGAAGTTCCCATGCACGGGTGACACCACCGCCCTGCCCACGCCCCGGCCTTTGAGTCCGAGATCATCCACCAGCTTGCCCGCGCCGCAGAGTTCGGGGTTTTTAAAGACACAACCCGCGCTGGCGCCCACCGGCTGGGTGGTGCGGCGCTTCTGGTGGGAGGCGGCCAGTTTCTCATCTATCTCCTCACGCGGTGCGGGCGCGCCCTTCAGCACGGCGGAGACGATGTAGCGCTCCTCGAACTCCGGCACGCTGCGGTAGTGATGCGTGATCTCCGCCAGCGGCTTCTCCCGCAGCGCGCCATCCACATCTAGGAAGCGCACGCTGACGATTTGATCAAAGGTCTCCGTGCCCATGGCGCCCGCGTTCATGCGGATGGCGCCGCCCAGATTGCCCGGCACGCCCTCCATCCACTCAAAGCCGCCCAGCCCCGCGTTCCGCGCCGTGCTGGCGATCTTTTTCAAGCGCGCCCCCGCACCGGCGATGAGCGTCTCGCCCTCGACGCGCACTTCCTCGAACTCCCCCTTGGCGGGATGGATCACCGCGCCGCGAATGCCGCCGTCTTTGACCAGCAGGTTCGACCCGCGCCCGATGACGCGGATGGGCACGCTGGCCGAGCGCAGGTAACGCACCACTTCCGCAAAGCCCCCGATCGTGCGCGGCTCCACCCAGTACTGCGCCGGCCCGCCGATGAGGTAGGTTGTGTGCCGGTTCATCGGCTCATACAGCCGCGCCGCGCCGCCGCCATGCGCCTCCAGCAGCTCCCACAGCTTCTCCAGCACGGGCAGGTCGCGCGCGATGCAGCGGCCCACCTCATGCACATTGCCCGCGCCGAGCGTGATGAGCAGGTCGCCGGGGCGCAGCGCGTTGCCCGCCTTGTCCCGAGCCTGGAGCAAGGCCGGTGTGCTGTGGCAGACGGGCGTCTTCACACCGCCCGCGGCCGCCTTGTGCGCCTCCACCGCCTCGACAATGGTGCCGCCGCTGACTCCTGGCAGCGGCTTCTCACTCGCCGCATAGACATCGGTGACAAAAAGCTCGTCCACATCGTCAAAGCTGGCGCCGAACTCCTTCTTCAAAAGCTGCGTGCGGCTGAAGCGGTGCGGCTGGAAGAGGCACACGATGCGCCCCGGCCTCAGCCCGCGCGCCGTGGCGAGTGTGGCGGCGATCTCGCTCGGGTGGTGCCCGTAATCATCCACCACGGTGAAGCGTGCGCCGCTGTGGCGAATCTCGAAACGCCGCCGAGCGCCGCGGAAGCTTTTCAACGCGTGGCGGATGCCCTCAAAGGGCACGCCCAGCCGTGTGGCGAGCGCGATGGCCGCCAGCGCGTTCGACACATTGTGCCTGCCGGGGATGCCGAGCGTGGCCTCGCCGAGCCGCTCGTTTTTTTGCCAGACGATGAAGTCCGTGTGGTCCGGCTTCATCTCCACGATCTCCGCCGAGAAATCCATCTCCCGGCTCCAGCCATAACCCACCGCGTTTTCCGCCGCGCCGCACACCTCGCGCGCCACGGGGTCCTCCGCGCAATACACCTTCCAGCCCGGCGTCTGCGCCAGCAGTTGGCGGAAGACCGCCTTGATGGCCTCGATGCCGTCGTAGAAGTCGAGATGCTCGGCCTCGATGTTCAGGATGATGGCGTGCTGCGGGTGGAAGTGGACCAGCGTGCCGTCACTCTCATCCCCCTCCGCCACAAAAAGCTCCCCGCCCGTGTCCCAGTGCGCGTTCGAGCCCAGGATGGGGATCTCCGCGCCCACATAATGACTCGGCTTCAGCCCGCCCTGGCGCAGCACATGCGCCGTCAGCGCCGAGGTGGTCGTCTTGCCATGCGTGCCGCCGACGATGACGCCCTTCTTGTTCGCCATCACCGCCGCCAGAGCCTCCGCGCGGCGCACCAGGGGGATGCCCTGCTTGTAGGCCGCCTCATAGGCCACATTCCCCGGCTTGATGGCGCTGGAGTAGATGACCATGTCGCACTCCGCCACCTCCTGCTCCGAGTGCGGGGAGAAAAATTGCAGCCCCAGCTTTTGCAGGCGCGCCGTCTCCAGTGTCGTCACCTTGTCCGAGCCGCTGACCTTGTGCCCCAGCGCCAGCAGCAGGGAGGCCAGCCCGCTCATGCCCGAGCCGGCCACGCCGATGAGGTTGATGCGCATGGGATGGCGGCTTTCCCGCAGGAGACTGAGAACGGCGTGGGTCATGAAGCCGCAGACTCAAGCACAGCTTTCCACGAATGCCACGCATGAGGATGTGGAGGCGGCGATTTCGAAGACCGGAAGCAAGGTTGTAGGTCAGCGCGGAGGGAAACACAGGTCCCATGCCCTGGCGAACTCGGGGATTGAGCGCAACGCCTCATTTGCCGCACTCAGGATGTCTGGATTGGCAAAGAGCCAGCCCTCGGTAAATAGCGCGAGATTCCAACTGCCCTTCATCCAGTTCACGGTTTCACGCCCGGTCACAGGGTCAATCTCCACGGAGTCGGCGGAGTTCAGCGGCGTGAGCCAACCGCGCGCTTCCAGGCTCTCCACCATGCGCGCCGCATCCTCCGGAGCCAGTGCCGCCACCATGCCGCAGTAATGCGGAGTCACGACGCTCCCGCCGCCGTCACGCGTGCCATCGAGCCTGCCGCCGATGCCGTAGGCCATGTAGTTCTGCCCGTCGGGTGTCTCCGCCGCGCTCAGGCCGAAGAGGTGCGCGTCAGCAAGACGGGCGTTGGCGCGCGCAGTTTGGCGGTGCCAGCCTGTTTGCGCGCGGATCTCCTCCAGCCTCAGGCGGCGCCAGTCGTTGCCATGACAGTCCACGGCGGCAAAGGGCAGGGGATAGGCCGCGTGCATGTTGAAGCCGGAACCGTCGTCGGTTGGCGGGGGCAGCATTTCCGCCGGAGGCCCGCCGCCGGCAAGCGCGGCCAGGTTCACTCCGAGGGTTTCGACGCCGAAACCCTGCCAGCGGTGGGGGATGATTTTTCCATCGCGGTCGTAGCCGTGAAGGTAAAAGCCCCTGTCATGCAGCTTGTGCCAGTTGATGCCCCGCAGCATCTCCATCAATTGCGGAAGCCGCCGCTGGGTGTCGCCTGTCAGTGCAAGGGCCAGCGCAAGGTCGGCCACGGCGTAGGCGGTGTCTCCGCTGGACCATTCGCTTCCTTCGTGGCGTGCCGTGCCGCCGTTGCGGGTGAAATGCGGCCAGAGGCGGTTGGAGGGCTGCGGACCTCGCGGCACCACATCAAGCAGCGTGGCGGCGATTTTTTCGATGGCGGCTTTACCCGCCGTTTCGTCCACGATGCCTTCCCGCGCTGCGAGTGCGATGATTTTCGCCAGCTTGGCTGTGGCAGTCAGGTTTTCATAGATCCCCGCCGGGAAACTGCCGCGGTCCTGAGCCATGCCGCTGCTGGAGTCCCAGTTCGCCAGCAGTGCTCCGAGGCCCAGCAGAGCGGCGCGGCGCGGCAGCGGTGTCTCTCCAAGCGCCACCTCCCACTCAATGGCGCCAATCTCGGCCTCGTCGCCGGCCGCCGCATTATCGAGCATCACGATCAATGCGCCGGCCGGGCCGGTCATGGCATCCACAGGAAAGCTCAATTTTTTGGGATGCGGACCGTTTAGCAAAGTGGCGCGATCCGCAGCAAAGGCCTGCACAGGCACCTGCGCGCCGTTTTTGTCCCAGCCTTTGAGTTCCAGCCGAAGATGCAGGTCCGCGCGCCCGGCGGGTGAGCGCGCCCCTGCCAGTTCAACCCGGATGGATTTCAAGCGCGGCTGGAATTCTTTGAGGATCATGGGGTGCCACAACGCGTTTGGGTTCACCATTACCTGGTCCTCCACGGCGCGCGTGACGGCGTTGATGAAGCCGCCGTAAGCCCACTCTCCCTTGCTGGCGCGGACACTGACGCGCCAGGCCGCCTCTCCGGCGCGTGTGACCGCCACCTCATCCGTGCCGCCGAACAGGCCGCGTCCGCCGCCGGTGGCATTCGCATAATACTCCACGGGCGAACGCGGATCATGGACCAGGCAAAAATATGTCCGCTCCCTGGCGGATGCCAGCGGCATGGCAAGCGCAAGGGCCGCCCATGGCAGGCACCGCCACACTCCGGCGGTGAGTGACGGATGACTGGCACGCGGTTGAATGGAAGCGGCGCGGAACATGAAGCCGCCGAGTCAAGCACATGAACGCGCGCCTGCCACCCATGTTTCCCGCGCATGCCGGAGGGGTGGGCGCGGGCGATGAAGGCTGCACCGGGCTTGCATGACAGCGCGCGGGGCGTCATGGATGGCGGCATGTCAACAGCGCGGCGCATTCTCATCCTCGGCGGCACGGGCCGCCTAGGCGGGGTGCTGGCGCGAGAATGGCAGGGGCGTCATGAGGTGATGGCGCCGGGCAGGCGTTTGCTGGATGCGTCGCAGCCCGCGGCGCTGGCGCGGGAGCTGCGCGCGCTGGAGTTTGACACACTGGTGAACACGGCCGGCCTGACCAGCCCGGACACCTGCGAGGAGCGCCCGGATGACGCGGCCGCGCTGAACGCCGCCGCTCCCGCTGTGCTCGCCGCTGAATGCGCCCGGCGCCGCGCGCGGCTCATTCATTTGAGCACGGACTATGTTTTCGACGGAGGCGGCGGCGCGCTGCTGGATGAGGACGCGCCCGCGCGTCCGGTGAATGTCTACGGACGCACGAAGCTCGCGGGTGAAAAGGCCGTGCTCGCCGCATGCCCCGAGGCGCTGGTGGCGCGGGTGTCCTGGCTTTTCGGCCCGCGCGGCGGGGATGTGCCCGCCACGGTGCTGGAGCGCGCGCGATCCGGGCAGCCGCTGGATTTCATCGAGGACAAATGGAGCGCGCCCACGGGCATCGCCGACTTGACCGCATGGCTGGAGCGCTTTGTGACCGACCTGCGCCCGCAGTCCGGCGTGCTGCACCTCTGCCACACTGGCGTGGCGACATGGCGGGATTACGCGCAGGTGACGCTCGATCTGGCTCATGCCGCCGGGTTGATCGAGCGCCCGTGCCACACCATAGGCAGGCGTTTGCGCGAGTTCAGCCACTTCAAGGCGGCGCGCCCGCCTTTCACGGTCATGAGCAACGCGCGCCTTTCGGACGTTCTTGGCGCGCCCATCCCGGCATGGCAGGAGGCGCTGGAGCGGCACTTGGCCGGGATCGCGCGGCATCGCGGTGATGAATGGGATGCTGGCGGCGGCAGGAATGCCGTCACTCCGATCTCAGACCCGCCGTGTTCAAAGCGATGACGCGGTAGCGGTGGCTGCCACCTGGCGTGGCATCCTTGTCTGTGTAGGACATCTCGACCAGCGGCATGGCGGGCGTGTCGCTGTATTGCAGTCCCTGGAAGACGGGGCGGCCAAAGGGGTTCTTTGCCTGAATGGGGGCCGGGGTGATGATGACGCCGTCGCGCTCAATGAGGAATCCGGCCAGGCCGCTATCGAGGTCGGCTTCGCACTCCCAGGTGAGCGTCCTGCCATTGACTTGCAGGTTCACCGGAGCGGGCGGCGGCGTGGTGTCCGGCACGACGGTGTCCGTGATGTAATGCCGCCAAAGTTTTGCCGTGTCGCCATCGGGCAGCCAGACGGCGCTTTGAGTGTCGCCGGTGAATTTTTCAGCGGGGGCCGCTCCGGTGCCCAGCAATGGCGCCAGCCAGGCTTTGTCTGGATTCATTTTGCGCAGAGGCTCGCCTGCATTTTCCGGCAGGCGCGCGCCGAGGCAGGTGTCCAGCCAGGGAATCGCCAAATAGCGCTGGTTGCCGCATTCGTGGCTGGTGAGCGGGTCAACCGCCACACCGACGAGACCGCCTTTGGCGCGCAGGGTTTTGAAAAACGTTTCGTTTGCCGCCCACACGCCGGCAAAGCGCCCTTCCTTGACGGTCACGCCCTCCTTGGTGCCGGGGTTGCACATCATGGGCACGGCTGGCACGGCATCATCCAGGGTGTGCGGTTTGATGGTGGCGCGGTCTGGATTCGCGGTGAGGAGGGGCACGCCGGAGCGCAGCCACGCTGCTGCAACGCGCTCCGGATGCAGCAGGGCCATGCCGCCTGCCCAGTGCCCGCCGCCGCTGTGCCCCCAGAGCGCCCAGGGCACTTCGGCCAGTTCGGGATGGCCGGACTTCGCGCCCAGGTCGGAGAGAGCCTTTTGGAAAGCCGCCGAGGAGCCGTTGCGCGGGTCGCACCACATCTGGCAGTCGGCTTTGTCAGGCTGCTCGTAGGCGGGGGCCATGAGAGCGCAGTCGTGTTTTTTCGCCAAGGCCTGCCAATGCAGGTCGTAGGCGCCGGTCAGACCGGACTTGCACGATCCCTCTCCGCAGCCGTGCTGGTGGACGATGACGCCGCGCAGGGTCTTCACGCCGGGGGGAATCCACAGGGTGTAATTCACTCCAAAGATGAGGCCGCCTTCTGTCCGGGAGGGCTCGTAACGCACGCGGTAGTAGGGCGGGTCGGCAGCGGGGAAGACATCATACGGCGGCTGCTGGGCGTGCAGGGTTGTGCAGACAAAGAAGATCAGGAGTGCGGCGCGCATGGGTCGAGGCTAGCGATGGCGCTCGCTTTCACAAGCCGGGACTTGAGCGCGGCGCGGGGCGCGTCATTCATCCGGCTTGAACACAACCCACGACACTGCCGTCCCCATGGTTAACCTCCGCCGTGGATCGGCGTGGATGCTGCTCTCGCTGGCGGGATTCACGGGCATGGCGCTGCTGGTGCGGCATCTGGGCGCGGAGCGCGGGGTGAGCGCGTGGTGGGCGCTGTTTTTCCGGGCGGCTGCGGGCATGGCGGTGGTGTGGGCGGTCTTCGCTCCCGGCGGGCGTGTCAGCTTTCGCCGCGCACTGCGCGGGCGCTTGCTCGTGACACGCGGCGTGCTCGGCGCGCTGGGCACGGCGGCCTATTATGTGACACTGCCTGTGCTGGGCGCGGGCAAGGCGACGCTCATCGGCAACACCTGGGCGGTGTGGGCGGCGCTGTTTGCGGCCTTCATGCTGGGGGAAAAGCTCGCGGTGCGGAAGCTGGCGGGCATCGTCCTGGCGGTGGCGGGCGTGGCGCTGCTTACCGGGCTGCAAGGCGGGGACCTTTCCCGGGTCGGCGGGTATGATGCCATAGCTCTGGCGGGCGCTTTCGCGGCGGCGTTTGTGGTGGTGGTCATCCGCCAGCTCACTCTGACGGAGACGAGCGGCACCATTTTCGCCTCCCAGTGCATCTATGCCGGCGCGCTGGCGCTGCCGTTTCTTTTTTCGCTGCCGCTGCCGGGCGGTTTGGACATTCTGCTGCTGACCGCCGCCGCGCTGCTTGCGGCATTGGGGCAGTTGGCGATGACGGAGGGTTTTCGCTATCTGCCTGTGAGCACGGGCGGCGCCTTCCAGATTCTGCTGCCGCTGGTGCTGACGGTGGCGGGGGTGCTGTTTTTTGACGAGACCTTCACCCTCACGCAGGCGGCCGGTGCGGCCTGCATTCTCTCGGGCTGCCATCTCACCGTGGCGGAAAGGAAGTCGTGATGCTGCGGGCGCGCCGCGTCACTTGGCTTTCTTCGCCTTTTCGGGCAGGCCCTGGCCGGGCTTGAGGTCAAGGTTGGCTTTCATGTCCTCGTCAGTGACCGTGGACGCGACGCCGGCGGCGGGCACCTCGGCCTTGGCGGTCCAGAGGATGGCGTTGAGCACGAGCTTGCGCTGGTCGCCATTGGCCCAGCCTTGATGAAAATGGCCGCCGGTGAAGCCGAATCCGCGCCCGCCGCCCGCGTTTTCAGAGGCCCATGCCACATGCTGCTTGTCTCCGCGCGCCACGGAGGCGCGCACATGAGGGTTGCCGCTGTGGTGGCCGTCCGGGCGGCTCATGGTGGACTCGGGCGCCGCGCTGCTGAGAATGGGCGTCACGCCCTTCATGCCCTCGCGGAAGCGCATGAAGAAATACCACTCGTCGAGCGTGCCGAAGGGTTTCACACCGCTGGCGACCGGATGCGCGGGAAATTCCTTGAACTCCGCCTGCCAGTGCGGGTTCACGCTCCAGTTGATTTCAAAGCAGCCGCCCATCCAGTCGAGGAATTCCTTCTGCCCCTTCTCGATGGTCGGCTCCACGGCGTAGTGGATGGTGGCAAACCCGCAGCCGCGTTTCATTTCCTTGTCGAGCTGCGCCAGGCGGTCCTCCTGCAGGGCGGGGTGGCGCCCGCCGCCGTCCGCGTAAATGACCACGGTGTCGGCCTTCGCCAGTTCATCGGCGGCGGGCCACCCGCCATTAAGGTGGTGCTTGATCTCCACCTGCGTTCCCGCGCCCTGCTCCAGGCATTTTTTCAGCAGCAAAATCCCCGCGTTGTGCTCGTGCTGTCCGGGGCCGTGGGAAGGGCTGCCCGCGATCATGACGACAAGTTTTTTCCCGCCCGGAGCATCCGCCGCGCCGGCCTTGTCCGGCGAGCATTGCGAGTGCAGAAGGGCGAGGCCAAGAGCGGCGAGGGCGAAGATTAGCGGTTTCATGAGGAAATGGGTGGATGCTAACGCGGGCGGGACAGGGGGCATTTCAGCTGCTTCGCGGTACGCCGCCGATCCGTTCATGGAGGCGGGCTTTCTTTTTTTCAGAGACGGTCCTTTCTCTGGAAACTCAGGCAGAAAGGCACGGTTCCAGCGTTCTAATCCGCTGGCGGCAGCGCCCTTCAACTCACCTCTCCCATGATCGAAGCCACCATCCTCCAACGAAAACTCGACGAGGTGCGCGAGCATCTGCGCGAGTGCCTTCGCCGCCGCGTCATGGCGCGCATGCTCCTGGTCTATGGCGTCATCGCCGTCGCGCTGGTCTTTGCGGTGCCCGCGCTGGGACCGGACGGGCGTTTTCTCGCGCCGCTCGTGATGCTCGGCATGGCGTTGACGTTTTTCACGCTCAATTTCTGGGTCAAACGCCGCCGCTGGTCCGACATCGAAGTGGCGCGCATGATCGAGCGCCGCCACCCCGATCTCAACGCGCTGCTGCTCACCGCCATCGAGCATCTGGAGCCGGGCGCGGAGTTGTCCGAGTTTTTTCAAAAGCGCCTGCTCGCCGAGGCGGCATCCAAAGGCGCGGTGCAGGCCTGGCCGGCCACCGTCACCAGCCGCTCCATGCGCGGAGCCACGGCGGGGTTTGTGGTGTCGGCGCTTCTTTGCGCCTCCGCCTGGGTCTGGCTGCTGGCTTTGCTGCCGCGCAGTTTTTCGCCGGAGATCGCGGCTGTGGAAAAGGTGGGGCCAATCGAAAAAGAGCCCGAGCCCGACCCGAAAATCGAGATCACCGTCAGTCCCGGCGACACGGAGATCGAGCTTGGCAGCCGCCTCATCGTCGAGGCGAAAATGCAACCCGTGGTGCCGGACAGCGCCACGCTCATTCTCACCGACCTCGAAGGCGCGGAACTGGACCGCGTGCCCATGCGCCTCACCGTGGATGGCGACACCTTTGGCGGCCTGCTCACGCGCGTGAAGCAGGATGCGCTATACCGCGTGGAGGCGGGCGAGGCGGTGTCGAAGACGCACAAGATCACCACCTTTGTCCATCCGGCCCTGGTGCGCGCGGATGTGAAAATCACCCCGCCGGCTTACAGCGGCCTGCCTGCGAAGGAGATCAAAAACACGATGAAGGCCACCGTGCTCGAAGGCGGCGAAATCGAGTTCAGCATCACCGTCAACAAGCCTGTGAAGGACGCCGAGCTTTTCGGCCAGGACAAAACCGTGCTGCCGCTCAAAGCCAAAGCCGGAGAACCCACCGTGCTCACCGCCGTGATGAAGCCGGAGAAGTCGCAGAAATGGCGGCTGCATCTCGTGGATGAGCAGGAGCGCGCGAACAAAAACCCGCCCTGGTTCACCGTCACCGTGCAGACGAACCAGCTCGCCAAGATCGAGGTCGTCTTTCCGAAGCGGGACATCCAGGTCTCCGCCATCCAGGAGCTGCCCGTGGAGGCAAAGGTGTCGGATGACATCGGAGTCACCCGCAGTGGTGTGTCCTTTAGCATTGCGGGCGACAGCAAGGAAGTGCTCTTCCAGCACGCCACCACCGCGCCCGCGAAGAAGCAGGACGTGAAGACCCTGCTCACTCTGGAGAAAGAAAACGCCGAGCCGCGCCAGCTCGTCAGTTATTTCTTCTGGGCCGAGGACCAGGGCCCGCAGGGCGAGGTGCGCCGCGCCATGAGCGACATGTTCTTTGCCGACGTGCGCCATTTTGAGGACATCTTCCGCGAGCGCGAGGCCCCGCCCTCCATGCCCGGCGAGCCCGGCCAGCAGTCGCAGAGCGACAAGCTGCTCGATCTCCAAAAGCAGGTGGTCAACGCCACCTGGCGCGTCATTCGCGACACGAACGCCGGCAAGAGCATGGACGCCGCCGCGCCGGATGTGGATGTGGTGCATGAGTCCCAGGGCATCACTTTGGACAAGACCAAAGAGGCGATGGAGGAGGCCGAGGACGCCGAGGTGAAACTCGCGCTCACCGAGGCATGGAAGAGCATGAAGGACGCGCTTGATCCGCTCCAACAGGCCGCCGAGGAAAAGAAACGCACCGCCTTGAATCAAGCGCTGGGCTTTGAGCAAAGCGCGCTCGAGTGGCTGCACCGCGCCAGCAGCCGCGAGCACCTCATCATGCGCCAGAACCAGCCGCGCCAGCCTGGGCAGGGCCAGCGGCCGAACGAAAACCAGCTCAGCAGCCTGGAGCTGAAACAGGAGGAGCAGCGTTACGAGGAGGAAAAAATGGCCGCCGAGGAGCAGAGCGCCGAGCAGCAGGAAAACCTGCAAGTGCTCAACCGGCTCAAGGAACTCGCCCGCCGCCAGGAGGCGCTGGCGGAGAAGATGAAGGAGCTGGAAAACCAGATCGCACAAGCCAAGACCGAGGAGGAGCGCGAGGAATTGGAGAACCAGCTCAAGCGGCTGCAACAGGAGCAGGAGCAGCTTTTGAGCGACCTCGACGACCTCAAAGAGCGCATGGAGAAGCCCGAGAACGCCTCCAACATGGCCGAGGCGCGCGAGCAGCTTGACCAAGTGCGCGAGCAGGTGATGGACTCCGCCGAGAAACTGCGCGAGCAGCAGCTCGCCGATGCCGCAAACTCCGCCACCCGTGCCCAGCGCGAGCTGGAGCAGATGCAGGAGGACTTCAAACAAAAGACCGCCAAACGCTTCGGCGAGGAAATGCGCCAGCTCCGCCAGCAGGCGCGCGAGGTGGCCGAGCAGCAAAAGCAGATCAGCGAGGCGCTCGAAAATCAAAAGACGCCCGACCCCGGCCAGAGCACCTCCACCTTGGAAAAAATGCTCGATGGCAGCCAGGTGGCGCGGAAAATCGAGGAGCAGAGCGGTAAAGTGGGCGAGCTGCTCGAAAACATGCGCCGCATCAGCGAGCAGGCCGAAGGGAACAACCCCCTGCTGCACCGCCGCCTCTATGAATCCGTGCGCGACGCCCAGACCAGCGGCCTGGAGGAAAACCTGGAGGAAGCCCGCCTGCAAAGCCGCTACGGCCAGCGAGCCGGAGCCCAGGACGCCGAGCGCAAAGCCGCCGCCGCCGTCGAGAAGCTCCAGCAAGGCGTGGATAAAGCCGCCGAAAGCGTGCTCGGCAGCGAGACCGACGCCCTGCGCATGGCGCGCTCTGAACTCGACAAGCTTATCAAGGAGGCGGAGAGCGAGGCCGGGCAGGCTGGGCGGACTGATCCGTCAGATCAGACCGATCAGACAGCCCAGCGCGGCCAGTCCGGCGAGGAAGATCAGCCGCAAGGCCAGCGCGGCCAGGGCAGCCAGCCCAGCCAAACAGCGCAAAGCGGCCAGCCCGGTGAGGAAGGTCAGCCGCAAGGCCAGCGCGGTCAGGGCGGCCAGCCCAGCCAAACAGCGCAAAGCGGCCAGCCCGGTGAGGAAGATCAGCCGCAAGGCCAGCGCGGCCAGGGCAGCCAGCCCAGCCAAACAGCCCAGCGCGGCCAGTCCGGCGAGGAAGATCGGCCGCAAGGCCAGCGCGGCCAGGGCAGCCAGCCCAGCCAAACAGCCCAGCGCGGC
>ERZ761607.122-NODE-122-length-171624-cov-11.840525_pt1 | contig 171624 bp, 128 predicted proteins | sample MGYA00511164_ERZ761607 | MGnify/ENA primary metagenome ERZ761607 (study PRJEB28899, sample SAMN02445080) | bioreactor sludge metagenome | biome: EBPR sludge | place: Australia: Brisbane, Thorneside Wastewater Treatment Plant | collected 2011-06-22 ... | reverse complement strand
ATGAGTTGTGCTCCCGTAGCGATGAGTTGTGCTCTCGTAGCGATGAGTTGTGCTCCCGTAGGGCTACTTCACTGTATCTCATTGCTACTTTAGTGCAACTATTACCTACTATGGTGCATAGGAAATCATCAAAAACACATAGGCACATATCAAGTTTGCATCTATTTTCTTCAGGGCATTTTCTCTTACAAACAATCTATAATTTGTATAAAGCAAAGATTCGTACTGTTGGTATTGTCACATAAGTTATCCCATCAATGTAACAACGTATTCAAAAGAGATTCCCCATAAAGTAGATGTTTGGGGATATTATTATTCTTTTTCACTCATTTTTTACGGAGGTCGTATGATACGCGACAATGCATTCACGCGAGATACTCTCGCCGGACGTGCCGAACGCCTTGATCTGATACAGCAGTTCTTCGGTGATTATTCGGCAGAACTTATCGGTCTTCCCACAACGGTGGCTACGTGGGCTAATGGCTCGCCTTACACGGATTTTACCACAGTTCGTACGCAAAGAGCAATGGAAGAGGGCGAAAGTGAAGATGCCACAGCATTATTTATACAAAAGTTAGAGAGTTTGCGCAAGGAATATCAAGTGGCTCGTGAAATTGCCCTTGATTTGTTCCAAACGGATGAGCGATTTAATGCCTATGGTTTTCATTTGCCCTATCCTTTACGTCAAGAAGATCAACTTCATCGTGTGGAATTGGTGCTTTCCGAAAATACAAAACGAATAGCCGCAAGTGAAACGCCCGTCTTGCCTCCGGCTATGATTACCCGATTGCAAAATGCACTTACCGAAGCTATGGATAGCGACGATGCACGCGACGAAGAAGAACGTGATGCCATCAATGCAAGACGACATTTTATTACACGCTGGAATGAAGACAATAAAAATTTGCGAACTCTGTATCGTTGGTGTGTGATGACATGGGGTGATGATGATGTCAAACTCAATTTTCTTGGTTTTGTTCGCTCTTCGCAACAAGGTCAAGGTGGCGGCACCACACCGCCCGAACCAGTCACGAATCTTGTCTTGCTCAATGGCATTTTGTCATGGGCGGCGGTGGACAATGCCACAAGCTATCGCGTGGCTATAACTCCCGATGCCGACCAAGCAAATTGGACGGAAATATATTCGGGCAGCGATACCCAAGTGCCTGTGCCGGAACCCCTGACGGGCGGCATTCATTGTCGGGTGGAAGCTCGCAATGCGGGCGGTTATAGCCAACCGACCATCATAACCAAGGTATTTGCATTGGACACTCCGCAAGATTTCAATTTTATCAGTGGCAATTTTGTTTGCTCTTCGGTGAATTGGGCAAATGGCTATCATTTGGAAGAATCGGACAATCAAACGGAGTGGAATTTAATTTGGAATCAGAACACAACGAGCATACCGCATACCGTAAAAAGCGGCGTGTGGCATTATCGTTTGCGAGCGGGTTATGGGTCGGTTTATTCGGCATATACGCCCACGCTGACGCTTGATAGTAGTCAGTTGGGCGGGTAAACATACAGCAAAAACGCTTCGGAAAATCCCGAGGCGTTTTTTTTTTATGACTTATAGCTTGTAAGTAGTTGGTTACTTTCCTATGCAAAATGAGCTGAAGACGGCATTGAGTATGTCTTCGGAGGAGACTTGTCCGGTAATTTCTCCGAGTATGCGTATGGCGGCGCGTGCATCTATGGCTATGAGGTCATTGCTGTATCCTTGGTCGAGTGTGGTGTTGGCTTGTTGCAAATGTTGTATTGCTTGATTGAGTAGTTGCGCATGGCGTTGATTGATGAGTATGTCTTTGGGTGCTTCGGTGTCGGGTTTTATGATGTCTGCGATTGTTTGGGTTAGTTGGTCTATGCCTTGTGCGGTTTTTGTGGAGATGGCTATGGTTCCTTCGGGGATACTCATATTGGGTATGAGGTCTATTTTGTTGTGGACGGTGATGATGTGGGTGGTGGGGAATTGTTGTTGGAGTTTGTGTTGGAGTGTGTTGCTGTGGTCGGTGCCTTGCGTTGCGTCATTGATGATGAGTACGAGGTTGGCTTGTGTGATGATTGATTGTGCAAGGTGTATTCCTTCCATTTCGATGGTGTCTTCGGTGTTGCGCAGCCCTGCGGTGTCGGTGATTTTGACGGCTATGTTTTGTATGTGGAGTGTTTCTTCGATGTAGTCGCGTGTGGTGCCGGGTATGTGGCTGACGATGGCTCTTTTTCTGTTGAGCAGTGCATTGAAGAGTGATGATTTTCCGGCATTGGGGTATCCGACGAGTGCAATGTGGAATCCGGCGCGGAGAATTTGTGCGGAGCGGTATTGTTGGGCTAATTGTTGGCAATGATTGATGATTGCGTTGATGTTGTTGCGTATGGTTTGTTTTTCTATGAGTTCGATGTCTTGTTCGGTGAAATCAAGCTCAAGTTCGAGCAGCCCGCAGAGTGTGATGAGTTGGTCGCGTAGTTGTTCAAGTTTTTGTGTGAATCCTCCGAGTAATTGCCTTGCCGCTGTTTGTGCGCCGATGGTGGATGAGGCGTGTATGATGTCGGCGACGGCTTCGACTTGTGTGAGGTCAATTTTGCCGTTGATGAATGCACGCTGCGTGAATTGTCCTGCTTTTGCGGGTGTTGCACCTTTGTTGATGAGAGCTTGGAGTATTTGTTCGACGATAATCATGTTGCCGTGGCATCCGAATTCGACGGTGTTTTCTCCGGTGTAGGAGTGTGGTGCTTTGTAGAGAAAGGCGGTGACTGTGTCTATGGGATTATTGTGTGTGTCATAGATTATGCCATAGTGTATGGTGTGGGATTGTGCTTGTTGGAGTGTGGTTTTTCCTTTGAAGCATTGGTCTGCGATGGCGATTGCATCGTTTCCGCTGAGTCTGATGATGGCAAGTCCGGCAGTGCCGGGTGGAGTGGCAAGAGCGCAGATGGTGTCTTTGGTGTTATTCATTGTTATTGTTGATTGTCGGTTATGATGAATAAAAAATGTTTAGAAAAAGAGTATGGTGCGTGGTGTGAGTAGGACATTGAGCGTTTGGAGTGTTTGTCCTTTGTAATCTTTGACGGAAACCCAGCCGTTTTTTTGGCTGAATTGCGGATAGGTAGAAATCCAGAGTGTGTTGTTATTGGGATTTTTTTGAATGTGATACCATTGGTCATTGTTTGTTGGTTTTGGGAAAAGGAGTTGTGGTTGGCTTTGTTGAGTTCTAAGATTGATGAGCCATACTCCGGCACTGTCGGCTACGAAGAGAGAGTCTTCTTGCGTGTTGAATGTTGGCACAGAGGGGCTGCGAAAAGTCCAACGGTTTGTTTCTTGGAGAGTGCGTATGTCATATTGCACGATGCCCCCTTTGAGTCCTGTTGGTGTATTGAGATTTGAGTACATGGCATAGAGAGTTCTGCCTTGGTTGGTGATATGAAGTGAGCGTACATTGATGACATTGGTGAGTAGGGCGATTTCTTGGTTTGATTGTCTATTAATCACGGAAATGGTGCTTGCTTTTGGTTCATTTTTTCTGAGGTCACCGTAACCGGAGTTTGCTACGAAGATGGTGGCATTTGTGACAGCAATGCCTTCGGGAGCGGGACCGACGGAGATGTATTCGGTTTTAATTTCGAGTGTCGTTGGGTTGAATTGTTTGATGCGGTCATTGAGTAAGGTAACATAAGCGACGGTATCATTGAGAATGGCAATGCGTTGTGGCTCATCGCCCGCGCTGAGTTTGATGCGTCCGTCAGAAATACCGTCATTGATGCGTATTTTTTCTATGGTTCGAGATTTTGAGACGGGAATAAAGATGTGTTGATTCCATCGGACGATGTCATTGCCTGTGTCGCCGAGTCTTTGTCCTTTGTTTTGCAGCGCAAAGTAATCATTGACTACGGTGTTGGATTGATTGTCATAGCGAGAAAGAGTGGAGTTGTCCATGCCGAATAATCCTTCGCAGAGTATATATGCGCCGTTGTTGCCTGTGATAGTATTGGCATTTTCAGGAAATTGAGGTGAGGATATGCACCCACAAAGGATGATAGTCCATCCAAGAATGAAGTATTTGATGAATTGCATGATGTGGTCGAGATATTATTTTTTGGGACGACTGACGAACATTCTTAAGAGATTTTCAACATCTTCCGCACCTTTTATCCCCGAAGGTACAGCCGTGTAATCGGTATTTGTTCCCATGACGCTCTGTTTATCTTTAGTGGTTTCATCATCTTGTTTGGTGTACATAACCATAACGGCATAGGTGATAAGAAGGATAAATTCCAAACCAAGAGCAAAGAGAATAATGGAAGGTTCTGTACCGGGAATGAATTTTAGCCCGCGTATGCCGATGATGATGATAAGTGCTGCCGCTCCGATATAGACCAATCCGAGAATAGTATTACTGTATTGGATGGTGAAATAATGGCGCATATAGAATTTGATTGCCCCGGGTAATTTGAGCAGTGTTGTTAAGCCCATAGAGTTTTGCCATAGTAAAGCAGCCCTAACCGATTCGAGGTCAGAATAGGGCATATCAATGGTGTGGGCATAATCATGCAAGCGTCGCACATCATTGACAAGGATATTATCAACAATTTCTTCAAGTTCGCGATCGGTATGTTCACCATAGAGCTTAACGGCAATATTATCAAGCACATTGACAAGTTCTCTGTAAATCTTTTGTCGTAGCAATCCAATGGATTTGGGCAAAAGTCCGGTTATTAATGCTGCAAAAACAATAGAGAGATTGAAAATTAAAGGGAAAAGCGATAAGGAGGGATTGAATAAGTACTTTGCTTCAATTTTATTGGGGTTATCGGGATGTAAGTCCACAATAGCCCATTGTGTATATATGTTGGTCGAAATGATTTCGGGTTTTGCATCATGTGCTATAAAGTAATATGCTGTGCTGCCATCATAGATAGCATTAGCGCGCAGCAGGCGATGGAAAAATTCTTCCATCAGCGGAACGCCGACGAAGCGAAACAGCAGAAAGGAAGAACCAATGATGATTGCGAGAAAGATAATGTATTGCGCAGCGGAGTGTGTGCTTAATTCAAAATATGTTTTCCGAGAAGATGACATATATGTTGTTGTATAAGTGAAGTAAAGCGAAACAATAGTCAGAGATACAAGAACGTTTGTCCATAGGGAACATGATATTCTCTTTTATGAGAGATTAACATAATTTATACCAAATTGAGTTTTTATGGTGACAAATTTCCTTTTTGACAGTTAATACAATTGCAAAGTACACAATCTTCTTGGTATAGTGTTCATGAATACGGATTTCAAACAGCTTTCGGATAGTGAACTCTGCACCCTTGTTTATCAAGGTGGAGAGTCAAGGAATGCTGCCTTTGAGGTATTATATGAGCGTCATTCGCCGCGAGTTTACCTTTATTGCCGACGGATAATGGGTGAGGTAACTGTTTTGGATGATGTGTTTCAAGAAACATTTGTGCGTTTCTATAAGAGCTTACTTGTAGAGCGAGAAATGAGTAATGTGCCGGGCTATTTGTTGCGAATAGCACGGAATTTGTGTATTGCAGAAAAGGAAAAACCGCATAATCAAACAGTGGAATTCGATGAAACTCATGTATTGGGTCATGTTTCTTCGGTTGAATCGGATGAAATGCTTTCTTTGATTGATATGGCGATTACTATGTTGCCTGATGAGTTCAGAGAGGTATGGGTGATGAAGGAAAATATGGGTTTTTCGTACAATGAAATTGCCGATACATTGCAAACAACAATGTCAACGGTACGGACGCGGCTTTATCGAGCCAGAATGATGATACGTGAAATTTTAGCTCCGTACATTACGGATTTAAATTCTTAAGGAAAAGTTATGACAGATTTTATGTCCCCATCGGAAATGTTGAGCGCGTATATAGATGGCGAGCTTGATGAACAATCAACGTCGCTGTTGTTTTACACTATGGCGAATAATGTGGAGTTGCAACAAGAGATGCAACAACTAATGGCTATTCGTACAGCGACATCGGCATCAGCAGTGCAAGTGCCCGCTCATTTGAAACAAGCAATTCTTGCCAAAACTATCGGTAAAGAACAAGAAGCGGTTGCAGCAGGGGGCATGACTCCTATGACAACCGCCGGATTGGTCATTAGTGCCGCTGCAATTGCATCATTGGCAACAGCATGGTTTCTTATTTCCGATTCATCGGACAATACATATAATCATCATAATATGTCTTCTGCTCATACTGTAGAAGCTCACTCCCATCAAAAACCCGCCCTGTCCACCTCGCAGCAATCCGTAATACTTAATCAAGAAAAAATGTCTGAACCGACACAAACACAATATTCGCAGCATTATGGTTCCGTAGCGTCTTCTGCTTCACCCACACAATTATATTCTTCTGTTGATGCAATAAAAGAAGAAGTGAGAAACAGTAATGTTGTTACTCCTTTGCAAACATTCGATGATAACAATACTGTTGCATTCATAGAGGAAAATGGAATGTACGCAGAAAGTGTTTCGCCTGCTATATTGCATTCCGTGCCTTTTGCTTTTCAATCACATACATTTGGGGTAAAGTCGCCATTATCTGCTATAAGTGCATTTGCTTCACAAGAAGACAAGGGTGATTTCTCTGTGAGTGTTCGTGGGATGATGTCAAGTTCCTTGCAATCTTCTTCTTTATCGTTGCCAACCCAGCCACTTTATTCTGATATGGGTATTGGTGTCTTCTATACTCTTGATGAAAGCAGTAAACTAGGCATTGAAGCCGGTTATGATCGCTGGACGCAAGTTTATGATGGAAAAGAAGGGGACACAAGCGTAAGATTTGAACAATATTATAATGCGCCGTGGGTAGGAGTTGCTTATCGTCATAGTGTTGCTCCTGTGGAATGGTTATCACATGCGAGTCCTTATATACAAGGGGGAATAGGAGTCACAGCGGTTGGTCCATTGGCACGTATAGCATTAGGATTGCAATATCCTCTTTTCCAATCTATTTCATTGAGTGCAGGCATTGAAGCTTCGGGATTGGCATATCAATATCAAGGAATGATCTTTTCTTCTCAAAGAGTTGCTTTTATTTCAACAGTATCTGTGGGTTTATGAGAACTTGGGCTGCTTGGGGACTATTCTTGTGTATGATTATTCATATCATAGGATGTACATCGCCCACGGATGTTGATGCAGCCCGCAAAAGAACAATTTTAGACACACCGCCTGACATATTGCGATTTGTGAGTTTACCCTCAGTATTAAATTTTGGCAGTGTACGGCAATTTAGCACAAAAGAAATGCTATTTGTCTGCTCAAATTATTCGAATGAAGTAGTAACCATAAATTCTGTTACTTTACAACACGGCAATCGCGGATTTACTCTTTTGCCATTTACTGTTCCCATACAAATCAATCCTAAAACAACATCGTTGAATTTATTTCCCATACAATTTTCCGGACAAATACCCGGTGAATTCAGCGATACGATTATTCTCAATAAATCAGAAAAATATGCTATTCCCTTATATGCGAATGTGCGGCGATTGTCTGTACGTACAAGCGATATAGATTTTGGTGCTGTTAAAATAGAACAAAGCCGTAGTATAAATGTTGAAATAGAAAATTTAGACACTGTTTCCGTGACGGTGCAAAGTGTTAGTAATGATGATGTTGAGTTTGCTTTTTATATTGCTCCCATACAATCATTTTCATTACAACCGGGTGAGAAAAGAACCGTACCTGTTGTTTTCACTCCATCCAAAGTCAAGACCTATAATGCCATAATCCGCTTTAGTATTATTGGTGCCACCAATGATGTTGATAATGAAGCAATTGTTATCGGTGAAGGGATAATAAAGTAAGAGAACTTTAATAATGTGAGTGTGTATATGGATTTATATATGGATATATGTATTTATGGATATATCGGTGATTATTATCTCATTGCTCGGAAATATTTTCCGCAATAGCCATTGAAGCTGCTCGACGTGCGGGATATATTGTTGCAAGTAAACACAATATCAAAGAGGATATTATTGCAAAAACAACTATGGACGGATTAATCACTACAGGTAAAGTAGGTACAATAGAAACTGCTCCATCTAAGGTTATCCACCCAAAAGTTTGTTGTCCCCAACATAAACCGATACCGAGTGCTGCCCCAAGAAATGTAGAAGAGCAACCAATAATCATACCTTTTGTAAAATAAATATTACCTATAAATTTTTCACTTGCTCCAAGAGCTTTCAGCAAAGCAATATCACGCCTTTTTTGCACTACCGTCATTGATAATGATGCTAAAATATTAAATGCTGACACAACAACGACCAAACCGACAATAATAAATGAAACCATTCTTTCAAATTCCACAACACCATAAATATCACTGTGTAAATCACGCCATGTAAGTACAGTGCCCGCATTTTTCTTGGATAATATATTCATTATTTGGGGAACCGTCTCTTTATCATCTAATCGAATATCTATATAAGGATATGTATATCGTTGCAATGATGGTACGGATTCTTCAAAAGCATATATCATAGTCGCATCATATTCTTTTATATTGGTAATAAATACTCCACCAATAATTGCACGAATACCTTGTGGTGCAGACATTGTCATTGCTGCTTGGTCTATACTGCCAAGTGACAGAATTGTGATGGTATCTCCCGGTACTGCTTTTAATTTATCACATACACCGGCACCGATGAGAATATAAGGAATAGAATTATACATACCGATAGTGTTTTTCCCCCATCCGTTACTACGCATTAATCCTCGAATATCATTACTATCCGCAGTTTTCACAGTTCGTATGATAAACGGCTGCGTTGCACCTTTCCATGAACCAATAATTTTTGATTCATGAAAAATGGTTACTTCGCGTATTCCTTCTAAATTGGAAATGTCTTTTTTGAGTAATGTGACATCGGCTTTTGCTTGGGGAATAATGCGAATATGCGGATCGAATGTGGACATCATATCAAAATATAAGGCACCAAATCCATTGAATATAGCAGATACACAAATAAGAGCAGCTACTCCGACTGTAATGCCAATAACCGATAATGTTGTAATAATTGTAATAAATGACACAGAGCGCTTATACAATAAATAACGTTGTGCGAAAAGTACTATAAGTTTCATGATGCAATAGATTGTTGTGTACTTTGATATCGTGGAAGAAAAAGCAATAAAATAAGTCCGGCAATAAAGAAAATCATGAGGGCAACAATCGAATTTCTCATGCTGCCTGTGATACCTGTAAGCCAACCATAGGAAAACATTCCAATCACAACTCCACTTTTTTCACAAATATCATAAAAGCTAAAATATGAAGCATGATTATGTGTCGCAGGTAAGAGCTTCGAGTATGTTGAGCGCGAGAGAGATTGAATGCCGCCTAAGACTAATCCTACAAAAGCCGCTTCGATAAAATAATGTGTGATTGTGGAAATAAAAAATGCGCCAAGACAAACGCCAATCCAAATACATAAAGTCAATGATAAACTTTTTACATTACCATATCGAGCAGATAAAGCAGAAAAAAGATATGAACCTCCGACAGCGATAAATTGGATAATCAGTACTGTTGTTATTAAATCGGAAGATTGCAAACCGATTTCTTGTTCACCAAAAAATGTTGCCATCAGAATCACTGTCTGTACACCCATTGAGTAAAGGGTAAAAGCAGCGAGAAATATCTTTAGTTGAGGTTGATATTGTATTTGTTTCCACACACCAAGTAATTCTCGAAAACCGGCTGTTAAAAGTGAAGTCTGCGTTTTTTTTGGTGATGGGGAATTATCTAATGATGCAAAAGTAATATTGGCAAAACCAAACCACCATAAAGCTACTGCAATAAATGAGTACGGAGCAATTGTCAAAAATATTTGTGCATCTGTCATATTTTGCATAGGTAAGCCAAAAAGAGTTGGTTTCATAATGATAGCAAGGATGCTGATGAGTAATATAGAGCTACCGATATAACCCATTGCAAATCCCTTTGCCGAGACTTTATCTTGATCTTCCGGTGGAGCTATTTCGGGAAGAAAACCATTATAAAAAACTAAACTTCCGGAAAAACCTATGCTTGCTCCCATTGCGCAGACTAAGCCGAAAGCAAGGTTATTGCTTGTAAATTGTGATAATAAGGCACAGCAAAGCGCGCCGAACATACAAAATCCGCGTAAGAAGTCCTTCTTTCTGCCGGAATAATCAGCAATACCGGAGAGAAGAGGAGTAATACAACATACTAAAAAGTATGATAGTGCAATTGCATACGAATATAATTCGGAATTGAGAAAAGAGAATCCCCACAGATTCACATAATCAGAATCTCCGGTTTTTGCAACTGCGGCATAATAAATAGGAAAAATTGCAGTATTAATAACAAGGGGATAGGAGGAATTAGCCCAGTCATAAAAATACCATCCGCGTAATTGTTTCTTTGAGTGCATTGTTTTATATGATTATTTCATGGCAAAACTACGAAAGTAGTATAAATGCTGCTGTTTCTCCAGAAAAAAAAGCCATCGCCCCATAAGGAACAATGGCTTTATATCTTTGAATAATAAATGGTTTATTCAAAATGGACAGAATAGGGTAAAGCCATTTGAACTTTTTCTTTCATACCAATGCGTGTGATGTTAAGTGCATCGGTTATCTGCTGACGTACAGGTGCAGGTAATGCGCTTTTCTCACTCACAGACTCAAGTACGGCATTGCCCACGAATGATTTGAATTGCTCATTAATGTGTGCATCTTCTTCATCTTTCTCTTTGCCGATACCAAAGGATTCTAAAAGCTCTTGGAATTTATCTTTCTGGCGGGGATAGATACTGATTTGTACTTTGTTACCCTTCTTTACTCCTATACGTTTTTTTGCAAGATCAATGGCTGTTTGGAATCCGCCGAGTACATCAACTAAGCCATTTTTGTGGGCATCTGCACCAGTCCACACGCGCCCTTTTGCAAGCATTCTCATGTCCTCATACGTTTTTTTCCGTGATTGAGCAGCTTTACTTACAAAACTTGTGTAAATTGGTTCCATCATACCTTTTAATCGAGCTTTATCCGCATCAGTGTAAGCCAATAAAGGATTCATAAATTGTGAAGATTTACCCATATTGATGGTGTCAACAGTGATACCTACTTTATCAATTGTACCCGCAAAGTTAGGTATGACCGAAATTACGCCGATAGATCCTGTTATGGTATAAGGACTTGCTACGATTGTATCACATGCCATCGGAATATAGTAACCGCCCGATGCAGCCACATCACTCATGGAGGCATAGACAGGTTTTACTTTTTTCGTTTTTTGAATTTCTTCCCATATCATATCTGAAGCTAAAGCAGATCCGCCCGGACTGTCAATGCGTATTATAATCGCTTTAATATCATCATCTTCGCGTGCACGGCGTAAATCTTCAATAAAAGATGTGGAAGCAATTTCCATATCACCTCCGCCAAAAGGGTTGGAAGATGTTTTTCCCGTGCGAATACCACCAACGCCATAAATAATAGCAATTTCCTTATCTTCAATTTCGGTTTCATCTGTACCGGAATTGCTGTGTGCATACGTTTTTAATGAAACAAGCTCCAATTTTGATGAAGATTTTTTCTTCTTTTTATTCTCGTTTCCTTCCTCATTATCACTATTATCTTGTTCAGAAATTCCAAGACGTGATTTAATTATATCACGTACTTGTGTTTCTGTTGCTATACCGTTAATCCATCCATAACTCCACAATGAATCAGCACGGTAAATACCTTTATCCACATGATACGCTACTTGTTGCAATGCCAAGTTACGGAATGAGGCAACGGAGGAAACAAATAATTCATGACGCTGTTGAAGGAGAACTCGTAATTCTTCTTTTGCGGGGTCAGAAAAATTTGTTCTTGAAAATGTTTCGCCAAATGATTTATATTCTTCGAATTGTTGTACATGGACATTAACGCCTATTTTATCTAACATGTTCTTGTAAAACATCACAGATGCGCCCATTGCTTGTCCTTCAATAAATCCCTCACGAGGCATAAATATAGAATCAGATGGCAGAGCAAAGAAATAATCGTTTTTATTACCGGTTTCTATATAAGAATAGATAAATTTTCCTGAACTCTTAAAATCCACCATTGCTTCTTGTAATTCAACCATTTTTGCCATACCGGGTAAGTTGCCATTAGCCACATAGTATATACCTTTGATGTTTTCATCGTTTTTGGCTCTTTTGATGGCATTAAGCGCATCGAAGAAAGAGAGTGTTTTATCACTTGATCCATCAAAGGAAAACCCATCGCTTTTATCATATTCTTGCAATGGTTTTTTGAAATTGATATAGAGGACAGAGTTGTTCTTGATGACAACTTCTTCTTCTTCAAAGCTATCTGCGACCGATGAGCCAATGGCGGCAATGATGCCGATAAAAGAGACTATCATCAGAACAAAAACCCCGACAACAATAAGAAGTGGAATCCACCAGCGTGATTTCTTCCTTTGTGGTGGCATATAATACGGTGGAGGTGGGGGCGGTGGTGGTATAGGGGCGGACGGTGTAGAGATTTCGCTCATAAGTAACTCCTCAAAATATTGATAAATGTTGTATGTTCTTTTCGGAACCTTACGGTCTTATTTACGGTAAAGTTGCAATTTTGCGCTGAAAAAATAGCAAATTACTGCATATTTGTAATTGTTAATAGAAAAAAATCTGATTATTGCAAACATGAGTGAAAAGCAAGAAACAAAAGAACAACTGACAAGCAGGGACGGACTGTATGATATTCCTGTTGTTGATTTGCAGCAGTACCGCTATCATTTACCTGACGATAGAATAGCGCAATTCCCTTTAGAACAAAGAGATGGAAGTAAGTTGCTTATTGCAGACCCTCGTGCAATGACTATAAGACATGATAATTTTTATCGTTTGGCTGACTATATTCCCGACAATACACTCTTTATTCGTAATGATACTAAAGTTATAACGGCGCGCCTATTAGCAAAAAAATCAACAGGTGGGGCAGTAGAGTTGCTGTTGTTGTCTCCGCAGTATGGTTCGCCGCAAGATGCGATGATGCATCGCCATTCGACCGCATGGTATTGTTTGCTGGGCGGGCGTAATATAAAATCCGGTATGGTGCTGACAATTGAGTCTGAGGATAAGACATTTCTCATGGATGCGACCATTGTCAGTAAGAATGGACAACAGGCATTGGTAACCTTTACTTGGTCACCGCCGATGTATGTTTTCGCTGCTATTATTGATGTTTGCGGCACAACGCCATTACCCCCATACATGCATCGCGTTGCTACGAAGGACGATAAAGAGCGTTATCAAACAGTCTATGCCGTGACAGAAGGTTCGGTGGCTGCTCCAACAGCGGGACTACATTTTACCGAAGGTGTGTTCGACACATTGCGGGAAAAATATTGTGCATTTGCCGATGTCACTTTGCATGTGGGTTTAGGAACATTCAAACCCATCAACACCGATACACTCGAAAATTTCACCATGCACAATGAACGTTTTGAGGTGTCTTTGGCTTCAATACGAAAAATTCGGCGTTCCTTAGAACAAAAACGCACTTTCATTAGTGTTGGCACAACATCAATGAGAACGATAGAGTCATTGTATTGGTATGGTGTATCTTTGCTCCAAAAAAAGAGGAGCTATTCACCGGAAAATCCCGCATTTGTTTCTCAATGGGAACCTTATTCCATTGTTGGTGAACGATCGGAACCATTAGAAGTGTTTCATGCATTGGAACACATTCTTGAATCGCATCAACAGCAAAGTATTGTCGGCACAACAGAAATAATTATTGTTCCCGGTTATACTTTTTCTATTTTTGATGGGTTAGTTACCAATTTTCATCAACCCGAAAGTACACTAATGTTACTTGTTGCGGCATTTGTTGGTGAATATTGGCGAGAAATATATCAAACAGCATTAGAAGAAGAATACCGTTTTCTCAGTTATGGTGATTCATCATTGTTGTTCAAAAATTAATACGTTATTTATCAATAAGGAGTAGTATATGCATGTTAGTTCAGGCGGTGGTAATGCCGAAAAAGAAAAAGCAACGAAGAATGCGCTTTATGCCGGTATTTTAGATACGGGGGTAACACTTGCTGCATTGTTGTTTTCCAGTTCTTCAGTCCTTTTGGCTGATTTTTTAAAAACAACTCTTGAGGGAATTGCGGTATTACTTGCATGGTTATCTTTACGGAGAATAATTTATGGACGTAATCAAGAATTTGACTATGGTATTGGTAAGTTAGAAAGTTTATCAAGTGTATTTGTCGGTGTACTGATGGCTCTTGCCGTCTTAATTATTGTCGGTAATTCAATAAAAAATATTCTTAGTCCCGGTCATGTCGAAGGACTTGGTTTATATATAAGTGGGGTCGCTCAAATTGTCTTTGGTGTCATTAATACGAAAATGGCTTTAAATTCACGACGTATTGCAAAAGTATCGCCTTCGCCAATTATTACTGCACAACAACAACTCTTTACTACACGTGCATTCGGTAATATCTTTATATTGTTGTCATTAAGTTTAAGTATGGCTCTACATGATTATACATGGTCGGCATATATTGACCCTGTTGCATCATTAGTGATTGCGGGTTTTATAGGCTTCAGTGCAATGGGTGTATTTACCGATTCATTTAATGATTTATTAGATAAAACTCTTGATGAAGAATATCAAATGATTATTCTGCGTGAATTAGCATTACATTTTGATGAATATGAAGATTTGCATGGTATTCGCTCACGTCGTTCGGGAAGCCATGTTTTTATTGAAATATTTCTCGAATGTGATAAAGATAAAAAAGTAGGAGATATTCAGTCTTTTATGGATACATTACGCAAAGATTTGGAAAGTAAAATTGCAAATAGCCGTGTTATTATTGGTTTATCGCAGGAACGAGTAAAATAATATGGGTAATTTTGTTCATCACAATATAGGCGGTATTATTGCCGGTACAAGTTGTGGTGTCATTGGATATATGTACGCTTCTGTACCCTTGCCGGAGTCTGTTTCGGCAGGGGTATTGTGTTATATTAGTTCTTTGCTGCCGGATATAGATAGCCCAGTAAGCAAACCTGCAGAGTTTGTGGTGAATATATGCAGCGCCTTAGTCCCTACTTTATTGTTCTCGTATTTTTCTGAATATCATTTGCATACATCGTCATATATTACTCTTGCCATGGTTGGATATTTGGCGACCGGTATTCTTATTAAACAAATTATTCGGAGAATTACAGTTCACAGAGGAATAATACATAGTATTCCCATGGCTGTGCTGTGGGGCGCGATTGTCTTTATTCTTTTACGCAAGGAAGATAGTATTATTCAAAACAGTATGAGTTTATCCGCAATATCGGGATTTATAGTACATCTGTTGATAGATGAAATGTTTTCCGTTGTTGATATAAGCGGAGGTACATTTATGCCTAAACGGTCTTTTGGAACTGCTTTGAAATTGACAGGTATGTCGGCTTTTTCTACCATACTTATGTATGTATTCCTTTCTGTTGTGTTATGGTATTGTTTTGTCATTCTCCCTTAACATTTTATTTGTGTTAGAAAAGTAACTTCTATTGTGCAACAGGTAGTTTGATTATTGCAAAGTCATAATTTTTTCACAATATTGTCTATATGATGAATTTGGTAAAGAAATAATATGACGCATTAATTCTTCTTCGTTAATATATTTCATTAAAAAAGCAATTTCTTCCAGACAAGCAATTTTCATACCTTGTCTTTTTTCAATAGCATGAATGAATGTTCCGGCTTCGAGCAAACTTTCGGGAGTCCCTGTGTCAAGCCATGCAATACCTCTGCCCATAATTTCCACTTGAAGTGTATTCTGCTGTAAGTAAGCATTATGGATATCGGTAATTTCTAATTCTCCGCGAGGACTTGGTTGTACATTTTTGGCTATATTGACTACGTCTGATGAAAATACATATAAGCCGGGAATAGCATACTGTGATTTTGGTAATTTTGGTTTTTCTTCGATAGAAAGTACTTCACCGTTTTCGCCAAATTCGACAACACCATATCGTTCGGGATCAGTAACTTGATAGCCGAAAATAGTGCCGCCGATATTTTTTTCCAAAGCATTGCGCAAGAAATCCAATTTACCATAAAATACATTGTCGCCAAGAATAAGACATACTTGGTTATTGTTGATAAATTCTTCACCAATGATGAAGGCTTCTGCCAGTCCTCTTGGTGCGGTCTGAATTGCGTATTTGAGAGAAATACCCCATTGCGAACCATCGCCGAGCAGCTTCTGGAATAAAGGCATATCATGGGGCGTAGTGATGAGGAGTATGTCGCGAATGCCCCCAAGCATGAGTGTTGCCAATGGATAATAGATAAGAGGTTTATCGTAAATGGGCTGTAACTGTTTGCTGCAAATGGTGGAAAGGGGATACAGACGGCTGCCACTACCCCCGGCAAGCACTATTCCTTTAGTTGGCTTCATATCATTCCATTTCAAATAATTTGTGTGAGTACAAAAATACCGGTGTTTGTCTCAACGTCGAAAATCAAAATATTTCTATCATGGTGATTTATGGTATCGCAGGAGCGTACAATTGTGTTCTTTGATGGTGTCTGTGGCTTATGCAACTCTATGGTTGATTGGCTTATACGAGCTGATCGTCACCGTCATTTGTACTTTTCTCCTTTGCAAGGTATCACAGCACAAGAACATGGCATAAACTTGCCTGCAGATAAAGATCCTGACACTCTTATCTGTTACACATCAGGGAAACAGTATGAACGTTCTGATGCAATCTTGCACATTGTGCGGCGGCTTGGTTTACCCTATTCACTTCTTTGTATTTTTGTGCTTATTCCTCGACCGGTCAGGAATGCTATGTATAATATTCTTGCTGCCAAACGCTATCAGATTTTTGGCAAAAAAGAGAGTTGCAGACTACCTTCACCGGAAGAAAGACAGTATTTTTTACCATAATCTTCAATTTGTCGTATGTCAATAATCGGAAAATCTCTTACCCTCACCATTGCCAATGATGTGCAATTCTTGCCCACTGTTTTACGTGCTGTCAATGACATGGCGCATATTCAAGGGTTCACACCAGAAGATATTCATAGATTAGAATTGGGCACTGAGGAAGCCGTAGCGAATGTAATTAAGCATGCTTTTGCTCATGGTACAACAGAATATTTTTCCATAGTCATCACAGCGGAATCCCTTGGTTTACGGATTACTATTTTTGATCAAGGTATGCCTTTCGATCCCGAGCAATTACCTGCATATTCACCGGAAGAAGTCGCCTCAACAATGACATCACGAGGCTTGGGTGTCTTTCTGATTCGAAAATTTATTGATGAAGTATCATTTCATAATCTCGGCAGAAAGGGACATGAGACGGTATTGTTCAAATATCTGCATCGTGAAAATATTTCAGAGATGTTGGCTTATGATGAAAAGCAGCAAGCAGAGCATGAACGTACTGAAGATGAATTGCCTAAAGGTTCAGTGAGTTATGATGTGCGTCGGATGAAGCCGGTCGAAGCGATTGAGGTATCAAAATGTGCCTACAGTTCGTATGGTTATGCATATGTATATGAAAACATCTATTATCCGGAGCGTGTTCGGGAGTTAAATGAAAATGATAACTTGATTTCCTTTGTAGCTGTTTCCGATGCAAGTGAAGTTATGGGACATTCGGCTTTAGTTCCTTCCCATGACGATACCGGCATTGCAGAAATGGGAGTGAGTTTTGTAAAACCACGCTATCGTGGACAAGGATGTTTGAAGGCATTATCGGAGGCAAGGCTCAGTGAAGGAGCACGTCGCGGCTTAACGGGTGTATATATGCAAGCAGTCACTACTCATCCTTACTCACAAAAACCTGCTCATGCTAATGGTTTTTCTGATACGGCATTGATGCTGGCAAGAGCAGATGTTCTTGAATTTAAGGAAATTGAACAGAAGAAGAGACAAAGAGAATCCTTAGTAATCGCTTATAAATATTTAAGTACGCCTCCCACCATGACAGTATATGCACCCGTGCATCATAAGCAGATATTACAAAAAACATTCGATTTGCTTGATGCTCGGATTGAATGGGGAAAAGAAGTCATTGCAAATGTTCAAGGAGTTCAAGCAAATATAGCTTTGAAAACCGATAGTTACAGTGGGGCGACAATCACCGTAAAAGCGTATGGTGAAGAGTATGCCCTCACGATAAAAAAACTTGTTAAGGGATTGTGCTATGATGGAGTTATTGCCATATATGTTCAATTGCCGCTCTCAGACCCTATAACACAATCAGCAATTATCGAAATGGAGAAAATAGGATTCTTCTATTGCGGCATTATGCCCGGCTCAAATGGCAATAATATTTTCATTATGCAATATCTTAATAATTATCCTTTCGATTATAGTATTTTACGTTTAGATTCCGATTTCGGTAAAGAATTAGCACTTTATATAGAACAAGATTTTCAACGAATTAACACAATATTATGAGAACAATAGCATTGCTCTTTGTTTTTATTGCTTTTTTATGCGGATGTTCGAAGGCACCGGAATTTTATGGTAAAGAACCCTTCGTCAAAACACCGGCACTCACTGTTAGCCAAGCATTAGAACCAACAAATTTCCATCAAAGTATTGTCGTTCGTGCTACCGTACAATCTGTTTGCAAAACAGAAGGATGTTGGACAATATTGACGGATGGTAAACAATCTATGCGTGTTGTTTTTGCTCAGGGAAGATTTGCATCTCCTATGGATACTAAAGGAAAAACGGCGATAGTCGAAGGACAGATTGAACCAACAATTGTAAGCGAAGAAGATGCACGTATCTATGCAGAGCAAGCCGGCTTGGATGCACAGAAAGTCACTGCCATTAATGGTGAACAAAGAATCCCAATTTTCACAGCAGAGTCTTTGCGATTCGAGTAAGAGAGGCGAACCATTAAACAGTGAATAATGACATGGTTTTGCATCAATGGCATTATAAGTTTTGATATTGTTCTTATGAGAAAGGGGTCACTTGCCGCTTTCTTAATAATTTTGTAAAATTTTTTTCCTCACGTGCCCAAAGGGTATTTTATGAAAATGTTTCGATTATTTGTAAACGTTGCTTGCGCTGTATTGTGCGCAACGGTTACGCTTTTCTCTCAAACCAACCCCACGCCATATGATTTGTCATTGGGTGATTATTCACTTTTGGCTTGGTCTCCGACAAATGCTGCGGGCGTTTATCCTCCGGGGATACGTTTCCATCGTACTGCGAATGGCAGTGCCGTTGATCCCGGTTTAGCAGTGGAATTTACCACCGATTATACACTTGCCTATAACTTAACGGGCGGTGTACGTATCAATGGACTTGATAATGACGGATTCGGTATTGTCAATACCAGCAGCACAACAAATGGTCAACTTGGCGCAGCCGTCCTTGCACTCAATTGTGCAAATCGCTCGAATGTGACTGTGAGCTGGTTAGGTGGCACTCTTACGCAAGGTGATGGTAATCCCACACCTCGTGAATATGCCATCCGTTTACAGTACCGCATTGGTACTACGGCGGCATGGACTGATGTGCCGGGACCAATCGAATATACCTCAGCCGGAAAAACAAATGGACATACACAAACATTCAGTACTGTATTGCCAATAGCAGTAAACAATGAACCCGTTGTGCAATTGCGTTGGAAATATTATTCGGCAGCAGCGAATAGCGGTGGTCAGCGTCCTCGCTTGCGTTTGGATGACATCGTCGTGACAAGTACTTCTGCATTTGGTACGCCCACAGCATTGAAAATTACTTCCATCACCCCAAGCTCACCTTCTTCTACAAGCACATTCGCTGTGACTGTACAATCGGTGAATGCTTTGGGTAATCCTGTGAATGTGCCAACGGAAACATCATTTTCTTTATCACGCTTTGCGGGTACGGGTACTTTAGCCGGAACATTAACAGGCACAATTCCGGCAAATCAAAATTCAGTAATCGTCAGCGGGGTAAGTTATAATGTGGCGGAAAGTGGTGTGATTATTCTTGCTTCGCGTACTGCCGGTGAGTTATTGACTGATGGTCAAAGTGCCCCATTTACAGTCACCCAAGGAGCAACGCAGACTGCTTTAATTGGCATTCAAACCAAAGGATATATTGGAAAAACATTTCAGACATTTACTGTTGAAGCACGCAGACAAGATAATAGTGTTGATCCAAATTATACAGGTAATGTCACCGTCACCGTGGCAAGCGGTACAAATTCTGTTATCGGTACATTGACCAAACCATTAGTGAATGGAATTGCAACATTTAATGATATTCGTTTTTCTGCTGAGGGTACTTATACCTTACGCTTTTCAACAACAGGGTTAAGTTCCATAGACTCACCGCCCATTACCATCAATCCTCGCATTACGATGCAAGATGTGCTCATTCCTCAAGTGGTAAAATCTACATCCAATTTGACTCGTGTGCCGGCATATGCTTTGGTACGTTTCGATAATCTCTTCCCCAATACGACATATCGTTTCATGACTTCGGGTTTAGAAAATCGTACTCTGATTACCTTTGGTGCAGGCAATAATCTCCATTATTCTGCCGAAACCAATTCTTTCAATTATTCCTCCAATAAGACATTAACCTCTACATCCGTTCCGCCGGATTATTCAACCTTTATCACCGGTCCGGGTGAAACATCCAAATCAGTTTGGATTAATATTCTCACAACAGGCAATACACGCTTTGCTGAAGGTAATTCTATGTGGTGGAGAGTCTTTTTATCGGATATTATTGGTGGCACACCCGATACATTAACCACAGTAGCTGCCAGCCGATGCGTTGAATTCGGTTCTTCAACCACACAAGCAACAGGTATTTTTGATTCGCAAAGTGGCGCTACTCCTAAAAACATTATCTGTCTCTATAATAATGAAGAGGGAACAGGTAATCCAGTGGCAACTGCATTGGTGCAAGATGACGGTACGGTGATTTTCCGCACTTTCGGTACAAATAATGTCGTAACAACCAAAGCCGTTGATTTTTATGAAGCATTAGATCAAGTCGCGGGAAGTTGGGTTACACTCATTCCCAATAATTTAACAGGCGGCATTAAGCGCGTCGAAGAACGCCGCTTATCCGATGGTGAGATTGTACGTTTTTATACAGATGCCGATGGTGTATGGTCAACCGTTAATACTGTCAGAACATCATCCGGTATTACAGCTATTGATTTCCGCACGCCTCAATTGACCGTCACTTCGCCTACAGCAGGGCAGGCAATATGCGCACTCACCGACCAACAAATTCGTTGGACTTCACGTGGTGTGAGCAATGTGAAAATTGATATTACACGCAATGGAACAGGATTCTCTCCCATTGTTGCTTCCACCGATGGATTTGCTCAACTCTATGATTGGTTTATTACCCATGCAGAAAATGATGGCGCAACATATCAAGTGCGTGTTACCGACAATGAACATCCTATGGTGAGCGGTTTATCCCAACAATTCTCTATCACATTACCGCCTCGATTATTATTCCAGCCAATTTCACAAAACAAATGTATTGGCGACACTATTCTTTTGCGGGTTGGTACCGAAGGAACAGCAACGGCATATCAATGGTTCAAAGATGGTCAGCCATTAACGGGCGCAACAACAAATGTTTTGCGTATCCTTTATGCAAGAGAAACCAATACAGGAAAATATCAAGTCCGTGTCTCCGGTACATCCATCTGTGGCGATATATGGTCTGACACTGCAATCGTCTATGTCACTCCAGAGCTAACCATTCTCAAACAACCACAAGATGCTGTCGCACAATTGGGCAAAACACTTTCGCTTTCTGTGGAAGTCATGGGTACGGACAAACATAGATATCAATGGTTCAAAGGTAATGTTGCCTTGCAGAACAGCACACGCATTTCCGGCGCACAAACCCCGAATTTGATTATCCGTGAGTTCAAAGCTACTGATAATGGCACTGACTATTTCTGCCGCATTTTTGCCGAAGGAAATTGCCAAATCAAAGATACTCGTCGCATTAATGTCGGTCCTTCATCCATTACTTTAGCAACGCAACCCGACACATTGGTTGCTGCATGCGAAGGGCTACCTTTCACCATGCGTGTTACCACCACTACCGTTCCTGCTGATTTACCATTGCGTTTCCGTTGGTTCAAAGGCAATACAGAATTAACAGACGGTAATGGCATAACAGGTGCAACGACCAATACTATAGCATTTGCAAACTCATCCGCAGCAATCGCCGGAATTTATACCGTAAAAGTAGAAGCATTATCAGGCAATGCCACAAATCAATCGCACAATATTCGTGTGGTGCTTGGCGATAAACCGCGTTTTATTATTCAGCCGCGTTCACGTGAGGTCTGTGCCGGAGAATTATTCGTTCTCAATGCCGACGCAATATCCAATTCGCTCATGGAATATCGCTGGATACGCAATGGAGTGCTTTTACCCGACAGAACAAATTCTTTTGCATTACAATTCGATACTGCCGGTCGCCAATACTTCTATCGTTGTATTGTCACAACCGAATGTGGAAGCGACACATCGGACTTATGCACAATCACAACAACAGCATTGCCAACCATCACACAGCAACCGCCTAAAACATTGGCAATAGAGCAATCAAAATATGGTCGTTTGACAGTCGGTGCATTTGCCTCACGAGCATTGCGCTATTCGTGGGTCAAAGACGGCAAAGCCATCGAAGGCAATAATTCTCCCGTTTTAGAAATTGCCATCGCAACCAAAAAAGATGAAGGCAAATATTGGGTGAATGTGATAGGGGATTGCGATACTCTAAGCAGCGACACAACCATCGTCACCGTCACTGCGCCATCATCGCTCAGCGAAGAAGAAACACAACGATTTGTCACGCTCTCGCCCAATCCGGCACATTCCTTTGTCACAGTATTCGTGAATCCATTGCTCAAACCATCCGCAATGCGTATCACTGATATGATTGGCAAAGAAATCATGCGCTTTGATGCTCAACAAATCAGCGAATCCATGCAAATAGATGTGCAGAACTTTATGTCCGGTCAATACTGGATTACCCTTCAATCCGACCAAGGCATACTTGTCTTGCCATTGCATATCATGAAATAAAACACTTAGCAAAACTCTCATAACAAAGCTCATTGTCACACAGGCAATGGGCTTTTTTATTTTGTAGCCACAGAATTTCCCTCAAACCAACCACAAAGTATTCAATCCCGAAGGGATGATATAGTAATAGGAACAAGTCCATAGCAAAACCAAATCCCAACGGGATGACATACACAATGACTATACCGCTCCTTCGGAGCTACGGATACTTTCTCTGGCTTCATTGTCTATGAATATATCGCTCCTTCGGAGCTAATTCCATCATCAACCAAAAACAATCGCCTTCCAACCACAAACCACAACCATCCAAAATTCCCCTCTTGAGGGGTGTCCGAAGGACGGGGTGGATAAACAAAACCGTATCCATATTTCATTCAATCCCAACGAGATGATATAGTAATAGAAAACCACATTCTCCCCATCCAACCACATTTCATTCAATCACAACGGGATGATATAGTAATAGAAAACCATATTATCCCCATCTAACCACATTTCATTCAATCCCGAAGGGATGATATAGTAATAGAAAATCATATTCCCTCAAACCAACCACAAAGTATTCAATCCCGAAGGGATGATATAGTAATAGAAAACCATATTACCCCAAACCAACCACATTTCATTTAATCCCAACGGGATGACATAGTAATAGGGGAATCATTGACAATTGACAATCAACCTAAAAATACTATCTAACAAGCTAAAAATACTATCTAACAACCTAAAAATACTATCTAATAACCTAAAAACATAATCTAATGACTTAAAAATATTATCTGACAAGCTAAAAATGTTATCCTATGACATAAAAACATAATCCAACAAGCTAAAAATGCTATCTGATGACCTAAAAATACTATCTAATGAGCTAAAAATGCTATCTGACAACCTAAAAATGCTATCTGACTTGTTGGAACATGATTTTTTTGTCTTAGAATTTGGTTTATTGTCTATTGTATAGTATTTTTGCTTTATATATATTTCATTGAGGATTATTATGGCTGATGTTAAACGTACATTTTCTATGCCCTATGCAGAATTAGTAAGCTTTGCTAATATGTTATGTCAAAATTTGACGACAGATTTGGCTTTATTTGCTGATTATGGCGTGACTGCGCCTAAAATTGCTGCTTTGCAGGCATTGTCTGATGCTTTTGAGGCGTTCCCGTCGGATCAAACATTTGTGTATCAGATGATGATTGCCACTGAAGATAAAAATGCTAAACGTGATGAGCTTATTAAGCTGATTAAGTCTTTTGCGGTGAGGTTTGCGGCTGTGTTCGGGTTCGATAGTCCGCGTTATAAGGGCTTGAAAACAAGTAATATAGGGTTGCAAACGGATTTGAATGTGTTGGCTACTGCTCGTTTTGTGGCGCAGGAGGCGGAAAGCTCTTTGGCGCAGCTTGCTTCGGAGGGCATAACGCAGGCAATGGTGGATAATTTTGTTGCCGAAGCGAATGAGTTTGAGCAATTGATGTATGCACAAAAGTCGGCGAAGATGTTGCGCTCGGTGAAAACGGATGAACGCGCTACGAAGGGCAATGAAATTTATACTTTGATTGTGAAATATTGTTCGTATGGCAAGCAAATTTTCGAGGCGGGCACTGCTAATTATGAAAAATATGTGATTACGGATAGTTATGTGCCGCAAACGCCTCCGCAAGCACCGGAAACGCTGTTTTATCAAAATGGCGAGCTTTCTTATAGCGAAAGTGATGGGGCATCGAGCTATAAAGTGGAGCGCAATCCCACTCCGACGGATGAAAATGCGTGGATTATTGTCTATGAGGGCGATGAAACGGAGGTTGCGGTTGGTCAAATTGGCGATGGTATGCGCATGAGGGTCTGGGCACGTAATGATGCCGGCTTCTCGGTGAATCCAAGCTATTCGGTATATAGTGTTGTGTTTTTGAATGTGCCGAGTAATTTCCATTTTTCTGCCGGAACGCTGTATTGGGATGCGGTTGATTGGGCTAATGGCTATGAATTTGAGTCTTCATTGAATCAAACAGAGTGGGAAGTGTTGAGCAATCAAAATGTGTTGGAATATACGCCTGTGCCGGGTTCGGGTATGGTGTATTATCGTGTGCGGGCAATGTATGGTAATGTGCATTCGGATTATGCTGCGGTGATTGGTATTGATTGGGGTAATGTGGTGAATGGGTGAGGGGAGAGTTGATGCTTTTAATCCAACAGAAATGGAATGGCAATAGGGGAAACGGAATTTATATGTAATCAATTAAAATAAAGTGAGAATTTATAATACAATTTTGTAGTCATATCATATTTAGAAGGAGATTATGGTGAATCAAATATTTCAAATTTCTAATGATAATTTATGGAATTTAATTAATGACCATTTTGGAAATGGTGGAGGGGTCTATAAAATTATTGCTATGAGTGATAATAAACCTACAGCAATAAACAGATTTATTGGCATAGACACAACGGGTGTACTTTATATAGGAAAAGCAGACTCTTTTGTGGATAGAGTAATTACTTTAAAAAGGTCACTATTACCTGATTATACTGATACGAATCATAAAGTTGGTAAAGTATATAAGGAACATCCAATAATTGCAGCACATTTTCCACTTGAAAATTTATATGTTGATCTTCAAGCAGATGACAATCCGGAAAACCTTGAAAGTATATTGATTGATGAATATTTTAAAAAATACGGTGAGGTCCCTCCACTAAATGCAAATCAGAGTTGATTACATAATTTTTATTAATGTTAACAAATAAAATTTAGGGCAGTTCAAAAAGAGCTGCTTTTTTTTTGTTTGAAAATGTAGTATATTGCATTTGAAAAAGGTTCCCGCGCGTTTATGAATTAGGGGAGTCGTAAGGGAAATCTTATCAATAAGGGCAGTTCGCAAGAGCTGCCCTTTTTTTGTTTAGAAGTAAAGTCTTGCGGTGATGAAAGTGGAGGTATAGAGTGCTGTTGTGTTGGATGTTGAAGGGCTTAGTGCTGCGGGTTCTATTTTGGGATTGCCTTCATTGTAATAATTGAGTTGCGCTTCGATGCCGAGCGAGAATTTTTTTCCTAAGAAGTATTCGCCTCCGATTGTTGTTGCTATGTTGATAGCTGTTGTATGGACTGATGTGGCATTGATGTCAGTGGCGGTGTTGAGTTCGGATTTTTTTGCGGTGAGTATTGTGGAAGGTCTGATGCCGATATTGATTTGGAGATTGTCTGTTATGGTTGATGTGTAGAGTATTCCGATGCCGATTCGCATTAGTGATTCTGATTGAGTTTGTGTGGCTGTGTATTGTTGATCATTAGATTCGCTTTTGTATGAAGTTTGACTTAAGCCGAATACGGGTTCGATGCGGAGGTGTTGTATGATGTCAATGGGTATGAGAAATTCGGGTAGAATCATTGCTTTTTGCGCTGCTGCATTTTCTTTGATTGGTGCTATGAATGAGAGTGCTGCACCTAATCCAATGCGGAATGAAGGTTGTTGGTTTTGTGCTTGGAGGTTTGTGTGTATGATGATTGCTGAAAGCAGTGCAATGATGGCAATTTTGTTATTCATGATGTATGGAAATAGAGAGTGATTGAAGAGTATTTATGCTAAGATAGAGAAAGTTTGTGAGAAAGAGTGTGTGGTTATTGTTGATTTGTATGCAGTTTTGTTTGTGGCGTTCTAATGAAGTAATGGCTTGTTCGTCAAGGTTGGACATATTGTAGGGAAGAAGTCATTGGAAGATTCACGAAAATATTTGCGTCCGGAGGTTGTAGCGCAGCTTTCGAGTATTGAGTTGCGTGCTCGGCTTGTGGTTGAGGGTTTTATTACGGGTTTGCATAAGTCGCCGTATCATGGATTTAGTGTTGAGTTTGCGGAGCATCGTCAGTATCAGCCGGGTGATGATTTGCGTTATATGGATTGGAAGATAGTTGGTCGTTCGGGTCGTTATTATGTGAAGCAATTTGAGGAGGAGACGAATTTACGAGCGATGATTTTTTTGGATTGCAGCGGTTCTATGCGTTATCAGTCGAAGGGTCATATACGTAAGTTTGATTATGGAGCTTATGTTGCGGCAGCTTTGGCTATGTTGATGATGAAGCAGCAAGATGCAGTTGGTCTTGCATTGTATGATCGGAGCGTGCGTTCATTTTTGCCATCTCGAAGTAAACAATCATATATTCGTGAGTTAATTAAGTCAATCGGGTCGGCAGAGCCATCGGAGCAAACGGGCACGGCAGAGGCATTGAATGGTTTGGCAGAGCGTATGGGTCGTCGTGGATTGGCAATAATTATCAGCGATTTTTTTGATGATACGGATTCGATAGTGCAGGCATTGAAGCATTTCCGTCATCGTCATCATGAGGTGATAGCGATGCAGATATTGGATCCTCGTGAGCTTGATTTTAAGTTGGGAGGCGATGTTACGCTTATTGATATGGAAACGGGCGAGAAGTTAATGACGCAACCGCAGCATATAGGAGCTTCGTATCGAGAGGCATTGCTTGCGCATAATGCAACGATAAAGCGTGAATGTTTTCAACGTGGTATTGATTATATATTGATAGATACTTCGCAGCCATTTGATATTGCTTTGCGTGAGTATTTGGCTCGTCGTCGTCGTTTGTGATTTTTTTATTTGTTTGATATTGTGAGTGTTATGGGATTAGTGGCTTTTACGGAAATTGGCAGCGTACTGATGATGCGTTCGTCGAGTAATCGTTTGTCGGGTTCGGCTATGAATGATATTGGTGTGTTGCGCAATGCTGCAATTGTGTTTGATGAGCAAATACGCTGGGTTGGGAGTATGGATGATTATGTCGCTGGTCGGACAGCGGGACAATGGTCGAATGTGAGTGAGATTTCGCTGAAAGGTCATTGTGTGATGCCGGGTTTTGTTGATTCGCATACTCATATAGTGTTTGCGGGTAGCCGTGCGAATGAATATGGTCGTCGTTTGCAGGGTGTGAGTTATCAGCAAATTGCTTCGGAAGGCGGTGGGATACTTTCCACGATGCGTGCAGTGCGTGATTCTTCTGTGGAGGAATTGGCAGACATGGGAATCCGTTATGCTTTGTCGGCGATGAAGTATGGCACTACGACTATAGAGGTTAAATCGGGTTATGGTTTGAGTGTTGCGAGTGAGCTGGCGCAATTAAGAGCCATTCGCTTGGTACGTGAACAAGTGCCGATGCGAGTGATGTCCACATTTTTGGGAGCTCATGATATTCCGCCGGAATATAGAGATAATCGTGCGGGTTATATTGATGTATTGTGTGAGGAGATGTTACCGATTATTGCCGAAGAAGGTTTGGCGGATTTTTGCGATGTATTTACCGATACGGGTTATTATACGATAGCCGAAACAGAGTATATATTGGGCAAAGCTGCTGATTATGGTCTTAGAAGTAAGGTGCATGCCGATGAGTTGAGCTATGTGGGCGCGGCAGAGTGTGCGGTGCGAATTGGAGCAATTTCAGCGGATCATTTATTGTGCATATCGGAACAAGGCATGAAAAATATGGCATCATCGGTTACTGTTGGTACATTATTGCCGGGCACAGCGTATAATTTGCGATTGCCGTATGCGCCTGCTCGTGCCATGATTGAAGCGGGTATGACAGTGGCATTGGCAACGGATTGCAATCCGGGTTCATGTCTGAGTGAGAATATGCAAATGATGATTTCGCTTGCTTGCACGAATATGCGTATGACCGTAGAGGAGGCATTGGCAGCGAGTACAATTAATGGAGCGGCTGCATTGGGCTTAACCGATAAAGGTCAGTTATCTCCCGGTAAAGATGCTGATATGATTATTATGTCGAATGAAGAATATGCGAATATTGCTTATCATTTTGGAGTGAATCACATTGAACAAGTTTGGATTAAAGGAAAAAAACAATGAATAATGGTAATATGAGAACGGTAAACTCTTGGTTAATATTCATTGCTTTGTTTATAGTAAGCAATGGCATAGCTTATGGACAAAGTGATATAGAGAAAACATGGGAATTATTGGGAAAAAATAATTTCAAAGAGGCAGAGAAAGTTTGTAAAAAATATATATCTGTTAATCCGAACGATACACGTGGTTATGTAACATTATCATTTATTTATGATATGTTGCATCGCAAACGCGATTCGTGGAATGCTTTTAAAAATGTATTGCGCACAGAAAAAGATCCGATGCCGTATTTTTTCTCACAGTGGACGACGCAAAAAATATCGGGTCTTGGATTTGATACAACAACGGATGTGTGGCAAACCGTTGAAAAAATAGCATTGCATGGTGATAAATCGGGCACTTTATCGGCGATGGCTCATCAAGTTCTTGCCGGATGGAATCAGCGCAGAAATAAATTAGCAAAAGCAAAAAAACATTATGATGCGATTGGTGCGATAGAAGATTGGACAATAATCGGACCATTTGAAAATATCAGTTCATCGGGATTCAATGCAGTCTATCCACCTGAACAATCGTATGATACGAGTGCTGTGTATGAAGGAAAAAACAGTGTGCCCGCACAATGGTTTTCTCCACCGGTAATTCGGTTTGATAAATGGGTAGATATGCAATCATATTTTCCTGATAAGCAGGTATTTCTTTATGCAAACACATTTGTATATTCTCCCACGAAACGTAGTGCATCATTACGAGTTGGCACATCCGGAGCTTTAAAAGTATTTTTGAATGATATAGAAGTAATTCGCGATTCCAATGAAATGAATAATGATTTTGATACATATATTGTCGAAACAGAACTTCAACAAGGATGGAATCGTTTATGTGTTAAAGTGGGTTATGCAGAATTAGACCGTTGTAATTTTTTAGCGCGTTTTACGGATGAAAACGGTAAATCATTGTCGGGTGTGAAATACAGTAAATATGCAAAATCTTATCCGAAAGGAGCAGTGCCTTCGGTGAAAAGAACGATAGAGAATTATGCCGAAGCATTTTTTAAACAAATGATAAAGCAAAACCCGACACATTTAGAAAATTATTTTCTTCTTTCCGATTGTTATTTGCGTAATGATAAAGCCATCGAAGCAGAGTTAGTATTGCGTCAAGCGCAGAAATTATCCCCTGATAATGGTTTAGTCTATAAATATTTTCTTGATGCCTATAGTCGTGGTCGCAAAAGAGATGAAGTAGTGACAACGTATGAGAAAATGTATGCACTTAATAAAAGTATGATTGAACCGGTGCTTTATAAATTTAATCAACACCTTGGTAATGAAGATTTTAATAAAGCTGAGGAGATGTTGGCTGTATTGGATACGATAATGCCGGAACGCGATGTGATGGATGGTTTACGTTTAGATTTGTACAGTAAGAAAAAACAATATGATAAAGTGATTGAACTTGGCAGAGAAGCGTATAAAAAATATCCTACAACTTGGCGTTTTGTATCATTGATGGCTGCAATAGATTATCAGACAACAAGAAGTTATGATGGCAGCATTGCCATATACGCAGACTACTGCAAACGTGATTATAATGAAACCGGTTTAACAAATTTGGCAGAAACATATTTAAAAGCATCCAAGAAAAAGGAATGGGAGCAAACATTCAAGGAGTTACTTGTGTATTCGCCTTCCTCGCCGGGTTATTATTACAATATGGCAAATGTGTTTACTCAACAACAAGAATATTCGCGAGCAATTGAACAAGTAAACAAATCGCTTGAGTTTTGTCCGACATGTAATGCGTATTGGTCAAAATTGGCAGAAATTCAACGTTCACAAAAAAATATACAAGCATCAATTATCTCCTATAAAAAAGCATTGGATTATTTGCCGACCGATTATGATTCACGAGAAACATTACGCGAATTGCAAGGAAAAAAATCTATTTTTTCTGTGTTCGGTGAATCGAACAGAGACAGTTTGATACGTTCATCCGTCCAAGCTATGGACTTTCCGGAGGCAAATGCAGCAATTATTCTTGACAGGCACCTGCGTGTTTTTTACAAAGAGGGAGCATCGGAAACATCGCGTGAAACATTGGTTCGTTTATTTAATGAGCGGGGGATTGACGCTTTAAAAGAATATCGCATACCATTTAATTCTTTTTCACAAAGATTAACTATTGAAAAAGCTATAACATTAAAACCTGATGGTACAGAAATTCGGGCAGATGTCAATAGAAACTTTATTGTTTTCAAATCTTTGGAAAAAAATGACTTTATTTATTTGAAATGGAAAATCCGTGATTTTAATTCAGGAAAACTAACTAAACACTTTTGGGATGAATTTTATTTTAATGCCTATATGCCTGTTATCAATAGTGAATACGGGTTACTTATGCCGGAAAATGTAGAATTTAATGCTCAAAGTAGAAATGGCGCGCCACAACCGATACGTAAACCCACGGATGACGGTATTCTTTATACATGGAAAGTCAATAATGAGCAACCTATAGTATTTGAAGCAGGTATGCCCGGCAGAATCGAAGTTGGTAAAATGCTCCGAATATCCACAATACCTTCATGGGAATTTATGGTGGATTGGTACCGAGAATTAGCCCAAACAAAAACACAATCTTCGTATGAAATTAAAGAGCTGATACAGCAACTTATACCTAATCCCGACAAAGTATCAGATGAAGAAAAAATTCAAATAGTCTTTCGTTATATCACAGAAAATATTCGATACAGCAGCATTTCTTTCCGTCAATCAGGATTAGTTCCGCAAAAAGCACGTGATGTGTTGGTAGATAAAATTGGCGATTGCAAAGATGTTTCAACATTGGGCATTGCTTTGCTTCGTGAAGTTGGGATAAAAGCACATTATGTGTTGGTGAATAGCGGTTCAGAAGATCGTATCGGCGATATACCGCCGTCCATAGAGTTTAACCATTGTATCGCCGCCGTTGAAAGAAATAATGAATATTATTTTTTAGATTTTACTGCATTTAATCATCCTGCGGGTGCTATGCCGGGAATGGATCGTTCCGCTTTTTCATTAATTATTAAAGAAGGTGAAACAAAACCGATTTTACTTCCGCGCAGTCAAATGTACACCGCACCGACATTAACGGTTAGAAGTGTTGTGAGTTTGAGCCAAGACTTGAAAGCTGATTTTATGGAACAAGTTACTCTCACAGGAACAGCAACAGCAAATCTACGATTTCAATATCGGGGAAAACCAGCCAAAGAACGTGAGAAAAGTTTGCAATCAAGTTTAAGCGTAGAATATCCAAATGTGAAATTGACAGCATTGCAAATGTCCGATTTAGAACAATTAACACCTAAAGAGACTTATACATACGCTTATACAATCCCTAATTTTCTTACGGAAGCAGGTTCATACCGATTATTAAAAATGCCATGGCAAAATGCTCTAAGTCCTGATAATTCTATGTCGTATGAAGCAAGACATTATCCGATTCGTTCTATTAGCCCTGTTGATACAGTAGATGAAGAGGTGACTATATCCGTTCCGAATGGGTTTTCTTTGGTGGAATTACCTAAATCTAAAAATTTAAGCGTACCGTCCGCAGAGTATGCTGTTGTCTATCAATTTGACGGGAAATTTCTTCGAGCACGAAGAAGAATTATTTACAAGTCTTCATATATCGAAAAGAATGATTATGAAGCATATAAAAAATTTTATACGACAATAGTAAAAGAAGATAAAAGAGTTGTCTTATTTAAAACAGAAGAATAATTATGAAAATATCCGGTCTCATTTCAATAAAACGCCAAGTGATATTGGCATCGCAATCACCTCGTCGCCGACAATTGTTAACGCAAATCGGGCTTGAATTTAGTACACAACCCTCGAGCTTTGATGAAGATTCTATACAGGCAAATACTTCACCTGAAGAGTATGTTCAAAAATTAGCAATAGCCAAAGCTGCTGATATTGCTTCTCGGTTAAAAGAAAAACATTTAGTCATTGGAGCTGATACTACAGTAGTTCTGAATAATGAAATTTTGAACAAGCCCACAAATAAACAACAAGCTATCAAAATGTTGGAAAAGTTGAGCGGTAAAACACATACGGTATTTACAGGAATAGCTTTGGTTGCAGCACCGGAAGGCATCAAAATTTCGGCTGTTCAGAAAACAGACGTTACATTCAGAACATTACAACCAGATGAGATTAAGCTCTATGTCGAATCGGGTTCGCCGATGGACAAAGCCGGTGCTTATGGTATTCAAGATGATTTCGGAGCTGTTTTTGTTGAGCATATTAATGGTTGTTACTATAATATCGTTGGCTTGCCTTTGGAAATGCTGTATCGCAAGTTACGTGCATTGACGACTTTGCTCAATGATTAACACATGGCTAAAGTACAACAAAGATATGTCAGATATTTTGCACAATTGTTGAATGAGATGCGCCAAAATATGGAAAAATGAGAAGAAATAACCAATTGGCATGAAGATTGAAAGTGATTTTCAATAATGTCAAACTTTTAGGAAAGTAGGGTTATGGACCCCGATAATTCGAGTCGGCAATTTATTATTAATGCCGTACCATCTTTTGGCGATGTCTTAGGTAATGACATCAATATAATTGATTTACCAAATGACATATCAGTATCTGTGTATGAACAAATACACTCTAAGTTGTGTACTTTACCACTTCCACGTGCATCAGCATTCCGATGTACCATTGATGTTGATGGGGTAGTTCTTGATAAAATAGAGCACGCCTATCGTATGCAGCCGGCTATACAATTATGTATGTAAACACAAAACGAAGTAAATTTTTTGCCGTCAAAGTTATACTTTGGCGGCTTTTTTTTGTTATTTTGGCTGCGAATTTTGGAAATTGACAATGCAGTATCCATCTCTTATAGGACATAGTGCCGAGCTATGTAGAATTATTAAGAAATCTTCTCAGCCGGCTGACGCTTTGGCATCTGATTATATGCGAAGTCGTAAGTATATAGGGAGTCACGATCGTCGTTTTATTTCTGAAGTGACATTTTTTGCATTAAGAGCTTTGTCGCTGTGTGAATATCTTTCTGCTACACTATGGAAAGAATGCGGATACACAGGTGAAGACAATCCTGGATTATTCAACGATATTGGAAGTATATGTGTAGCTTTATTCTTGGGCAAGAGATTACATGCTTTTACCCATGAAGAGTTAGTGGATAATCTTCCCGAGAATATCGAAATACTTATTACCGTTTTTAGAGAAAAGCTCCAGATAACGGATGAACATATTGCAGAATTATGGTGTGAAAAGTATAAACAACATGAGCAAGAAGTACATAACATACTTTATGGTACATCAATAAATGACACATTGACTTCGACGGTGTTTTGTTTACCTGATTGGATTATTACTGCATTAATGAAGCGAGGGCATTCCTATCAAGAAATACGGGAATTGGCTAAATCTTTATTGTTCCCTGCACCATTGATTATACGTGTTAAAAAGCCATTAGAAAATAGAGATAAAGTTCAGAAAATTTTGGAAGTAAATAATGACATACATGCTGAGTTGTCTTCATTATCGCCAGCCGGATTAGTGATTAAAAAAAGGGTGTCATTACAACAACTTCCCCTGTACAAAGAAGGCATGATTGAAGTACATGATGAAGGAAGTCAGTTAATTGGGTATGCTGTAAATCCGAAAGAGGGTGATATAGTTTTGGATGCTTGTGCCGGAGCCGGAGGAAAATCCTTGCATATTGCAGATTTACAAAATGATAATGGAGAAATACTTTCCACAGATATAGAATATAAAAGGTTAAAAGAAATATATATTCGAGCATCGCGAGCCGGATACTCTTCTATTCGTTCCATACTTTTACATAAGAAGAAAGAGAGTTCTGAATTAATAAAATATAAAAATAAATGTAATCTCGTATTAGTTGATGCACCTTGTTCAGGTATGGGGACAGTCAGAAGAATGCCAATGGCTAAATGGCGTACTACCCCAAAACTTCTTGAAAAATTATCAACGAATCAGCGTGCTATTCTATCACATAATGCTCAATATGTAAAAATTGGCGGATCAATTATTTATGCAACTTGTTCAATTTTACCCCAAGAAAATGAAGAAGTTGTATTAGATTTTTTAAAAAATAATCCAAATTTTGAGCCGGATTTTTTATCAGATATTTTTGCTGAACACAATATAACTATTGATTCTTTAGACTCAACAGATTTCTTCTTAACACTTTATTCTTCAATACACAAAACAGATGGATTTTTTGTCGCACGAATGAGGAGAGTACAATAATATGAATAATGTAGAATGGTTTGATTTTATTTCCGAAGTAACAGATGATATTATTACTCGACATACACTTGGCGGATTATTTCTTCAAGTTTCGCGGAAAGCAATTACTTCGTTTGGTTATCCTTTAGAAGAAATTATTTCGCAGTCACCCTACTCCTTTATTCATGAAGATGATATAGCTGTTGTAAAAAACAATCATACTTTTCTTATCAATGAAAGGAAATCAGAATGGGTAAAGTATCGTTTAAAATGTAAAAATGGTGATTATCTGTCTCTTCAGTCTTATGGTAAATTAATCCATTCAACTTTAGATCCGCTTGGTTATGAAATAATACTATATACAAAGATTCTTGATGATGACGATTTTGAAAAGAATATAGGCGATGTGTTCCAAATGACAAGAATGTCAGGAGATGATGAAACTCTATCACAAAAGTATAAAAGTCAGAAAAAAAGAGCGGATAAATCTTTTCATCATCATACACTACCAATTCCTTACAATACAGAAGAAGAAATACGAATTCTTTATCGTGCAATCAATAGCAGTACTAATGGAATAACGGTTGCGGATTGTCGTCAGCCGGATATGCCGCTCATGTATGTCAATCCTGCATTTGAAGTTATGACTGGATATGCTATTGAAGAAGTTGTTGGAAAAAATTGTCGGTTTTTACAAGGTAAAGATACAGATCAACCCTCATTGGAGATACTTCGTAGGGCAATGCTCATGGCAGAACCTGTTGTGGTTATACTAAGGAATTATAAAAAAGATGGTACATTGTTTTGGAATAAATTAGAACTTGCCCCCGTTCGCGATAGCGAAGGAGTGTTAACACATTATATTGGAATTGCAAGTGATATAAGTAGCGAAGTTATTTCTCGTAATCAGATTTCTGAGCTTAATTTGATGCTGGCGGAAACAAATGATCAATTACGCATAGAAAGAGACCGAGAAAGAGAGTATGCAAAATCATTAGAAAAAATTAATGAATTAAAAGATGATTTTGTTTCCAGTGTTTCCCACGAATTTAGAACTCCCCTGGCTTCTATTATTGGTTTCGCTCAGACACTACTCAAAGATAATACAATATCTGAACAATTGAGAGAAAAATTTCTTCATATTATTTTTAATGATGGTAAACGTTTAGCGCGAATTGTCGAAGATATGCTTGATATTGCAAGGATTGAGAGTGGTAAATCAACTTTATTTAAAGAAACCCATGATATAGTAGCAATAGTCAAAGATGCTATGTCTGCTTTTACGTATGATAAAGAAAAAAATACTAATCCCCTTATTTTTAAAACTAATTCTTCAATTATTGCTTTGGAATGTGACAGAGATAAGATCATTCAGGTATTGCTTAACTTATTGACGAATGCACAGAAATTTTCTCCGCCGGATGAAGAGATAATTATAACACTTGCTGAAGAAGAGGAAATTGTTCATATAAAGATAAAAGATAATGGTATAGGAATTCATACCGATGATATACATCATGTTTTTGAAAAATTTTACAGAGTTAAACATCCGGGACAAGAAATTCGGGGTACAGGACTTGGACTGCCAATTGCAAAAAACCTTATTGAGTTACATGGTGGCACAATTTCTGTTGTTAGTACAATCGGTCATGGTTCGGAATTTATCGTAACTTTACCAAAAAGAGTACATGAGTAAGTCAATACTACTTGTTGAAGATGAAGAAAGCATGCAAGTTTTACTTGATTATGTCCTTAAAAGTAATGGGTTTGTAGTTTCTTTAGCACAAAATGGCAGAGATGCTTTAGATTTACTGCAAACTACGGTGTTTGACCTTCTCTGTACAGATATCATGTTGCCTGAAGTTAATGGCATTGAAGTATGTGCTTATGCTCGTAAAAATTATCCTCATTTGCCTATTATTGTTATATCATCAAAATCGCAGGAAAAAGAAATTGAAACAGCATTAAATGAGGGAGCAAATGATTATATTACCAAGCCATTTGATGTGGATTATTTATTAAAAATCATTAAAAAATATTTATGAGTAAGTCAACTGTATTTATTTGTGAAGATGATGAAAATATAAATCTTCTTCTTTATCATAATATCAGTCAATGGGGATATGAAGTTCATACCTATTTTGATGGCGAGAAAATTCTTACACAGATACAGAATAAACGACCTGATGTTATTATATTAGATATTAACTTGCCTGTAAAAAGTGGTGTAACAGTGCTTGAAGAATCAAGAAAAATATATCCAAATCTACCCGTAATTATTGTTTCCGGTCAAGGCAAAGTGACAACGGCACTTGATGTGATGAGATTGGGTGCCTATGATTATCTCCCTAAACCGATTGATTTGGAAAGATTGGAGTTGCTGTTACGAAATGCAGCAAAGCAATCTGAGCTTTATGCAAAGATTGAAGAACTACGTTCCACAAGTTATGAGTTTCCATACAGTGATATTATTGCGAAATCGGAAGGAATGCGTAAAGTATTCAGAATGATTTCTAAAATACATGACACGGATAATGCGGTGTTGCTTTATGGAGAAACAGGGGTAGGTAAAGAATTACTTGCTCGTGCAATTCATTATTACGGTAAAAGAAAGGATGGTCCTTTTGTTGTTGTTAATTGTGCAGCAATCCCACGAGAATTACTTGAAAGTGAGTTCTTTGGTCACGAAAAAGGAGCATTTACAGGTGCGTATCAAAGAAAAATCGGTAAATTTGAACAAGCTCATCAAGGAACAATTTTTCTTGATGAAGTAGGTGAAATGGATTTATCTCTCCAAGCAAAATTATTGCGATTATTACAAACTAAAACATTTGAACGAATTGGTGGAAATGAAACAATTTCTGTAGATACTCGCATCGTATCGGCAACGAATAAAAACCTTCAAGAAGAAATTAAACACAGGTTGTTTCGTGAGGATTTATATTTCCGTTTGTCATCATTTCCGATAACTATACCACCGCTCCGTGAAAGAAAAACGGATGTCTTACTTCTTGCAGAAGAGTTTTTGACACGGTTTACCAAACGATACGGGAAAAGTATAAATTCCTTTAGCAGAAAAGCGCTGGCAGCTTTGTTGAAATACTCTTTTCCGGGAAATGTTCGTGAGTTAGAAAACTTAGTTGAACATGCTGTAATTATGTGTGACACTTCTATGATTGAACTTGATGATTTACCTGACGCTGTTCGCATTGATGTAGAAAGTAATTATAGACAGGACACTATGATTGAATCAGAAATTTTACCTTTAGATTTTGTCAAAAAGCAAGCAATATCTCAAGCTCTTCATATCACAGAGGGAAATCTGGTTGAAACAGCTCATAGATTACAGATAGGTCGTTCCACTCTCTATAGACTAATGGAAAAGTATGGGATTAGTGTCTGATATTGATTCATTACGATACATAATCCCATTATGATACATATAACTTAATTTGAAAACGTGTTTGTTCGATTTAGTTATCAGATTGAAAATAATTAAGTTATGCAAGAATATTGTTTTTGGTACGCACTTTGTAATATGTAAGATGTACTTTGACAACTAAGAATAAATGATACCGTTATGAAGCACAAAAAGTTAAAAGTGCTTGTTGTTGATCGACATGCAACAATGCAACTCTTAGTGCGGCATCAATTAGAGAAAAGTGGATATGAAGTTATTATAGCTGAAACAAAAGAGCAAGCTGCTTCAGCCATTTTATCCGGAGAGGTTCTTTGTATTGTCGGAAGTTACAATCATGAAGAATATGGATGTTTAGCACTCAGTCGAAAATTACATTGCGAACCTTACAATCTTGATGTTCCATGTGTATTTTACTCAACTATTGATAAAGAAATGGTAAATTTGCAAAACTCAAAAGTTGAGTATTATCTGCAAATGCCATTTTCAATGGATCAATTCAACTCGGTTATCAAACAGGTTGAGTCAAAATTTCAAGTAGAGACACTTCGGAACTTCGAATAGAAATAATAAAGAAATCCCAGGGGCATACATACACACCACAACAAGGGCAGAGGGGCAAAGTCAAAACTTGCCCCTCATTATTTACAATTTTGCGGATTGTGCATTTATTCTTTAGTTCATTGTAAGCCGAATAAATCATTTTACAAGTTCATGAACAGTAGTTTGTGACCTTTGTTAGAACATCCTAGGGGAACACATACACACCATCACAACGAGGGCAGAGGGGCAAGGCGCAAGTCTTAGCCCCTTATGTCTTTTGTATCACAATTGTTGAGCATCGGATAATCTTTTTACTTTGCAGCAGAAGTACTTAGATCATCGAGATGAACTAGTAATGACCGATTCTGTACTATTCGCAGTTTCTTATTTTCCGCGATAGCAGAGTGTTGTATGTGCATCAGCTTGCTGATTTTTTTACCTTATATAGCTTCATGTAAGTGTTTTCATTTTCCACTAGATCATCCGCCAACAGCAAACGGATAGCAGGAGGGCAGCATTAAACTTTGTAAATTTGCATATATAGTCACTTAAAAATGAGCAATGAAAACAAAAACACATGTCACAGACATAACAGTACCGCATAAAGTGTCCATTATTACATTGGGGTGTAGTAAGAACACTGTGGACTCGGAAATCCTTACAGGTCATTTGCAATTCAACAATTTTCAGATGGTAAACAATGTTGATGATGCAGATACTCTTATCATCAATACATGCGGTTTTATAGATGCTGCAAAAGAGGAAAGTGTCAATACAATCATCGAAGCAGCCCAATTGAAAGAACGCGGCAAACTGAAAACTTTGGTCGTAGCAGGTTGCTTATCCGAACGATATGGGGAGGAGTTGAAGCAAGAAATTCCTGAAGTTGATCATTTTTTTGGTACGGAAGCGTATGAGAATATTCTGAAAGCCTTATCACCTGATCTCAAATATAATTTATTGGGTGAAAGAGTCTTATCTACTCCTAAGCATTATGCTTATGTGAAGATTTCTGAAGGATGTGATCATCCGTGTTCCTTTTGTGCCATACCTTTAATGCGCGGTGGTCATCGTTCTCGTTCAGCAGAAGACATAGTCGCCGAAGTGAGTGCTTTAACACGTCGTGGCGTAAAGGAATTTGTTCTTGTTGGGCAAGATTTGACATATTATGGTAAAGACATATCCGGTCAGAGGACTCTATCAGACTTGCTTCGTCGTTTAAGTGATATACAAGGTGTAGAGTGGATTCGTTTGATGTATGCTTACCCGGCTCATTTTCCTAAAGATATTTTGCCTGTAATTGCTGAACGTTCAAATATCTGCAATTATCTTGATATGCCTATGCAGCATATTTCTACTAATGTTCTAAAATCCATGCGTCGCGGAATCACGCGAAGAGCATTAGAAGAGTTAATCGGCGATATTCGTTCCGCTGTTCCCTCTATTACGTTACGATCTACTTTCATTGTCGGGTATCCCAATGAGACACAGGCAGATTTTGATGAGTTATGCGATTTTGTTTCAACAGTACAATTAGACCGACTTGGAGTGTTTACATATTCTCAGGAAGATGATACCTATGCGCATATTTTGGGTGATCCTATAAGTGCAGAGGAAAAAGAGGCAAGGAAGAAACACATAATGTCTTTACAAAAGGATATATCATATCAAAAAAATCTTGACAAAATTGGAACAAGAGTGAAGGTATTGGTAGAAGAAGAAGTGAATGGTGAATATCAGGGGCGAACAGAGGCAGATGCGCCTGAAGTAGATAATGAAATTTTCATTCGCTCGGCTCGCCCATTGACATTAGGTGAATTTGTGGAGGTCGAAATTGAGGATGCTTCTGAATTTGATTTATTCGCGAGTCTTTAACTCTGATGGTAATAAAGTTAAGATTTTATTACAGATATAGGCAAAAGTAAAGCCGAATGTGGTGCCAACCAAGCCACCACCAAGTATATCGGAGGGGTAGTGGACACCGACAAAAATGCGAGAGAGAGAAACCATAGTACAAAAAAATGCTATATATGGGATATATCTGCCACGCACTCCAATGAGAAAAGTTATGATGGCAAAATTATTTGCAGCATGTGATGATGGAAAGGAATAACCCGTGCCGCACGGTACAAGTAAATGGACATTCGGTAGTGTGTGGCATGGTCGAGGGCGAGATAGTAAATCCTTAATAAAAATGCTGTTAATCCAATCGGTCAGACCTAATGTCAAGGCGAGCGATACGATAATGATAAATGAAACAATCGGTTTTTTATATGTGAATATACTTCCAATAATCATGGCTATGTATAGCCACCAGATATTCCGCAGCTCTGTAATAAACGGCATGACGCTGTCAAAAATCGGGTTGGCAAGAGAGTTGTTGATAAAGTAAAAAAGCGAAACGTCAAGTGTAATCATACAGTAAGAATATTAAAAAATTGTGATACGAAAATACTCAATAATTTTAATAAATGGGTAGCATACTTTCATGAACATGGATGTGGGTGTACTGGAAAAATATGAGAAAGAACTGACTTCTTTAGCTCAATTAGTTGTCTCTAATCCAATGGATGCCAAGCAATCGGCATTGGAAGTAATACATGAGCTACGGCAATTGCGTTCTTTACCCAAAAAGAACATTCAAACAACGTTGGCACGTGCCTATTCAATAATTACCACCGCCGAAATACGTTTAGGTGAATATGATAATGCTTTGAAATCTGCCGAAATCACCCTTGATTTATATACATATCTCAACAAAAAAGAAGGTGTTGCACGTTCATATGTTAATAAAGGTATTGTTAACGGCATCATCGGCAAGCATCACCTTGCTAATGAGTTATTCAATCAAGCACTGCCCTTATTTCGAGAATGTGGTGATAAATCTCGCGAAGCACAAACATTGGTTTTCATTGGTAATACTTTTGCCGGCTTAGGCGATTATGCTTCTGCGTTGCGTCAATATAATTTGGGCTTATACATAAATCAAGAAATACAAGACAAACAAGGTATAAGTGATGCGTTGGTAAATTTAGGATTAAGTTTCCAACGTATGGGTGAATTTACGAAAGCCATCGACTATTACAATCAATCATTTTCTCTAAAACGTGAAATTGGCGATATATTTGGTGAAGCGCGCGTATTACAAAATATTGCAACCATTCACTTATCGCAAGGACAATTTGCCGATGCAGTAAAAATACTCAATGAATGTAAAACTATTTTTGAGAATATCAAGGATAAACAAGGATTGAGTATGGTGCATACCAATATTGGTGCTGCACATTTACGTTTAGGTGATTATTCACGAGCAATGGTGAATTTTGAATCTGCGTTAACAATTCAAAAAGAAATAGGGGATACTGTAGGGGAAGCCCGTTCTCTTGCGTATTTGGGGAGTACTTTTTTACGTTTAAAAGATAATCAAGGAGCAATTGAAAAATATCAAAGGGCTTTAGAATTACAGAAAAAAAATTCTGATACATCAACAATTTCACAAACACTCTTAGGTTTAGGATCAGCGTATCTGGAGGATGAACAATACGATAATGCCCAAGAGTGTTTTTCACAAAGTCTTACATATCAACAGTCTGCGGGAGATCGCTTCGGTGCATCGCGTTCCTTAGGTAATTTATGCCGTATTTGTTTGCAAAGATTAGATTATGAAAAAGCTCTTGAATACTTGCAACAAGCCATGATTTTTCATAAACAGTTAAGTGATAGAGAAGGTGAAGCGGAATCACTTATTTATTTAGGTGAATTATCGGAGAAAGTTCCGGAACAAGTGCTTGTGTTTTCAGGGCAATATGAGATGTATAGTATAGATGAAATATCTGAAGTTATTTACAAACAAGCATTAGGAATTGCGCAAGACATAGGATCAAAAAATATTGAACAATCTGCATTTTCTCATCTATCAGAACTATATGAACAAAGAGGTCAATACAAAGAATCATTTGAATATTTTAAGAAAAGCTTAGAAATAGAGCGTAGTATTTCAAATACTGAAACTTCGGAAAAAATGGCATTTCTTCATTCTGTATTTGAAGCAGAGCAAGCAAAGAAAGAAGCCGAAATTTACAGATTACGCAATGTAGAGCTTGCCCGTCTTAATAATGAAATTATGCGACAAAGTGCGATGTTACAAGAACAATCCATGCACATAGAAAAAACGAATAGAGAATTACGAAAAAAAAATAAATTAATGCAAGCATATTTAGTTGAAAAAGATAAAATGCTTGGTTTGGTCGCCCATGACTTGAAAAGCCCTATCTCCGGTGTTCGTATGATTGGAGAATTCATCTCTTCATCCTATAAGCAATTGGGACCTGAAATGATGTATGAACTCGGTAATGATATTAAAAGCAGTACAAGCAGAATGTTCGACACAATTTCCAATTTATTAGAAATCCAAGAGCTTGAGGCAGGGAAGCAAAAACCTGTGATGAAAAAAATGGACTTGACGGATGCTCTTCGCTCCGCAGTTGCACAATACACTGATAAGGCTTCACTGAAAGGTATAGTAATCTGCGAGTACTATCCTTCCACACCATGTATCGCTACTTTAGATTATATGTATTGCGTCAGGATTGTAAAAAATTTACTTTCAAATGCAATTAAGTATTCTCCTCATCATGAAACGGTGTCAGTGGAACTTAACGTAGTGATTTCTACTTCTTCACGTAAAGGAAGAATAGCAAGAATCACAGTAAAAGACCACGGTCCCGGTATTTTATCTGATGAAATGCCTAAACTTTTCAAAAAATTCACTAAATTGTCTGCCAGACCAACAGGAGGTGAACATTCCTCGGGTATTGGTTTATCAATCGTAAAACAAATGGTCGAATCTCAAGGTGGTAAGGTTTTTTGCGATAGTGTGCCTGAACAAGGCGCAACATTCATCGTGGAGTTCCCAATGAGCCACTAATTTTTATAATAATCATCTCGTGGAGCGTAGAATGATGAAAAAGTTACTTGTTAGTCTCATCTTTTTTCTGTGTTGGACCAAAGTTGGCGCACAGGACTTGGTATCAACACAAAAGTTAAATAGGACGGTGGTGCTTGAAGATTTTACGGGCGTTCGCTGTGGCTATTGTCCCGAAGGTCATGTCATAGCGGCTGACATCAAGAAAAACAGCCCTGTCGGAAGTGTAATACTTATTAATATCCATGTAGGACCTTTTGCCAATCCAATGGATGGTTATCCTGATTTTACGACACCCTTCGGAGATGGATTGCGTGAACTGGCAATCGTCTCGAGCTATCCGTCTGCTACTGTCAACCGCCATAAATTTGATCCTGCGGTGGCTACAACAGGACTATCGCGCAATGCGTGGGCTAATGCGGCAGCAGAAATGCGAAAAACCGCATCCCCGGTTAATGTTGGGGTCCAATCAACCTTTGATCCTGCGACTCGATTACTTACCGTCAATGTTGAAGGTTATTATACAGACGATGTAAAAGAAAAAACAAATTATGTGCACGTTGTATTGAAAGAAAGTAAAATTATTGCTATTCAGTTAGATTACACAAATGGAACACAACAGAATTATAGCCATGACAATATGTTGCGTCACATGCTTACCGGTTTGTGGGGCGATACGATTAATTCTCCTAAAAAAAGTACTCTTGTAAAAAAACAATATACATACACAGTACCTGATTCGTTTAATATTGAAAACTGTGAAATCGCAGCCTTTATTTCGCAAACTAAGCAAGAAATTTATTCCGGTGCCGAAGTGAAAGCAAATGGTGGAAAAACAATTGTATTAGGTACATTAACAACTCAAGATAATATTATAGTCTCCGGAACACAAGACCAAGAAAAACCATTTAGTTTTACTTTAAAAAATACCCAAAAAGAAAAATCTACATTAACTGTTTCACTTGTTTCTCAGCACCCGGATGATTGGAAATCCCAAATAGGTGCTGAAACCGGAACGACCACAATAAAAGTTGATATAGAAGCAGGTCAAGAATATACTATCCCCATAAAAATTACTCCGGGATTAAGTGCTGCAGTCGGTCATTATACTGTCAAAGTAACTTCGGAAATATATCCCCAAGCATTTGAATTACGTAAGGATATATATGTGATTGCCAATGCGAATGAATTGTTGATAAATCATACAGATGCACAAAAATTTGAAGAGGTGTATGTATCCGCAATAAAAAAATCAGGAAGTAGCAATGCTGCATCTACAAATGCGGAAATTCTTGTTGATTTAATGAATAATAATGCTCTAAAATCTATTAAAACAATATATTACAATGTTTCTTGGTCATTTCCTGCTATGTCCGATAATACCGCTTTGGCACTACAATCCGCGATAGATGAGGGTGTGCATTTGTTTATAGCAGGACAGGATATTGCATGGGATATAGGATCAACAGACACAAGAGCGCATGGAACGCCTGTGACCAAATCTTTTTTAAGAAATTATATGAATGCTCTGTATATTTCTGACGGTGACAGTACAATAACAGATATGTCAATGAATATAGAAGATCCGATTTTCGGTGATTTGGGCAAATCCTCAATTATTGATGTTCATAATAAGAATCTGTATCCTGAAGTAGTTCGCCCATTGAACGGAGCATATCCGATTATTCAATATGAAGGAGATCATGAAGGTAAAATTGGTGGAATACGAAGTGATAATCATCCGGGTAAAGTTGTGTATCTGGGAATAGGTTTAGAGCAATTTGCTAATAAGGAATTAGCAGAAAGTATTGTAAAAAGAAGCAGAGAATGGTTTGCAGGAACGGTATCTGTCAATGAAGAATCTACAGCCAATTCTCCGATACTTACTCCTGTACCTGTAATGGGAGCCATGACAGTGACATTACCTTTCGACGGTACTGTATATATTTTTAATACATCAGGCGAAAAAGTAGCAGAATTTATCTGTAATAATACGGTTACATTATCTGTAGAATCTTTTTCATCAGGTATGTACACAATGATTGCATTGGAAAATGAAGGCACGAAAACTCTTCATAAGACTTTTCCTATAATACGATAATGCTTTTTTCACAATTGCGGTGGATGGTATTACTATCACCGCATTTTTTTTATTTATTATGGTACAAATTTTTGCAGAATATGAAGGTAATTTGAAGGTTGCTCTTCAGCATGAACCTTCCCAAAGTTCTCTCCATACATCAGCCCCCAAAGATAATCAAGGTCTGGGCGATGATTTTTCTCCAACAGACTTGTTGGCAACCTCATTACTTTCTTGTATGATAACTCTTATGGGTATTGAAGCGCGTCGCCGTTCGCTTGATATTTCCGGCACAAAGGGTCGAATTGAAAAGCACATGGTAGCTGATCCGTTCAGACGCATCGGAACATTGGTCGTCAATGTTGATGTGAATGGCACGATGTCTGAAGAAGATACAAAAGCACTAAGATATGTTGCAGAAAACTGCCCTGTGCGTAAGTCAATATCCGATTCTATTGTGGTAGAAACAACATATAGTTTTCGGCAACTATAATCTGATATGATGATGAATTTCAGTTGAAGGAAAGAAGAATCTAAGTGGTCACGAATGCGTGATTTCGCTTATAGAAGGAGTTCTTGAAGTTTAAGCTGTAATTCATGCGGTCACGCGAAGAAAAATCCGTATTTTTGCATCCGATTTGCAGCAGTTTTATACACTTTTAAGTTTGAGTATGGCGATTACTTCCGAGCGAATCCAGCAGGTGATGATGGAACAAGAAATGCGGGATTCCTATCTTGATTATTCCATGTCGGTAATTGTGTCGCGTGCATTGCCTGATGTCCGTGATGGACTTAAGCCCGTGCACCGTCGTATCTTATATGCAATGTCCGAATTAGGACTATTGCCCAATCGTCCTTACAAAAAGTCAGCGCGTCTTGTAGGGGAGGTTCTCGGTAAATTTCACCCGCATGGTGATAGCTCTGTTTATGATGCAATGGTGCGTTTGGCTCAAGAGTGGTCAATGCGTTATACTTTGGTTGATGGACAAGGTAATTATGGTTCTATTGACGGCGACCCACCCGCAGCAATGCGTTATACCGAGACCCGTTTAGCACATATTGCAATGGAAGCATTGCGTGATATAGATAAAGATACCGTAGATTTTCGACCAAATTTTGATGAATCTCTTGAAGAACCAACAGTACTTCCAACTGTTTTACCAATGCTACTGGTAAATGGTTCGGGCGGTATTGCTGTGGGTATGGCAACAAACATACCTCCTCATAACTTAAGAGAAGTAATTGATGGTCTTCTGGCATTAATCAATAACCCGGAGATAACCATTCTTGAACTGATGAAACATGTAACAGCCCCTGACTTTCCTACAGGTGGTATTATATATGGTTATGAAGGCGTAAAGGATGCTTATGAGACTGGAAGAGGTAGAGTCTTAGTCCGTGCTAAAGCGGTTATTGAGCAAACCAAAACTAAAGAACAGATTATCATTTCTGAATTACCATATCAAGTACAAAAAGCGGGATTGATTGAAAAAATTGCCACGCTTGTGCGTCATAAAACTCTTGAAGGTATTTCGGATATTCGTGATGAATCGGATCGCGACGGCTTACGCATTGTTATTGAGTTGAAGCGTGATGCAGAGCCGGAAGTGGTACTCAATAATCTTTATAAGCAAACACAAATGCAGACAACATTTGGTGTAATAATGCTTGCATTGGTTAATGGCAGACCTCGTGTATTGACGCTTAAACAGATGATGGAAGAATTCATCAAGCATCGTAACACAGTTATTGTTCGTCGCTGTCAGTATGAATTAAGTGCTGCTGAAAAGAGAGCACATATTTTAGAAGGCTTTATTATTGCGCTTGATAATATTGACGAAGTCATAAAAACCATTAAAGAATCGAAAGATACTCCGACAGCTTCCTCACGATTACAGAGCAAATTCAAATTATCCGACATCCAAGCCAAAGCAATACTGGAAATGAGATTGCAGCGTTTAACCGGCTTGGAACGTGAAAAAATCATGAATGAGTATCGTGAAATTATTAAATTAATTGAGCAATTAAAAGCAATTTTGGCAAGTAAAGAATTGCAAATGAATATTATTGCCGAAGAGCTAACAAATCTCAAAAATAAATATGGCGATGCTCGTAGAACAGAAATAATCTATGATGCGCGTGATTTTACCCTTGAGGATATGATTGCAAATGAGGACATGATTGTCACCATATCCCATAAAGGTTTCATAAAAAGAACCGCTGTAAGTAATTATCGTCGTCAACACAAAGGAGGACGAGGATTAAATGGTGCCGGAACATACGAAGATGATTATGTTGAGCAGGTATTCATGGCTTCAACGCATCATTATTTGTTGTTCTTTACAGACAAAGGTCGCGCCTTTAAATTGCGTGTCTATGATATTCCTGAAGGTAGTCGTAATGCCAAAGGTCGTGCACTAGCAAATATTATTGAAAAAGAACAGACTGAAAAAGTGACAGCTTTTCTTGTCATTAAAGAATTTACTGATGATAAATATATTTTCATGTGTACAGAACAGGGTACAGTGAAAAAAACTAATCTCAGTGAATTTGAAAATGTCAGAGTTAATGGTAAAATTGCTCTTACATTAGATGAAAAAGACCGTTTAATTGCTGTACGATTAACTGATGGTGATTGTAATATTCTTATCGGATCCAAAAAAGGTCTTGCATGCAGATTTAATGAAACCGATGTTCGTTCTATGGGACGTACTGCTGCCGGTGTCAGAGGTATCATGCTTGATAAAAAAGATCGTGTAGTTTCAATGGTAGCCACAAAACGTATTGACTCACAAGTTGTGGTTGTTGGTATTAATGGGTATGGTAAACGTACTTCTGTAGATGATTTTCGCTTAACTCGGCGCGGTGCCAAAGGTGTTATTTCTATGAATATAACCCCGAAAACAGGCGATGTTGTCTCTATTCTTGAAGTTAACGACACCGACGATCTTGTGGTAATGACTGTTGGGGGAGTCCTTATACGTCAGCCTGTCAAAGATATTCGTGTCATTGGTAGAAATACTCAAGGTGTTCGCCTTATTCGTCTTGATGAAAAAGACAGTATTGCTGATATAACATGCGTACCTCACGAAGAAGATGACACACTACAAGAAGGTGGAGACTCCACTACTGAATCAACAGAGCCGGGACAGGAAACTCTTTCATTCTAGTGTTAATTATATTTTATCGAATCCTCTCTTTATTCCATGAATCTATGAAGAATATTTCTTCCAATAGGGAAAAAAGAGGGGATTCATTTTTTATGTTAATACTTTTTGTATTTATGTTCTCGGTGTTTAGTAGTGCGGCATTCCCAAGTATTGATTCTACTTCATCAGCTGATACTTCACGATATTATACACCAATTTTCTATCATGGATCATATATCATACGCCAAGATAGTTCTCGCATAATATCAAAAAAAAATATTCGCCCATCCACACAGTTCGGAATAACTGATGTTCTGCATAACACATTTTCTTCGATACCATTATCTCTTGGTGGACTGTCTTTAAATAATTCTGTTTCAATATATGGAAGCAGCAGACAAGATATAGCTTTGCGTTATAATACAAGATCCCTCACCAACACAATTCATGGCGGTATTAACTTATCTCTATTCCCGGTTGAAACTGCAGAAAGTATTGAAGTATTAACAGGCACACATGCAATAGTACTCGGAGATAATGCATCTGGTTTACTCTTAAATATTAAAGAAGGAATACATAATATATCCACACCTTTTACGCGATTACGGTACGCTCAATCTTCCTATAACTTCGTTGCTTCCGAAGGTGAGTTTAGTCAAAATATAGCGAAAAATTGGAATATTGATGCCGGATTTCGCCGACATGTGGGAGAAGGACGATTTGCAAATACATGGATAGATATGTGGAATGTCTATGGCAAAATACGTTGGACATTACCCCGTACACAATGGTCATTCTCCCATATATTCACAAATTACGGTACAGGTATCAATGGTGGTCTCTCCGATACAACCAACACATTCTCAGATCCCATAAATGCCAAAATACGCTATTCCGATATGTTTGAGCGAACATATTCACATGACCTTACTTTATCTTTTTCTCGGCATAGTTCAGATACTACACTTATTCAAACGGCATCTCTCTATTTTTCTTATGGAATAAGAAATATCGAAAAAACAATTACTTTAAATCCGTCAGCTGCTGATTCAAACAGAATTTCATCACCTATTTCACGTAATGTAGGTGCACTATACCAATTCCATAAATATTTTACCAATATCCTATCCTTGAAAATCGGAGCAGAAGCCGAAGCACAATTGATAGATAAATCTGCGTATAATTCATCGTTTTCAGGAACTAATCTTGCCGTATTTTCACTGATGGATGTATCTGCTTCCTCGAATATACAATTGCAACCCGGGGCACGCCTTCGTCTATTTAATAATACTGTATTTGCCAATATGGGCATAAAAATCGAATACTCTCAGCTTCCCTTTCGATTCGGTTTCGATATTTCTTTATCTTCAAGGACACCAACACTTACAGAAGGACTTAACAATAATAGTGAACAGCATCTTTTGGGTATAGCATACTTACAATGGAAAGGGGATCGTAAAAGTCTTGGTGTTGAGCTATTTTCTCGTTCAATTTCTGATTATATATTGCAGGAACCACTTTTACGAGGGCAAACTATTGTTGGGGTATTGTCACAAAACATGGGTAATCGCACTGTAATGGGGCTATCGGTTAATGGGCATTATGACATTGTTCAAAATGGACACTTACATGGTTCTGTGATATTGCACGACAGTAAAACAAATAGTATTAATGATAATAGATTACCATTTTTACAAAGTATTCTTGGAGGGGAATATATTCGAGTCTTTGGACGAAGTACAGTCAAAGCCGGAATTTCCTTTCGTTTTTTCAGCTCGAATTATGGCGAACTTTTCATTCCACAAATGCAAGGAAGTATAGCAAATCAGAAAGTAAATGAAGGATTGACATATGATGGCGGTCAAGCATTTATTGGTGCACAATTGGGTAATGCATTTGTTCAATTCTCCTTACATAATATGCTTAATTCGGTGTATTGGACAACATCTCTTTATCCTGAGTTAGATAGACATTTACGTATTAGTGTTAATTGGGCATTTCTTGATTAAGTATTACTAAAAAAAAGAATCCCCTTCAATTGAAGGGGATTCTTTTAGCTAAATGACGAATCGGTTAAGACTTGTTGCTTCTTCCTTGCAAAGAATAACCTATAAATCAAATATATTAAACCACCTATAATAATTATTCCCAGAATTAAATTCAAGAAAGAAAATGTCGGCGGATATACTTCTGTCATTCCATTGGCTCCTGTTACATAATGAGGACGTGAATAGTAAAACGCCGGATGGAACGGAGTCATCCACAATAAACTTGTCTGTCCCATCATATAACCCATCATAAATCCATCACTCATGCCGCCATAGCTGTGTACAACAACATTTTGTCTGCCATTGGCACCATTAATTGATTGAGTTGTAGATTTACGCGGTGTACCATAACTGGATCTATAATCTGCACCGGAACGGAATCTGCTCCCACCAAAACTACTGGTTGGTTTTGATGGTGAAGTAGATCGTCCAAAACTTTTTGACCTCGGTCTTGACGGCGAAGAATACGTTTTTGATGGCGAACGAAAACTACGAGAGCCTCCGAATGAACGACCACCGCCGCTTCGTCTTGCTTCAGCAATTGTCGGTTCTACTATAAATGCAAATATTGTTAATAGCATAACAATACAAGTGCGAGTATTAAATAAATGTTTCATGAAAATATCCTTTCGGTTTCTAAAGTGTCATCATCGTTTCTGAATGTTGCCTCAGCTTTAAATGTAGTTCCTTCTGCTAATGTCTGTTTGCCTTTAAATAATCCCATAAAACCGGATTTCTCATTGGCAATTCCTGCTTTAATATGCACAAGTATATTCACTAAACCTTCAACAACCTCTTCATTAATAAATACAATGGTATTCTCAATCTCTCCATCACTTTCAACAGTAAGCTGCTGTAATTCGCGTGCTTCATCATCGTCAAATGAAGGTTCTCTTGTTTTAATCTGTTCGAGATAATCAGAAAACAACGCTTTATTGTAAATGATTTTATCGTTGCCTTCATACTGAATCACTGCGTCAAAAGTTCCATCCTCGTCAAGATTTAAGAATAATTCTTTAATTCCTGCAATCTGCTCACCATTGATATATATTGCAGTTTTTTCGATTCTGCCATTACTTTCAATTGTTAATGTTCTCATAGTAATTGATGTGTGTGAACGAACTATTATACGACATTATTAATATTCTTGTTGCACTATAGTATAGTAACTACCTTCTTTACCTGCTATAACAAGGGAATAGTTTCTTCCTAAAGGTAATAATCCTGTTATTTCGGATAATTTTTTTTCACCATTCCAAAAGGTCAGCAATAAACGCCTTTCAACAAATACAGGAGCTGCATCGCGAAATGAATTTTTGAATACATTCTCAGCAATAATACCAGTTGTTGGTGATGCTCCTTCGCTTACCGAAAGTCTTTCTTGATCCTGTGTAAGGTTTACACAGCGTCGTTTTGCTTCGCCATAACGTGTTGAACCTTGAGGTGTGCTAAAAGCAATCGCTGCATTGCCGGATTGTGATGTATATGTGTACAATGTATAATTACTGTCCGGGTTAATGATGAGATTGTAGGAAATATCATCAGCAAAAATTTGGTAACTACCTTTTCTAACCACGGTACCTGTAGAGGAACGAAAATCTACATTGAGATTTGACAATGTATTTTCCACTGAAAATTTTACACCCCCTTTAGCGGAATTTGCTTGTACTAAAGAAACAAAAGATCCTTTATCTAATAATGGCAAAGACTCATTTTCAGCGTCAGTTGGTAATAAGCTTACACGTGTTTGTCCGTCGAACATTGACCATGCAATAAGATAATAAGACTTTCCTCCTTCGAGATTACCTACGAACGCAGATTGAAGTTGTGCCGGTTGTTTAGTCGTAAATACTGTCAATGGTAATATGCCCGATGGAATGCTAACCGGCGAGGACATTGCACCATAGAGTAAACGTGAGGACAGTACTTCACCGGATAATTGCTTGTTTCCTTGAACTGTTCGTGAACCTACTGCAAAAGTTAAATCAGTATGTTGTTGTATTAGATTAATGACATAAATCTTTGAAGAAAAAGGGTCTATGGCTGTATTCATAATTTGTGGAAGAACTGCCAAGTATTTGCCGATTTTCTCGCTGCTGTCATTCGCGACAATAATATAGTTCTTTTGTACTTGTACGGGAAACTCGATGAGAGTGACTCTTTCACCATTATTTTCGATCGCAAAGGAATCAACGACTGATGATTTACATGCGCCAATTTCAGCAGATTCGCTTATAGCTGCTGATGCGACATCCTGCATTGGAATACTGATATTGTTCTCAATTTTCTTCAAACTCAATGAAGATTTTGATAAATTTAAGAATTTGACAAATGATTTTCTTTCCGGTACTTCTACCAAATTTTGTAGTGCATTCACTGTCTGGTCACGATCATTTATAACACTCAGTCCCGTCAAGCCATTTTGCTGTCTGAAAGTAAAAAAACTGTATGATGAAAACTCGTCTATTCTAAGTGCATATAATCCAAGTACATCTGTTCGTTTAGTTATTGAGTTAGTACGTAAAAGTGTAAGAGAGAGCGAGTTGTTGACAGATATTTCTTTAGATGAACTCTGTGATAAATAACCGTTGTCACGCAGTAGTTCTTCACCATTTTGGCATCCTTCTCTCAAAGAAAATACATATTGTGAATCAGGGAAACAATTGATAAGTCTAATTTCTGGATTGCGAGTTACCAAAGCACGCCGTGCTTGTGTCGTATAATAAAGCAAAGTATCAGCAGGTTTATTGCGTTTAGCTGTAATCCCGGGCAAGATAAAGTATGTGTGATAGTTGGTACGAGTGAATTGTAGTTTACGAAACGTTCTTTGTTCTTCAATGCCATTATTGAGAATAATACCTGTAGCTGAGTCTCCGATAGGGGCACGAAAAATGGGTGATGCTGTTCCATAATTTGTCATTGCTGAAACAGAGTTTGTGCCAAAGGAAAGTTGGCGAGCATTCCCATCACCTGCTAAGTTTATGACCCTTAACATCATACTGTCTGTACCATCCGGAGGATTTACTAATACAGGGTTCTCATCAGCACAGCCAATAAGTATGACGGTAAATAAAGGTATGAATAGTAAGCGTATAAACTTCATTGATATATCCAAGTTCTCAATCTCTAAAACGTGAGTATGATAATAATATTGAGTGCAAAGAAATCACACAAGGTACTGAAATGATGTATTTTTGCATTTCAATTCACCAAAAATAGCGTATCAAGTAATGCAAGAAAAAATTCGTAGTATAATTGATAGATTTCATGAAGTCGAACATTCGCTGATGGATCCTTCTGTTTCTGCTGATATAGCACAGTTTAGAGTATTGTCGAAGGAGTTCAAATCACTTGAGCCGTTGGCACTCATGGGAAAAGACTATCTTACTGTAATTGAACAAGTTGAAGTAATTAAGCAACTCATAGAGGATTCGGCTATTGAACCGGAGTTGCGGGATATGGCGTATGAGGAACAGAATCAGTTGCGTGAGCAAATTGCGCATATTGAAGCCGAGCTAAAGATACTTTTATTGCCAAAAGATCCGAATGATGCAAAAAATTGTATCATTGAGGTACGGGCAGGCACAGGTGGAGATGAAGCGGGGATTTTTGTCGGTGATTTATTCCGAATGTATCAGCGATTTGCCGAGCGTGCGGGGTTTACGCTTGAAGTTATTGATATGAATGAAAGCGAAAGAGGAGGATTCAAAGAAATAGTATTTTCACTTGAAGGTGAGAGCGTCTTTGGAACTATGAAATATGAGAGTGGAGTTCATCGTGTGCAACGTGTACCTGAAACAGAAGCCAATGGAAGGATACACACTTCGGCTGCAACGGTCGCTGTGCTGCCCGAGGCGGAAGAAATAGATATAGACATTCGTGAACAAGACTTGCGAGTTGATATTTTCAGATCAGGTGGTAAAGGTGGTCAAAATGTGAATAAAGTGGAAACGGCTGTGCGTTTAACGCATATTCCCACAGGAATTGTGGTGCAGTGTCAAGATGAACGTTCACAATTAAAGAATCGCCAAAAAGCAATGAAAGTATTACGAGCTCGACTATATGAGATGGAATCTGAGAAAGCTCACGCAGAGATGTCGTCAGCAAGAAAAGATTTGGTAAAAACAGGCGATAGGTCAGAAAAAATCAGAACATATAATTACCCACAAAATCGCGTAACGGATCATCGTTTGGAAGGTGATGCTAAAAACTATCCATTGCGTGATGTAATAGATGGTAACTTAGGTATTGTCTTAGAGCAATTACAACTTGCCGAAAAAACAGAAATGCTTAAACTTGGTTTGTCAATATAAACACCAAATTTATTATGCTTATGGAACAACGGCACTTGTTTATATTCTCTTCTTCTGTTAAAATATTATGAACAACATAAGTAAATATTATTGTATTGCTTTATTACTCGTACTTTCCTTGTCCGGTACGGGGTGTCGTACGTATGATAATTTCACAACATTTTTTAATACATATTACAATGCCGAACGGTTAATGAAGGAATCAGAGGATGAATTTGAATTCTCTGCAATTGCAGTCAAAAAACCGCCACGTACATTAGTTCCACTTGATAGCGGGGTGTTGTTCGGCGGAAATCAGCCAAATCGTAACGAAACAGCTCCTTTTATTAGGGACTATATCATAGATAAAGCACGTATTCAACCGGTACAAACAAAATTGGATTCCGTATTAATTAAAGGATCAAAAATTCTGCAAAGACACCCTAAATCTAATTTTATTGAGGGTTCTCTTTTTTTAATGGCAAAATCATATTATTATAAAAATGATTGGATGAATGCCGAAATTAAATGCAGTGAACTTGTTGATTTATTCCCATTTGGAGATTTATCCCCCGATGCTCACCTTTTAATGGCTCAAGCATATTTTATAGAACGTAAATATATTTTGGGCGAACAAGCTTTGTCACGTTGTATTGACATAGCATGGTATAAAGATAGATATGATATTCTTGCTGAAGCATTTAAGTTTTCAGCGGAACATTATATATATTTTAATGAGGTTGATAAAGCTGTGCGTCCTTACAAACAAGCAATAGCAATAACAGAAAGCGGTGCACAAGCATCAAAATGGCATCTTGAGTTAGGTTCTATTTACTATCGCCTTTCACGCTGGGAAGAAGCCGAAAAAGAATTCCATCAAGTTGGAGATTTTGATGTGGACTTGTTAGGGGAATATGAAGCCAGACTCTTCAGAGCATCAAGTCTTATATATATGAAAAAGTATCAAGAAGCGGAAGAAATTCTTGATGCAATGTCGTCCAATGAAAACTATAAAGATTGGGAAGGTTCGTTGTTAGCTGAAAAGATGCGTCTGTATAGATTATCCGGTAAAGATTCTTTGTTTATTGATTCAGAAAAAAAGGCTGACACATATTCGGGAAATCCTAATATTGCCGCTATGTACTTCGAAAAAGGTATGGAATATTTCAGAAAGAATGATTATGTCAAAAGTCGTATTTATTTTGCAAAATCGCGAGGTGCAAAATCACCTGTTGCCCGAGCCGCGAATGAATATTATACTTTGCTGAACGAAATGGAAACAAATAAAATTGAAATCCATAAAACAAATCAACTTGTGAAAAAAAATGTTCCAATCACTGATACTGTAAAAACATTAACTGCTGCGAGATATTTCGCCGTTGGAAGAGTGTTTGAAAAAATCGGTAAACATGATTCAGCTTTACATTACTTTTATAAAGCGGCGGATTCTTGTCCTCAATCGTCACCTGAAAGAGCACAATTTCTATATTCAATACATCGTAAAATAAAAGACTCACTTCCTACTGTTGCCGATTCTTTAATGGAAATTATGGCAACTACTTATGGAAAAACCGAGTATGGTAAAGAAGCCAGAGTAAAATTAGGATTTACTGAACTTGCGGAGATAGATACAGCAGGGGATTATTATAACAGCGGTTCACGATTCCGACTCACGGGAAATGATAGTTTAGCGATAAGACAATATAAAACTGTATTTAAACAATTTCCACAATCAAAGTATGCCGCTCGTTCTCTCTATGCCGTTGGTTGGATATTCGAGAGAAAATTACTTTTATTGGACAGTGCAATCTTTTACTATAAAAAATTAGTCGCTGATTATCCAATGTCTGATTATGCTTTAGAAGTTGCTCCGTCATTATCCGCATGGGATCAAAAACGGGTGCCGCCGCGTCCTGATTCACTGCAACAAAAAGCATTTCAATCATCAACCATATCCGGTCAGCAACAATCGGTGGATACATTACAGTCACAATCAAATACAATACAAGTTGTGACAGATCCAAATGTACAATCTATGCCTGTGGATAATGTTCCAGATCAGAAGGACTCATCATTTCCATTAAAGCTACCAACATCATTAAAAGATGTATTAAAAATGGACATACCGTCAGAATTACCTAAACTTGATAGCTTTAATCCATTTAAAAGTAAATCTGATACAACGAAAAATTCAAGACAAGACACAGTCCCTTCGAAGAAAAAGCCATGACACAGAAAAGTAATACACATGCGAGAGAACCTAATTCTCTAATTTATGAAGTATCGCCGTATTTGTTACAACATGCGTATAATCCTATTGAGTGGCATTCCTGGAATGATGATACATTCAAAAAAGCAGAAAAATTGCAAAAGCTCATTTTTTTAAGTATAGGTTATTCTACTTGTCATTGGTGTCATGTGATGGAAGATGAATCATTTGAAGATGAGGAGGTCGCTTCGATTCTCAATGAATATTTTATACCGATTAAATTAGACAGAGAAGAAAGACCTGATATAGATGCTGTATATATGGAGGTATGTCAGGCACTTACAGGGCATGGTGGATGGCCTCTTACGATTGTGATGACTCCTGCAAAAAAGCCATTTTTTGCAGGAACATATTTTCCAAAATATCAGACTCATAATCGCCCCGGACTGCTCAATATTCTTTTAAAAATTAAAGATTTATGGAATAATAACTTAGATGAAGTTGTAGAGACTGCTGAATCTATTGTAGAACGAATTCAATTATTCCACCGACAGGAACAAGAACAAATTTCGACAATATCAAAAGATATTTTTTATACCACATCTCATAAAATACTTGATCGTTATGATAGAGAATATGGGGGTATGAAAAGAGCACCTAAATTCCCAACACCGCATCTTTATATGTTATTACTGCGATTGTCGAAAAAAACGGATAATAGTGATTGTTTGCATGCTGTGGAGCATACAGCCACAGCTATGAGAAAAGGTGGTATATTCGATCATATCGGACATGGTTTTCATAGATATAGTACCGATGTAATATGGACACTGCCACATTTCGAAAAAATGCTCTATGATCAAGCAATGCTACTTTTTCTTTATGTAGAACTATTCCAAAAAACACAAAAAGATATATACAAACAAATAGCTCGTGAAATTATTTCTTATGTACAGCGTTCATTAATGTCAGATGAAGGTTTATTCTTTTCTGCTGAAGATGCAGATAGTGAAGGTGAAGAAGGAAAATATTATCTATGGTCGGTAGAAGAAATATATAATTTACTTCCTCCAGCAGATGCGGATACCTTTTTACGTGAGTATTCATTTTCCGGAGATGGTAATTATCATGATGAAACAACACATGAGCGTAATGGAAAAAATATACCGTATATTCAACCAAATATAGATGATGATAAATTAAGCGATATATTGCAGAAAACAGAACAAATACGCATCAATCTTTTGAAACAAAGAGAATTACGTATAAAACCTTTTCTTGATGATAAAGTCCTGACAGATTGGAATGCTCTTTTTATCGCTTCTCTGGCGTATGCTGCCCGTGTATTCAATGATGATAGATTAGAAGATTTGGTAAAAAAATCTTTTACAACACTTGAACAAACTGTGATAAAAAACACAAAAATTTATCACAGATACCGTCATAAGAATATTGCAATTACAGCGTTTCTTGATGATATTGCATGTCTGGCTTGGGCATCGTGGGAATTGTTCCTCTTAACTTCGCAAAAAGAGTATCTGCTTAAATCTGAAGAATATTGTCGTTTATTAATTGTGAACTTTTACGATTCCGGTCATGGTGGCTTTTATACTACGGGTATTGAAAGTGAGCAAACACCTTTTGGTCGTCTGAAGCAATGGCATGATGGAGCAATGCCTTCGGGCAATTCTATTGCATGCCATGTTTTGGCGCGTGTTGGTACTTTTATAAATAATAGCGAATATATTAATATTGTATTTACAACTATATATCGGCAGGCTGAGAATATTACTCAAAATCCCTCAAGTTATGCCTTCTTACTTTCAGTACTCGACTACTTGACTTCTCATCGTAAAGTGATTATTGTCTCAACACCGGATAAATCTAACCTTAAATTTCAACAAATGTACGCACTGCTTCTTTCAAAAAGTGATGCAAATACTACGGTTATTGCAAATTATGGTACGAACCTACCTTTACTTTATTCAACACAGTTTAATGATGCACAACCATGTGTTTTTATATGTGAGCATTATAGTTGTTTAAGACCATTATTGACTATTCAAGAAGTTGAAGAATATATTGCGGAACAGAATTCATGAAATTTGTTATCCTATCACTACTGTGGCTTTCAAATTTACTTGCAACATATTTCTTGTTTAGTGTAAGTACATATGGAATATCAATGGTAGATATAATCAGTATTGTTATTGCACTGTATGCAACGTATTCTATTGTGTGGAAAGGTGAACCGTTCATTGTGCCACCGTTTCCTGTTTTGTTATGGTTAAGTGGTTTAACTTTAGCTGTTTTTCTATCTGCGATGATTCCGTTACTCTCAAGTAATGCAGAAATGCAACTACAGTGGATAAAAACTACGTTACACTATATCTATGTTTTAATACTGGGAGTGGCAATTATCGGTTCAAACTTTACTATAAACGATATATATAAAGCGTATAAGATACATATATATTTTTCCGTATTGGTCAGTACATTTGGCATTTATCAATTATTTGCGCGAGCTTTTGATTTACCTTTTGCCTGGATTACTATGTCAACAAATACAAATTTAGCTCGAGGTATGGATTTTAAAGAATGGGGTCAGTTGAGTCTGAATTATGGCTCATTTTTCAGAGCAACATCTATTTTCTCCGAGCCTTCAACATTTGCCGGTTATACTGCACAAATACTCTCTTTACTTTTTACTACAATATCGCAAACATCGGCTCAATTTGTAAACAACAAGTTATTTTGGTGGTTAATTGTTATCGTGAATCTTGTCGGATTATTGCTTGCTTTTTCACTGACAGGTTTATTGTTGTCGGTCATACTTATCGTAACATATTTACTCTATGAGCGAAAAATATCTTTAAGCGGTGTATTGATATTTGGGTTGGTTTTACCCTTCTTACTTGTTTTTGCGGATACTATAGTATTCATGTACACCGATGTAAGTGTCATTGAATTATTTGCTCAAAGAGTTGGTGGTATTTATAGTATCTTGTTTGGAGGAACTATACAGACTACGGGTGGTGAATCCTTTTTTGGTAGATTAGATACGATGATACGGGGATTTTGGATATGGGTTGAGTATCCTATAACAGGATTTGGATTGGGTTGTGTATATCTTTATGATAGAGCGAATCAAATAACATATATTGATTCTACATTTTTCACGGTTCTTGCAGAAACCGGTATCGTAGGTATGTTCTTTTTTATAGGGATGTATGCTATTATGTTTCGTTATCTGTTCTTTACTATGAGAAGCCGACTTCAATCAGTGGTATTGTCTGCAGAAGCCCAAAGTCTAATAGCAATAATTCCATATTTGTATATTGCACAAGTTGCAATACTTTTTACGACATCTTTTTTTGTTTCATTTTGGATATATCAAACGTTTGGAATAATTATATCCATCATCATTGCTGTATATTCTGAGTCGGGGTTGCCTCTGCAAAAAATATATGTAATGGATGAACCATTACAAACACGATTCTACCGCAATTTGAAACGCTTAACAAATTCACAAACTCATGGTGAAATCCTATGATAATAAATGGAAAAGAAATTGCACAAACAATTCAGTTAGAATTAGCTGAAAAAACAAAAGATTTAGTTGCTAAAACTTCTGTAAAACCTGGACTTGCATTGTTATTGGTTGGTGATAACTCAGCATCACAAGTCTATGTTCGTTCCAAAGCAAAAGCTTGTGAAAAGATTGGTTTTCATTCAGTAATTCTTACATTACCGGAACAATCTTCTGAAAGTGATGTGCTTGCGGTTATTTCTGCGTGGAATAATAACAACACTATTCATGGAATATTAGTCCAATTACCCTTACCAAAACACATTAACGAAGTGAATGTGATTATGGCGATTGATCCCGATAAAGATGTTGATGGATTTCATCCGGTTAATGTCGGTAAATTAGTGACAGGAATCGGTGGTTTTGTGCCATGTACACCGGCGGGTATTGTAGAATTATTGGTTCGAAATTCAATTCAAACATCAGGCAAACATGTTGTTGTTGTTGGAAGAAGTAATATTGTTGGCAAACCTATCGCAAACTTATTATATCAAAAATCTTCTCGAGGTAATGCTGTCGTCACAATATGTCATACGGGTGCCTCCGACATTCGCTATTATACTAAACAGGCGGATATACTTATTGCGGCAATTGGTGTGGCACATAGGATTACGGCAGATGACATTAAACATGGCGCAGTGGTCATTGATGTTGGGATTAATCGTATTAATGATTCAAAATCTGAAAAAGGGTATTCAATTGTTGGTGATGTGGATTATGACAGCGTTTTGCCGTATGTTTCGGCTATTACTCCGGTTCCCGGTGGAGTAGGTCCAATGACCATTGCAATGCTTTTAACAAATACATTGACTGCAGCCCAAAATTATGCAAAAAGTGTGCAAATATAATTTATATTATACAATGCTTTGCGTAGAGATTGTATAGAGAATGATTGACAGATTGATAGCTATGATAGGTCTGTACCCATTTTTTCCCATGCAGACCTATTTTTTTTCGATTATCTTTATTCTCAATAAGAAACACTAACTTTTCCTCTAATTCTTTATGAGAATTGGCAATCACAAATGGATTTTCAGGTATCCATTCACTGTATTCATCGGTCATATTCGTAATTGTTGGAATTTCCATTGCCAGAGTTTCTAATCCTGATTTTCCATATCCCGTTCCTCCTTGAGTACCACCGACTTGATCAATACAAATATCGCAATGCTTTTTTATTTCAAGAACTTCTTGACGAGGCATATTCTCCAGAAGATAAAAATCAATGGGAAATGACTTTCTAAGTCTGTCTATACATGATATAATGCCATCTGTACCTTTGAATTGACGATTTGTGGGAGAATGAACTATTTTAATTGTGTTACCTGCATTAGGAATAGGAGTAGGTAATTCACTTGTATCATAAGGATAAAAAATATAGTGCAAATTATCCATTAATTCAAGGTGATCATACTCGCTAGTGATTCTCATATCTGATATTTCTTCCAGTTCTTTGATGATTCCTCGTGAACGTAAATCACTACCGTAGTAACAAGTTACAATTTTCTTTCCTTCTTTTTTCCAAACTAATGCCTGTTTGGGTTTACGGGTAAAATCCATACCACCGTCAAAATGAATTATATCAAAATCATTGAGGTGTTCTTTTTCTAATAATTCTGCAACAGAATACTGACGTACAATGTCAGAAAGTGAAAAATATATGTGTTCAAAAAAATTTTTGGGTTTAAAAATCGGTGCTTGATTATGAGTAGTTGTATATGTATCATCACGTTTTTTTTTTCTCCAAAACGATGCTAAAGAAGAGCGCGAGACATAGAAATTTAATGTAATATCTTCTTTAAATCCGCGAATATTTGGATATTGTGTTATAAGTCGCGAGTAATCCCCACATTCATTGTGCATTCGTGCAAAGTCATAAGGAACACCTGCATAATTTTCAACAGCAACATGCAATATTTTTTTCACGATAATTCACAGTAAAATGTATCTCGAAAAATTCCTCTTGAGCCAAAATTTTCCTTGAAACGTGCAAGACCCCAATTGGGTTCCATGTTAACGGTAAAAATACCGAAATCAAGGTAATCAAATCCTTCTCGTGATGATTGTTTCATAATTTCATAAAACAAAGTATTGACCGGACGATATTCTTGATATTCTTCATCATGGCTTATATAAAATGCAAGTACAACTTTAGAATTTGCTGAAAAATTACATACACCTGCAATAAGTTTATCGTCTAAAAACGCACCCCATAATCGAATTGCTTCGGGGAATTTTCTTTTGAGTCGCAATAATTCCTCGAGTGAATGTGTTGGTGACACACCATGTCTCATTTTCAAATTTTTTGACAGTATAGCATAATATTGTTCGAATTGATCAGTTTCTATAATCCTTACAGCATTCTTTTGGGCTTTACGTATAGCTCTTCTGGCTTCTTCTCTATATAAAGATATGATTTTGTCTTCGTGTTTGGGTAATTCAACGACACTCGAAATTTCACGCTTAAGGTAGGTGAAGTTGTGACGAATCAAAGCGAAATCAATGTAATTAGATACATGCTTTTGATAAATTATAGGATTGAGAGTAATCTGAATGGCATCGCAGTCCATTGAACTTGCCGTTTCTTTGAGGAGCCGAACACAGTCATGCGCATCCTTGAAGTTCAAATCATCTGTATGCACGAACCCACCATATGATGCTCCTGAATGAGATGAAAGTATGCGTTTACCATTTCTTTCGATGATTACCGCAGGAAACAGCGCAAAAAGTTTATCATTCTTTGTGAGTACTAAAGAAGAATCCCTAAAGCGATCTTGAGGGTGATATGATAAAAAGTTTCGCGTATGGAAGATGGTACCATTGTTTGATGATTCAACAAAAGAATCCCATTCTTTTTCTGATATATTTGAACTGATGAAAGGGTATATCTTCATAAATATCTAAAGTGATTGTATCAAAAATACGAAGCAAAACGCAGTGTTTTAACTGATTATTGCGATTTGGTAACTAATTTGTAGTACGAAAAGTATAAATTTCAGAAATTTTGATTGTCGTATCAATGAAGAAGTTCGTCTGTAAATATATATATATTATACTCTTAAGTGCAATAGTTGCTGTTTCAGTACGTGCCGGCGAGTTAAGATTGCCTGATTATATACTACAAGGCACTGTCATTTCGGTTATGTATAAACCCTCTAAGAATCCTTTGACCGATAACCATACTCTGATAGCATATTGTTATACTTCATCGAATGTGAAGCCGACTGCCTATCAAAGTTCGTTTTCTGACAATGGTGAGGCAACACTTGCTATACCTCGTGATGCTGTCTATGTAATGTTCAAAGTCATGACAGGGAAAGTGGCAGATGATAATGGGCAACAGTTCTGGGATATGCCGATTATGGACAAAGATAAAAAGATTCCGGAGAATGCCTATTTCAGAGCAGCTATATCCTATCTGGGGCAGCTTCCCGAAAACTGTAAGCGTGCAGTTTCTTCGGCAAAGGCAGAAGAGATGCTCCGCCAAGAGTTGAATCTGTATCCTGAAAATATACTTGCAAAAGCCGGTATTGCGATGCTTGCCCATGACAATAAAAAAATCACAAAACTTGAATTCGAGAAGCAAATTCGTGGACTCTTCGCGGCAGTAAAAGATTGGTCAAGAGAAGAGATTGTACGTTCTGCATGGAGGTCATTCAATGCGATTGGCGAAAAAAAGAAAGCTGATTCTATTGCTAAAGCTTTTGTGACGAAACATCCAACATCCGAGTTTGCCGAGGATTATGGGCTTGATGTTCTGCAAAGACTGAATGACCAAAAGCAAGTGATAGAGTTAGGAATGAGTTATATACTGCATTTTCCTCACTCTAAGGAAATGCCTATGCTTGCACAGGGATTAGCGCCTGTTGCAGCTTCACTTTCAGTATTGGATAGTTTGATAGAGCGATATTCAAAAGAAAAGTATAGAAATCCTTTTGTTGTGTCTTTGTTTGCATTTATTCAAGTGGATGCCGATTCAACAAAAATCCCCGCGGCAATTGCATATTTAACGAAAGAACGAGAGGCATTTATCAAATCAGGAGCTCGGCATTTCAAGCCGCGATGGTTGTCAGAAATGGAATGGACAGAAAAAGAAGAGTCACTAATGGCACAAATAACTGCAACTCGCGGTTTTATTTATGAGCGAAACAATCAAAAAATGTATGCAATTGCCGATTTAGAAGATGTTGTCACGCAATATCCGCTTTCCTGTCATGAAGTGATATATGATAAACTTGTGACATTACTTTATGAAGATAGAAATCTATGGAGTAAAGCATTCACATGGTCAGGAAAAGCTATGGAACTTTCTCGAGCTAATGACAATATTAAAAAGATAAACCAAGAAACGTTCGCCGCTTCATCAGAATATAAAACGTATAATGACTATCGTATGATGATTGATAGTAAAGCAACACTATCGCGGCGACAAAGTATGAAAAACCAGATGCTGCGTCAGCCCATGCCAATGGGAAAACTACATAATAAAGATGGAAAAGTCATAGAACTTAGCTCATTCTTAGGAAAAACATTAATTATTGATTTTTGGGCAACATGGTGTGGACCTTGTCGTGCTTCTTTTCCGGCAATGCAAAAATTATACGATAAATATAAAAATAATAGCAAAGTTGAATTTCTTATCGTAAATTGTTGGGAACGATCTGATGATAAGAAAAAAGTTGTAGATGAATTTATAGCAAAAAACAATTATACGTTTCCTGTCTATTTTGATGAGAATGACGTATTCGCTAAATCTCTTGGGGTGACGGGGATACCGGCAAAATTTTTTGTGTCACCTACCGGATTAATACAGTTCAAAGAATCAGGATTCCAAGGTGAAGCTAAGTTCATAGAAGAAGGAATTGATAAAATTGAATTATTACAATCTGATATTCAATAATAAGTAAGTATTCACATGAGTCAACAACCGAGATTTTCACGTGATGATGCCGATAGTATTTTGCGCAATCTCTTACAAAAGAAACCAGTAGGTTCTCATTATACTATAGCTGATTTAGAAAATACTGCAACCGAGTTAGGTGTATCTAAAGATGAATTACGTCAAGCTATTGAAATATACATGATTGAAAAAGAAGAATTAGAAATACGTAATGAAGTCTTACTTAAAAAGAAACGTAAACTCTATGATCATATCGCTGCATACAGTATTGTTAATAGTGGTTTGTTCTTATTAGATTACTTCACATCAAACAGTGGATGGTTTATGTATTCTGTTATTGGATGGGGAATCGGGTTAGCATTTGATATATATGGTACTTTCATGCCAAAAGAAGAAGAAATTGAAAAAGCTGTGCAAAAATTAAAAAAGAAACGTAGTAAGCAGAAACAACCGTTTGATTTCAAAGTATTAGAAGATGGTGCTCATATATCAATCGGTAAAAATATCAGTGTTTCTCTTTCAGATAAGGGAATAATTTGGAAACAAGGCGATACAACAATTGAAATATAATATGAAAAAAGAAAGTTTACATATCCTTTACGAAGATCATGACATAGTTGCCATAAATAAACAGGCAGGAATATTAACCATACCCGACCGTTTTCGTGCTGAGTTACCCAATTTACGAGATATACTCAAAGAAAAGTTTGGAGAAATATTTATTGTTCATCGTTTGGATAAAGAAACCACTGGTGTGATTCTTTTTACAAAGAATGCAGAAGCGCATCGTCATCTCAGTCTGCAATTTGAACATAATACTATTGAGAAAATTTATCATACAGTAGTTGGTGGTGTATTTGATAAAGAAAATTTAGATATTGATATTCCATTAGCGCCTGATCCACGCAGAAAAGGTTTGATGAAACCAAATGCATTAGGCAAAGAAAGTCTTACGCATGTCGAAGTTGTGGAACGATTCAAAATAGCAACATTGTTAGCTTGTACACCCAAAACAGGTAGGCAACACCAAATACGGGTTCATTTATCTGCTATTGGTTATCCTTTACTCGTTGATGCTGATTATGGAAAACAAAAAGAATTTAAACTATCAACAATTAAGCGTCGTTATAATTTAGCTAAAGATACTGATGAAAAGCCGATTATATCAACAACAACACTTCATGCTCAGCAAATAAGATTTATTCATCCGACGACGGAAAAAAAAATGATGGTTACTGCTGAATATCCGAAGAGTTTTGCTGCTTTGTTGCAAGTACTCAGAAAATATTCTCATTATGTAGAATTCTCATTTGAAGATTTTAAAGATTGGTAGGTATAATTATGGCAAGAGTAATTAGTTGTGATGAAATCGAACAGGGTATGATTTTGGCTCAACCGATTCTTAATAAGTTCGGTCAAATATTGCTGCCAGCAAATGTAGAGTTGCAGAAAAAACATAGCCAATTGTTAAAAACTTGGGGAATCACAAGTGTAACCATCAAAGGCGAAGAAGGAGATGATAAAGAAATTGAAATTTCTGAAGAAATGCGTTTGTTGATTGAGGAGAACTTAAAAAATAAAATTCTTTGGCAGCCGATAAATGCGTACGAGAAAGAAGTGTATCAGTTGGCATTTCTTAGCGAAGCAAAAAAAATATTACACACTTCGTCTTGAGTAAAATAATGAGTAATTACTTGCAAAAAATATCAAAAAATGTTCAAGAATTTAAGACATTACCGACTATTTATACTCAATTAATGGAGGTAATGGCAAATTCACGTTCTTCAATCAATGATGCTGCCACTGTTATTGCCTCAGATCAAGTAGCTGCTACAAAAATTCTTAAGGTTGCGAACTCACCACTCTTTGGTCTTTCTGCAAGAGTTGATAGTATTAATAAAGCGATATTCCTATTGGGCTTTAATGAAGTTAAAAATATTATTATTGCAACTTCGATTATGGATATGTTTGATAATAAAAACTCAAGTGCATATTTTAATCCTGTGGAGTTCTGGAAATATTCAATAGGTGTCGGTATAGCAAGCCGGTATTTTGCTAAAGAAACAGGTATTACCAATGTAGATAGTTTTTTTCTTTCCGGAATTATTCATGCGATTGGTAAGTTGTTTTTATATCAAAATTATCCCCAAGAATTTCTGCTTGCATTAGAAATTACGCATGAAAACAGACTTAATCTACGTGAAGCTGAAAGAGAAATATTTGGAACCACGCACACTATTGTGGGTGAGTTATTAGCTGAACGATGGAAATTACCTACATCAATCAGTAATGTAATACGATACTATCCAACCGGACTTGTAAATCAAACACCGGATATATTAGTATCTATAGTACATTTGAGCTCTATAGTTGCTAAAGCTCTTAATTTTGGAAATTCGGGTGAATCTATAATAAGTAAACCAAGTAATCATGTTTGGGAGTTACTCTCTTTGCGTCCGGGGGCATTACAAGCAGCATTTGGTGAACTTACCAATAGTTATGAGGAATCGGTTAAAATATTTTCACTGTAAATTACTAATTTCATTACAAGGTTATGTCAAAACAACCATTCTTACATATAATTCCGGCAATAATTAGTGACTTGATTCGTGCATCCCGAGCAGGTGAAGCCGTTGGTGACATTGTTAATCGTACTTTAGAAATGTTATATATTAGAGAGGTGTTTGATAATGTTACATTTTTTTCAATGGATACTGTTTCCTTTAATTTTCAACCAAGATATACTTATCCCAAAGATAATTCACCGGAAGAAAAAGATGAAATTTTTCAACAATTGATAGAAAATGGTACAATAGCGAATGTATTACAGAATATACAACCCATAATATGTCAGTTGGATTCTTCTACTCATGCAGCTATCATACCTGTTATTGCATCTACGATTATTGAGGGCTTACTATTAGCAGAATTTCCTTCTGAAGATTACCAGATAGACAGTGATGATAACCCTAACATTCTCTTAATTTTAGGTGCTTCTTTAGGTGCGCAGATTGAAATCGTTAACTTAAGTGTTGAATTAAAAACAACACAATTGTTTGTAGAACAAAAAGTCGCTGCTCAAACATTATTAATTAATCAAACTCGCCTCAAGTTAAAATCAATTATTGATAATGTACTTATTGGAATTGTCTTGGTTGACGCTCACACGCATTCTATCGTTGAGGCAAATACAGCGGCATTGACATTAATCGGAAGTTCTCAAGAAGATGTACTTCATAAGAATATTGATAATTTTTTACAATTTATTGATAATGAATATATTGAGTCAAATCAGTCACTTGTAGTACGTGAAGCTGCATTAATCAAATATGACGGTGTCATCTTACCGCTCATGCGTTCAAGTACTATTGTCAATTTAGATGGTAGAGAGTATGTCGTAGAGAGTTTTATTGATATATCAGAAAGAAAAGAATTTGAAGAAAAATTGCACCGCGTTAATCTTAGCTTAGATGAGCAAGTTAAAAAAAGAACAAAAGAACTTGAAAAAATAGTGTCACGACTTGAGTCAGAAATTTCAGAGCGTAATAAGATACAACAAGCACTTTTTGACTCAGAAAATATGCTTTCACTGATTTTTGATACCGTTGGAATCGGGTTATGTTTGTCAGATGATGGTGGTGATATAATTCGAATAAATAAAGAATTTAGTAATATTTTTGATATTAACGAAACACATTGTAATCAGAATAATTTGCTCCAAATGATTCAATATCAAATTCAAAATGTTAAGGGATGGGAAAATTTAACTATTGAATCATTTTATGACACAGTCAATGGTACTACAGTTGAAATTCAAACACCGATTAAGAAAAAATTTATTTTTATTACTACTTCGCGATTAATGCGTGAAGATAATACTATATATTATGTTACGACTGTTACAGATATAACTGTACAAAAAGAAGCCGAAGCTGATATTCTGAAATTACTTGTCAAAGAAAAAGAACTGCATGATTTAAAGACAAACTTTATTTCAATGATTTCTCACGAGTTCCGCACACCACTTACAACAATACTATCGTATGCACAGTTGTTGAAAAAATATCGTCAGCAGTGGTCAGATGAACAACATGAGCTATATTTGGACAATATTGAAATTGGCGTAAAAAGAATGACCAATCTTCTTAATGATGCTTTACTTATTGGACAAAGTCAGTCAGGTTTCTTGATGTTTAATCCGCAAGATTGTGATGTGAACAAGCTTGTAGAAGATGTAATCCATGATTTAATTGCTTCTTATGATTTTAAACGAGAAATTCAATATTCTGTGGATATGATACAAAAAAATGTTGTTATTGATGAAAAACTCATGCGTCAAGTACTGTATAATTTAGTCTCTAATTCATTGAAGTATTCATTCCCCGAAACAGTTGTTGAAGTTAAAGTATCTCTAATTTCTAATCAATTACATGTTGTTGTAAAAGATAAAGGAATTGGGATACCTGAAAAATATTTACAAGAAGGAAGAATCTTTGAAGCTTTTGTACGTGCCGATAATGTGGGTAATGTGTCCGGTACAGGATTGGGAATGGCTATAATAAAAAATGCAGTTGATTTACAGAATGGTACAATACATGTAGAATCCACTCAAAATATTGGTACAAAAATATCAGTGACAATTCCAATTACGATGAAGGTACAAAAATGATAAAATATAAAGTTTTAGTTATTGAAGATGAAGATTTAGTCCGCGAAGGAATTGTCCTCATCCTACAAGTAAACGGTTATGATGTTTACACTGCAAATAATGGACGTAAGGGTGTAGATGAAGCAAAAAAAGTGATACCTGATTTAATTATTTCCGATGTGATGATGCCGGAATTAGATGGATATGGCGTTCTTGAGGAATTAAGGGGAACAAGGGAAACATCAACTATTCCTTTTTTATTTTTAACTGCTAAAGCTGATAAGTCTGATATAAGGCAGGGTATGAATTTAGGGGCTGATGATTATCTTACTAAACCTTTTGAAATTGATGAGCTTATAGAAGCTGTAAATGCTCGATTACAAAGGGCAAGTGCTGAAAAAACTAATGCTGAAGAAATTGCAAATGTTAAACTTAATGAATTAAGAACAAATCTTACTTTTTCCCTGCCACATGAGTTTCTAACTCCTTTAAATGGTATTCTCGGTTTGTCGAACATTATGATGAATAATTTGGAGGTCTTTTCCCAAGAAGAGGCTTTAGAAATGTTAAAAGAAATTAATCAATCAGGTAGAAGGTTACAGAGATTAATTGAAAATTTCTTGCTATATTCAAAGTTAGAGTTTATTTCAAGAGATAAACAGTCGGTACCTGAATTTAAACGTATGTTAGCCCATTCGAGCGAAGACGTAATTCGTGATATGTGCACTATTGTAGCCGGTCAAAATAAACGTTCTAATGATATTTCAGTAAATATACAAGATGCAACTTTGCTTTGCTCAAGTGTTTATTTAAGTAAAATTGTCGAAGAGTTATTGGAAAATGCATTTAAGTTTTCTTCTCCTAATACCAGCGTTGAAGTAAGTTCTAGTTCGGAAAATAATTTTTATACAATAAAAATAAGCGATCAAGGTAGGGGGATGACAGTTGAGCAGGTGAAAAATATTGGAGGTCTTGCTCAATTCGACCGACACCTGTATGAACAACAAGGAGCCGGTTTGGGTTTGGCAATTACTCAAAAATTAGTGGAACTCTATAATGGTACATTTGTCGTTGAATCAGTAACAGATAAAGGAACTTCGGTATATGTTACTCTACCTATAGCAACAGATAAAGATATTGAGGATATTCTGGGTTAATATAATATTTAACGTCGAATCCAAGTGCTATTGACTAATTCGTACTCGACATCATAATTTCCATCATCATAGGTTGATACTGATTTACGTATATTTCCCTTTTCGCCGAAAGTCCATTTTTCATCATAGTTCTTATCTTTATCAAAATCTACTTTGATTCGATTCCAATATGAAAAACCTTTTGAAAAATCACAACGAATATCAATAATAAAGTCAGCATATTTTTTATATTTTTTGTAATTTTTTCCTGTCTTGTCTATGTTTTTTTCAATGGGGGTTTTTTGTAAATCGAGTATTTGCTTATCAATTGCAGTTAGTGTATTTTCTGTTTCCTTTCTTATTGTATTTCGTGGTATATCAATTGACTGTTCATTGGTAACTTCCTTTTTTTCGGGTAATACATTCATAATTACCACAAATGAAGCTATAACCAGGCTGATTATAAAAGTTAAGCGAATGATGCGAAAAGTAGAATACTTCATTTTAGTTACTTTGTAATATTTGAAAAAAATGTGAACGAAATTGGTCAATTATATAATTGTTCTCTGAATTTTTCTTTCTTATTTCTTTGAGGATAAAACGTTTTTCATCTGAACTTGAGTGTTGTTGTGTAAAATAATCCCAAAATTTAAGAGTACATTCTACTGTACGTTCTATACTATGTTCACGATTAGCCTTTTTTATTAAAAGTGCAGATGTATATAAAGCGTCAAGGAAGAGCTGTTCATCTTGCAATGAAAGATTTTCCCAGAAATCCGACATTGCTTGTATACTATCTGTTGCCTCTTCTAATCGTTGTGGATTTACATAACCTCTTATAATGGTTTCTGCCGCTGCAATACTGCCGTTTTGCCAAGTATGTTCTTTAAGAGCATGTCGTATTTTCGTACATTGATATTCGCTCATATTGAGTATGCCGTCCATTAAGGAGTCAATAGTGGCGAACTTCAGTGTCATGCATAATCCCATTTTTTCCAGATGGGTGATACGTTGATATTGGTCGTCATACTTGCGCGTTTGTTCGTAGAAGATTGTGGGCACCTTATAGAACAGTAGTTCATAGACGGAATTGAAGCCACCGGCAGAAATTGCAAAGTTACAATCGGTATAATGATGCAATTCAAGTTCTGAGCTAACCCATGTTATATTACTTCTTTGAGGAGTTGCGCCCCTATACAAAGCACCAATTGCAAAAATAAACTGCCGCTGTGGAAAATTTTCACTTATTGTTACCATCGTTGACCAAAAATCATTGGAATTAGAATCGCCCCCTCCTCCGGCTAAAACTAAGATATGGTTTGTGTTTTGTTCCGTTTTCTCTATTGATATACGCTTTTCGAGTATAATCGGAGGTACATTTGTATATACATCATCGAAATCTGAATCTGTATAGGACCTCGAATCTTCGAATGGTTCATGAATGCGAATAACTGAATCGTATAGCTTAATCGCATCTTGAAAGGAAGGTTTGAATTTTTGCTCTTCTCTAACCGCTCTATGGACAAATACGTTTTTGGGAGAATCTTGTAAAATAGCCGGCAATTCACCAAAATTGCCTGCAGGGAAGGTATCAATCACAGAAATGTCCGGTTGCCATAATGCAAATGTGTTCCACACCCAATGACGAGACAGAGTTCTGTACAGTTTTTGCGGTATCTGACCTTCATCCGACAATGTCATTGAAGGAATCTTATATGCAGGGAATGAGTGTTTATGAGCAAGGGTGTCGGCTTCACTTGTCGTGAGAAATAATGATAAAACAGGTTTGTTAGTTATAGCGCAAAGTCTTCTAATCAAAGTGTTTATTGCAATAAGGCGTGTAATGTGCCCCATGCCTAAGCCATTGACAGCATAGTTAAGAATTGTGAGATGTTTGCGTCTGTTCATAGTCTAAATTACGATAAAAACCTATTATCATAGTAGAAGTTGAACACGTGTGAACGTCTGGTTTTATCTATTTTTGTATCTCTATACTCATCTTTTGATTTTTCTTTCTATGATATTAAGTAAACAACTGGGCATCATTCTCACATTCGTAGTCTTTTGGGGACTGTCATTGAGTGTTGGTTCAGCGCAAATTCAGAATGTAAGAATACCTAAGTTCCGACTAGCAACACCGGGCAGTTATGATACATCAGCCGTTAAACAAGTGACAGAAAACACAGTAAAGGGAAGTGGCATACTTGAGCAGGCAATTAACCCCGATGAATATCTTTTAGGACCGGGAGACGGCTTGGCACTATTTCTGCAAAAAGTGAATACCACGACAGAAACCCTCTCAGTATTACCGGACGGTACGGTTATTATCCCGGATGTTGGAACCGTCTATGTGAATAATCAGACTATAACTCAGGCAAAAAAGAGTATTGAGAAAAAAGTTAAAGAAATCTTAAAAGTTCAAAGTATTGATATGTCTTTAATGGAAATGCGGACATTTAAAGTTCATATTTTGGGAGCTGTACGTAAGCCGGGAACATTAACAGCTACCCCTGCGGATCGTTTACATGAACTCATTGATAGAGCCGGTGGTCTTACAACTCAATCATCTATGAGAAAAATTCAGATTCGTCGTCATGACCGTGATTTGGTGATGAGTGATTTGCAGAGATTCTATTCGTATGGAGATAAAGCTAATAACCCTTATTTACAGGGTGGTGATATAGTATTTGTTCCATTTTCACAAAACGAAAATGTTATACGTGTAAATGGTGAAGTAAATGAACCTGTTGTATTTGAGTTCGTTGCAGGCGATAAAGTATCTGATGCATTGTCATTTGCCGGATGGACAACATACTTTGCCAATACCGATTCAGTAGAAATTTATCGTTATAATGGCAAAGAAAGTATGTTGCTCTCGACAATTAACACAAGTACATGGAATGATAAGACGATTGACGTACATGCAGTGTGCGAGGGTGATATACTATTACAATCCGGTGACAAAATATTTGTGCGAAAAAAATTATCTACTCGAGGATATGATGAAGTTGCTATAACAGGTGAAGTAGCAAAACCGGGTCGTTATGTCATCAATACAGGCATCACACGACTCCGTGATATTATTCTGGCTGCCGGTGGGATTTTAGCTGATGCAGATACATCTCGCGCCGGTATGATTAGAAGAGAAGATGCTTATGATCCTGATTATGAATTTTCTCGTATTGACAAAATTCCTCCGGAAGCACAAACTGAGTCGGAAAAACGATATTATCGAACACGGCTACGTCAATATAGAGGTATGATGTTGGTAAACTTCAACAGTGTACTCAATACTAATAATTCCGAATCTAATATTTTGCTTCGACCATGGGATTCGATTTTTGTCCCCCGCAAAGTAGAGTATATCACAGTGACAGGGCGTGTTGCTAAGCCGGGGCGGATATTATATAAATCGGGTATGTCAATTAAAAACTATATTGAAAAATGTGGCGGACTGGTATCGTCTGCCGATGACTCTAAAATATTTGTATTACGTCCTAATGGTGAATCCGTTGAATATGATGACAAAATACTTCTAAAACCTCAAGATGAAATAATGGTGCCCGAAAAAGATGAAAATAACAGAGCATTTTATGATGCTATGACGGTTGTGACGCAAGTCATTACTATTATAGCCGTCGTTGCCGGTTTAGCACGTTGATCAGTCAAATTTATTTCCCCACATGACAGATACTCCAAAAAATATGCTTTTATGAAAACAACTCTTACAGATATATTTATTGTAGTAAAACGCAAAAAGGCAAGTGTCCTTTCTATTGTTTTTTCGATTACTTTATTGGCATTCTTATATTCGATGTTTGCAAGCCATTCATATCGTTATGTCATAACATTGATGCCACCTGAACAAAAAACTCCGAGTGGATTATCTTCTATTTTACAAAATGTGATGCCTTCCTTGCCCATTGGTGGTTTGGGAGGAAGCAGTGGACAATTTACATCTATTGATGTTTTGGCAAGTAATTCTGTTATTGATGAATTATTGAAGTATAAAGAAATTGGATCTTCTCCCATATTAGCATCAATGAAAAAGAGTGAAAAATTATCACATATTAAAAATACACTTGTTGTTGATAATAGGAAAAGTGGAGTTACAGCAATTATTATTACGATGCCTACTACATTCAATCCAAGTGCCCAAACTGTAAAAGATAATAAAATATTGTTACGTAATATTGCAAATAAATTACCGGAAGCGGTTGATAAAGTGTTGCACTCCAAAAGTGCTTCTACAGCAAAGAAAACAAGAATTTTTATAGAAAGAGTTATTGAGAAACATAAAAAAGAGCTTGATTCGGTACAAAGATTAGTGCAGGAGTTCCAGCAAAAAAATCATGTTATTGGTATTGATGCTCAAACTACTGCAATGGTGAATAATGCAGCCACTTTAAGTACTGACTTGGCAAAAGCGGAAATTGAAATGTCAATGGCTGAACAGGAATATGCCTCTTCCTCACCTGCAATTATAGCACTTAGGCAACAAATCGAAACAATCAATAAACAATTAGAACGAGCCCAGACTGGTGGATTGGTTTCTTTTGATAAAACAAGCATCAGAGTAGATAGCATACCTTCTTTAACTAAGCAATATGTAAATCTTTACCGCTCTCAAAAAATACTTGAACAAATTACTGCCTATTTAGAAACGCAGCGTCTGCAAGAATATATTCAAGAAGAAAAGGATGTGCCTGCGGTACAAGTCTTAGACGGCGCATTCGATGAACCTGAGAAGGTTTCTCCTAAACCACTTGTTATGACTCTTTTAGCATTTATTGTATCATCAACACTTGCTATCGCTTGGATAGTTGTAGGAATATTAAAAACATAATTTGTTAATCCTTATGCTGCGAAAAGTAACAAAAGCCATCCTTTTTACAATCAATGTGTTGATTGCTTATCTGGTGTCTGCTGCCGTCGAGGATATAATTCTGCAAAGAGCTCAACAACTCAAACCACTGAGCGCAACTGCTATTGGAATGGCAATTATTGTGTTGATATTTTTCCCTCTATTTTCTATAACAGAAAAAATCACTGAAGAAATAATGAAATTTTCACTAAAGACTTCAAAAGGAACTTTCGGCAAACGTGTCGGAATAATTGTGTTTACACTTTTTGCATTTCTGATTCTATACAATATTTATCTTGAACTATGGTTTAATTTAGGCATTGTTGATGCGCTTTTCCGAAAATAAAACATAATCACTATTCTAAGTATTATTATCATAAAAGAGTTGGTTTGTTTTGATTATTTCTTTCCGAAAAACCGCCTTATATCATTCGTAAGTTGTATCAAAGATTGCTTCTGTACATACATCATGTGTCCTGCCGGATAATATGTCATAGTGATATTATTCCTTAATGATTCGTCTAATTCCATGTGATTAAGAGCATATTCGGTAGCATAAAACGGTGTAGCTAAATCATAATAACCATTAGCAACAAAAACTTTGAGATGATTATTAGTACTCATTGCCTTACGTAAGGTTTCTGTTACCGATGTATAGCCCTCCGAAGCAGATCCCCAGTTCCATGGATGTACATTCCCGGTTAATATTTCATAAGGTAATTCACTTTCAAATTGAAGATTTTCATGCACATAGTGATTAATCGTTCCTGTATATGGTCCGTAAATAACAGCATCATAACTTGGGTCAAATTCAAATGAAGATCCCACACTTCTTCTGTCAATACCTTTGTAACGAGAATCTAATCTTCCAATAGTTCTATCTTCACTTCTTAATAATTCTTTTGCAAAATTCATGATGTCAATACGACAATTTGTATTGTCAATAAACTGCTCATTAAGTCCTGTAAAATATGCAATTTTTTTAATCATTGCAGTTTTTTCTTCCTTAGTAACCTTATCACCCTTCCATAAATACGGTAAATATTCTTTTTCAGCAAATAACCTTGATGACTCAAGAGTCTTTTCCAAATCAGTCAATAATGATGGATCAAGTTTTTTATGGAAAAATGCGGTAGCAGTATAGGTTGGAAAATGGAGTAAATGCGGCAAATCATGTCCCGGTTTGAAACGTAATGTAGAAAAATCAAGTGCGCATGAAATAAGTATAAGACCATTGATATACATTCCATGTCGTTCTTGTAGATACGATGCCAACATAGCAGCTCTTGTAGTACCATAACTCTCACCGGCTAAATACTTGGGTGAAAGCCAGCGTTTTGTTTTCGATGTGTATAATCGAATAAAATCACCGATGCTTTGTGCATCTTCCTTTGTGCCGTGAAATTGTTCTTTTTTTTCTTCACCTGCAGGTCGGCTATATCCTGTACTAACCGGATCAATAAAAACCAAGTCTGTAAATTCAAGCCATGAGTATTCATTGTCCACCATAGAGTACGGTGGGGGTAATGGGTTGCCTTCATCCGTAAACACGACCCTTTTCGGTCCCAAAGCGCCCATATGAAGCCACACTGAGCTTGAACCCGGTCCACCATTAAAAGCAAAAGTTATGGGTCTGTTCGCGTGTTGCTCATTGTCTTTTGTGTATGCAATATAAAAGATATTTGCTTTGGATTTGCCGTCCTCAGACTTCATTTCCAAGTAACCGGTACTTGCTTTGTAGGCAACGGATGCACCGTTTATTGATAGTGTATGAGTGGTGATTGAAGTTGGTGTTGGCTTCGTAACTTCATTTCTTTCATGTTCTTTTGATTCTGTTTCCATGTTAAAGAGTAGTATAAGAATAAAAAAGATGTATGTTGCTTTCATGATGAGATACCTCTGAAAAAACTATGAAGTACAAAAATACACAGTTTGACCTTCACATGAAGAACCATTTTATCTTCGTAATTTCGTAAAAGTTTCAATGGAAAATTTATGCTATGTCTGAAGAGTGAAACAAACCCTGCATGGGTTGAAGTCGCCGTAAAAAATATGGAAGCGATAATGATTGACCATGCTCATTGTGAAAGGAAAGCTGCTTCTAATGGTATATCAATGATTTTACGCTATCCTGAAAAAGCAGAATTGGTGAAAGCAATGATAGATCTTGTTGATGAAGAAATGGAGCATTTCCGTTTTGTCTTTGATGAGTTGCAAAGCCGTGGAATAACAATGACGCGCGACAAAGGTGACATATACGCTCAAAAGTTATCCGAAAATATTCGAAAGCAAGAACCGCAAAAGCTGCTTGATTTACTATTGGTGGATGCTCTTATTGAAGCACGTTCATGCGAAAGATTCTTGCTTCTTTCAAAATCGCCGATGATTAGCGATGAGTTAAAAGAGTTTTATCACCGATTATTTGCATCAGAAGCCGGTCATTATCGAACTTTTACTGATATTGCACGTTTATATTTTCCGGCAGATACAGTAAAAAGTCGTTTGGAAGAATTAGCTATTATTGAAGCAGAAATCGTAAAAAATTTGTCGAATTTACCTTCTATTCATGGGTAAGTATGCTATTAGGAAAAAAAATTGTCGTTGTGATGCCTGCGTATAATGCAGAGCAAACATTGGAGCGCACGTATAATGAAATACCATTTGAAATTGTTGATGATGTCGTACTAGTTGACGATGCAAGCCGTGACAATACCGAGTTAGTTGCAAAAGCTCTCGGTATTAAACATGTCATCAAGCATATTAATAACAGGGGATATGGTGGAAATCAAAAAACTTGCTATGCAAAAGCTCTTGAATTAGGCGCAGATATTGTCATTATGTTACACCCCGATTATCAATATACTCCTAAACTTATTCATTCGATGGCTTATATGATAGCTCAAGATTTATATCCTGTTGTTATTGCATCGAGAATTCTTGGTAATGGCGCATTGAAAGGTGGTATGCCCCTCTATAAGTATATTGCAAATAGATTTTTAACTTTCTTTCAAAATATTCTTGTCGGTGAAAAGTTAAGTGAGTATCATACGGGATACAGGGCATTTTCTCGTACAATATTTCACGATATTGATGTTGAAGAAAATTCAGATGATTTTGTTTTTGATAATCAAATGCTTTCACAGATAATCTTTGCAGGGTTTACGATTGGTGAAATCACATGCCCAACAAAATATTTCGAGGAAGCATCATCCATAAACTTTAAACGCAGTATGATATATGGAGCAGGCGTAGTAATTACATCTATACAACATTTTCTTTGCAAAATTGGGATTATATCTATGAAACGATATAAAAAACGATGATTATGTCGTTTCATAAAGTAAATAGGCTAATGAATGACAGGTAAGCGAATTATCACTCATACCTATTTCACATGTTGTATTTGATGAATAAAAACCATCTAATGCCATCGCTTGTAATTCTTCTTTACTGCGTTTTGTTGCTGATAATGAAAGTTCGGGGACACTGAATCCTTTATCACCTGCAAAACCACAACATCCTGAAAATTCAGGAATTATAACTTCTTCTGAATATTCTTTGGCAATATTTATCATAGTGTTTGAGAGTGAAGATTTTACTAAGGAACAGGGTATATGGAGAGCTACTTTCTTATGCTTGTTTTTGGGTGGTAATTTAGGAGCTATATAGTTCATAAGAAAATCTGATATGTCCATAAAATGCGGTTTATCTGATAAGCTATGAATCATTTTATGATACTCAAGAATGGAGTTACAAGCATGGATAAAACAAGTACTACTGTCTATAAGAATAGGTAATGTAAAGTCTTTAGATTCTTTTTTGAGAAAATAGTATAATTTTTCGACAGATATCGCTTCTGCTTCGCTGACACCTTTTGATTCCCACATCATTCCACAACATTGACCTGAAGCATTCGGGATATGTACATTAATATTAGCCCGATTACAAAGTACATAAATAATCTCCGGTAAAGATATTTGATGAGTTTCTCTCTTGCCCATTAATCGAGTTGTACAACTTTGCAAATAGACAAATTCAGGATTGTCGGATATAGCGATAAATTTTGTTGGAGATGGTACTTTCGATGACCAAGAGGGGAGTGCTAATTGTGTTTTTTTGCTGAGTATTTTAGAGTATTTTTTTAAGGATTCACCGTAATTATACTTTTCGAGAAAGTGACCCAATGTAATACCTTTACGCGCAATAGATTCTGTAATCGAAAAAAAACGTGCCGCTATGACAGCACTTTTTTGTACAGTCACTGTATTTCTGATTTTCTTTTGATTTTTAACATATTCACCCGTGTTAATATGAACAGGACAGACGGTTTCACAAAGTCCATCCGTTGCACAGGTATCAATAACCGAGTATGTAAAATGATTTTCTATATCATGCAGTAATTGTTGTGATTGTTGAGTATGAGAAAGTGCTAAGAGTTTACGTTCTCTTTCAAGAACAATTCTTTGTCGAGGAGTTAATGTTATTTCATTGCTTGGACATTTATGTTCACAAAAACCACATTCAATACAAGTGTCAATTATACTATCAACAGTAGGAAATGGTTTTAAGTTTTCAACATGACAATGAGGATTATCATTAATAATTATTCCGGGATTAAGTATATCATTTGGATCAAAAGATTTTTTAAGATTCTTCATGATGGAATATAATTCTCGACCCCACTCCATTTCTACATATGGTGCAATATTTCTGCCTGTGCCATGTTCAGCTTTCAGCGAACCTTGATACTTAGTAATGACTAATTTTGCCAAGTCATCCATGAAATTTTTATATTGTAGTTTATCTGATTCAGAATCGAATGCTTGACTGATGACAAAATGTAAATTTCCGTCTTTGGCATGACCAAAGACAATTGCATTTGTGTAGGAATAATGAGCGAATAAATCATGAAGTTCGGATACTGCTTCCGGTAAATATTCTAAAGGGAAGGCAATGTCTTCATTAATTATTCCGGTGCCGCTTGCTCTTTGTGCCCCAACGGTAGGGAACATACCTTTACGGATTTTCCAATATTGTGCTTGAAGTAAAGGGTCGTCAGTGAGGATGGGTTTTTCAAGTAGTGGTAATGTATCAAATATTTCGTATGCTCTGCCACAAATCATTTCTACTTCATATTCTGATTCGCATTGAAACTCTACCAAAAGAGCAGTTGAGTTATCATCTAATATACGAACAATATTGGGGCAAATAGGATCATTTTCTATTGAGCGTAATGATGCTCTATCCATTATTTCTAATGCTTCTGCACCTAATGATTTTAATGGTTCAATTGCTCTGCACGCTTGATAAAAAGTCTTAAAATAGAGCAGAGCTGTTCGCTTATATGGTTTGTCCGGTATAGTTTCTAATACAACTTCGGAAATAAAACCGAGAGTACCCTCTGAGCCAACCATTAAATGCCCTATAATATCAGTAATCTTCTCAAAATCCAAAAAAGCATTTAAACCATAGCCTACAGTGTTCTTTATTCGATATTTATGACGAATTTTATCAACTAAAACATGATTCGATAGTATGGTGGAACGTAATGATGAGACAGTATTGTAAATAATGGGAGATTCTATTTTTAGTCGCTCTTCGGCATCAGGCATTTCTGTATTGACAAAAGTGCCGTCAGGTAAAATGTAGGAAATAGATTGAAGGGTATGATACGAATTATTTTTTACACCGCAGCACATACCACTTGCATTATTGGCGACAATACCTCCAATCATACAAGCATTGATAGATGCCGGATCGGGACCTAATTTTCGACCATATTTTTTTAATCGGGCATTTACCATTCCACCAATATAGCCGGGTGAAATGCGTGCTGTTTTTCCTTCATGTTCTATGGATAGTTTCTTCCATCGTGAAATATCTACTATAACCCCATCAGTAACAGCTTGACCACTTAAACTTGTTCCTGCCGTACGAAATGTTAATGGAATTTTTGTTCGATTACTCCACCATAATAAAGTCTGAATATCATCATTAGTAAGAGGATGAACGATTGCTTGAGGAACAATGCGATAGCAACTTGCATCGTGGGCATATACAAGTCGAGATATTGTATCTGTACGGACTATACAGTGAGGTAATAATCCGAATAATTCCTCAATGCTTGGGCTATTCATTCCTCAGCAGCAACTTGTTTTAGTTCAGACATAGTAAAAAGAGGGGATAATGTAATGCCGGCTTGTAATAATGCATCAGCACCACCTTGTTGACGATCAATAACACATAAACACCCAATAATATTTCCGCCATCATTACGGATATCTGCAGCACTTAAGACCACTTGACCTCCACTCGTGATAACATCTTCAATAATAAGTACTTTTTTATCACGTAAATCTGTGCCTTCTGCGACTCTGCAGGTACCGTATTCCTTGGCTTTTTTTCGGACAAAAGCTGCCGGTATGCCGGTTTTTAAAGATAGTGCAGTAACAATAGGGATGCCTCCCATTTCAAGGCCTGCAATAACTTCTGTTTCCGCGGGAATTAATTCTGCTAAATGTGATGCTATTGATTCTAATACTATTGGCTGTGCTTCAAAACGGTATTTATCAAAATATTCATTACTTGTTTTACCCGAACGCAATAAAAACTCACCGGTTAAATGTGAAATTGCGTAGATGTTTTTTGCTAATTCTTTGCGATTCATGGTTTTTCGTGATAAAGTGAATATTCTTGTTTCATTAATTCTATTTCGTCTTTACAAAGTTCTTTATTTCTACGTTTCATTACAATGCTTGCAATTTCTAATGCTTTATCATATTGAAACGTTGCATTACCTGTCGGGGTAACAAAAGAAAAAGAGGGAACTTCTTTTCTGATTGCACCTGTAGTAGCAATTTGTGCATGAATTCCAATTGCCAAACCTGTGTTGAGAGCGGTATCTATTGCTGTTTTACTGTGGTCACCTATTAAAGAACCTAAAAACAAGCGTTGAGTTGATACCTTTTTACCTCGCAATGTAATATCAATAGGTGCATAGGTATTTTTCAAATCACTTGTATTAGTATCTGCTCCAAGATTAACCCATTCTGAAATATATGAGTGTCCTAAGAATCCTTCATGTTGTTTATTACTATATCCGTGAATAATAGAATTTTCAATTTCTCCACCTATTTTACACATTTCTCCGATAGCTGTATTTTCATATATTTTTGCCCCGATTTTTACGATTGAATTATGTGAAATTGCACAAGGACCAATAATCGTTGCATGAGCCATAATTGTAACATTATCACCTATGAGTATCGGTCCTTTGGAGGCATCCAAAACCACATGGGGACTTATTCTGACATTTGACCCGACGAATACTTTCCCTTCCGTAAAAATTCCTTTTTGTGTATCGCCTATATATTGTGTAAGGGTAGAAAGTAATTGTTCATCTTCCCGTATTGCATTACCACAGCAATCTAAGCTACACCATAAGGAGGTAAGTATATCAGCTTCTATATCAATGGTACGATCAACTATGTGAGCATAATGTAAAGCAATTTGTTCAAAGCATGGAGATTGTTCAAATATATGTGACACAGAAATATCGGGAGTGAGAATGAGTGCCACAGGATTTCCATTATCATCTGTAAACATCATACATCCACCGGCTTCTCGACGTGCTCTTCTAAAGCACTCTAATGATTCATTCGAGAAATACGTATCACCACGAAGAATAAGATTGTTGGGTAAATAATTATCTGTTGCAATTGGAATAATATAGTCGCCTTGATGATGTGACAGAACGATAGGGAAGCGTGCCGCAAAGGACTGAACATGAAGTTGACGACCAATAAAAAAGGCTTTTTTTTCTCGAAGTGCTTGCAAATTTCGTTCAAAGAGTTTGTAGTATCCTGTTCGTATTTCCCATTGACAATGAAGTATTGAAAATGGATAATGTTCTAATTCTGATTCCGCAAAAATAATCATGTATTATTCAACGATTTTTAATAATTCAACTTCAAAAATTAAGGTGGAATTTGCAGGAATTTTGCCCATTTTTCTATCACCGTATGCAAGTTGAGGCGGGATTGTTAATTTGCGTATATCGCCAACTCTCATGCCTTTAATGCCTTCTTCCCATCCTTTGATTACCTCTCCTTTACCAAGAGTAAATTTGAAAGGAGAATTCCTGTCACGTGAACTGTCAAACTTGGTTCCGTCCATCAAAGTACCAACATAATGTACTTGAACTTTATTGCCATTCATAGCAATTTGTCCACCTTCATTTAAGGAAATATCAGAAATTATTAAGCCGCTTTCAGTTTTGAAATTGTCTTTAGGAATCCGTACTGATGAACATGATATTGCCCCCATTGTGAGAGCAATGATGCAAAATAGTGTGAGGCAGTGAATGTAAGCAGATATAAGCGAAAATTGTGTGTTCATATTACTATTCAACGTCCAATAATTCAATTTCAAATAATAATGTAGAATTGCCCGGAATTTTATTATGAGCTTCACTGCCATATCCTAAATCGGGAGAAATGGTTAATTTCCTTATGCCACCCACTTTCATACCTTGCAGCCCTATATCCCAACCTTCTATAACCACACCATCGCCCAAAACAAAACTAAAAGGACGATTTTTATCGCGTGAACTGTCAAATTTGGTACCATCCATTAAAGTACCAACATAATGCACTGTGATTTTTGAGCCATCACGGGCTTCTTTACCACTACCAATTTTGCTGTCTTCGACTGTTAATCCTTTTGTTGATCCGATTGTTTTGGGACCGCCGCATCCGCTTATGATGACGGAAGCAATGATAATGCATAAATATGGTAATAATGTAAAACTCTTATGAAGTACGTTAATCATAGCTCTTTCTCACTTTCTGAAGAATTATGTGGATTATTTTGTGAATGGTAGTGGAGTGCTGCTTTAACAAAACTGATAAAAAGCGGTTGTCCGGTCACAGCCCTAGATTTATATTCGGGGTGGAACTGTACACCGATAAAAAATGGATGGTTGGATAATTCAATTATTTCCACTAATGTTGTATCAGGAGATAAACCACTGAGAATTAACCCATTCTCTTCCAATATTCTCCGATAAGAATTATTTACCTCATAACGATGGCGATGACGTTCAACGATAAATTCCTGTCCGTAACATTTCGCCGCAAGAGATTCTTTCTTCAAAGCACATGGGTAAGAACCAAGTCGCATAGTCCCACCTTTATCGGTAATGTTTCTTTGATCAGGCATTAAATCAATAACAAGATTTTTACCTTTTTTAAATTCACCGGAATGTGCATCTGTAATCCCACAGACATTACGAGCAAATTCAATGACTGCACATTGCATACCAAGACAAATTCCAAAAAAAGGAATATTGTTTTTTCTGACATATTCTATAGCTAAAATTTTTCCTTCTATGCCACGATTACCGAAACCGGGTGCAACTAGAATACCATCTATATTGGAAAATTTTTCAGCAACATTATCGGGTGTAATTTCCTCTGAATCACACCACACAATTTTTACTTTTGTATTATTTATTGCACCAGCGTGAATAAATGCTTCTGTAATACTTTTATAGGAGTCTTGCACTTGATTATATTTACCGACAAGACCAATTGTAATTGTATGTTTCGGATGTTTTATTCTATGAACAAATTTTGTCCAATTATCTAAATCTAATGCTTTAGTTTTCAACCCTAATTTAGAAATAACTATATCATCTAAATTCTTTTTTGCATGAAAGTTAGGTACTTCGTAAATTGTTTCGGCATCTAAAGCGTCAATGACAGCTTCTTCTTCAACATTGCAAAATAATGCAATTTTATTGCGAATATCTTTAGGAATTTTCTGTTCTGTTCTACATAACAAGATATCGGGTCTAATACCTACTTCCATGAGTACCTTCACAGAATGTTGAGTAGGTTTGGTTTTTAATTCCCCGGCACTTCTAATAAATGGTACATAGGTTAAATGGATATTAATGGTATTACGAGAGCCATTTTCTAAACAGATTTGGCGAACAGCTTCCAAAAAAGGTAATGATTCTATATCGCCGACTGTTCCGCCAATTTCGATAAGAACAACGTCGTATTGTTTATCATAAATTTTCATGCGACGTTTTATTTCATCAGTAATATGAGGTATAACTTGAACCGTTTTGCCTAAATACTGACCTTTTCTTTCTTTTTGTATAACCTCATAATAGACTTGACCTGCGGAGCAACTATTGAAGCGCGAAGTTGAAATATCCAAATATCTCTCATAATGACCCAAATCAAGGTCTGTTTCCGCACCATCATCGGTTACATACACTTCGCCATGTTGATAGGGACTCATTGTGCCCGGGTCAATATTGATGTATGGGTCAAATTTTAAAATCGTACATGTTAATCCACGAGATTTTAATAGTAAGCCTAAAGATGCTGAGGCAATACCTTTACCTAAAGATGATAATACACCGCCGGTGATAAATATATACTTTGTTTTTTTTGACACAGTGTTGTAAAATAAAAGTAAAAGAGGATATTGAGTATTGAATCAATATCCCCTCGAAAAATATAATGATTACATGTGAGAAATAATAGCGTCGCCGAATTCGGAACAACGGACTTCTGTTGCACCATCCATTAATCGAGCAAAATCATAAGTCACCGTTTTTGCATTAATGGCACCGTTCATACCCTTGATAATCAAATCGGCTGCTTCATTCCACCCTAAGTAGCGGAACATCATTTCGCCTGAGAGTATAACCGATCCGGGATTTACTTTGTCTAATCCTGCGTATTTTGGTGCTGTTCCGTGTGTAGCTTCAAAAATTGCATAACCATTATCATAGTTAATATTTGCTCCGGGAGCAATACCGATTCCTCCAACCTGAGCAGCTAAAGCATCACTGACATAATCACCATTTAAGTTTAATGTTGCAATCACGTCATATTCTGCCGGTCTTGTGAGAATTTGTTGAAGAAAAGCATCAGCAATGACATCTTTAACAAGCATTTTATCTCCCGGATTTCCCGCACAATCATCCCAGCCAACAGCAACATCAGAAAACTCTGAACGCACTAATTCATAGCCCCAATCACGAAATGCACCCTCAGTAAATTTCATGATATTTCCTTTGTGAACTAAAGTGACACTTTTTCTACCATGACGTAAAGCATATTTAATTGCTGCGCGAATCAGACGTTGTGAACCACTTTTAGAAACGGGTTTTATACCAATGCCAATTTCATCAGGCGTTTCACCCCCAAATCGGATTTTCTTTGCAAAAGCAGGAAATTGTTGCTGCAAAAACTCTAACATTTGTGACTGTTCCGTACTTCCGGCTTTGAATTCGATTCCTGCGTAGATGTCTTCGGTGTTTTCTCTGAAGATAACCATATCAACGAGTTCAGGGTTTTTGACCGGTGTTGGCACTCCTTTGAAATATACAACAGGGCGCAAACAAACGTACAAATCCATCAGCTGTCGTAAAGCGACATTGATTGATCGTATGCCTCCACCGACAGGAGTTGTCAGAGGACCTTTGATAGCGACAACATACTCACGAATAGCTTCAAGAGTATCTTCTGGTAACCAAGTGTTTTCCCCATAGACTACATTAGATTTTTCGCCGGCAAAGACTTCAAACCATTCGATACGGCGTTCGCCGTTGTATGCTTTTTTGACTGCGGCATCCAATACTTTTACTGATGCAGCCCATATATCGGGACCTGTTCCATCACCTTCGATGAATGGAATGATTGGGTTATTGGGTACAGAAAGCGAACCATCGGCATTGACCGAAATTTTTTCGCCATTCACTGGCGCGACTAATTTTTGATATGTCATTTGTAATAAAATATAGATGTGAAAGTAGTAGCATGTATAGACGGGTTGCAAAAATAGATAAAACACTTCATATTACAAATTTTGTAGCTCAGGCGTGAATTTTCTCGCGATTTAGTTGAGAATGTTCAAAGCCGAAGGATATATTGCGTATTTTTGCCGTTTGTAGTGATATTGGGATATAATAACTTGAAAATGAAACGAATACTTGGCTTCTTACTTTTGATGGGTGTAAGTTTTGTCGTGAATAGTTGTTCAGATTCGTCTAAGCAAACTGAAGACAATGTTTTAGTGTTTTGGCATTTTTGGAGTGAGCCTACGCAAAAGCAAGTTCTACGTGAACTGATTAACCGTTTCGAGTCTGAGAATAACTGCAAGGTTATAACAACAGAACTAAGTTGGAATGATGGAAAAACAAAATTACTTGCTTCATTTAACTCAAAGACTGCTCCTGATGTGCTTGAGTTGGGTTCTGATTGGATAGCACAGTTCTCAAGTGCGGGGGTTCTCTCTGAAATTCCTGCAAATCAACTTGCTTATGCTCTTCCATACGCATTAAAGCCAAGTCAATGGGATGGGAAGTATTATGCAGCACCTTGGGTTGTGGATACAAGAGTTATGTTTTGTAATCTCAAAGCTATGAAACAAGCCAATATCAATGAAGTACCGAAGAGTGTAGAAGAACTTGTTTCAGCTTCAAAGGCAATCACAGAAACACAATCGGGTGTCTATGGCTTTGGCGCAAATGGTGCAGACGCACATCGTTTATACAAGAAAATAGTGCCATTTTTTTGGTCAAATGGTGGTGATATCTTTGACACCAAAGGTACATTAGTTCTTAATAGTCCGGCTAATATTACAGCTTTAGAAAAGTATGTGGAGCTTTCTCGCTATGGAATGATTGAAACTCAAAGACATCTTGATGAGATGTTTGTACAAGGCAAACTTGGTTTCTGGATTTCGGGGAGCTGGCTTATGAAAAAGATAAGCGAAGGAAATCCGAATCTGGAATATTCGGTAGCACTTATACCGGGTATGGGTTCTTCGAGTATGTCCTTTGCGGGCGGTGAGTATATTGCAATCAATAAGTCATCGAAAAAACAAGAATTAGCCAAAAAATTACTTACTTTTTTGACCAAAGATGATAATGTTATCTCTTTTTGCAAGTCAATACCTGAAGCCGGCTTTCCGGCAAGCAAAACCATTGCGTCACTGAATTTTGAGTCTGTGCCGCACAAAGATGTTTTTGCAAAGCAACTAAGTCTTGCGAAAATGACACCGGTTCATCCGAATTGGCTCGAAATAGAAGCAATACTTGAGAATGCAGTGACTTCGGCATTGTTAGGTGAAAAGTCTGCTGCCTTGGCTTTATCCGATGCACAAAGGGAAGCCGAAACATTGGTACTTGTAAAGTAATATTTTGTCAAGAGTTATGTCAATATTTCCTGATACACATGTTATTCACTATAATAAATTTAAGAGTGAAATTGAAAATAGATTATCGGATTTCAAAAATGTAAAACCGGAATCATATTTCTATGAACTGTGTTATTGTATTTGTACTCCGCAATCAAAGGCGGTACATGCAAATCGAGTTGTGCAGGTATTACAAGAACGACAGTTTTTTGAGATAGGCTTTAATCCTGAAGAAACGCTGAGGGATGGTTCACATTATATACGGTTTCATAGCCAAAAAGCTCTCTCTTTACTCAAAGCGCGCGAAAATTGGCATGAGATACAATTAATGATAACAGATACTGCGACCGACATTAAGCAAAAGCGTGATAGTTTGGCGAAACATGTACGTGGTTTGGGAATGAAAGAAGCGTCACACTTTTTACGTAATATCGGCATGTTCGGTGTGGCAATCATTGACCGTCATGTTCTGAAACATTTGGTTCTATGTGGTGTCTTTTGTGAAATGCCTCGACTAATATCGAAAAAAGATTATCTTACTATTGAACGTCAATGGTTCGATTATTGCTATGAAATAGGAATTGCACAGGAGATTGTAGATCTTCTTTTTTGGAGCTATGAAACCGGACATGTACTGAAATAACGAATATACATATTTTTATACACTTATTCAGGTGAAGAATTATGATGAAAAAATTCATCATTGGCACTGTTGGGTTGGCAACAATCGGAGGACTTGTTTTTACAGTTCCTAAATTGGTTGAAGATAACAACACAGTCACACAGGAGCAACAACATAACAAAGAATGGTTTGCGAAAGCGTCACAATCAATTGCTGAAAGCGAGTATTATATACGCTTTCAAGAAGATGTTGGGGCATTCCAAAGCGTTAACCGTTCAAACAACTACAGAGTTTCATATCGGGAGAATGGTTTCTCGATAAAGCCAAGGACAGGTAATCAAGAATGGGTCTTTGATTTATCTCTCAAAGCAATTCATAAAGGTGAAAAATCATTAGCAATTGCAAATGAAGCCGAGATGATTGCTGAAAAAGAGCGGATGTCGGTTGTTCATAGCAATTTCGATATTGAATATGTCAATACTCATGAGGGTATGAGGCAAAACTTCATAGTCAGAGAGCAACCATCAGGTACATTACCATTAACTATTGAATTGTCTGAAAATTCAGAACTTGTTGCGGTTGAATCTTCTACTGATGATGTGCTTTTACTCGATAAAGACAATAAGCCCGCTTTATGGTACAAAGATTTGAAAGTTTGGGACGCAAAAGGGAATGAACTGCCTTCTTATGTTAGTGTTAATAATGAAACTATACGTCTTATTGTTGATGATGAAAACGCTGTATATCCGGTTACTGTTGACCCAATCTCACAGACACCTGATTGGTCATTTGAGTCAAATCAAATTAATGCTCAATTAGGATTTAGTGTTTCAGGTATAGGTGATGTTAATGGTGATAATTTCGAAGATTTCGCCATTGGTGCACCATATTATGATAATGGTCAATCTGATGAAGGTGCTGTATTTATTTTTCATGGTAATGCCCCAAGTTTACCGACTACCTATACTACAATGTTAGAGAGTAATCAAATGGGAGCTATGTTCGGGCACTCTGTTTCAGGTGCCGGAAGACTCAATGGCGACCAATTTCATGATGTTGTGATTGGTGCACCCGGATATGATAATGGACAAACCGATGAAGGAGCAATATTTGTTTATCTTGGTAGTGGAATTGGTGTTAGCACAACGGCAGCTGCTCAGCGAGAGTCAAATCAAGCAAATGCTCAAATGGGTTTTAGTGTAGCATCTGCGGGAAATATCAATCTTGATACTTTCAATGACATCATTGTTGGTACACCTCTATGGGATAATGGGCAAATAGATGAAGGTATGGTTCAGGTGTTTTTCGGCGGTAATACAGGGTTATTATCAGATGAACCAATTTCGTATGAGTCCAATAATGATGGTGCACAAATGGGTTATTCCGTTAGTGGTAATGCAGATATTAATCGTGATAATAGACATGACATCATTGTTGGTTTACCATTTTACACAAATGGTAGCAACAAAGAAGGTGCTGTTATGATGTTTTTTGGGCAAACAACAGGAGGACTTTCTGCTTCCCCGTCGTGGACTCACGAGTCTAATGTAGTCGGTTATCAAATTGGGTATAGTGTTGATATTGTTGGTGATGTTAATGGTGACGGATATGCTGATATTGTAGTAGGTGCTCCATTTGCTCAATCAACACTTCCGAATGAAGGAATTGTACTGGCTTTCTATGGTAATAGCTCCGGTTTGCCAACAACTCCATCGTGGCAAGTGACCGGTGGTCAGCTCAATGCTCGTTTTGGTTTTTGTGTTACAGGGGTAGGAGATGTTAATAATGACGGTAATGATGATGTTGCGATAGGTGCCCCTCTATGGGATGGCGGTTTGGAAGATGAAGGAAGAGTACATTTGTACTTCGGAAGTACGAGTGGTATATCAACATCTGTTGCATGGTTGGCTGAAGGCGATCAAGCAAATGCTCAGTTCGGCACTTCCTTAGCAGGTTTCGGCGATATCAATAGAGATGGTTATGATGATTTTGGTGTTGGTATTCCTTATTATGATGGTGGTCACTTAGATGAAGGTGCTGTTCAAGTATTTTTGGGTGCCGGTCCTGCTGTAAGTACAGCATCAGGTACAAGGGATGGTCGAGAAGTCGGAGCAGGTTTCGGTACTTCTGTCTCTTCTGCCGGCGATGTTAATGGTGATGGGTATAGTGACATTATTGTAGGATCACCATTTTCGGATAAGACAACAGATACTACCGATGTTGGAAAAGTTACTGTCTATTACGGAGGTCCGGATGGTGCATCAGTGTCGGCATCATGGGTCTTTCTTTTTTCACAAAAAAATGCGAATTTCGGTGCATCTGTAGCATGTGCAGGTGATGTTAATAATGATGGATATAGCGATATTATTGTTGGTGCTCCCGGCTTCGATAATGAACTTGTAGATGAAGGAAAAGCATGGCTTTTCTTAGGATCTTCTACAGGATTAAAAGTCACTCCCGCATGGTCAGCCGAAGGTAACAATGCTGGTGCTCGATTTGGTGCGTCAGTATCATGTGCCGGTGATGTGAACGGCGATGGTAATAGTGATGTTTTGGTTGGAGCACCTAATTATTCTGAAGGTCAAACTTTCGAGGGAGCAGCTTTTCTTTTTAGAGGAAATAGCACGGGACTTTCTGCAACACCAATTTGGTCTGCTCAAAGTAATGCTGCCGGTGCAAATTTCGGTGCAGCAATCGCCAATAGTTTGGATGTTAATGGTGATGGGTTCTCTGATATTGCCATTGGAGCTCCGAGTCAAAATACTGATGCTGATGCAGGACTTGAAGGAAGATTATATGTATATTACGGTAGTGCTCAATTTGCTACCAATGCCCCAAGTTTTATTGATTCAACTTCGCAAGATGGGGCTAATTTTGCTGCCTCATTAAATTCTGCGGGTGATGTTAACGGTGATGGATATAGTGAATTAATACTTGGCGCACCACGGTATGATAATGGCTCGACTGATGAAGGTCGCGTTATTGTGTATTATGGTTCTGCTTCAGGTTTATCAAGAAATAATACTTGGTCAACAGAGGGTAATCGCGATAATACACGCATTGGGAATGCTGTTGCAGGTGGTGGTGATTTTAATGGTGACGGATTTGCTGATGTTCTTATCGGTGCCGCCAATATGACGAGTGGTCAAAACAATGAAGGTACTGCTATGGTCTATTATGGTTCAAGTCAAGGACTACAACCAAGTTTTGCACTCATGGTAGAATCTGATCAGTCATTTGCTCGTCTCGGTACTTCTATAGCAAATGCCGGTGATATTAATGGTGACGGATTAAGCGACATGATAGTCGGTGCGCCGAATTTTACTAACACCAATGCCGGTGAAGGAAGGTTATTCATTTACCATGGAAGACTTAATGGATTGTCTAATGTACCTAACCGATCACTTGATGGTACAAAAGCAGGTGACCAATTTAGTTTTGCTTTAGTGGCTGTCGGTGATGTTAACGGTGATGGATTTGGTGATTTTATGGCGGGTTCACCGTATATGGACAATCGTTTCTTGGATGATGGCAGGGCTTTCCTTTACTTAGGAAGTGCTAATGGCGTTGCGGCAACACCATCGCAACGTTTGAACCCAACTCTTCAAGAATTATCATATTTCGGTTTTTCCATTGCATCACTTGGAGATGTGAATAGTGATGGTTATTCTGATATTGCTGTGAGTGCACCTTATTTCGATAATCCAATTACAGGCGTGAAAGATGTTGGGCGTGTCTATATTTACCATGGCTCATCGTCGGGGCTGAATGAAAACCCTGCGACAATCATTGATGGGCAACAAGAGCGTTCATTATTCGGTTTTTCCATTGCTGGTGTTGATGATATTAATGGTGATGGATTCAATGACATTTTGATTGGTGAACCGTCTTGGGATAGAGACAATATAGTGCGTGATGCAGGACGTATTAGTATATATTATGGCTCTGGTGCAGGAATCGTAGCAAAAAATCCTTGGGTCTTTAATGGCGATCAAGCAGATGGTCAGTTTGGATGGTCTGTAGCGTCTGCCGGTGATGTTAATCGTGATGGCTTGGGTGATTTCATTGTTGGTGCGCCTTTTTATGATAATCCACAAGTGAATGAAGGAAAAGCATGGATATTCACAGGGCAATTGTTTGGTGTTTCCAGCACACCGATTTGGTCAAATGAAAGTAATCAGGCCAATGCAAAATATGGGCACAGTGTGGCAAGTGCAGGTGATATTGATGGAAATGGCTATTCTGAAGTACTTGTTGGTGCTATTTGGTTTGATAATCCAAGTTCAAATGAAGGAAGAGTATATCTTTATTCTTCCGGTGCGAATGGTGTATCCGCACAACCTACATGGACAGCAGAATCTAATCGTGAAACCACTGAATTTGGTGCAAGTATTGCTTCAATCGGTGATATTAATGGTGACGGTTTTGGTGATATTGCAATAGGTGCTACATCATATTTTAATGGGCAGCCGAGCGAAGGGGCAGTATATGTCTATACAGGTTCGCAAAATGGTTTAAAAGATGAACCACAATGGTTTTTAGAAGGAAATAAATCCTTTGCTCAATTTGGCGGTACTGTTGCCGGTGGCTGTGATCTTGATGGCGATGGCTATAGTGATGTTCTTATCGGAGCTACTCGTGAATCCGGTGCCGGTGAAAATTCAGGTGCGGTACATATATTTTATGGCAATGGTAACCCCGGTTCAGCATTACGTCCTCGACAATTACGCCAAGATTTAGTCACACCTGTTGCAGAAGGAGGACGGACACAAAGCAATACATCCGTAGGGTTTGCTGTGAATTCACGTTCTTACTTTGGAAGAACAACCGTGAAAGCAGAATTTGAAGTAAAGCCAATAAATACAGCATTTAATGGTGGAAATACTATTCTTTCCGATGTTTGGGTTCCGACTACAGGAACTAATACACTCATTACTAAGGTTGTCAATGGATTAACTCCCGCAACAAATTATAAATGGCGTGGACGTTTACGCTACCGACTCAATACAGGTGCTGTACAAATGTATGGTCATTGGTTCGGAAATGTCTATCCAAAAACATTGGGTGAAACCTCATTCCGTACAGGAGCAGTATGCAACTTAGTAGCACGAGCAGGAAATGATATCCAAATTTGTTCAGGATCACCGATGACATTAGGTGAGCCGACTATTGGTGGTGTTGCTCCATTGCAATATCGTTGGTCGCCGGGCAAGGGATTATCTGATTCGACAAGTATGATGCCGATAGCTCGACCATTAGTAAATACGACATATATTGTCACAATTACTGACGCAAATAATTGTATTTCTTATGATACAATCAATGTCAGCGTAGTGCCGGGTGTTACTGTCAAAACTATTAATGATGTTTCTATATGTGTCGGTGATACGGTATTCTTAGATGCAACACCATCGAACGGTACACCGCCGTATAGATATAATTGGTCACCTGCATTTACAATTAATAATGATAAAATTCAAAAACCGATTGTTGTTCCTCCCGTAACAACACAATATGTGGTTAAGATTACTGATATTAATAATTGTGTTTCATTCGATACTGTACTTGTATCGGTTAAACCTCAACCGGCTAAACCAACAATTACTCAGCAAGGAAATACATTGATTTGTAGTGAAGCAGCTCAATATCAGTGGTTTAAGGATGGGCAGTTGATTCAAGGTGCAAATCAGAGAAGTTATACATTTACGAACACAACGGGTAGTGGTGTTTATCGAGTACGTGTGACTAATCCTGAAGGGTGCTCTGCAACATCTGAAACACGTATTATTGAAACGTCTGTAGAAGAAGAGGTTATTGCTACCGGAAATCCGGTTTTGTATCCTAATCCGGCAAGTTCAAACACTAAATTAATGGTTCCAACTATTCCCGGTACGGGAATCAATATCAGCATAATCAATGCCTTAGGCGCGACATTGTACACTACTTCGGAAATTGCTGCTTCGTCTATGCATTCAGTTAATATTCCGACAAATGGAATAGCTGTTGGTGTTTATGTCGTCAAGATAACGAGTAATGGAAAAGAGTGGACATTATCATTTGTAAAAAATTAATGCTACAATGTAACACGACAATCAATAACGGCGAGGGATTTTCCTTCGCCGTTTTATTTTGTATAATATGCAGATAACGCTTCGACTAAAACTTACACTTTGGTATAGCTTTCTTCTGGCTCTGACCCTTGTCGGAATTGGGGTATTGTCTTTTATTACTGTCTCGAATGAGTTGCGGACAAATCTTGATACATCACTTGAAAATGTGGCAGCGGCACTTGATGATATTATTAAGCAAAAACAAGATGAAACGAAGCAACCGCTTAAACCTCCTAAAAAATCAAAAAAGAAGAAAAAAAATGAAAAAAATGACGATTTTGCTTTTTTACGTTCAACTCCCTATAATGAAGTAACGTCAAGCAGAATAAATAATAATAAACGTGACGCTACTCTTGAAAGAACTCTCAATGATAGTTCTTTATCGCAAAATTCACCTGTTATGTCGCAACAACAAGAAGAAATGGATGCTATATGGGTTGCCGTATATCAACATATTCTTTTAAATTCAAAAAATTATTTTATTCAAGTTGCTGATAAGGATAATCAAATAGTATGGAAGTCAGAAAACTTACGTCAAGATTCTTTACCATTAGTTTTTGATGCTCGTATTACTCTCAATAATGTAGGAGTGAATCTACCAATAGTAAAAAAAACTGATTATATTCTTATCGGTAGTGGAGGAGAGCGGTTAAGAGTTGCGACACGTCTTTCAAAATTCGCACAAGTCTCTGTAGCATATCCTGAAGAAGAAATTCAACAAACATTACGAGAATTATTCTCGGCATATACGATTGCTTTTCCTGTTGCTATTTTTATTTCTATGTTCGGCGGATGGTTACTTGCACGATTTTCTCTGAAACCAGTTGATAGAATAATTAATGCAGCACATGATATTACTGCACATAATCTTAGTCGTCGTTTGCCGATGCCTTCCTCAAATGATGAAATCGGAAGGTTAACATCTACTCTGAACGAAATGATAGAGAGACTACAGGATTCATTTGAGCAAATAAGGCAATTTACCTCAGATGTATCGCACGAATTACGTACCCCATTAGCAATATTAATGGGGGAAATGGAATTAGCGTTACGAAGCCCTAAGCAAAATGTTCAATATAAAGAAACGATAATGAGCGCTTTGGAAGAAGTAACACGTCTATCTAAAGTAGTGCAAAGTTTGCTTGAAATATCACGTGCAGAGACAGGGCAAGTAAAAATAGATTTTCTACCGCTCAATTTAAGTGATACCATTAGAGACATTGCTGAAGATATGCAAATTCTTGCTGAAGAAAAAGGAATAAAACTTGAATCTATCATCGAAGATAACATAATAATTATGGCAGATTATGTTCGCATACATCAGACTCTTATCAATGTGATAGATAACTCAATTAAATATAATCGCCCTAATGGTTCAGTGTTAGTGAGGATGCAAGCTGATACCAACTATGCCGTCATACGTGTTTCTGATACAGGTGTTGGTATTCCAGAAGATAGTCTTGAACATATCTTTGACCGTTTCTTTAGAGTTGATAAGGCGCGTTCTCGGGATGTAGATGGGACAGGATTGGGACTTGCAATCGTCAAGTGGATTGTCGAATCCCATCATGGGTCAATTGATGTAGAAAGCCAGCTTGGCAAAGGGACAATGTTTACTATTAAATTTCCATTGGCTGCTACAATCCAACAAACTGAAAAATAACACGCTTATTATCAGCATAAAAACGAGTATTTTTGTAAGCTATATTTCAACTTACGTCACATAAAGTATATGTTTAAGCAATTTACAGACAAGTTAGATTATCCTGCTATTGAAAAAGGAATCCTAGAATTTTGGCAAGATAATGATATCTTTCATAAATCTTTAGAAATACGGCAAAACTCTCCTTGGTTCTCATTTTACGATGGACCTCCTACAGTGAATGGTAAGCCGGGTGTACATCACCTTATTGCTCGTGCTTTGAAAGACATGATTTGTCGTTACAAGACAATGACCGGGCACTATGTTCGCCGTCAAGCCGGTTGGGATACGCATGGCTTACCCGTTGAAATTGAGGTAGAAAAACGTCTCGGTCTCAAGCAAAAATCAGATATCGAAACTATTGGAATTGATACATTTAACAGTGCATGTAAAGACTTCGTTTACTCAAACATTGAAGCATCTGCCGGCTGGCGTACTTTTACGGATAGAATGGGCTATTGGGTTGATTTGGATGATGCTTATATTACTTGTACAAATGAATATGTGGAATCGGTATGGTGGGCTTTATCGCAATTTTTTGCAAAAGGTCTGATTTATAAGGGCTATAAAGTGATTCCTCAAAGCCCGACTATAGGAACACCGCTTTCTACTCATGAATTATCGTTGAATTACAAAGAAGTAAAAGATGCCAATACATATCTACAACTGAAGATTACGGCATCGCCTCTACGTGAATTACAAGATGCTTCAATACTCGTGTGGACGACAACTCCTTGGACACTTTTCGCCAATGTTGCACTTGCTGTAGGGGCAGACATTACTTATTTACTTGTTGAAAACACTCGACAGATTCAAAATGAAAAAGTGACTACTCGTGTTGTATTGGCTGAATCGCGGTTGGCGATTTTAGAGGGGGAATATACTGTGCTTAAGTCATTTACCGGAAAAGAAATAATCGGCACTCAATATGAAAAAATTTGGGATTATTGTCCTATTGATAAAGAGATCTATCCGAATGCGCTCACAGTTCTTACCGGTGATTTTGTTACAACGGAAGATGGTACGGGAGTAGTGCATATAGCTCCGGCGTTTGGTGTTGATGACTTTGAAATGTCTAAACAATATAAGCTCCCAATGTTACAACCCGTCACACCGAATGGCCATTTTACTGATGAAGTTGGTGAGTTTGCCGGAAGAGCAATTAAAAATTTCCGCTATGCTGATCGAGAAGAACAGGGAGCAGACAGAGATTTGGTGCGGGCATTGAAAGAAAAAGGAAAAATCTATAAAAATGCTTTTGATTATTTGCATAAATATCCTCATTGTTGGCGAACCGATAATCCCGTGATGTATTATGCTCGAGATTCCTGGTTTATTAAATCTCCCGAATACCGTGATGATATGGTTGCCCTTAATAAAACTATCACATGGCAGCCGCCCGAGATTGGTTCCGGCAGATTCGGTAATTGGTTAGATGAAGTCAAAGATTGGTCTCTTTCGCGTGACCGTTATTGGGGGACACCGCTTCCTATTTGGGTGAGTGAAGATGGGAAAGATATGTTTGCTGTTGGTTCAATTGCTGAACTTATGGAAGGTGAATATGAAGTACGAGAAGGAATTTTTGTACCTGTAAGTGAATCGGGGGTTGAAATTGATTTGCACCGTCCTTTTGTTGATAGAGTTGTCTTCAGAAAAAATGGCACTATATATCGTCGTGTTCATGAAGTGATTGATGTGTGGTTCGATTCCGGCTGTGTACCATTTGCACAAATGCACTATCCTTTTGAAAACAAGGAAATGTTCGAGAAAAGTTTTCCCGCTGATTTTATTGCCGAAGGAATTGATCAAACACGCGGATGGTTTTATACACTTCATAATATAGCAACGGCAGTTTTTGGAAAACCTGCTTACAAAGGAATTATTGTCAATGAATTAGTTCTTGATAAAAAAGGACAAAAAATGTCGAAATCAAAAGGAAATGCTGTAAATCCTTTTGAATTAATGGATGAATATGGTGCTGATGCTGCTCGTTGGTATTTTATGACAAATAATCCGCCTTGGCGACCAACGCTCTTTAATATTGATGATTTAAAAACAACCGTTATTGCAGACTTTTTCCGTACTTTAACGCAGTCATATAATTTCTTTGCTCTTTATGCAAATATTGATGAATTTACGGGCAATGAGGATAATATTCCTGTTCAAGAAAGACCGGAAATAGATAGGTGGATTTTATCGAAATTACATACAGTTATTGCTGAATACCGTTCATGGATGGAACAATTTGATGTGTTCAGAGCCACTCGATTATTGCAAGATTTTGTCCGTGATGAAGTGTCGAATTGGTTTGTGCGTCGCAACAGACGACGTTTTTGGAAAGGCGAACGTGATAATGATAAATTAGCTGCGTATCAGACACTGCACAATGTGTTATTAGAGATATGTTATCTTACTGCGCCAACTATTCCATTTTTGTCGGAAGAACTGTATAGAAATCTTCGTACAGACTCTATGCCCGAGTCCGTACATTTATGTGATATGTCTGTATCTGATAATACATTAATAGACAGAGATTTAGAAAGACGAATGGCTCATGCGCAGACAATTGTTTTTCTTGCACGTTCGCTTCGTGAAAAAGCAAAAATAAAAACACGCCAACCCTTACGCAGAATATTAATTCCTGTGTTGAATCCTCAACAAAGACGAGATATTCAATTGGTTGCAGATATTATTCTCGAAGAATTAAATATTAAATCTGTTGAATATATCTCTGATGATAGCGGTATTGTCAAAAGAAGTGTTAAACCGAATTTTAAAACATTGGGTAAAAAATTTGGTAAAGAAACACAAATGATTGCTAATGAAATAAAAACTATACATTCTGCTGCAATGAAAGCTTTGCTGCAAGGAGAAAATATCACTTTCAGCATAAACGGACAAGAGTATGACATTTCTCCCGAAGATGTTGATATTATCAGTGAAGACATCGAAGGGTGGTTAGTGGCTTCCCAAGGTGTTGTTACCGTAGCATTGGATACAGAAATTGATGCTGCATTATTAGCAGAGGGATTTGCTCGGGAATTCGTCAGCAAGGTACAAAATGCACGCAAGCAAGCCGGTTTTAATGTTACCGACAGAATTGTTTTATCTATTGTATGTGATGATGATACATGGCAGATTTTATCAACTTCAATAGAATATATCACAACGGAAACATTGGCATACAGCATGGTTCGAGAAGAATCTTCATCCGATAATTCTCTTACTTTCGAGATAGACGAAAAAAATATTTCAATTACATTATTAATCCACACACCTTAATTTACGCAAACGGAGTTATTACAATGAGCAATGGCAACGTTAATACAGATGAAGTAACAACGGAAAAAACACCAAGAACTTTCATCACAGTTCGTTATAGCGATGAAGAATTAGAACAATTCAGAGCAGTGATATTGCGCGAAAGAAACAATTCACTTGACGAATTACGTATGTTAAAAGATCGTTTAGAAGATCTCACAAGCGCCAATAGAGCTGAAGACAGCATGGTATATTCAATGCACATGGGAGAACAAGGTTCCGAGCAAATTGAAAAAGAAAAAACTTATCAGCAAATTAATCGAGTAAATGATTATTTGGTTAAACTTGACGATGCAATTGAACGCATCAATAATAAAACCTATGGCGTTTGTAAAGAATGCGGTATTCTCATTGCTAAAGAACGTCTATTGGCTGTGCCTATAACAACACAATCGGCTTCATACAAAATTCATAAACGTTGTCCGGAGGATGGCATTGACCGCATTATCGGACGTTGAGAAAATATATGTGAAACCGCATGAAAAATCGCGCAATATGCTCTGGTTTTTTATGGCTGCCGCTTTTTTAATTTTGCTGGATCAATTAACAAAAATTCTTGTAAAGGGTTTTACTCTGTTCGGCTATCATCACGAAGGTATGTATCTTGGTGAAAGCCATCCGCTTATCGGAGATGTTGTCCGATTGACATTTGTTGAAAATCCGGGAATGGCTTTTGGTATTCAATTTGGTTTTGCCAAAATATTTCTGACATTGTTTTCTCTTATTGCGGGTTCGGCATTACTATGGTATTTATCGAAAATTAAACGTTTTTCTTTACTGATTCAAATAGGTATTACTTTACTTATTGCCGGTGCATTGGGGAATTTTATTGACAGATGCTTCTATGGTGTTTTCTATGGCGAACAAGCATTGTTTTACGGCTATGTCGTAGATTTTATCCAAGTAGATATTCCAGATGTTAATTGGTTCGGAGCTACTTATACTCATTGGCCCGTATTTAATATCGCCGATTCTTGTGTAAGTGTGGGAATGGTACTCTTGCTTATTCGTAATAAATACCTCCCAACGCTTGCGGACATTAAAAATGCAGAAAATCCGAGTATAATCTCTTCTGAACAGACCCAATCGGAGGCATCACAAACGGATACCACACTATCAGACAATGTGTCGGATAATGAAAATACTAAATAATTATTGATAATATTCAAATAATAAGGCGCACTCGTGCGCTTTTTTTATTTCATTCAATGTATGGAAAAAAATAATTACCCCCGACATATTGAACATGTGTTTGAATTTGACATTGCTCCCGGGCAAGGTGTGGAAAGATTGGACGTCTATTTAACCAGAGTGATTCCGAATGCCTCAAGAAATAAAGTCCAAGAAGCTATTGCAGAAGGGGCTGTAATTGTGAATGGTGTAAAAGTAAAAAATTCGCGTAAAATTCTGCCGGGCGATCATATTGTTTGTACAATATTAAAACCACCACCGCTGGAATTAGTTCCTGAGGATATTCCGCTCAATATTACTTTTGAGGATGACAGAATTATCGTCATTAATAAATCTGCCGGTATGGTTGTTCACCCCGGTTTCGGTAATCGTTATGGAACAATAGTTAATGCTTTGCTTTATCACATCGGTATGCGGGAAAGTATTGTTGTGGATAATGATGAAAATGATTCCGGTGATGAAGAGGAAATAGTCGAACACTATAATGTTGATGCATACAGACCAGGTATTGTGCATCGGATTGATAAAGATACAAGCGGCATACTTGTTATTGCAAAGGACACTGAGGCATTAGCATTTTTGGCAAAACAATTTCGTGACAGAACTTCAGATAGGGAGTACTATGCTTTGGTATGGGGGAATGTAAAAAATGATGAAGGTGAAATTGTTTCTCATATTGTACGCTCGCCTCGTGACAGAAAAATATTTATCGCAACAGACAATACCAAACTTGGTAAATTTGCTCATACCACATATTCCGTGATTGAACGATATGAATTTTGTACATTAATAAAACTAAAATTAAAAACGGGCAGAACTCATCAAATCCGAGTGCATTGCTCTTCTATTGGTCATCCTTTAATGAGTGATGCTGCTTATGGCGGAGCGCAAATCGCATATTCGGGAATTAAATCCGGTGTTGTGAAATCGAGAGCCGAAGAAGTTATGAAAATTATTCCTCGTCAAGCTCTCCATGCTAAATCTTTAGGTTTTATTCACCCTACATCATTGCAAAAAATGATATTTGATTCTGAATTGCCTGATGATTTCCAAAAAGCGATTGATTTTTGCCGCCATCACTCCACAATATAAAAAAAGGGCTATACACTATTGTACAGCCCTATAATTTTTGATTTTGTGTCCGTATTTATTATACAATCACTTCAACTTCGCCGATAGGTTTGCCATCCCAACGCAATTGTACGCGGAATTTTGTTTTTCCCGGTGAAGCAATTAATACACGCTTACGCAATGCATCCAATCCAATATTTACTTCGCCTTCTGTTAAACTGCTTATAGGATTATTCGTGCCATCGGTCACAAGATCAACTATGATTAATGGTGGGTCACTTTTACCAATTTCAAAAGCCGAATATGCCGATACTCTGTAATCATTGGTTTGACCGCCATATTTATATTTCACATTTATGTATTTGCCATCGAATGCTAATCCATTAAGATAAAACATCGGATATGTGTTTGCCGGAACTCCTGTGGACGGTGTTTCCTGAATTTCAATAAAGTAGGGTTCAACTATGTCGGTAGCTACTTTCAATACTATTTTGGATTCGACCAACGAAGGTAAGGAACTCCAAATGGTAAGGGTTGTACCATAATCACTTATCTCAAACTTATCTGTATGGCGTAAAAATTCTACAAAACGATCGGCTGTTGCTTTATGCTCACATTGTTCCGGACCAATACTGATATTGCTAAACTTGATAGCCGTTCCATCATTATTAAAGGAAATATCAGCATACCCCTTGTTGCAATCAGCTAAGAAATTTGCAATCCCTTTACCTGTACCATTGTAATTGGGCATCAGCATCAAAAGACAGCTTTGTGCTCCGACGGGTACTTCTTCTATGCCGCCATTAACAAAAGAATGTAACGTATATTGCTTTGACTCTAATTGTTTCAATTTTAATTCCAAACCATTATCATTCCCGCCATTTAAACGCTTAAATACCAATACTCCGCCGCTGCCGCCAGCCGAAACTTCCGGCACATATTTAATACGCAATTCATTGGCTGTGGCTGTCCATGATTGTGCTTTGTTGAGTGCCTGCACATACTCTTGATCTAATTTATCATCACCGCAATATGCTTCAGTTGAAATAATATTACTCACGTTTATCGAACCGTTTTGCAATTCCACTTCGCCGCCATAAACATTGCAGATAGCTTTGCCGCCTATTCTATTCAATCCCTCAAATCGTAAATCAATAAAATCTTCCGTAGGTAAGGAAACTGTGGTAGCAGTTTCGAAACGTTGGAATTGCCAATGTGTACCCACAAGCTGCTCTTTGGTCAATTGATCTGTGGTGTTTGGGTCGCCGTCTTTGGGTTTATCCCAAGGGTTTACTCCTGTTTCGCGGCATGATTGCACCGCTGCGCCAAGGATAAGAACGCATCCCATGAGAAATAATCTTCTTCTCATTGTATTTCCTTTATGTGTGTGAATGTAAAATTACTCAAAAATGAACATCTACCTGATATGTCAAGCCCAAAGTCCGCATACTATACCAAGTTCCGGAATTTTGATAAAGAAATGCGCTTCCTTCTATGCCTGCTGAAAGTGATATTCGTGAATCGGGTTGCCATTGCAAGCCCGTGATGCACCGTCCCGACGGACCCGATAATGTGCCGCCAATGTGAACATGAGCAAATGGGGTCAATTCCCCGAAACCTAATTCATGAAATTGTCTGCGCATAAAACCGCCAGCCCAATCAATACTCGTATGCAAGGTAGCATTGTCGCCTTTGCCATTTTCAAATGTATAATAGCGTATGTTTTGTCTTCCGCCTTCTAAACCTATTACCGTCTGAGGATTAAGTGCATAGCCCACCGACACTGCAATGTCCGACAAATGCTCATCTGATGTGCTCGTATTGCCCGCAGGCATCGTATTCATTGTCATCAAACCGCGTGCTGCAATTATCCATTGACGCTCGCCGACCTTACCGAACTCCGCTAATGCTTTATGTGATATAGCATCGCGAGAATTAATAGTGGGAAAAGATGAGAATAAAAGGGGAGTGCCCATAGTCATTGATTGTGCTTGCTCTATTGCTATTGCCGATTCGTCCATTACTTTCTCTGATTGTTTTGCATCAGCAAATGGAGCAACATCTTTTTGTTCCATGCCATCGAATCCATTAGCTGATTGATTGCTCATCGAAGCCGAACTATATAATGCTTTGGGATATTCTCTTTGCACTTGCTGCGATGTTCCATCACTATGCAAAGAATGGATGCCCCCCAATGACTCCACATTCGATACCAATACCGCCGACTCTGATGATTGCCCTGAAAATTGACCTTGTAATGCTAATAGCTCTGCTTCTTGTGACTGTGGCATAGTGTGCATAAAGTAGAATGCCGTCAATGCCGCACCGCCCAATGCGAATAAAGAAGGTAATGCTATGGATTGCAAAGTCTGCACCGTCGAGCCGATAACACTTCCCATGCTCCAACCCGTCGTTGTTCCCGGCAATGCAAAACCCGCTTTGCTGAATATAGCGGCTGTCGTTTCGGGTGGCACTGCCAATGCCGAACAATCCTGCTCCAAAGTAGAACGTATAAGTATTGCCTCTTGCAATTCTGCCTGCAAATCCGCATCCGTTGCCAAATGGCTGAACAATACCTGTTCTTGCGCCGAAGTGGTTTCGCCATCCACAAACAAATACACAAGTTCCGACAATGATAATGGGGTTTCGGCTGACATAATTACTTCTCCAATTCTTTAATATAAGGCGCGAGTATCTCACGCAATTTCTTCTTGCCACGCACAATCCAATTACGGACAGTCGTGACCGGTACTGACGTTGCATCACTGATTTCCTGATAGCTCATACCATTATATGCTTGCAGCACTATGGCTTCCTTATGGTCTTCCGGCAAAGCATCCAAAGCAGCAATAAGCAAATGGCGCAACTCCTGCGATTCCATCGGGGCATCATGTGCCGGCAGCTCCATTATCTCCGATGAAATGACGAACTGACTTTGTCGCTTCCGCGCATCTATACACAAATTGCGTGCTATGCGTAATAAAAAAGCGGGTATATTAGTCATCGTTGCTCCTCGTTCGGCTGAAGATAAAAACCGTAAAAAGGTTTCCTGCAATACATCACTTGCCGTATCATTATTGCCCGTAAAGCGGCGGCAATACTGATATATTCGCTGCGAATGTCGCTTATACAACTCTGTAAAGCCGGCTTCCTTATCGCGCCTATTGTTGCTTTGCAGCATTGCATAACATTGGGCATCCGTTTTATGTGAGTAATTGTCCTTCATTCCGTCCATGCTATGTGCTGCAGTAATAACTTGACCCGATTATTCTTGTTTCACTGATGCGCTTATGGTAACATTTTCCTTCGAAAAAATGGAAACTCTCCTCACAATATTCTCCTGATTGATATGTGTACTTCATGGCTCTTTTTTGATTATCATCTGTGGACTGAATCCTATCCATTGGCTGCTGATGTATCAATATCTTTTTATGATTGTTCTATAAATATGTGGTGATTGGTATATAAATAAGTGTCTAAAATGAACAAAAACAACTTAAAAATATTTGTCTTATGTAAGCAGTATTATCCAATGTTCTGTCGAATATACTATTCTAAGTAAAGAGATATTCCATCATTTATACAGAAATACTGTGTGATTTGACAAATTAACATCATAAAGTGAAAAATGTACTGTTTTGATACAGAAAATCATAAAATTGGCTATTTTTATACTTTCGCGCAATCAAGTAGTACTTCCGCGCAACAGAGTAGTACTTTCGCGCAACGGAGTAATACTTTCGCGCAACGGAGTAATACTTTCGCGCAACCAAGTAGTACTTTCGCGCAACAGAGTAGTACTTTCGCGCAACAAAGTAGCACTTTCGCGCAACAGAGTAGTACTTTCGCGCAACAAAGTAGTACTTCCGCGCAACAGAGTAGTACACGCTTCGGTTATAAGTAGAACATTTGCAGGGTAACAGTAGCACATTTGCAGAGTCAAGTAGAACATTTGCAGGGTAACAGTAACACATTTGCAGAGCCAAGTAGAACATTTGCAGGGTAACAGTAACACATTTGCAGAAGGAAGTAGAACATTTGCAGAAGGAAGTAGAACATTTGCAGAAGGAAGTAGAACATTTGCAGAGCCAAGTAGAACATTTGCAGGGTAACAGTAGAACATTTGCAGGGTAACAGTAACACATTTGCAGAGCCAAGTAGAACATTTGCAGGGTAACAGTAACACATTTGCAGAGCCAAGTAATACATTTGCAGGGTAACAGTAACACATTTGCAGCAGGAAGTAGAATATAATCCCTGACATAGTCTATACAATTTCCTTGACGATGAATATAATCCATAGACAGCAGGAGTTAAACAATTAAAAGGTGTATATCCGCTATACATTGTATCCGAGTAATCGCTGAACTTTGTTTAGCCATTGAATGATGTTGCATAGGATTCATTATCAGTAAAAGAATAGCAATGGCACATTGCGGAATAACCGCGCAAAGATGGAAAAATGGAAACTCAATTTCAAGCTTGTTTGCTTTGCCCAGAGCGTAGGTCGTTTGATAGAAAGTACGAGAAACTTCATGCAAACAAAAAATTTGTTCTATTTTCGCTGCCAAGTTGTGATATAAACAGAGTAAATATGAAACATAAGCAAGCAGAGCAGTCGGGATTATTGCCGTCATTGGGACTTTTTACAACCATTAGTATAGTTGTTGGAGCAGTTATCGGCTCGGGTATATTTGCAAAGCCGGCAGTGATGGCAGATAAGTTAGGTTCGCCGGAATTGATTATCATAATTTGGATTGCTGCGGGACTTATTACATTGTTCGGTGCATTAACGAATGCGGAAGTTGCGGGTATGATGCCGGCGACGGGCGGGCAATATATTTTTTTCCGAGAGATGTACGGCGATTTTTATGCGTACTTGTATGGTTGGTCAATGTTTATTGTTGTTCAATCGGCTTCGATAGCTGCCATCACATATATCTTTTCAATGTCGGCAGATGCTTTTTTGCATTTGCCTCATTTGTCGGATTCGGCGGAGCAATTTGCATTGCATATACCGTTGATAGGTGATATATTCCCATTGAAAGACATCGGAGTGAAGGGCTTAACCATAGTAACGATATTGTTTTTGAGTGGAGTTAATTATATAGGTGTGAGATTAGGCGGCATAGTGCAATCAATTTTCACGACATTGAAGGTTGCGGCTTTGATGGTGATAGTGGTACTGGCATTTACGATAGGCGATGGCAGTTTTGCGAATTTCACTCAAGACACTTTGAAGCCGATGGATGTTGGATTATTTGCGGGTATCATAGGAGCATTAACGGCGGCGTTTTGGGCTTATGACGGATGGAATAATATAACGTATATAGCGGGTGAGGTTAAGAATCCGCAACGGACGATACCTGTGAGTTTGATGGTTGGCACATTGATAATCATGGCGGTGTATATTATTTTCAACTTGGGAGTGATGTATGTGATGCCTATAGATGATATGCGTGGTAAGTCATTGATAGCGGTGGATGCGACCTCACGAATATTCAGCCAGATAGACCCTACGTGGGCAGCATTGGGTTTTGGTTTTGTGACGATGTCAATAATGATCAGTACATTCGGTACATCGAACGGTACAATTATGGTAACGGCTCGATTGTATTTTGCGATGGCTCGTAACAATTTATTTTTTAAGCCCTTGGGCGATTTACATACAGAATACTTAACCCCTCATAAGTCATTGCTTGTTCAGGCAGTATGGTCAAGTGTGTTGGTAATGACGGGCACATTTGATATGCTGACGGATATGTTGGTATTTGTGCAATGGATAGCGTATGCGATGGGTGCGTATGGTGTATTTATACTTCGGAAGCGTTTGCCGGATGTTCCGCGCCCATATAAAGTATGGGGTTATCCTTATATCCCTGCAATATTTGTTATATTTGCTTCCGCATTTGTGGTATTAATTTTGTACAATGATATCAGTGGCTATATAAATGGCACGACACCGTTTATCAATTCGGTGTTTGGTTTATTATTGGTGAGCACAGGAATACCATTGTATTATAGGTTTAAGAATCGTCCACACACACAACAATAATGTCTCATAAAGAGTATCAAAGAAAGAGCACACACATGACCGACACATCAGCAAACACACATCGCCCCACATTGTTATTTGTAGATGATGAGCCAGACTTTTTGAGTTCTTTAGAGGATTATTTCAGTACATTTGCCGAAGTATATACCGCCGCCGACACGACCACTGCATTAACAATAGTAGAAACCTATAAGCCGGATGTTATTATTTGCGATTTGCGCTTGAAGGAGGCGATGAACGGTATAGAGTTTTTGGAGAAAACGATTACTATATCACCGGATTCAGAGCGTATATTAATCACGGCATTTGGCGATATACACAGTATGATCAATGCGATTAACAGGGCGCGATTGTCATATTATTTAAACAAGCCGGTTGATTTTCATCAATTGAAAATGGCGGTATTGCAATTGTCAGAGATAACGCATTTGCGTCACCAGAACAATAATTTGCTTGATACATTGCGCTCGACAAACACAGAACTTGCCGAAACAGTAGAGATACGTAATGAGGAGCTGCGTCAAGCATATTCGCATTTGCAGGAATTGCAAAAAACACGCGAGCAGATGGTGCGCACGGCGGTGCATGATTTGAAAACACCGATAGGGAATTTGGAGTTGGTGTTGAATGAGTTGGAGCGAGGCACTTATAATGATGAGGATTTTAAGGAATTAGTATCCATAGCCAGAATGAGTTCAGGCATTATGCGTACATTAGTGGAGGATATGCTTACGGTTGCAGTGATGAGCCAACCGCAATATGCTTTGAACGAAGATGTATTTAATTTGTCGGAGTTTTTCGAGATAGCAATTGAGCCATTTTATACGACAGCTCAAAATAAGAATATACAATTGATAATGAATTGGGGAGATAATCTGCCGGATGTGTATGCAGATCCGAATCAATTAAGGCAATTAACTCTGAATCTTGTTTCTAATGCGATAAAATATACTCCACAGGGAGGCACAGTTACTGTGCATGCCCAGTATAATGACGGAGTGTTATTGTTTTCGGTCACGGACACGGGCTTAGGAATGACTAGCGATGATATAGCGAATGCTTTTCAGGAGTTCCGTCGTTTATCGGCAAGACCCACGGGCAATGAGTCGAGCACGGGTCTTGGATTATTTATTGTGAAAAAAGTTGTTGATATGTATGATGGGACAGTGAATATACAAAGTGATGGCCAAGGCAAAGGCACGACATTTACCGTCACACTCAAATTAAAACAAGCGATTGAAGAATAGTCACACATTATGAATTTATGGCAAAGAAAGGGTAGAGGATAGATACTTCTACCCTTTTTTTTGTGAATCATTGGTTGAAGAGCACAGATTACCGAGAGGAGTAGAGTTTTACACTAAAGCTTTTGAAGCAGCATACGCTGAAGACCAAGCCCATTGAAAATTATAGCCGCCAAGCCAACCGGTGACATCAACAACTTCGCCGATAAAATAGAGTCCTTTTACTTTTTTTGACTCCATTGTTTTTGAAGATAATTCATCGGTAGAAACGCCGCCGCCCATAACTTCTGCTTTTGCAAAACCTTCCGTACCATTTGGGGTAATTTCCCAGTGCATAAGCTGAGAAATAATATGTTCTATTTCATTTTTTGAATATTGTTTCAATGGTTTCTGATAATTATTCAAAGCGCAGATATTTTTTGCTAAACGCTGGGGAAGTATAAATGAAAGTACCGTTGAAAGTGATTGGTCGCGATGTTGCGGATTGAAGAGTGATTCAGCCAAATCATGATTTGGAGACAGATTCACGAAAAATGGATGTTTGCCTTTACAATAGGATGAAATTTGCAAAATAGCCGGACCGCTTAATCCTTTATGGGTAAATAACATATTTTCTTTGAAATGTGCTGATGATGCGGAGGTTTCCACATATACCGATAATCCTGCCAACTCAGACCAATGTTTATCTTCCGGGCGCCAAAGCAGTGGAACTAAAGCAGGGTAGGGAGCAACGATTTTTAATCCAAATTGACGTGCAATACGTAAGCCGAAATCCGAAGCGCCCATAGCCGGAATAGCCGTGCCTCCGCATGCAATCACTACTGTGCGGGAAATTATATCTCTTGTGTGCGTATGAATATGAAAATACTCGTTTTTTTCTATCGAAGAAATAGATACGCCGGTTTGAATTTCTACCCCGACAGTAGAACATTCATGAAGAAGCATTGCTATAATATCTTTTGATGAATTATCGCAAAAGAGTTGTCCTAAAGTTTTTTCATGAAAAGGAATATGATGACTTTGTACTAAAGAAATAAAATCGTGCGAAGTGTAGCGTGCTAAAGCCGATTTATGGAAATGCGGATTTTCCGAAATATAATGTTCCGGTTTGACAGTATAATTTGTGAAGTTACATCTGCCACCACCCGAAATACGAATTTTTTTACCTATGCTATCGGTATGCTCCAACACTATAACCGATAGACCCTTTCTTGCTGCATGAAAAGCACAAAAAAGACCTGCGGCTCCGCCACCAATAATACAGACATCTACTGATTGTTCCATTTATTTAAATTTTACCGTAATATCAACACGGCGCTGTTTTGCCTTCTCTTCATCAGTTAAATTTTTACCCCTGACTAACTCATTACCAAATGCTTGCAATCGCATCACCGCATTTATATTGTTTTTTTTCAAAAAATCAATAATATATTCCGCTCTTTTTTCGGAAAGAGTTTTATTATAATCATCACTTCCTATATCATCCGCATAGCCATCTATGTAGATTTCTCCTTTTGTTGTTTGAAGAGCAGAGAAAATCGCAGATATTTTTTGTAATTCAGCGGGTGTAGGTTGTGACGAATTGCTTGCAAAATAAATATTTTCTGCAATATATTCTCGCTTGGGCATAAATTGTTCTTTTGTTGGTTGTACAGATTCATGTAAACAAACAAAGTAAATACCCTCAATATCGCTTTCTTTACTGCTTGAAATTATACATGCCGTATCGCCTGATGATGTTAAGGAAATGGAGTTTTCAGAACGAGCTGTATTAATCCGAGAACCTAAATTAACAGGTTTTGACCATTTTTTCCATGTTTCGTCTAAGCGTTTTGCCATATATAAATCGTCACTGCCAAAACCTCCCGTTCGGTCAGACGAAAAATATAATGTTTTACCATCTCGCGCTAAATAAGGCGATAATTCTAAGGAACTGCTGTTTATGTCATCTCCCAGATTCATAGGTTCAGACCATTCATTGGTAAATTCATTTAGAAAAGAAACATAAATATCCAAATCGCCTCGTGAGTCTTGAGTTTCAATAGCCAATAATATCACTGTTTCATGTGCGCTTAAATTTCCATAGAAAGAAAAATTTTTATTCTTATAATTTTTAATATTTAATCGTTGTGGCTTTGACCATCGTAATCCATTCCATTGCGCTATGGCAAATCCCGTATCAATTTTACCTTGTGTATTCGGATATGCACCATAGACTAAAGCACGTCTTCCATCGGGAGTGATAGAAAAAAGTACATCTGACCCGCGTGAGTTGATTGGTATTTCCGCATTTTGTGGCTCTGTCCAATAACCGTTCTTTCTGTCCGAATACCATATATCGTCCGGATCTTGATAGTTTCCTATATTGTTAATATATTGTTTCCTGTCGAAATATAAGCGTTTTCCGTCAGGTGATAATACAGGAAGTATTGTCGGTCTATGTGCATTAATTATTTCCGGTAAACGAATTTTGCACAAACTGTTATCCGGTTGAGAAATAGTCGGACTTTGAGCAAAAACCGAATAGACTGAAGTGAAAATAAGACTGAATATTATTGCTTTCATCATTGCAGTAATTAATGGAACTTAATTAGAAAACTGTGCTTTTAATTCACTCCATGTTGATTGGAGTTCCGAACCTGATTCAATATTGCCGTCAGTCCATCTGCTTATTGACCATAAACCGGCTCTGTCGGGTATAAGAGTTAATCGAAGAATACCTTTTACTTTTGTCGGTGCTGAAGTAACACTATGATTTGCTGTTAATTCATAATCCGAAACAAAAATAGCGCTATCGGGAGTTATAACATCAAATCGGTTTTTTGTTAAGCTCAGTACAGGTATTTCATCATTTGGTAATTTCGAAAAAAGCGAAAGGATATATTGTCTTTCGTTTGTGAGTGACCATTGTGAGAATAATGTGAAAAAACGTGCAGATACATCGCTTGAGGGATAATAACGAAAACTCTGACGAGCATTTCTGGATGTATCTGCCAAACATAATACATAGTTTTCAGTGTTTTTTTCCTTTATTGCATTTAATAAATTCTCAATGACCAATGATGCCGAAGTCGGTGGCGTAAATATTCCACCTGTGTTCAGCGGGTTCTCAGGAGTACGTGTTGTAAACACATCACAACCGTACAATAAGAATATAAAAACAATAGATACCCCGATAATTTTCATAATTTTTTTGCTACGATAATACACCGTGGAGAGAGTTCTACATCGAAATCGCTGCCATCATAATTTCCATGAATACTTTCAACCATAAAACCATTATCTTCAATCATTGTTTTCAGTGTTGTATGAGTATAGAGTTTTACATTTTCTTCAAACTCCTCTCTTTCTCCTTCAAAAGGAATGACGCTGATATTTTTTATGATGGTATCCGCTTGTATCGTTCTGCGTGATTCAATAGTGGCAGTTGGGAAACTGTCTGTGCTGTATGGAACTATATTTTTTCGTATATATTCAGCATTTAAGTAATCTAAGAGAAAATAGCCATTATCAATTAATGAACTTGATATATTCACAATAACAGAGGAATTTTCTTCATCTGTGTCGAAATAGCCAAAACTTGTAAAGAAGTTTACAATGGCATCAAATGGCTTATTGGGGTAATTATCACGCATATCGCATCGGTATAGCTCTAAATTGGGTAAATCCCCATATTCTTTTTGTGCTACATTAATTAAATATTCGCTGTAATCAATACCGGTAACAATAAATCCTTGTTCTGCCAATGCTGCCGCATGTCTGCCCGCACCGCAACATAAATCTAAAATTCGTGCACCTTCGGGCAAATTCATTGATTGCACGAGCGATACCGCTGTTTTTGCTTCGTCTATTGTTCGGTGTGAATATAATTCTCTGTACCATGAACTTTCAAACCATGTCACATACCATTGATTGTTCATAATTGTATTCTGCCTTCCAAAGCGCGTGAAAGGGTTGCCTCATCCGCTAATTCCAAATCACTCCCAATGGGAATGCCACGTGCTATACGTGTGGTTTTTATATCTAATTGTGAGGTGATTTTTGCAAGATATTGTGTGGTAACTTCACCTTCAACATTCGGATTAAGCGCCAATATTATTTCTTGTACATCCGTATTTAATCGAGCGATAAGTTCTTTGATTTTTAAGTCATTTGGTCCAATGCCATCCAATGGATTAAGCGCGCCGTGCAATACATGATATAAGCCTTTATATTCTCCTGTTTTTTCTATTGCTAAAACATCATTAGGATCTTCTACAACACAAATAGTTGATTTATCTCTTTTCTGCGATGTGCAAATGACGCATGGGTCTTGTTCCGTAAAATTAAAACAATGTGAACAAAAGCGCACATTATTTTTCAAATCTTGCAAAGCTGATGAAAATTTATCAACCGTTTCGCGTGGCTGTCGTAATAAATAAAATGTAAGACGTTGAGCAGTTTTTCGCCCAATGGATGGTAGGGAAGTAAATAACTCCACTACCGTTTCAATTGATTCTGAGGTATAATGCATAGTGTAATATTATTCTGAGTATTGCTCTTAAAAAGGCATTCCGGGAATGGATAAACCGCCGGTCAGTGACGACATCTGTTCTTGCATGGATTTTTCTGCTTTATCATGCGCTTTATTGAATGCAGCCACTATCAAGTCCTGTAATATGGTCTTATCGCTCAATAATGAATCATCAATTTCAATGCTCTGAACGGTAAATGTTCCATTCATCGTTACTTTCACTAACCCACCGCCCGATTCTCCGGTGACTAAGGTTTTGTTCGCCTGTTCGTGCATAGATTCCATACCTGCTTTGAAGCGTTCTGCGGCTTTCGAGATTGAGCTAAAGTCAAAATTCATGGTTTATCCTTTGAAAAAGTGTGCAAAATTACCGAAACATCATTGGATAAAGTCGGATTAACCATTGATTTGTTTTGTGCGGGTTCTGTATATTTGTATCCAAATCGGCGATGCAACTTGATACACAGTCATTCGTAGCAATCATGCCGTTCTTACGGAAAGTATGTCACACACTCTATTATACAATGAGGAGAAACTATGGGTATCTTCAATCGAATCACGGACATCTTCAAAGCTAATGTGAACGATACATTAGATAAAGCCGAAGATCCCGAAAAAATGCTCAAGCAAATGGTGCTTGAAATGGAAGAGTCGGTAAACAAAGCAACTCTTGCCGTTGCCAATGCCATCGCGAATGAAAAATCTTTGGAACGCAAGCTTGCAAAAGCTAAAGCCGAGTCAGCCGACTGGCATCAAAAAGCTGTCCAAGCCCTCAATGCAAATCGTGAAGATTTAGCAAAAGCGGCTTTACAAAAGAAAACTCTTGCCGAAAAAAATGCCGTGGACTTAGAGCCGATTTATGTGCAAGCCAAAACGACATCCGATAAAATGCGCGAGCAACTCAATATGCTCAAAAATAAATTGGAAGAAGCTCGCAGCCGCCAAAGCACGCTCATAGCTCGCTCACAAGCTGCCAAAGCGCAAAAGCAAATTGCTCAATCGTTCAGCGGTGTTGGCTCTGATGCTTTCAGCAAATTCGATAAGTATGAAACTAAAATCGAAAAACTCGAATCCGAAGCAGAAGCATTTGAAACACTTGCAGGTGAAAATACTTCACTTGACATGCAGTTCAAACAATTAGCAACGGCTTCCACTGTGGACGATGAACTCTTGGCATTGAAAGCTTCTATGGGCAAATTACCCCCACCATCGGAAGACCCCGAAATTCTTGCGTTAAAAGCTTCACTCGGACAATTGCCTCCGGGTAATTCTTAATTGTACTATTTTTAGTTCTACTCACACATAAGATTTATTAAGGAATTACGCAATGAATATCACAGAATTAATTGAACAAACATATAAAAAAATAACCGCTGTTCTCGATGAAAAAAATGTCGAATACTTATCATTTGATAATGGTGCTATTACTATCACCTTTGGCTCAACACAAGTAATGGTTGTCGTTCGTGAATTTACCAACGATGATGTTGTTATCGAGTGTATGGCTAATGTGGTCACGGGCGCAACCATTTCTCCCGAGCTTATGCGTTTTCTCCTAAGGAAAAATGCTGAAATACATTTTGGTGCTTTCGGTTTATTATTCGATGACACAATCGTGTTCTCCCATGCTCTTAATGGCGCAAATATGGACAGCAATGAATTATTGACTGCGCTTCATGCTGTTTCTGTCATTGCCGATCATTATGATGATGAAATTGTGGCTATGGCTGGTGGACATCGTGCTGCCGATCTTGACCATGAACTCTAATCAAAACTATCTTTTTTTCACAGCCGTATCCGTTCTCGATGCGGCTTTTTTTTATGATGAACGTGAATAATTCCCATTCATACAAAGGAACAACCCTCTTACTATTACCGTGGTTGATTACTTTCGGTTTGTTTTGGCTTTATCCTTTGCTGTATGCTTTTTATGTCAGTTTTACACAATATTCCACACTCGGCGACACAAGCACTTTCATCGGCTTGGCAAATTATACACGCATCTTTTCCGATTCTTTATTCTGGAAAGCTCTTGCCAATACGTCCATCTTTACATTCGGCACAGTCCCCGTAACCACGTGCTTTGCCTTAATGCTCGCATTGGCACTGCATTCTTCTACCATACGATGGAAGGGATTTTTCCGATCTGCCTTTTTTCTTCCCAGCGTCACATCATTGGTTGTTATTTCCTTGATATTCACCAATCTCTACTCAAAATCAGGGTATGTCAATATACTCTTATCGCTTTGCGGATTACCATTTCCCGAACGAGGATGGCTCTTAGAACCCGACACTGCATTATTAGGCATTATGGCAATGGATGTCTGGATTTCTGCCGGATACTATATGGTGCTTTTTTTAGCAGGTATTCAAGCCATTCCAGCTGACCTTTATGAATCCGCGCTTCTCTCCGGTGCTAATGCATGGCAGCGTTTTCGCTTTATCACATTGCCCTTATTGCGCCCAACAATGCTCTTTGTCATCGTCATCAACACCATCAAATCATTCCAAATATTCGTCGAAATCTATGTCATGACCAAAGGCGGTCCGCTCAATGCAACAACCACCCTTGTCTATATGGTCTATGAACATGCCTTTGAACGCGCCGATACCATGGGCTATGCCTCCGCGCTTGCCTTTATCATCTTCGCCCTCTTATTGCTCTTTTCCGCTATTCAGATGAAACTTCTTAAACAAAAAGCATAAAAAATGGAACAAAATCCACCCTATCATGGTTCTATGGGTTATGAAACAACGATTCGCTGACATATTCATAATCTATTGCGGAATTATTGCTATTTCTGTGGCACTCCATGCTCAAGACAGCCCTTCCACATCACTCTTTACCGTCAAGGCACAATCCATAATCACATCCGAAATCTACACATCATCCTCACAAGACACTCTCTGGACACCACGATTACCGCCTTTCGTCGGCAGAGCAATCATACGAGGCACAGCGGACATCGCATCCATTATCACAATACCATTCGAACTCTACTATTCCAACCGTAACTTCGGCACAAACCAGCCCTTCAACCAATTCGGCATCAATCCGCGGCTCTCCGATTGGCTCACCCTCCATGCAGGATACTTCTCCCACACTATATCCGATTTTACTTTCGGTGATTTGCGCGTCTTGGGTGGGGGAATAGAACTCCATCCCGGCAAACTCCACTTCTCCGCCGCATACGGCATCATCCGTGACGCACGCACAGAACAAAAACGCGACACTATCATCACATTCCCCGGCGAATACAAAAGACTCATGATCTCCGCAAAACTCGGCTATGACCACAAAAACGGTAACTATATTTTCCTCAATCTCATGAAATCATGGGACGACACTATGACTGCGAACCCATTGACACAAGTATCGCCAATGGACAATCTCGTTGCATCCCTTAATACCGGATTTTCAATCACCAAAGGATTAGTCTTCAAAGGGGAAGGAGCCATCAGCGCAACCAATGCCAACACAGCCGCACCATCATTAGACAATCAATTTCGTTTGCCTTTCAATATCTTCAAACCAACAGTCAGTTCATTCATTGATGCAGCAGCTAAAATATCACTACAATACAACCCCGCATCATTCTGGACTATACAAACCGATGCACAATGGATAGGTCCCGGATTTGTCACACAAGGATTCATGCAATTACCCAATGATGTCCTCGATATTACCATATCGCCCACGCTCCAACTATTCCAAAAAACACTCTCTTTGAGAGGAAGCATAGGCATAAGAACAAATAACTTACGCAACAACAGACAATCCGCCACTCAAAGAATCATTAGCACAGCAAACATCGCATGGAACTATGAACAATGGTTAGGAATTGATGGCTCATACTCCAATTATGGCATATCTTCACGCCATGACAATGACACACTCCGACTACAAAATGTCGTACAAAACATAGTAATCTCGCCCCGAATAATGTTCTACACCGGCGATAGCTATCACTTACTCAATCTTATCTTTTCCGTCCAAGATGTCAATGACAACAATCTCATAACCCAAAGACTCACAAACTCCGCCGCTGTTTCTGCCGCTCTTACCCACACGCTCACACTATCAAATTCACTCAACTTCACAACATCCCTCATGAACACCGATGTCAAAAACAATCAACTCCACATAACCGTAACAAACCTCACGGAAACCATCGGCTACACTTTTATCGAAAACGTTTTCGATGCATCCGTCATGACCGGCATCGGCTCAATCAAAACAGTGGACAATGAACTCCAGCTCTTAGCGCGCATAACCGGCAACTATCTCACCAAAACTGTCGGCACATTCTCCCTCATGCTTTCCCTCAACTCCTATGATTACACCTCCGCATCCTATAACCCCGCATTCCGCGAGTTGCTCTGCAATTTCCAATGGGTTATGAACTTATAAAATTGCTCAATCATCTCCTTCTATGCTCTTATTCTGTTGTTCTTGCTGAACTTTAATAGCTTCTATTGCTCAATCATCTCCTTCTATGCTCTTATCTTGTTATTCTTACTGAACTTTAATAACTTCTGATTGCTTATTGTTCTTATCTGTTCGCTTATTCTCATCATTTTTCACTGTTTTATTGGATTCTTTGCCCTCATTATCAGTATCTATCTCTAAAAATTGACCATCTGGGTCTGTACGGCGACCATCTGGGTCTGTACGGCGACCATCTGGGTCTGTACGGTGACCATCTGGGTCTGTACGGTGACCATCTGGATCTGTACGGCGACCATCTGGGTCTGTACGGCGACCATCTGGGTCTGTACGGTGACCATCTGGGTCTGTACGGTGACCATCTGGCATAATAGATACTCATCGGACACATCCAGATTATGAGCAAATGAATTCAGATGATGGAGGAACACATCCAGATACTAACAATACGCATCCAGATAGTGGGCGAATAAAGCCGGATGATGGAGGAACACATCCAGATTATGAGCGAATGCATCCAGATAGTGAGCGTCTAAACCCGGATGATGGAGGAATACATCCAGATGATAAGCGAATACATCCAGATGATAAGCGAATACATCCAGATGATGGGCGAATAAACCCAGATGATGGGCGAATAAACCCAGATGATGTAGGTCTAAACCCAGATAGTGGGCGAATGCATCCAGATAGTGATTGTAAGAATTCGGATGATGGAATAAAGTAAGAAAATATTGCTCATGGGGCATTGCTATTATTTAATGTTCATGATGTCAATTATTTACACAGTTTTATTAAGTTGCATACAGTTTCTGATGTCTCTCAATTTTCTTTCTATATTTTTTAAGGTGGTATGATGAAGCAACTTCGTACTCTTGTGCTGAAGTGTTGTGTAGCATCTGCATTAACATTACAGTTAGCCGTTCCGGCATTTTCTCAAACGGCAATACCTCGCCAAATGTCCTATCAGGGTGTGCTGCGTGAAGGCGATAAGGTTGCCAATGATGGTATGTATGCCGTAAAATTTTCGATGTATTCACGTTCTGAGGGCGGTGTGGCTCTTTGGTCAGAAGTCCAAACAGTTGAATTGCGTGGTGGTTTATTTAATGTGATATTGGGTCAATTTATGGAATTACCTTCTCAACTTCCTGCTGAAGTATGGTTGGGTATGTCCATCAATAGCAGCCCCGAGATGCCGCGAACCAAATTGACAAGTGTTCCTTTTGCTCTTATGGCGGGCAGTGCGCAAGCATTAAGCGGCGATGCCACCGGAGCCGTATTATCATTAAATGGTCAGCAAGGCACTATTGAATTACGCGCTACGGACGGCTTTGAAGTGCGTGCCGATAAGGGCGTATTGACCATAGGGAAAACGTCTTCTGCAAAAGAGGAAGAAGTGCTTAATCAAGGTACGGAATGGCTTTTGGCGGGCAATACCAATGCCACCACAAGTCATTGGCTTGGCACATCGAATGATATACCGCTTATAGTTAAAACCAATAATACAGAAAGGTTACGTGTTCAGTCCACAGGCAATGGTAATGTGGGTATAGGCGAAACCAACCCGGGATCGCGATTAACCGTAGCCCGAACATTCCATTTGACGAATGCAGGTGGCGCACCGGAATTAAAGTTATCCGCTGCATCGGGTTCTGCCTCAACAACATTCAAGACTGGGACACAATTAACGAGTGTGACCTATACTTTACCAAATTCAGCACCTTCAAGCAATGGGCAGGTACTGACGAGTACCACCACAGGATTGATGACATGGAGCAGTCCCGTAGCGAATTTAGCCCATTTTACAGAGGGTTTTCATAATGCGGCACCCAATGCAGCAATCACGGTAGCAAGTTTTACTCCCAAGCTTGCCGTACCTAACATGGATGTGGCAATAGTGCCCAAAGGTACAGGTGCATTACTTGCCGATATTCCCGACGGCACTGCATTGGGTGGCAATAAACGCGGGCAAAACGCTGTGGATTTGCAAACTTTGAGGGACTTAGCCAGCCAAGTAGCAAGCGGAAATTATTCCTCAGTCAGCGGAGGGAGCAACAACACAGCAAGCGGCGATGCTTCCACAATTGGTGGTGGTATTGAAAACATAGCTGATAGTAGTTATTCCACTATTGGTGGTGGGGTTTGGAATCACTCAATAGGTAATAGTTCCACAGTGAGTGGCGGTTCTTTTAATACATCGAATGGCGATGGTTCTACTGTTAGCGGAGGTTATCAAAATACGGCAAGCGAGAATTTTTCCACAGTCAGCGGTGGATTCAGTAACAATTCAGATGGAGATTTTTCTACTATTAGTGGTGGTGCTGAAAATAGTATATTTGGAGATTTTTCTACTATTAGCGGTGGTACAAAAAATTCGATATACGGTGATTTTAGTACGATTCTTGGTGGAAGCGGATTAACGCTGTTTGGCAGCGGTAGTGTAGGGTTTTTAGGTAACAATCCTACAGGAGGCCGTGATCTGACCATCCATAGAGATAATACTGCATTTTTTGGTAATGTGGACTTGTGGCTTTTCAATAATGATAATACAGCCCATGAATTGCGTATGTATGAAGCGAGTGGCTCAGGAAGTAATTATACTGCCTTCAAAGCAGGAGTTCAAAGTGCTGATATAGTCTATACCTTACCGACAAGTGTCGGCACAATTGGTCAAGTTTTAACAACAAATGGCAATGGTGTACTTTCATGGGCTCTTCCATACGATGCTAGATTTTTGTATTTTACTGAAAGTCGTCTCATTTCCACCCCCAATGCTACACGCCCTGTTCATCAAATAGCAGCGACGGGAACAGAAGCGAATATAGACCTTGCCATAACTCCCAAAGGTACTGGGGCATTAGTTGTTGATGTTCCCGATGATTATGGGGATGGAGGGGACAAACGAGGAGAATATGCAGTGGACTTGCAGTTGATTAGAGATTCAACAACACAAGTAGCAAGTGGTAATAATTCCACAATTAGTGGTGGTATTTCAAATACAGCTAATGGATGGTATTCCACGATTAGTGGTGGTCGAGAAAACAAAGCATTAGGGACATATTCGACGATAGGCGGCGGCGTTGCTAACACAGCATTTGGTATTTCTTCCATCGTCGGTGGCGGTAGTAGTAACACAGCAATCGCTAATGCATCCATCGTCGGTGGTGGATTCTTCAACACCGCAAGTGGTGAGTATTCTGTCGTCGGTGGAGGACAAACTAATCTATCCAGTGGCGATTATTCCTTTGTTGGTTTGGGAACAGGCAACATTTCTAGTGGCGATTATTCCTTTATTGGTGTAGGGATAGTTAACATTTCCAGCGGCGATTATTCCTTCATAGCCGGTGGGGAGCAGAACACCGCCAGCGGAGAATATAGCAGTATTCTCGGCGGTCGTGGATTGACTCTTTCGGGCAGTGGCAGCATCGGATATTTGGGCAATAATGATGGCACACGAAATATGACTGTCAGCGCAGCGAATACCGCAGTTTTTGGTAATGTGGACATGTGGCTTGTCAATAATGATAGTACAGCCCATGAATTGCGTATGTATGAAGCAAGTGGCTCGGGAAGTAATTATACTGCCTTCAAAGCAGGAGCACAAAATGCTGATATAGTCTATACCTTACCGACAAGCGCGGGCAGTAATGGTCAAGTATTAACCACGAATGGGAGCGGTGTTTTATCATGGACAACAGCAAGTGGCGGCGGCGGATTAACATATTTTACGGAAAGCCGGACTACATCATCCCCAAATGCCACTATTCCTGTTCATCAATTAGCAGCGACGGGCACAGAAGCGGATATAGACCTTGCCATTACTCCCAAAGGTGAGGGTGCATTAGTTGCCGATATTCCCGACGGCACAGCAGCCGGCGGCAATAAACGTGGAAAATACGCTGTAGATTTACAGATGAGTAGGTTCTCAGCCAGCCGAGTAGCAAGTGGCATTTACTCTGTTGTCAGTGGCGGTGCAGACAATACGGCAAGTGGTTCAAGTTCCGTAGTCGGTGGTGGAGATTTCAACACCGCAAGCGGAAATTATTCATTTGTAGGTGGTGGCATTGGTAGCACTGCAAGTGGATACTTATCCTTTGTTGGTAGTGGCGTTGGTAGCACCGCAAGCGGAAATTATTCATTTGTAGGTGGTGGTAATGATAACACTGCAAGCGGAAATAATTCATTTGTAGGTGGTGGGCAACAAAATATCGCAAGTGGATTCTTATCCATTGTCGGCGGCGGCGCTGTCAATACGGCAAGCGATAGTCTATCAGTTGTAAGTGGTGGTGTTCTTAATGCTGCAAGTGGTGTTTATTCTTTCATTGGTGGTGGGTCAGAAAACACAGTAAGTCATGAATATTCTACTATTGTAGGTGGTAAAAATAATTCTGTGGCAGCACCTTTTAGTATCGTAAGTGGTGGTGTTGGAAATAGTATTACTGCCGGAGTAAGTACAATTGGTGGCGGATTAGATAATTCCGTAACTGCTTCTTATGGTACAATTGGCGGTGGTGAGGATAATCAAGCAAACGGTGAAAGAAGTACTGTTGCCGGGGGAACAAATAATATAGCAGGTTTTATTGCTACTGTAAGTGGTGGAGGTCATAATCAAGCATTAGGTTCCGGTAGTACAATTGGTGGAGGTATTGCTAATATTGCATCAGGTGAAAATACAGCTATTGTTGGTGGCTATGGTTTGACACTTTCGGGTAGCGGCAGCGTCGGATATTTGGGTAATAATAATGATGGCAGTCGTGATATGACAATCAGTGCAGATAATACCGCAGTTTTTGGTAATGTGGACCTGTGGCTTGTTAATAATGATAATACAGCCCATGAATTGCGTATGTATGAAGCGAGTGGCTCGGGAAGTAATTATACTGCCTTCAAAGCAGGAGTTCAAGGTGCTGATATAGTCTATACCTTACCGACAAATGCGGGCAGTAATGGTCAAGTATTAACTACGAATGGCAGCGGTATTTTATCATGGACAACAGCAAGCGGTGGCGGTGGATTAACACATTTTACGGAAAGCCGGACTACATCATCCCCGAATGCCACAGTTCCTGTTCATCAATTAGCAGCGACGGGCACAGAAGCGGATATAGACCTTGCCCTCAGTCCCAAAGGTGAGGGTGCATTAACAGCACAAAGAGCTGACGGCACAGAAGCAGGCGGCAATAAACGTGGAAAATACGCTGTTGATTTGCAGTTGGTCCGTGCTGAAAATACTCAAGTTGCTTCCGGTATGAATAGTGTTATTGCCGGAGGTGAAAGAAATACAGCTTCAGGCACACATAGCAGTGTTGGTGGCGGCTATATCAATTCAGCACTTGGCTCACATAGCAGTATCGGCGGTGGCTTTGTCAATACAGCAACGGGTTGGTATAGTACAATTAGTGGCGGTAATGTAAATGCGACAGGAGGAGAAAAAGCAAGTATCGGTGGTGGTATTGGCAATACAGCCGATGGCGAAAACAGCGTTATCGGTGGTGGTTTCTCAAATACAGCAAGTGGATATACTGCAACTATCGGTGGTGGCTATGAAAATACGGCAAGTGGTTGGGGCAGTACTGTCGGTGGTGGCTTATATAATTCCTCCGGCGGCTTTGGTTCTACTGTCAGTGGTGGCGAAAATAATATAGCAAGTGCAAATTACAGCGGTATAGGAAATGGGCGCAATAATACTGCTTCCGGCAATTATACCGGCATCGGCGGTGGCAGAGATAATACTGCCAATGCTGAATATGCAGTGATTAGTGGGGGTTATGATAACACCGCAAGTGGTGAGAGAAGCATTGTTGGCGGTGGTTTTGCCAATACATCCGCCGGACAGTACAGTACGATTGTTGGTGGTTTTACGAATAATGCCAATGGCTGGTATAGTTCTATCGGCGGTGGCAGCCAGAATACCACAACGGGAACAAAAGCAAGTATCGGTGGTGGTATTGGCAATACAGCCGATGGCGAAAACAGCGTTATCGGTGGTGGTTTCTCAAATACAGCAGGTGGTTATACTGCAACTATCGGTGGTGGCTATGAAAATACGGCAGGTGGTTGGGGCAGTACTGTCGGTGGTGGTTTAGGTAATAGCTCCGGCGGCTTTGCTTCTACTGTCAGTGGTGGTGCAGAAAATAGTATCTCCGGCAATTATACCACTATTCTCGGTGGTCGTGGTTTGACACTTTCGGGCAATGGCAGCGTCGGATATTTGGGTAATAATAATGATGGAACGCGTAATATGACCATCAGCGCAGCGAATACCGCAGTTTTTGGTAATGTGGACCTGTGGCTTGTTAATAATGATAATACTGCTCATGAATTGCGTATGTATGAAGCAAGTGGCTCGGGTAGCAATTATACTGCCTTCAAAGCAGGAGTACAAGGTGCTGATATAGTCTATACCTTACCGACAAATGCAGGCAGTAATGGTCAAGTATTAACTACGAATGGCAGCGGTGTTTTGTCATGGGGGATAGTCGGCTTCCAATATTTTACTGAAAATCGCAATGCCATTGCTCCCAATACTTCACGTCCCGTCCATCAATTAATGGTCAGTGGCGATGAAAGTGATATAGACCTTGCCCTCAGTCCGAAAGGTGATGGCGCATTAGCGGCTTCGGTTGCCAATGGCATTCCCTCGGGTGGAAATAAACGAGGTGCAGGAGCGGTGGATTGGCAAACGCGTCGGAATGCGGCTGAATTTGTTGCTTCCGGAATAGGTGCCGTTCTTGGCGGTGGTACAGATAATACAGCAAGTGGCATGAATGCAGTGGTCGCAGGCGGGCAAGGCAATGTCGCAGCAGGAACCAACTCCGCCATACTCGGTGGACGTGGGCTTACATTATCAGGTAGTGGTAGTGTCGGCTTCTTGGGTAAAAACACAGGAGGTCATAATATGAATGTCTCGGCAATCAATACTGCTGTTTTTGGTAATGTGGACCTGTGGCTTATCAATAATGACAGCGTCGCACGCGAGATGCGCTTCTATGAAAAAAGCAGTGCGGGTAATCATTATACCGCATTCAAAGCACAAGACCAAGCCGCAAATGTCACATATTCTTTACCCTCCGGTGATGGCACTAATGGGCAAGTACTCACAACCAATGGCAGCGGTGCGCTCTATTGGAGTTCCGCAGGCAGCGGTGCATTAACCCATTTTACTGAATCTGTCAATACAGCAGCACCCAATGCAACCATTCCTATCGTTCGTTTACTCGCAACTAATGGCGCAACAAATGCAGATATTGCTCTCTCTCCCAAAGGCATGGGCGCACTCACAGCAGACCCTGCCGATAATACCGCAACAGGCGGTAATAAACGAGGAGCAAAAGCCATAGACTGGCAAATGCAAAGAACATCAGCCGTCCAAGTAGCAAGCGGCGACAATTCTGTGATCGGCGGTGGTTCTGACAATGCCGCTATCGGTCAATATGCCGTTGCAGCGGGAGGATATAACAACAATGCAGCGGGCTATGCCAATGCAATAGGCGGCGGCGCAGGTAACTTCGGCAATGCCAGCTTCGCTACCATCGCAGGTGGCAGCACCAATACCGCATCCGCAACCTATGCCTCCGTCGGCGGTGGCGATGACAATACAGCAAGTGGCATTTACAGCGTTGTCAGTGGGGGATTTAACAATATTGCTGCCGGATTCTCCGCTTCCATCAATGGAGGTAATGCCAATGAAGTACATGGACAATACAGCGCAATCAATGGCGGAGAACTCAATATCATCAATGCTGATTACTCCGCTATACTTGGCGGAAATGGCTTAACTTTACAAGCCGACCGCTCCATCGGATACAATGCAAATAATGAATTCGGCACACGTGCAATGTCCGTAAATGCACCAAACACTGCCGTCTTCAACAATGTGGACTTCTGGATCACAAACAATGACAATACAACTCGCAGCTTGCGATTCTACGAACAATACAATACCGACGGCGCATTCCCCAACAGCACAAATTATATCGGATTCAAAGCTCCAAACGCCATCAATGCCGATATAATCTGGACACTGCCGGCTGCCGACGGAACAAATGGACAAGTACTCACAACCAATGGCGCAGGGCAATTAATTTGGGCTTCAGGTAGCGCAACACTCCAAAACTTTGCCGAAACAGTCAACAATGCTGCACCAAATACTGCCGTTCCCGTCGTACAATTTACCCCAACAAACAGCGCAACTAATGTGGATATTGCACTCACACCCAAAGGAAACGGAAGTCTTGCAGCACACAGCGCAACAGCAACAGCAGCCGGCGGAAACAAACGTGGAGCAAATGCAGTAGATTGGCAAACACTACGAAGTCTCGCAACCGAAATAGCATCGGGCACAGCAGCCGTCATCGGAGGCGGAGGCGGCAACACTGCATCCGGCACATACTCCACAATAGCCGGCGGACTCGGCAATGGCGCATCACAAGGATACTCTGCCATCGGAGGAGGAACGGCAAATGCAGTCAATGGAGCATACTCGACCATCGGCGGTGGCGTGAACAATACCATCAATGCAGGAAGTTCTGCCATACCCGGCGGCAGCGGACTTACACTCAATGGCACAGGCAGCTTCGGATTCCTTTCCAACCATGCCGGTACAAATGCAATGGCTATTGCTGAAAACAATGTAGCTGTTTTTGCCAATACCAACCTATGGCTTGCCAACAATGATGCAAACCCAAGTGAATTGCGCTTTTACGAAGCCAACACCATCACAAACGGAAACTTCCCACCCGCAGCACTCAACTATACAGCATTCAAAGCACAACCGCAAACAGCAAATATCACCTACACACTACCCGCTGACGACGGTAACCCCGGGCAAATACTCGCAACCGACGGCACAGGTATGCTCTCTTGGGCTGATGCCTCTGCCGGAGCTTTATCCCACTTCGTAGAATCATATCACAATGATGGCAATAATGGCTCTGTTACGGTGTCGCGTTTAAGTGCTTCCACAGCAACAGCAAACGTTGACATAGCACTCTCACCAAGGGGTGTCGGATCACTCCTTGCAAACCTACCCGACGGCACAGCCACCGGTGGCAACAAACGTGGACAAAACGCTGTGGACTGGCAACTCTCACGCAACAGCAACCAACAAGTAGCAAGCGGAAACTTCGCTGTCATAAGCGGTGGACAATACAATACCGCATCCGGCGCACACTCCGTCATCGGCGGTGGACTCGGCAACACCGGCTCAACACAATACACCACCATCAGCGGCGGACAAAACAACACCGCATCATCCACATGGGCAACCGTCAGTGGCGGCTTCAACAACTCCGCCACAGGATCTTCTTCGGTTGTCATTGGTGGTTTTGGCAATATTGCAGGCGGTGAAAACACAACCATACTCGGTGGACGCGGCTTAAATCTCAATGGCGATGGAAATATCGGATTCCTCGGCAATAATTCCGGCGGACCCCGCAACATGACCGTCAACACTTCCAACACCGCCGTCTTTGCCAACGTTGATATGTGGCTCATCAACAATGACAACACCGCTCACGAATTACGTATGTATGAAGCAAGTGGCGACGGCGACAACTACACCGCCTTCAAAGCACAAGCGCAAACAGAAACCATAACCTATACCTTACCCGCAACAGCACCCCCCGCAACCGACTATGTCATGACCGTACAAGAATCATCAGGCAACAATGCCACACTCGGATGGGGTAAAAGAATACTCCAACTCCAAGACACTCCTGTGGACTGCGCAAACCTCAACGGCGGCGGCGGCAATGCAACAGTGGACATCAGCGTAACAGACGCAGTAGTTGGCGGAACCGTCCACGTCTCACCCCGTCAAGCAATGGAAGGAGGAATATTCATCGCTTATGCATTCATACCATCCAATGGCACAGTACGCATCATGTTTATCAATGCAACTGCCGGCGACATAGACCCCGAATCAGTCAACATGGACATTACCGTCATACAACCATAACAAAACGGTAAAATCCACCAATAATCATCCCTCTTATGCGGCATCAACCATGTTCATAAGAGGGATTTTTTTATGGGAAAAGTCCTTTGATAATTTCCAACCCAATACCACAGATTTTGTATTTTTGAAGAAAGAGTATTTATTCATTAATCAAAAAGCCCTTATGAGAAAGTTAGTAATTATCGTAAGTTTATTTCTTTGTGCCTCTGTTGCTTATTCTCAAACCGCAAAAGAATATTATGTTAAGGGTTATGATTATGGCGAAGCAGGGAAATACGAAGAGGCGATAATTTACTTTACCAAAGCGTTAGAGTTAAACAATGAATATGTGGATGTATATTTAAACCGAGGTGGCACATATCATAAACTTGGCAATTATTCAAACGCGATAGCAGATTTCAATAAGGCGATAGAACTTAATCCGAAGGATGCCAGAGCATTTACAAACCGTGGTAATGCATTTTCCAGACTTGGAGATACTAAGAAAGCGATAGCTGATCATGATAAAGCAATAGAGCTTGACCCGAAATTTATCTGGGCATATTATAATCGCGGACATGTATATGATGAGTTGGGTAATTATCAACAAGCAATATCTGATTATAACAAGGTGATAGAACTAAATCCTACGTATGGGGGCGCATATAATAATCGAGGAAGAGCATATCATATGCTTCGTGATTATCTAAACGCAATAGCCGATTATACGAAAGCAATAGAACTTGACCCAAAACTTGCTGCCATGACATACTATAACCTTGGTATCTCATATGAGGCACTTGAGAATTATCAACTAGCAATCGCGGATTATTCTAAAGCAATAGAATTTGACCCCAAAAATGCCAATGCATATAACAACCGTGGTTTTTGCAATCATTTACTTGGTGATAATGAACAGGCAATTGCAGATTTTTCTAAAGCGATAGAGCTTGACCCGAAGTATATATTGGCATATAATAATCGTGGAGTTGTTTATATAAATAAAGGTAAAACAGCATTAGCTTGTGCAGATTTGCACAAAGCAAAGGAATTAGGTGATAAAGATGCTGCAGCAATGATAGAATTTCACTGCAAGTAATTTTTTGAATATTGTTTATATAATCATAGCCCGTAAACCGCCGATATTGCCATTGCTTAATAGTACGATAATGTCATTGTCTTGAAGATTGGCTTCGAGTATATGTTTGCAGTAAGCACCCCATTGCGGGTCGGCGGCTTGTTCGGGTGTGAGTGTGAATACTTTTTTGCCTTTTTGGTGTAATTGTTCGGCAAGGAGAGTGAGATTGAGTAATCGCTCGGGGGCATATCGTTCGGGTCTGTTGATTGCTCCGAAGATGATGGTGTGTGCATGGTCGAAGCAATGTGCTAATTGTTCTTGAAAAACATTTGTTGTTGTTGAGTTGGAGCGCGGCTCGAAGAGCGCGATGATGCGTTTGTGGGGGAAACGCTGCGCGACTGCTTTTAAGGTTTCTGCTATTGCTGTGGGGTGATGGGCAAAGTCATCAATGACGGGGGATCCATTCCATGTGCCGATGATTTCCATGCGCCTTTTTGGTAATGCGAATGTGAGTAATCCTTTTTGAATTTCTTCTTGGTTTAATCCGATATGATGCGCTACGCCGATGGCTGCGAGTGCATTGCGTACATTGAATTCTCCGGCGAGAGTTGTTGTGAAGTTTCCTATGATTGTGCCATTGAGTGTAACGGTGAATGCGGTGCCGTCTGTTTTGTAGTTGATGTCGGTTGCTCGTAGGGTATTGTGTTGGCTTAGTCCGAATGTTTGTATGGGGGCGAGTGCTGTGGTGATGGTGTTCATTGCGTTTTCATCATCGCCATTGACCAAGATGAGTCCATTGGAGGGAACTAATCGTGTGCATAGTCTGAAGGAGTTTTGTATTGCGCCTAATGAATCAAAAATGTCAGCATGGTCGAATTCACAGTTGTTGATGACTAAGATGTCGGGGCGATAATGTAAGAATTTACTTCTTTTGTCGAAGAATGCTGTGTCATATTCATCACCTTCGCTTACAAAGTATCCGCTGCGGGTATTGTGGAAATCTTCTGTGACGGGACGGCATCCTTGGGTAAAGTTGCCGGGAATTGCGCCAATGAGAAATCCGGGTTGTTTGTTTGCAGATTCAAGGAGCCATGTTATGAGCGACGAGGTAGTGGTTTTTCCATGCGTTCCGCTGATGACGATGGATGTGTTTTTGTCAATGAGTACGGTTTTGATGAGTTCGGGCATTGAGAGCAGTGGAATATGCGCATTGAGTGCATATTCGAGTTCGGGATTGCCACGGCTGATGGCATTGCCGACAATGATGGAATCGGGTTGGAGATTGCGAAGGGTTTGTTCGGTGTATCCTTCAAAGAATTGAACGCCTGATTGTCGGAGGAAATCACTCATGGGTGGATAGACGGCTGCATCAGACCCTGTGACTGTATAGCCGTGTTGCAAACAAGCAACGGCAACCGCTCCCATAGCAGTGCCGCCAATACCGATGAAGTGCAAATGTTTCATGAGTGACCTTTTATTTCTTGATATTGTAAACGATAGAGTTTTGCATAGATGCCACCGAGAGCAAGCAATTGTTGATGAGTTCCTTGTTCACGCAATTCGCCTTGGTGCATGACTAAGATACGGTCAGCTCTTTGAATGGTGGAAAGGCGATGTGCGATGATGATGGAAGTTCTGCCTTTGAGCATAGTTTCGATGGATTTTTCAATGAGCTGTTCGGTTTCGGTGTCCACGTGTGAGGTTGCTTCATCTAAAATGAGAATGGCGGGGTCTGCAGCGAGAGCGCGACAAAATGCAAGAAGTTGTTTTTGCCCTGATGAAATATTGGAAGCTCTTTCCATGAGGACGGTGTCATATTTTTTTGGTAATTGTTCTATGAAATCGGCAGCCCCGATAGCATGGGCAATGGCAGCAATTTTATCTTTTGTAATGTTCGGATTGCCCATAGCGATATTATCTGCAATGCTTCGTGAGAATAAGAAAGCGTCTTGGAGAACGATGGCGATGTGTCGTCGCAATTGATAGGTGGGAATGGCGCGAATATCCTTGCCGTCAATGAGTATGTCTCCGTCTTGAAATTCATAGAAACGAGTGATGAGATTGATGATGGAGCTTTTTCCTGCACCTGTTGCTCCGACGATGGCAACGGATTCGCCTTTATTGACGGTAAAGGAAACATTTTTTATGATGGGCGTGAGACCGTCATAGGCGAAACTGACATTTTTAAATTCGATACTTTGGTTAAAGGTCGGCAAAGGTTGCTCTATGTCATGGTTATAAACATGTGCTTTTGTGTCAAGAAGTCCGAAGATACGCTCGGATGCAGCCATAGCACTTTGCAAGGTATTGTATTTTTCTGTCAAATCTCTGATGGGTCTGAAGAACATTTCGGAGAATTGAATGAAAGCGACGAGCATCCCGACGGTGACTTCGCCTGTGAGTAAGTGACCTGCGGTGTACCATAGCACCATAGCTAATGCTGTGGTGCTGAGTAATTCGACGACAGGAAAAAAGAGAGCGTAGTAAAAAACGGAACGAACCTGATATCGTGTGTGGAGTTCATTGATTTCATCGAATTGCTTTAATTGGCTTTGTTCTTTGCCGAAGAGTTGAATAGTGATGATGCCGGAGATGCTTTCATTAAGAAAGGTATTCATCCTTGCAATCTGTTTGCGTATTTCACTATAGACAATGCGAACTTTTTTGCGGAAGATGACTGTAGCCCCGAAGAGCAATGGCAGCACCAGAAGGGTAATGAGGGTTAATTGCCAGCTTGTAAGAAACATATAGACCACAATACCGACGAGCATCAGAATATCGGAAATCATCAAGACAAGCCCGGAGGAGAATAACTCATTGAGAGCTTCGACATCATTGGTGACGCGCGTAACTAATCTGCCGACCGGATTGGTGTCATAATATCGCAGGGATAAAGTTTGGATATGGTTATAGAGTTTGGTGCGAATGTCATAGAGTACATTCTGACCAACCCATTGCATGAGGAGTGTGAGTGAGAATTGTATGGCAGCATTAATGATGAGTACAGCGGCTATGGCAATAACAATCCACAAAAGTCCTTGTGCATCGTTCGTGTGTATATATCCGTCCACAGCTTTCGTGGATAGGAATGGTCGCAAGGGAGCTAAAGCGGCAGAGATGAACGTGAGAAGTAAGGCAACAATTACTTTGAAGCGATATGGTCGCAAGTATGCGATGAGTCGCTTTAATAAAGAGTAATCAACTTTCGAATAGAGTTGTTCATCAGACATAGAAATGCTGCAAATTTCCGTCAAAAATAAAAAAAGCGGTTTGACAATGTATGTCTTACCGCTTATTAAAGTGACCCCGGATGGGATCGAACCATCGGCCCTCTGATTAAAAGTCAGATGCTCTACCGCTGAGCTACGGGGTCATGCCACCTCGTTAAAGGGAGCGCAAAAATAGTGGTATTTTTGAAATTGACAAGTATAAAGATGAAAATTTGTTATATGTCAAGTATTTGTGAAAACAGTTATACACCGAATGAACTGCCACAACCACATGTTTTTGTTGCATTTGGGTTATTGAATGTAAAGCCGCGTCCCATAAGCCCATCGGAGTAATCCAAGGTAACGCCCATAAGGTAAAAAATGCTTTTCGGGTCAATAAAGACTTTTACGCCATTTGCATCCATAACTTTATCGTTCTCTTTTGCCGCAGCATCAAAGCCAAGCGTATAGGACATACCGGAGCATCCGCCGCCTTTAACACCAACGCGCAATCCATAATCATCGGGGATAGTGTTTTGAGCTTTGATATTATGCACTTCGCGCAATGCTTTTGCGGTGATGCGAATATTGTCATTTTCGTCCGCACCTTGGATTTCCGTCGAAAGACTGACGAATTCCGGTTCAGTAGAAAGAATCATTGTATCTGCCATATAAGTAATCCTTATGTTGTGTTTGAAATACACGCCGAATCACGTTTTAACCGTAATTTGATTGCAAAATTAGTCTGAAAAAGCGATTTTGACCAACCCATCGTACGATTTGGACATTTATGTTGAAAAAATGGAACAAAATGACTGTTATGACGGTATAGTGGGTGTTGGATAAATCCTTTGTGCGGCAACATTGAACGCCAAAGTTTTTATCGGTCATTCATTCACGTAAAAAGTTCGTGTATCTTCATGAAATATCTTCTATACATTGCTGTTCTTAGTTGTATATGTTTGTCGGTATCTGCACAAGTCATGACTGTGGTGACTCGCAATCCTATGCCGTCATCCTTGACGGAATGGCAAAGAGACCGCTCTCTCATTCAAGTAATTATTGTGAATCAAGCGGGAGCATCGGCAAAACCAAATTGCTTTATTGGTTATATTCTTAAAGATGCATCATCAGGTAAAATACTTGCCCAATCCGATAATACTCATCCGGCAGTTCCACGCTTCACCATACCGGAAGGACCTAGCACTATTACAAGATTCGGTAGTCAGATCATCAATGAAAATTCGAGTCTTTTTGATGCTTCGATTCGAACACAAGTTATTACCACAAATACAATCCCTGAGGGTAGTTATGATTTTTGTGTTACCTTATTTGATGAACGCGGCGTGCCTATAGGTGAATTGGGTGATTTATGTCGCTTTTTCTCTGTGACTATACCTGATCCACCCACACTTATTGCTCCTCAGCATCAACAGTCTATAGACAAAGTGCTTTTACCCGTTTTTTCATGGACACCCGTGATAACAACCACAGTTAATTCTTTGTATTACAGTATAAAGATATGTCCTGTTTTTGAAGGACAGAATGATAGATTTGCTATTGATAATAACCCTGCAATCCATGAAAACAAAAGGATTACATCAACAACATATATGTATCCGGCATCTGCTTTGGGCTTTTCAACGTATGCCGGTGCTATAGGGTTTGTTTGGCAAGTGCAAGCACTTCAAGGTAATGGTGCGCCTGCAACGCGTAATAATGGTAAAAGTGAGATACACAGATTTACTCTTAAATCATCACAACAATTCTTTGATAATAATGGTGGTAGCAGCTCCAGCGGTGGTGTTTGGAACGAATCCACGACATTTTCTGATAATGACAGTTTGGGTAATGGTAAACAATCATATAGACGAAGTTTCCGAACGGTAAGAATTGGTGAACATTACTTTGATTTGACAATACCTCAAGTATGCGATAATTATTGCAGTATTAAGGGGCAATTGAAAGGAAAAATACCGTTTTCTTCGGATTCTTTACTCTTTACATCACAAGGACTTGAAGTCAGGAATATCAATAATTCTTTAGTGGCTGTTAAAGGGAGTATCATCCATCAATGGCAGCGCAAAGGCTTTACGTTTAAAGCTATCACAGTTGTGCCAAAGACAATCGTTGTTTCTCAAGTCGGCAATATGATAGATGGTGAGCTTTCCATTGATTGGAGTGTGCTTGGATTACGAGGAAATAATGATAAATTACCCTTCAAAGCACAATGGAATGATGAAGGTGTTCTGCAATTTTCCAATATCTCGCAGCAACGTTTTTACATTGAAAATAAAGAAAATAATTGCTTGTATTTGCAATTAGATACAGTGGTTACTTCACTTAAATTCTCTCCTTCATTCACCCTCTTTTCTCATGCCAAAGCAAGTTTTCATTTGCAATGCACACCTGATGGAATAATAAAATCGCTTGGCACAGTGACTCTTCCTCTTGATGAGCCAAATCCTGAGAACTTACTGTTTACATTACCGATTGCGGAGGAGATTTTTGCTCTTACGACTACACCATTGACTATTTCGGGAAAAGAATTACTTATAGATTTTTCTACGGATGTCAATTTTTCGGGTATCAGTGTTCAACCGCAATGTGCGGCATTACGAGCCACAAATCCCGTTTGGAAAGGAATTATCCTGCCCGAAGCAAAAGTGAACTGTATATTGGATACAAAGCGTATAACATTTATGGCAAAAGATGTGATACTTGATGTATCGTCATCATTGAAAGCATCGTTCATGGCGGCTTCCCCTGTATTGCAAAAAACAATGATTGGGGAGTTCACTGTATCCGTAGATTCCGCTTATATCGCTTTATGCAATAATAATCCGCTTGAAGCTCGTTTCACAACATCCTTTTTACTTCATGAAAGTGGGTATAGTATTCCTTCATCATGGAATATTTTCAAGCAATTACCTTTATCACTTTACTTTGATGGCGCGTGGAAATTATTTGGACATTCCAATCTTTCTAATGCCATTTTGGAGTTTGGGGGTTTTTCGCAACTTGTGTTGTCAGGCGCACAAGTACGATTGTCAAAAGGAAAGTATATAATAGACTTTTTTTCCAACAAAGTACGCTATTCATCTCAAGTAAAAAATCTCATTCCTTTTCCCAACTTTTCATTGTCGAATGGAAATGTGAAAATGGAAGAAGGACATTGGAAGCAATTACCACAGAGATTTTCTACATTGTTTGATAAATACTCCGTTGATATATCGGAAGTTGGTTTGGGTTATGATAATGAACGCTTTTGGCTTGGCATCAGTGCCGAACTCTTGCCACCAGATGAGGCAGGTTTGACACCAATTCCGTTATATAAAGTTCAGGTGTATGATGGTGTGGAACGAAAAATTTACAGCGAAAATCGTATATCCTTTTTGCGTATTGGCGGATATATAAGTTCTGAAATATCATTAGGTTTTAAATATGTCGAAAGCGTAAAAGACTATGCTCTTACAGGTAACGGTTCACTTACTGTACCGTGGTTATCACGAAAGCTCCCGGCGCAATTTATATATGGTTCGCACGGTGAATTACAGTTTTGGCATCTTTTGGCTACTGAGCAGGAAGATAAACCCGTTGCTTTTTTACAAAATTGTGAAATATCAGCTCTTGAACTTAATCTTGGGTGGAATGTAAAGAAAGATGTCATAACCAGTGACCAAATACGCACAGTTCTATTAAATGGTGGTACTATTAGCTCCATTACTGTACCGTCAATCGGTGAAACAGCTCTTTATTGCTATGGAACTATGCTCATCGGTGAGTACAAAGCACAAAGCTTTAGAGTGCTTTTATCATTAGAGCAATCAATAGGTACAAAAAAAGGTCTATTGGGTGCGACCATACAAGCTAACGGTGAAATAGTGATATACCCCCACTTCGGTTTTGCTTCAGGTACTATCAATACGCAATGGAGCAGTATGCAAAAACCTCGAGAATTGTCATTACTGGGAGAGGTAACCCTTACATTGCCCGAAATCCGAACGACAAATATCCACATACAATGTTCGCAAACAAGCTCGATAAAAGGTCTATTAGGTCCATTTAATGGAGTTATACGTGGCATTTCGGCACAGAATGAGAATAGTATGAGCATACTGCAATGTTCTCAAAGCTATTGGCAGTTCTCACCGGCGAGTCTCACTTTAAGAGGAAAATTTACAGCGTTTGCCGGAATATCCGGTATTCCCGAAGGTCAAATCCGTCCCATTTCGCTTATTCAGATTACTACTCCGCAAATGGTTTGTTTAGAATCAAAAGTAGAAACAAAAGATAACTCCACCATATTCAATCTGCGATTTGGAAGGAATACCTCACGTCTCTTTGCTTCTTTCGATGCTTTACCCTGTCTGAGTAATGTTGGTTTATTGTCATTTTCATCCGTCAAGGATGCCATCACTATAGAAAATGATATTGTGACTTTGAAAACAAAAGAACTAGGTTCTGCCTGCGATAGCCGCACCTTTATCAATGTTCCGGGAAGTATGCGAACAGTCACAGGATTACAATTTAAGAATAGTGAGGAACTTGTTTCTCTCCGCTTAGGTGATAAGTTGCTTTCTATACCGCGTTTTCTGGCTTCGAAACCGGAGATTTCAGGTGTCATAGATGCTGAGTATCTTCAAAAGCATCTTCGGTTTACATTAGGGGAAAGCGGCGAACTGCACTGTGATGATAAATCCGGTTCCAATAATTCAATCCTGAAGAAAAACAGTGTCTATAATCTAGCAGCGTCATTGGAACATAATGGAGAATTGATAAATAAGGGGCACTTACTTCCCAAAGGAACACGGATATTTGTCTCAATTTTGACTAATGAAAATGGTAAAGAGCAATCATATAATTATCCTTTGACACTAAAGTCTCCACTAAAAACTAATTCTGTCATACATTTACATACGTTGTCAGATAAGAGTAAAGGTTTAAAAGTAGTGAAAATGAGAGTGCAATTAGTGGATTTTGAGGAATCTGATATTGTAGATAACTGTGTAAGTGACGGAACTTCTTCATGCGAGTAATGCTGAGTGATGGTATGAGACAAAGGAGCAAAACGATTATATACTTCCTTGGGATATTGAGTTGTTTATATGCTTTCCCTGCTTACTCTTATGATAGTCATGTAAAAACATTCGCATTAGGTTATGGCGACAATAAATCCAGAGCAATACATCTGCGTTGGTTTGTAACAAAAGAACATTGTATTCCTAATGAAGGATATACGATTTTGCGAAAAAAACACGGTTCTCCCATGATTCATCAAATCGTTGGATATGTACAACCTCTTCAAAAGAAAGCACGTCCATTGACATCCGATGAACAAAAACTCGTTGACACGCTTGTTTCGTATGCCGGCAAATCGAAAGCAGAATCATCCATAGAGCCATTGATTGAATGGTCTTTGCAGTATTTACAATGCGTTGCGCCTGATATTGCTGCTGCTGTATTAGGGTTAGAATTTACAGATACAACAGTTCGTGCCGGTATTCACTATGATTATCGAATTGATATCGGTACTACAACAATTGCAACATTATCGGACATCTCCACACATACTACTTTGCAACCCAAAGTCAATACGTTTACTGTTGAGGAATTCACTTATGGAAATAAACTTATATGGGATATAGATCAGAATAATAAACAGGGGATTGTTCGTTGGATTGTTGTAAGAAAATATCTTAACACCATAGATACTCTGGCAATTATACCTAAAGTCTTGAGCCATTCATCTACTCCATATTATCAATTTGATGATACCGATACATTACCGGAAATGAGCAATATTTTTTATTCAATTATCCCTATAGATTATTGGAATACTGTTGGAAAGGCATATACACAATTGATTCGGTCAAGTAATAGACAAATACAAGTACCCGTAGTGAATTTTATTTCCTATCAATCAACAAAAAGAAATATCATTGTACGATGGTCTCCGGCACTGTCTTTTGGTTATAGAATATATCGTGAGATGGGTGGTGAAAAAACAATGATTGCTCGTCAAATTCCACCCTCTATAACATCATATATAGACACAATCCGTTCGCCTCTTAGCTATACAGCACGGTATTTTATAACATGTTTGGATTCATTAGGGCGTGAGGGTGAATATTCATTGCCAATAGAGGTTCCGATAGATGATGAAATTGCTCCTTCGACACCCAAATATATTATAGTTCAGCCCAGAGAACGTATGTTTGAACTAATGTGGGCACATTCATCCGATAGAGATAGATTAGGATATGAAATTTCCCGTGCTTTAGGTAAAAACCAACTTTTTCATAGTATTACCAATGTACCGATACACGATAGTATCTATCTTGATACTTCTATGCAAACACTTAAAACGGGTATAGTTCTTTATCGTGTACGAACTGTAGATATTTTCGGTAATCGTAGCGAATGGTCAGAAAGTATTGTTGTGTCATTACCCGATTTGTCTGTGCCTACAGCACCAATGATGACAAATATTAAAGCAACAGATAACTCTATTGAATTGCGTTGGCAGCGCGTAGCCGAACTTGATTTGGCAGGGTATTGGGTAAACCGCACAGATGATACATTATTTACACCGGTCACACTTAATGAAGAGCTATTACCTCGTGAGAAGACACAATACAGTGATACTCTCATAAAAGCAGGTATCTTGTACTATTATGAAGTGGTTTCTGTTGACAGCAGTTTGAATATTTCTGCTCCATCAATACGTTTGTCAGCACGTAGTTATGATAAGACTAATCCGGTACCACCTATCATTGATTCAGTCTATTTCTCTGACGGAAAAGTTCATATCTCATGGTTTTTTGAATTTCCTCCCCCAATACCCGTGCACGTTGTTGTTGAGCGAAGCAGGGACAACAAGCGTTATGTGCAGATAAGTGCCCCCATCGCAGAGACTGAGGTGTTTTTCCATGATAAGGATGTCCGTGTTGGCGAAAAATACTACTATAGAGTTCGTGCTCTCTCGAAAGAGGGGAGTTATGGCAAGCCATCGGAACATAAGAGTGTAGAATCCTACAAGCCCTAAGAGCTAACATAGAGATGAGAGTATAGCATTGCAATGAAATCGGAGAATGATACAGAGTTCAATTATTAGCCACTAAATTCCTAATCTATTGTAAAATAAACGATTAGATTGACATGCTTCTTGTCGCCGTTAGTATTGCCATAAAAAAGGGAAAAAGAAAGATTACGCATTTTCGGTAATAACGCTATTTTTGCGATGATTACTCTACTTACTACATCAAATTTGAGGAGATTTACATGACATCTGCTGAATTTCTTGAGCAGCTTGACGCTATTGTTAATGAGCGACACATGTTGCAACATCCATTCTATATCATGTGGAATGAAGGAAAACTTACAAAAGAAATGCTTCGTGAATATGCATTGGAGTACTATCATCAAGTACACAATTTTCCTACGTATGTGAGTGCTACCCATGCCAACTGCGATGATTTTGAAGTCCGCCAGATGCTTCTTGAAAATTTAATAGAAGAGGAACATGGTCCGGGTAATCATCCTGCGCTATGGCGACGCTTCGGTAAAGCTATGGGCGTGAGCGAAGAAGAAATGCTCAACAGAAAATTTTTGCCGCATACGAAAGAATCTGTTCGTATTTTGAAGGATCTTGCCTCAAGACCTAATGTAGCAGAAGGCTTGTCTGCTTTATATGCGTATGAATCACAAATACCCGAAATTAGCACAACAAAGATCAAAGGACTAAAAGAGTGGTATAATCTTGATGTAGAAGATGCAACAATTTTCTTCTCTGTTCATGAAAGTGCTGATGAAATTCACAGTCGTGTGACACGTGAAGCCCTTGTGAAATTATGCGTCACTGACGAAGAAAAGCAAGTTGCACTTAATGCTGCAAGAGAAGCTGCGGATGCTTTCAACTTATTGCTTGACGGCGTCTATGAATCATTCTGCACAGATAAATCCGTAGCTTGATCACACTATATAATAACAATCCGCCGATTTTGTGTATTGGCGGTTTTGTTTTCATGAAGTATGACTATTTGATTGTTAAATCTATCATGAAAAATTAGGTTATAGGTTCTACAGAAATTAGTGTGATGCTATCGTGCTTTCAAAAATGACTTGACCAATTAGGAGGAAAAGCACTCTATGATAGTAAATACACTCATGATTTCGTAATTTTCGTAAACTACAGAAAGCAAATACTACATGTGTCGTTTTGTTGCATATATAGGAACGCCGATTCTTGCGGATGATTTGTTGTATAAACCCAAACATTCGATTATTGCTGCACAGAGCATGAATGCCGGCGAAATGTCCATAGCAGTAAACGGTGATGGCTTTGGCATCGGCTGGTATGCTCCGGAACTAGATAATGAGCCATGTATCTTTCGTAGTATTAAGCCGGCATGGGCTGATCAAAATCTAAAAAAACTTGCTAAAAAAGTATATTCGCCTCTCATATTTGCACATGTAAGAGCCGCTTCACCGGGATCAATTATTGAAGAATATAATTCTCATCCGTTCGAATGTGGCAAACTTATGTTTATGCACAATGGTATGATTGGGGGAATCAAAGATATACGCCGCGGTTTGTTGCGCACTCTCAATGACACTGCATACGATGCCATACTCGGTTCAACGGACAGTGAACATTTCTTTGGATTGATTTTAAATCATATTCAGGACCCTTATGGCGATGTTACCTGTGACGAAATGGTCTATGCAATGGAGCAAGCATTAAAAGATTTTAGCGATTTATTACTTCAACATAATATCAAGTCACATTCATACCTTAATTTTTGCCTCACTAATGGTACAAGTATAGTGGCAATTCGTTATACGACGAATCCACATGTTCAACCGGCAACCCTGTATTATATGTTTGGCAAAGAATATCGGTGCGATGGGGATACTTGTTATATGGTGCAATCGAACTCCACGCCAAATTGCATCGTTTTGGCATCTGAACCCTTTACTGCACGTCGTCCGGATTGGATGAAAGCAGAAAGAAATTCGATGCTTATCATTGATGAAACAATGAGATTACGTTTTAAAGATATTCGGCTTGAAGTAGAAGAATATATGATAGAAATGGTTTAATTCTTTTAATAGTAAGATAATACACATTCATACGCTTAGCGACTATGATACAATACATTTACTTAGTTCCGCTTTTTCCGCTTATTGGCTTTCTTATCGTCGGTTTATTCGGCAAGAAGTATCTCAAATCCGAAACACTTATCGGTACGATAGCATCATCGGCTATCGGATTATCGTTTATCGTTGCCTGTGCTGCATTTTTCCAATTAATTGGAGAAAATCCGGAACAACGCTCGCATATCGTGCCTGTATTCACGTGGATACAAACAGGTGCTTTGAATATCAATATTGCGTATCAAGTTGACCAGTTATCTATAATTTATACTTTGATAATAACAGGTATCGGTACCTTAATCCATATTTACTCTGCCGGTTATATGCACGGAGATAAAGGATTCCCACGATTTTTTGCGTATTTGAATCTCTTTATCTTCATGATGCTAAACCTTGTCTTAGCCGATAATTTGCTTCTGACATTTTTGGGTTGGGAAGGCGTAGGACTTTGTTCTTATCTTCTTATTGGTTTTTGGTATGACAGAAAATTTGAAGGTTCCAATATCGTGTGGACCGGTGATGCTGCGAAAAAAGCATTTATTGTCAATCGCATAGGTGACTTTGGTGTATTGATTGCCATGTTCTTATTGTATCAAGTGTTTGGTACATTAGAATATGATTCGATAAATCAACAAGCTGCTTCCATGACAGCGGGTGGAGGTATGATAACCGCTATCACATTGCTATTGTTTTTAGGCTGTACCGGTAAATCAGCACAAATTCCCTTGGGAGTTTGGTTACCTGATGCTATGGCAGGACCAACTCCTGTTTCTGCACTTATCCACGCTGCAACTATGGTAACAGCAGGTATCTTTCTTATAGCGCGTAATGCAACATTATTCGCTTTATCACATGAAACAATGGCAGTTGTGACAGGAATTGGGATTACCACAGCTTTGGTTGCAGCTACTGTAGGTATTGTTCAAAATGATATTAAAAAAGTTCTCGCATATTCGACAGTCAGCCAATTAGGTTTTATGTTTGTTGCCTTAGGAGTAGGTGCATGGTGGGCTGCCGTTTTTCATGTAATGACTCATGCTTTCTTTAAAGCTCTCTTATTCCTTGGTTCCGGGTCTGTCATCCACGGCATGCATGAAGAACAAGATATTCAAAAGATGGGTAATTTGAAAAAATATATGCCTACGACATATAAAACATTTCTCATCGGTACGGTCGCAATTGCAGGGATTCCTCCTCTTAGCGGTTTCTTTTCCAAAGATGAAATTTTATGGAAAGCATTCGATAATGGCAGTCCTATTTTATGGGCTGTTGGTGCAATCGCAGCTTTTTGTACTGCATTTTATATGTTTAGAATGATGTTCTTGACTTTTCATGGCAAAGAACGTTTTGATCATCATCACGTGCATCCTCATGAATCGCCTTTATCAATGACATTCCCGCTTATGGTTCTTGCGGTTCTTTCTATTTTTGGCGGCTTTTTAGGCGTACCATACGCTCTCGGGCATTTTATTGGAGTTCCCAATATTCTTGAACATTGGCTTGAGCCGATTTTTGCGAATGCAGATAAAATACTCGGTCACGCAGCGCACCATGAAAATCATGCAATAGAATATGGATTGATGGTTGTTTCTACGGCAATAGCGTCGCTTGGTATCTTTATCGCTTATCGCCTGTATTATTCGGAATCATCTAAACCGACTGAATTAGCTCAAAAACTTTCCGGTCTTTACAAACTATTATGGAATAAATATTTTGTGGATGAAATATATCAAAATCTGTTTGTGAGTCCTATCCGTGATATGTCGGAAAAATTCTTATGGAAAATTTTTGATGTAAAAATCATTGACGGCTTTATAAATAATACGGCAAAAGCAACCGGTCATAGTGGTGAATATATACGAAAAATGCAAAGTGGTGTAGCACAGAATTATGCAGTGTATATGCTTGTCGGCATTATTCTCATTGTCGGTTATTTGGTATTTGGGTAAAATTACTTTTATTGAAACTTTCTTAGATTCACGATATGGGATTATTATTAACAACATTGTTTTTGCCACTCATTGGCGCTGCCGGTGTGATGTTTATCGGCAAACATCACACAAAAGCTATTGAGCGGTTTTCATTGATACTTTCGATTGCAACATTTATCGTTTCTGTTATTCTGTTTCTACAGTTCGACAGCAGTAATCCCGGCTTCCAATTTGTTATGGATATTCCTTGGATTGCAAGCATTGATGCGGGCTTTCGTATAGGTGCGGATGGTATGACTATGTTGCTGATTGTCCTTACAACGTTTATTATGCCGATTGCTATTCTTTCTTCTTTTGATACAATTCACAAAAGACAAAAAGAATATTACATTATGGTCTTGCTCTTGCAATTTGGCATGACAGGAGTATTTTTAGCTTTAGATACATTCCTTTTTTACGTTTTTTGGGAATTAATTCTGATACCGATGTATTTTATTATCGGCATTTGGGGTGGTAAAGACAAAATATATGCAGCACTTAAATTTTTCCTTTATACTCTTGTCGGCTCATTATTGATGCTTGTAGCAATTGTGTATCTGGGATTAGCGTATGCGGCTGTTCATGATGGCATGTTCACAATGGATTTATTAAAATTGCGTGAATTTGCTCCAACACTTGATTTTGAAGCTCAACGCTGGCTATTTTTAGCATTTGCACTTTCTTTTTGCATTAAAGTGCCGGTGTTCCCTTTACATACATGGTTGCCGGATGCTCACGTTCAAGCTCCTACGCCCGGTTCCGTTATATTAGCAGGTGTATTGCTCAAAATGGGAACGTATGGACTTATCCGTTTTAATATGGAAATGTTTCCACAGGCAATGTTCCACTATGCTGATATGTTGGCATTATTAGCTGTGATTGGTATAATCTATGGTGCATTGGTAGCCATGGTTCAAACCGACATTAAGAAATTAGTTGCCTACTCATCAGTCAGTCACTTAGGGTTTGTTGTCCTTGGTATTGCATCTATGACCGTTGAAGGAATTCAAGGAGCGATTATTCAAATGGTAAACCACGGTTTGTCAACGGGAATGCTCTTCCTTTGCGTTGGTATGATGTATGAACGTCGTCATACACGCGAAATATCCGAATATGGAGGAATTACGAAAGTGATGCCAAAATTTGCAGTACTGTTTACTATTGCAATGCTCGCTTCAGTGGGACTGCCGGGATTAAATGGTTTTGTTGGTGAGTATCTAACATTGTTTGGTTCTTTCCAATCGAAGTTTTTATCAACTACATGGTATTCAATTCTTAGTGCCTCAGGTGTGATTTTTGCAGCGGTGTATTTATTGTGGATGTTCCAACGTGTCATGTTCGGTACGAACGATAATCCGCACAATCAGCATCTTAAGGATTTATCAAAACGTGAGTATGCCATGTTGATACCGATGGTTATATTTATTGTGTGGATTGGTGTTTATCCAAAGTCGTTCATGCAATTTTCAGAAAATAGCACAAAAGCACTTGTAGGAAAGTTAGAAACTTTGAAATTTGGTACAAGTGCCTATCAGATTTCTAAATAAAAAACTGATATATTCTAAATAAGAAATACCCCAATCAATTATACGGATTCTTCATGCATATTGATGTAATACTTGCAGCACCTATTGTTTTCGTTTCTATTATGGCGACGGCATCTATGGTGCTTGATGCATTGAAAACTAAAGAAAATGGCAAAACTATTTTTCTTTTCAGCATCTATGTGTTAATGGCAACTTTTCTTCTTTCCGCTTTGACATTTTCTCCAAGCAGTCATTTCGGTTTAGTTGCTTTATTATCGAAATTTGGGTTAGCACCGGCACCCGAAACATTACATGTTAGTGGAATGCTGACAGTGTTCAATGGAATGGTTGGCGTGGGTGGCTACGGATGTTTTTTTGACATGATATTTACTTTAGGCGGTATCATGACTATTTTGGCTGCTCGCCCTTTCTTAGAATCTGAAAAATTAGAACATTCGGAATTTTACACGCTTATCTTGTTTGCTGTTGCCGGTATGATGTTAATTTCTCATGCGACAAATATGCTGACTTTATTTATTGGCATAGAAGTAATGTCTGTCACGTTTTATATACTTTCCGGTTATACACGCACAAATGAAAAAGCTGTAGAATCATCTTTAAAATATTTCTTGTTAGGTGCTTTTGCCACAGGATTTTTAGTGTATGGCATTGCATTAATTTATGGTGCGACAGGCAGTATGGATTATGCAACAATAGCTTCTGCTACGCATGGTGATATTCGCTTTCCTACATTATTGTTGGTAGGTATTGGACTAATGATAGTGGGATTGTCATTCAAAACGGCATTGTTCCCATTCCATCAATGGGCACCTGATGTATATAGTGGTGCTCCCACCGTCGTCACTGCATTTATGAGTACTGCAGGTAAAGCCGCCGCATTAGCTGCTTTTATGCCTATTATTATGGTGTCTTTGCCGGCAGCTATGTCTTATGATGGAAGCAATAAAATCCAAATGATGTTAGCTGTCATTTCTGCTTTAACTATGCTTATTGGAAATATTTCTGCTTTGGTACAAAAAGATGTTAAGCGTATGCTTGCTTTTTCGTCTGTTGCCCATGCCGGATATTTATTAATGGGTTTGGTTGCTGCAAATCCCGAAGGACGCAATGGTATAATGTTCTATTCCGCTTCGTATTTATTTATGCAAATTGGTTCATTTATTATTTTATCTGTTCTTGAAAGATCAGGACAAACTAATCATTCACTTGAATCATTTAATGGATTAAGTAAAAAATATCCGATACTTGCAGCGTTGATGTCAATATTTATGTTCTCACTTGCCGGTATTCCTCCATTTGCCGGTTTCTTTGGAAAGTATTATTTGTTTACGGCTGCTATTCATGCTGATTTCACATGGCTAACGATTGTTGCCGTAGTTTCATCCATTATTTCAGTGTATTTCTATATCGGCTTAATTGTCAATATGTATTTCAAAGAAAGCCAAGAGCAAGAACATGAATCACAGCCCGGTTTAGCAGCAATTTCTTTAGTGCTTTCTACCGCAGGAATTATCATTTTGGGATTATTGCCCTCAGTAGTTTTATCAATAGCGCAGGCATCATTTGGAAATCACTAAACCATCTGAACACATTTCTTTCACGAGCATTACACTTGTTGGTGTGATGCTCGTTTTTTTGTTTTGTTCACCTACATTATATGCCCAAAAAATATCGGCACTGATTTATACGGATAAAAATCAAAAGAATGCTGATACTATTGATTTTGGTGTTGTGTTGTATGAAGATAATATAACGTCGAAAAATACGGTCACAACACGAACTATTTATATAGAAAATACAGGTGAAGTACCATTAGCAATTCCTTCTATACTTGCGCCGTATTTCTCAGCCGGTGCGAGAGTAATTAATTCATTTGAGCATTTGGAATTTTCTAATTCTGGCAATAATCCCAAAACAATATTACCCGGTGCAACAGATAGTCTTTTCCTTAGTTATAAACCCGAGCGAGACACGACTACTACCAATTCGCCAATAGGAATTCGAGTTGCCACCGTTTTAATAAGACCTTGTCCTTTAATCAATGGAATATGTGACGCAATTGATACGATAGGGCTGCCAATTCGTCGAGAATTTATCGCAAAAGTGTTTAAATCGCGCTACCCTTTGTCAGTTGTAAAACCAAGAATTTTATTTGATAGTGTCTATGTTAATTCTTTTGGCTCTTTACAAAGTCGAATACCATTTAAAAATATATCAAGAGATAGAATCACAGCAACATCACAAGAATTTCGTGTGCTTGGAAATACTCTTCCTAATGAATTTGTGTTTGAACCAAGTCCATTTACTTCTGTAAATTCTAATGATACATTACCATTCTTTGTGCGTTATATTCCGAAAAATCGCGGTGTGGACAGTGCCTCAATATTTATTCGATATGCACCCGGTCGAAATGATGTTCAAGACTCTACCTCGGTTCGCATTTATGGTTTTGGTGCACAGCAGGAAGTCAGAATTATAGATGTCCAAGCTGATTTACCCGGAACAACATTTGTTCGTGATACAATTTTCTTACGTGATGTACCTGTTGGTTCTGATAATACCATCACAATTAAATTTGCAAATACGGGAAACACAAATTTTGGTATAGTTTCACAAAAAATAGAAGGTGATAATCAGTTTACACTTATCAAGCCATTATCTGCCGTCAAAGATTTACGACCGAATGAACAGGATTCTGCAAAAATTACATTTAATCCTCGCTTAGAAACGGATTTAGGATTATACGAAGCACAGTTTATTATTCAAAACAATATTCATACTCGCATTCCTACATCGCCTGATTCTGTGAAACGACGTATTATTACTCTACGTGCAAGAGCATTAACCCCAATTATGTCTATTGTGGGTACACAACAAGATACAATGCGTATAGGTACATTCAAATTACCATTTAATAAATCTTGCGGACTGAAATATGTTGATGATACAGTACTCATACAGAACAAAGGTAATGCAGAACTACGCATACAAACGCCTATTCTCACGGGTAAAATCAATACAAAATTTTCTTTGCAAAATGCACAAGCCGATACGATACCCAAGCAAAATGACAGAGCGTTGATTGTTCGATTTTATCCCGAACAGTTAGGTGCTGATACAGCATATATCGAAATTCAGTCCAATGATCCTTTTCGTCGAAAAAAAATACTTACCTTGATTGGTACTGTTGCTCCGCCGGATACAATACAGGTAAATGCACCCGTTTTTACTGCTGTTGATGGCGTGGTAGTCCGTGTTCCTTTACGTTGCCCATCGACTGCAATATCGCAAGCAACGAAGGTTAGACTTAATATTGTCTTAGATGAATCCGTCTTGGCTTTTGTACGTGCCGATGCAATTGGAGCGTCAGCCGGGGGGAAAATCTTTCCGCAGACTTTGCAAGATGGTGTTGTCAGTTTGCAAATTGAAGCGCCACTTGGTGGAACATTTGTGCCTAATGATACATTGTGTTTGTTGGCATTGAAGACATATTTTGGCAAACTCGACAGTTCACCCATAGTCCTTACATCTCCACAAATCGGTAATGCCGATTGTGATGAATTATTTGTTCCACGGCAAATAGCCGGTTCATTTAGACTTGATTCTGCATGTCTGTATGCATTTAATCATATCAATAGTTCTTCTGCTCGGTTTGGTATCCGTACTATATCACCGCTTCCTACCAAAGCACATTCAGCAGTTGTTATCGAACTTGCTTTTCCGAGCAGAGCAAAAGTTTCAATTTATTCTGCTACCGGAGTATTGATGAAAGAAGTAATACATAATAACCTTAGTGAAGGATTGCACACTTTCAATTTTGATGCATCTGATTTACCTCAAGGTGTCTATTTTTGTGAATTACAGGCAGGTGTTTTTCATCAACTCCGTTCCTTTATAGTTGGACAATAGTGTATTGTACGAAAAAATGAAATATTTATCTGTCTTTGTACGAATAATGTGTTTGATTGCGACAATCTTTTTGACAAAAAGTTATTGTAAAGCGCAGGGGTTCGATTGGATGACGGATATAAGAGTACCAACACAATATCCCTATGTTTTTGGAGGAGTTAGTGCCTATGGCGGTTATTCGTTGATAAAAACGGATGGTTTACAAAGTGCCGCAACGCCACTCTGTGGTATCTATGACAATGGGGTGGGGAATTCAATCGGCGGCAGTATCCGTTTTGAGTATTGGAATGAAAGTGGTCTATCTTCATGGATTATGAGTGCCGGATTTGAAACAAGGTCATATTCTTTTGACGATGAAAGAACTTATACCACAAGGCAACAAAATAATGAGACACAATATCAGTATCAATTTGTATTAACAAGTTCTGCAACTCTTATTTTTGTTGAATGTTTGTATAAACATCGCTTTCGTTCAACACATTTCCATGGAGCATTCGGAGTTTCAGCCAATGTTTCAGCAGGGAAAGTAACTCATCAATACGGTGAAATTACTGCTCCAAGTGATAGAGTTTCACAAGAGAGTTTTGGTAGTGCCGATGATGTAGGTATAACATCATTTTTGATAATTCCGAAAGTTCAAGTCGGTTATGACCTTGATATGGGGAATGGATTGTATTCAACACCATTTTTTGCAATCGGATTGCCTTTATCTTCGTCAATTATGAACTCAAAAGTAAATTCATTAGATTTATCTGCCGGTATAGCAATTCAGTATGCTTTACCGTGGTTTGAAGGGCGTAATTAACTTTTTACCATAATTTTTTAATATTCTTGTATGAAAACACTCGTAAGTATTATCGCGCTTGTATTATGTATGACAGGTTTGGCTATTGCACAGCCGCAAATGGAAATTATCGGTGGTGACACCCATAATTGGGGTAAAGTAAAGCCCGCACAAAATCCTTTAAAAACAACAATACTTGTCAGAAATATAGGAAATGAAGAATTACATATCACACAAGTTCGCCCGGGATGTGGTTGTACAACAGCACCTCTTGACAAAGATAAATTAAAACCCGGAGATACAGCGCGAATCAAAGTAGAGTTGAATATAGGTTCAACCAATGGTAATTTGACCAAAAGTATAACAATTACAAGTAATGATTCCAAAGATCGTGATCGCATTTATTATTTGAAAGCTGAAGTAATTCGTGATGTACAATTTACACCAAGTCAATTTTTTACATTTCCCGAACTTCGCGTTGGTGAAACGGCTGAGTCTAAAATTACAATTCGTAATACTTCAAAACAGCCCATTATTTTATCTGACTTTGAATTACCAGAAGGCGTAACATTAAATGCTAAGCAGAGTATCACCATCAAAGAAGGGACATCATTTGATCTTGTTGCGAAATTACGTCCTTTAAAAAAAGGATATTATAATGGCGAAGTCAAGATGAAAACGTCAACAGAAGATTATCCGACTTTATCGCTGCCATTGTATGGTAATGTGCAGGAGAATACTTCACCTGTTTATCAAAAGTAACCAATAATTTTTTTAATATTGTGATGGGGCAGTATAGAAATTCGGTACGTTAATAATTGTACATTTTTTCATGTTAATCGAAGGATATTGTTATGAAACGTACCCTTTTTATAGTATGTTGTTTTTTATTCGTATCGTCTTCACTTTCTGCGCAAATACGATTAGATTCATGGCGTTCACATTCCTCAATGAATACGGTTACCGATATTACAATTGATGGTGAAGGAAATTATTGGGTTTCTACTGTTGGGGGCGTATTCAGATATTCACCACAAGACGGTGATACAGAGGAGTTCAGAAATATTGGTGCTTTAACTTCTATGGACTGTAGTGCGATAGCATTCGATCCTATATCGAGTAATATTTATATTGGATCAAGTGGCGGTGACATTGATATCTATACACCACAAGGTACATGGGACAAAATTACGGATATTCGTTTTGCAAAAAATCTTACCAAGAAGAAAATTAATCAATTTCTTTTTGTGAATAATGTTGTATTAGTAGCAGGTGATTTTGGTTTTATTGATTATTCTTATTCAGGTGCCCCGGGTACATATGCCCAAAGAATTGGTACATTTCCACAACAAACAGAAGTAAAACAAATACTTGTTTGGAAGGACAGTCTCGTTGTTGTTACGCCTCAAGGTGTTGGTATCACTTCATTAAAAAATACTTCATTTGGAAATCCATTCACGTGGAAAAATATTACTGTTAATCAAGGACTTTTGAACAATGAATGTCATTCGGCAACCATTGTTCGCGATTCTCTGTTTATTGGTCATAAAAAAGGGATTTCTGTCTATAAAAATGGTATAGCACGTTTACGATATAGTACCAAACAATCTGAGGAATTTGATAATATTATTGCCATTGATAGTGATGGTGAAAATGTTGTCATGTCAAAAATATTTACCATTGAACAATTAGATAAAGGAATTATTGCACGACCAACTTTTCATGAATTTGCAAAACATAAAACCATTCTGCAAAATTCTACGCCTCTCTTATTTACATTTTTTACACAAAATGGCGGTATTGGGATACAAAAGGGTGATAAACAAGAAAAATTTATACCATTAACACCATTTGCAAATCTATTTACGGCACTTGCAGTTGATAATACAGGAGTATTATGGGCATCGGGAGACCGAGATAGAGGCACAGGGACATATATCTTAGAAAATGGACAATGGAACAATTTCAATACTTCAACCCGCAAAGATATTTCAGAAGACGGTACATTTAAGATTGCAACATTTTCTGATGGTTCAATCTGGTTGGGAAGCTGGGGCGGAGGAGTTACTCGAGTATTAAGAAAGGATAATGATTTCGAATTTACTCGGTTTACAAATTCTAATAGTCCTTTAATTGGATTAAGAAATGCTCCCGGTTTTATAGTGACCGGTGTTGTTGCAAAAGACAGAAATAATAACACGTGGGTTCCTACCTATGCTTTAGGAGATCCGGGTCCGATGTTAACTATGATTAATGATCAAGGAAATCATAAGCCCTTTATAGCTCCGCTCACACTTCCGCGCCGAACATTTACGGATGTCGTGATAGATGCAAGTGGTACGAAGTGGTTTGCCAGTCGCGATGAAGACGGTTTGGGATACTTTAATGAAAGAAATACTCTTGATAATACAAATGATGATGTGTGGGGGATATTAAACACCGGAAATTCGACAATATTGGATAATAGTCCAAGTTGTTTGGAAATTGATAAAAATGGTGTTTTGTGGATTGGTACAAGTGCCGGATTAAATGTTATTTATAATACCTCCAATGCTTCTCGGCAAGGCGGAAAAGTTACTGTCTCCAAATTACAAACCTTTTCCAATCAAGTTGTTCGTGATATTGCCGTAGATGCTGTGAATAATAAATGGATTGCAACGAATCAAGGTATTTTTGTTCTTAATGAGGACGGAAGTGAAATTTTAGCTACTATCAATGTACAAAATTCTCCTCTGGTAGATAATGATGTTCGTGCAATTGCCTTCGATTATCAGTCCGGTAAAGTATATTTTGGCACAGAGAAGGGCTTATCCGAAGCTATGACATTAGCTGTAAGACCTTTAGAAGAATATAATGTGAGCGTGTATCCGCAGCCTTTTCATCCCGGTATTGATACAGAATTAATTATTGAAGGTTTAGGTGAAAATTCGGGTGTCCATATTGTAGGAATTGATGGAAGACCAATCCGCTCACTTTCGACGAGAAGTCGCAAAACCGTTTGGGATGGTAAAGATGAATTTGGTAATTATGTGGATACCGGAGTATATATAGTGCAAGGTGTGTCTGCAACAACTGAAAAAGCAGGTGCTGCAAAAATTTCTGTTTTACGAAAATGAGTGCTGATTTAAAGGGTAAGCGTATAGCTGCACTTGATGTAGGAACAAAACGAATAGGGTATGCGACTTGTGATGAATATCATGTTGCCGTAACGCCTCGCTTATTTTTTGATGCAACCAAAGAAGATCTGTATGAACGTATCGGCAAGCAACTTGAAAATGACCGTATTGATGTATTGGTAGTCGGTATGCCTTTGTCGCATAATGATGAAATGACTGCAATGGCAAAATTAATTGCATCATTTATTGAAGGTTTACGGATTGTTCTTTCTATTCCTATTATCGAATTTGATGAATCTTATTCAACGCGTGAAGCATTTGTGACTATGGCTGTTACAAAAAAAGCTAAAAAGAAACGTCAAGAAAAAGGGCAAAAGGATATGATTGCAGCAGCAGTTATTTTAAGAAATTTTCTTGATGATTTACAAAGAAACACATGAATACTATTTTGCAAATTCATGAGATTACTAAAAGTTATTCTCTTGAAAATAAAGGTGACCGACCAGTGCTATCAGGTATCAATTTTTCTGTAAACAAAGGTGAATTTCTTGCTCTTGTCGGACCATCGGGTGCCGGCAAAAGTACCTTGCTTCATCTTATAGGATTGCTTGATACTGCCGACAGCGGTACAATTGCATTATCTCTGGAATCACATAATTATTCATATCCTTTATTATCAAAAAAAATACAGACCCAACTTCGTAATGCGTACATTGGTTTTATTTTTCAATTTCATCATTTATTACCTGAATTTAGTGCTATTGAAAATGTAATGATGCCGCGATTATTGGCTGGAATTTCAAAACAAGAATGCTTAGCCGACGCGAAAATATTGATGGAGAGGGTAGGAGTAAGTCATCGAGAAAATCATAAACCGTCTGAGTTATCCGGTGGAGAGCAGCAACGTGTTGCTATTGCTCGTGCTTTAATTAATAAACCGCAGCTATTACTTGCCGATGAACCGACCGGAAACCTCGATACAGCAAATACAGAATCTGTACTTGAATTATTGCAAAGTGTGCGTCGAGAGTATAATGTAACCTGTATTGTTGCCACGCACAGTCAGCAAGTGGCTTCATTGGCTGATAGAATTTTGGTGATGAAAGATGGTAAAATAGTTGAGTAATTGTTTTATTGATGAGTTCTAATAACTTTCTGAACATATTTTTTTAATTGGCTATACCAAACTTTAGGATATTTCATTGATACAGCAAGTCTATATGCTTTTGTCGTAGAATACCAATCATATTTACGATTTATCCATCGTTCATCAGGTTGAAAGTTAATTTTTTCTCTATATTCATCCGCAAGCATTGGATTATGTAATAACTCCTTTAATGAATATGGGTAACAAATATTAGCCATTGCATCGCACACAATCCATTGTCTGTCTGTTGCTTTTTGAATTTCGCACACGGTGTGAGTATCCCATTTTTTTTCACCTCTTCCGAATGGCAACCCTTCCATGCGGAATGTTGCGACTTTTGCATTAAATCCATAATATTGAGCAAGAAACTTCGCTGCACGTGAACTGCTACCACATAAACCATAGCCATCACGTAAAATTTGTTCTCCGTCTTGCTGATCATTATCTTTTGATGGAATAATATGATGATAACAATAATCGGCTATTTTTTCAATTCTTTCCCATTCAGAAATTTGTTTATTCACAATAAGGCATTGTTCCGATATTTTATGATATGCAGCTGTCTCAAAGAAAGAACTGAGAGCATTTTCCATTATTGTTGGATTATCACACAGAAGAATATATTGACAATCCGATGTAGCAGGTATTTTTTTTAGAGTGGTAAATATGTCTTGGCTGTTATCTTCATGTGAGATAATGATACAATCGTAGGGATTATTATTTCCAAGGGTATCAGTTAATTGTGCTGCAATACAATGAGATAGAAGCCATGTTTGTGCTGATTGATAAAGTTCATTCGAAACATAGATGTTTTGTCTATCAATGCTTATATGTTTTTTTATTTGCTTAAAAAAAGCAGAATCAATTTGATGAAACATGTGAGAGAACTTGGCAATTTGTTTGAATATAAAAATAAAGGCGACACCTAAAGGAATCGCCTTTGTAATTATTGTGATAATTTAACGAAAGTTATTATTCACTTTTGGCAGCGGCAGCTTTTTTTGCTTTACGCTCTTTGCGTTTTTGTTTATTGACAACATAACGTTTTGCAGCATTTGCTTTATGTTTTTCAACAGATTCTTCAATAACTTCCGGAGAAGCATTTTTGAATCCTAAGTGGCGACGTAATAATACGCCGTCATAGCTTAATAATGCATTAACCACATCTGTTGGTTGTGCACCATTATTGAGCCAATAGAGAGCACGTGAGTGATCAATATTGATTGTGGAAGGCGAGGTAAGCGGATTAAAATATCCGATACGCTCAATAAATGCACCATCGCGGCGTGTGCGACCGTCAACTGCTACAATATCATAAAAAGCAGCTTTTTTGCGACCTTTGCGGCGCAAACGTAGTTTAACCATGGAGATACCCTACTCTGGTTTAATTGTGAAAAAATCCGGTATTTCAGCGTCTGAAACCGGTTGGCATTTTGAAATTACGCATCTTAGATGCCATATTTCCTTTTGTCATCATCTTCATCATTTTTTGCATGTCCTCAAATTGCTTCAACAAACGATTCACATCCTGAATAGAGGAACCGCTGCCAAGTGCAATTCTACGTCTGCGTCCACCATTGATAATTTTAGGGTTGGAACGCTCTTCTTTTGTCATGGAAAAAATGATTGCTTCTACTTTTGAGAAAGCCTTATCGTCTATCTGTACATTTCGCATTGCCGAATCCATACCCGGAATCATTCCGAGAAGGTCTTTGAGCGACCCCATACGTTTAATTACTTTTAATTGCTCTAAGAAGTCTTGAAGATTAAATTCATTTTTACGAATCTTTTCTTCTAATTTCGCAGCTTCTTTTTCATCTATTTCTGACTGCGCTTTTTCAACAAGAGTGAGAATATCACCCATGCCTAATATGCGTGATGCTATACGCTCAGGATGGAATAATTCGAGAGCATCAATTTTTTCGCCGATACCGACAAATTTAATTGGTTTACCGACAACAGTTCGTATGGAGAGAGCTGCTCCGCCTCGAGTGTCACCATCAAGTTTGGTCAGCACCACGCCTGTAAGATTTAATCGCTCATGAAATGCTTTTGCGGTATTAACGGCATCTTGTCCGGTCATGGCATCGCACACGAACAAAGTTTCGACAGGATTGAGAAGTTTAGAAATATCTTCTACTTCATTCATCATCTCTTCGTCAATCGTTAGACGACCTGCCGTATCAACAATGATAACATCGCGGTTATACTTGCGTGCATATTGGAGTGAATCAGATGCTATTTGACGCGGATTGGCATTTTCAACCGTAAACACCGGAACATTTGCTTGCTGTCCCAATACCTTGAGCTGTTCAATAGCCGCCGGACGATAAATATCGGCAGCTACCAAAAGGGGCTGACGACCTTTTTTCTTCAAATAAACAGATAATTTTCCGCAAAATGTTGTTTTTCCTGAACCTTGTAAACCGGCGACAAGGATAATCGTTGGACCTGAACGGGCATAAAGTAATTCACTCTTTTGTGCCCCCATCAACTCTACAAGCTCATCATAGACTACTTTGACAACTAATTGCCCCGGCAGAAGATTACCTTTTACCTCCATACCCACAGCTTTAGCTTTGATATCTTCAATGAATTTTTTGACGACTGCAAAATTCACATCCGCATCAAGAAAAGCGGTTCGGATCTCTTTTATTGCTTCTTCTATATTTTCTTCAGTTATTTTGGCTTGCCCCCGCATTTTTTTAAGGGCTTGCTCAAGACGTGACTGTAGCGATTCAAACATTTTTTTGGTAAATTTCGTTCAAAGAACTGCAAAAATACGTATTTTGCTTAACCTGACAATGGATACTATGATGATTTAGACTATCTTATGGCGTATCCGTCTATGGTGACAAATGAGTGAAAACTCAAACTATTTCCAAATATTAACCATAATTTGAAGAGCATGGGGCAGCTATGGGACAGAGTTAAACGTTTTGCTCGTTCACAATCATCAATCACTGAGTCTTCAACTTTTGAGGAGTTGATTGATACTGAGGACGATGAGTTGCGTAAGGCAATTGACGAAGCCGCTCATTCAACGTTCGGCTCCCGCGCAGCGAAAAACAATACATCGAAGAATCGCATACAAACAGAAAAAGATAGGGCATTCGCTGTTCTGGGTTTACCAATAACAGCCACCAACGATGAAGTGAGAGCTAAATATAGACTATTGATGAAAGAATTTCATCCGGATGCCGTTGCTCAACAATCTTCTGCAATCCAAGATATTGCAAGAAAGCGCAGTCAAGATATTAATATAGCATATCAATACATTAAAAAAATTCGCAAATTTTAATTATCGAGATATCATGAAAACACGTTTAGGATATGAAATACTTATCATTGTAGCATTTTCTACAATCGCAGGGCTGATGTATAATGCTTTTGTTCGTGATGCAAAAACACGACTGCCGTGGTTGCGTGAAGAAGTTGTGTTATCTTCTGTTACCGATGATGATCTGTTTGCTAAGTCGCCTAAAGACACTAATATTGGGCAATTGCCGGCTTCAACTGAACAAGGTACTACGGCTGTGAATGTGCCAACGCGGTCAAATACGGTTGAGGTAAAAGATACTTCTCGGAAAAATACTACTAAGCAAGTATCGCCGCCACCGCAGATAACTGAACAACAAGAGCAAAATACAAAAAAAGCATTGGCGGTAACATATCAACAAGTTTTGCGATTAAATACAGATGAAAGTGTATTGTTTTTCGATGCACGTAATGAACATGAGTTTGCGGAAGGGAGTATTCCACGTGCAAAAAACATCTTCCCTCTAGATTTTGAAAAACATATTCCGTATATTCTCGGATTGCCTAAAGATGTGAGAATTGTCGTGTTCTGCGGTGGTGGTCAATGTGATTTAAGCCATGATCTATCCGAAAAACTCATCCAATTTGGATTTTCTAAAGTGTATATTTATTTAGGTGGCTACACTGAATGGAAAAATAAACAGGAACAAAAATGAAAAAGAAACTTCTCTTATTGCATGGAGCATTAGGTTCAGCACAACAATTTGACACTCTCATCACACTACTCGAAAAAAATTATGAAGTATTTACCTGTGATTTTGAGGGTCATGGAACAGGACAAACCACACATCGTCATTATAGAATTGAACATTTTGCTGAAAATGTTAATAATTTTATAAAAGATAATTCCCTGCAATCATGTCACATCATAGGATATAGTATGGGGGGATATGTTGGTTTATATTGTGCTCGTCATTATCCTGAATTGATTGAATCAGTTATTACTTTAGGCACTAAATTCTTTTGGAGTGCCGATTATGCAATGAATGAAATACCAAAGTTGCAGCCGGAAATAATACAGTCGAAAGTGCCGGCATTTGCTCAGGTTTTAGAAAAAAGACATGCAAAACATGATTGGAAAAATGTCTTGGCTAACACTGCTGAAATGATGGTGCATTTAGGAAATACTATGCCTTTGACATCTGAAGATATACAAATGATTACTGCTCGTCTGTCTATCGGTGTAGCGGAAAAAGATATCACTGTTTCTGTGGATGAAACGGAAAAACTTGCTCGCTGCAATCCCCAAAGCGAATTTTATGTGTTGCCGGGTTCATTTCATCCATTAGAAAAAATACGCACTGCTCTTTGGGCTTCGATTATTACGGATTTTATTGAACGTTGATATTGTATTATGGTTTTGAAAAAAAAGCACTCGCTATTATAGGAGTGCTTTTTTGTTGTTCGTACTATGTCTTCTGTGGTCAAAGCAAGTGTAAAAAGTATTTACCTAAGCATTACAATCCTACCAAAAGTAAATATGTGATGGCTGTTCTGATACCATATTTGAGTACTTTTTCGGATCGTCCTGTGGCTCGTTCTTTGATATGTGTGCCGAGAGCGATAAGTCCTAATGTGCTAAAAATAACGGCAATCGCAAGGGTAATACCAAATTCAAGTGATGTTTGCTTGGCATAAAATGAAGCAAGTCCAAAAGACCACGGTGTACCATAAATAAGGAATAAATGAATCATATAGATTCCTAATGATTTACCGCTGAAGAATACAAAATGTTCCTTCCATTGAGAGAGTTTTTCTATGGCAACAGCGCATAAAGAGAAGAACATCAGCACAAAGCCAATCCGTGAGAACATCATTGTGGGACTCATCTGCCCGGGAATTTGTTCACCAAGTACTATTTGGAAAAATCCTTCATTAACTGCTGCCGCAATCCAGAAGAAAAGCCCATACCGCACACCGTATTTTTTGATAATATGATTGCGTTCACTTGCTCTATATTGTTCTAAAAATGCTCCAATGGCAACACCAATAAATAAAAATCCCGAATAGGGGAAAATCGGGAACAAAGACCCATTGGCAAAAGACACATAATTTGATAATAATAGTGGCATATATCCTTGCAAAGAAAGCGCATGGATTGCCGGTGATGCCAGAAAAATACTGAGTGCTATCATAAACGATGTCAAGCCAAGACGCGCATTGCTTTTTGTAAAGAATGCCGTAAGCAAAAGTAAAAGCAATGATACGCCCGTTAATTGCAATATATTCACTTGCAACACATAGTGCCATGCTTTGGACGAAACAAAAGGTAAATCAACAATCCTACTGGCAGGAAACATCATTAAATAGCCCAGACCAAGTATGGTTAATCCCCATGTAAGTCGGCGTTGAATTGTCTTGTTGGTAAGAGAACCATCCCCTTGACGTTTTAACACAAAAACATGAACTGCGCCCGATACCATTAAAAAGACAGGTGCGGTCAATCCACGAATATATGTCCATATATTCCAGGGAAATAAGGATGGATCAAGAACGGAGGAAGAAACTAAAGCATCTAAAGTATGACCTTGCATCATCATTATCATTGCAATAAATCGTGCAAAATCAAGTGCATACAATCGTTTTTCGGAATGCGAAGGAGTTAACGATGAACTACTACTATGGGAGTCCAAGTATGTTGGCTTTCAAAATTATGTGACAATATTGCTTACAAAATTGCACACAGTTTTTGACTTGTCCAACTTAATTATTTTTCATAATTGCTTTTGTGCTAATGAAATCCTGTTTTTATCCCGAAATCTCTTTACTGCCGATACAGATTATGGTGAACTATATACGAATATACAGCCGCGGGCACAATGCCTGAAATATCTTTGTTCTCGCCTATATTTTGTCGTATTTCTGTTGAAGAGTAATCAGAAAGTTCATGCGCTAATGTAACGTAGGGTGCATTCATTCCGAGAAGCATTGATAAGTGTTCGGCACCTCCATAATCGGGACGCTCGGCTACAACTATGGTGCATAATTCTGCAATCGCCTGATATTCCTTCCATTCCCCGAAGCGTTTTGCCTGATCGCCCCCAATAATAAGATATAAGCCATCATGCGGATATTCTCTGTGAATTTCTCGTATGGTATCAATAGTATAAGAGATACCGCCTCGCCGTAATTCTCTGTCATCAATGATTATACGCGGGTCTTGGAAAGCTAATGCCAACATTGCCACTCTGTGTTCATCGGCTACTTTATACTGATCTTGCTTAAAAGGCGAAAGTGCGCAGGGAACAACATGGACTTGCGCGGGAGCATACTCTTGCATAAATTGCTGTACTATGCGGCAATGTACATTGTGGACGGGATTGAATGTTCCGCCGAAAATTGCAATATTCATGTCATCAGGATAAAAAAAAAGCCCGATGATTTTCATCGAGCTTATAAAATAGAAAGTCAAGAATCAATTAAGAACTACTAAATCCGACATTGTATTGACTCTGCCATGAACCACATTCATAGAGACAAATTCGCGATTTGACTTTACCTTTTTCTCAAATTCATCGCGGAATAACTTGATGAAGCCACGCACAGGCCACGCCGCAGCATCACCCAAAGCGCATATAGTATTGCCTTCAATATTGCCCGCTACGGAATAGAGCAAATCAATATCTTTCATTGTTGCATCACCATGGTCAAGGCGATGGAGAATTTTTTCCATCCATCCGCAACCCTCACGGCATGGCGTACATTGTCCGCATGATTCATGATGATAGAAGCGAGTAATGCGTAAAAGCACTTTGACCAAGTCGGTATCTTCATCCATAACCATAATGCCTGCTGTGCCGATATAAGAACCATGCTCACGCAAAGACTCATTATCCATCCGCACACCCTCAATACGGTCACCACGCAATGGGGGCATAGAACTGCCGCCCGGAATAATTGCTTTAATCTTTTTATTGCCCGGAACGCCGCCGCATACATTGTAAATAATATCCGTAAGTAATGTGCCCGTTGGTAATTCATACACACCCGGTTTATTCACATGACCGCTTATACCATACAGCAATGTACCCGGATGTTTTTCTGCACCGATTTTCGAATATGCTTCCGCGCCGATTTTAATGATTGGGGGCACTGTTGCCAATGTTTCCACATTATTAATCGTGGTGGGCATACCCCATAAACCTTTTTGTGCCGGAAAAGGGGGCTTAAAGCGCGGATATGCTCGGTCGCCTTCAAGAGAATTCATGAGTGATGTTTCCTCACCGCAGATATATGCTCCTGCTCCTTTATGCACATATATATCAATGGAATAATTATGGTTGAATGTCTTTTTCATTGCATCGCCTATCATACCTTTATCGTATGCTTGGCGCACCGCTGCTTCCATCATATCAACCCATTTATGATATTCGCCGCGTATATAAATATATGCTTTCGATATACCCATCGCATAGCCGGCAATCATGATGCCTTCGATAAGTTGATGGGGATTATACTCAAAAATTTGTCGGTCTTTGAATGATCCGGGCTCCGATTCATCACCATTAATGGCAAGGTATTTGGGTTTATCATTGCCCTTAGGCATGAAACTCCATTTCAATCCGGTAGAAAAACAAGCACCGCCGCGACCGCGCAATCCTGATTTTTTTACCTCATTGATGACCTCGTCTTGCGTCATTGTAATAACTTGACGATAAGCATCATAGCCGCCATTGGCTCGATAGACATCGATCTCATGCAGATTGGGTATCTGGGGTAAAACAAGATGGGGAAGTGTATTATACATATCTTTTTCCTTTGATTCAGTTAATAACTTTGGCAAAAATACGAGAGATGAGAGAAATGACCGAACATAACTCGCATAACTTTGTTAAACCGCACATACAAAACAGTTCTTGTGGGTGCGAATACAGTTCCCACTCGTTCATTGCAAGAGTGTTTGGTGTACGATTGCAAGTCTGTAACATTGCCATACTTTTTGTGTCTTTTCGATTGGGAAACACTCGGGTGTATTGCTGTGCAGCCTTATAGTTTTTGCAACGTGATATTATGATTAATTCACGAATATCTTAGCACATAAGTCCCCTGTGTGAGTGATAAGCCGACAAGAATGTTACTGTGATTTCAAAGATTTTCACGAATGATATTCTTGTTATGAGGATTTGAAAAACACAAATCATCAGATGTGTGGATAGTACGGTGTACATTCCATTGTCCGCAATGCTGAATGTGTTTCTATATATTGCAGTATATTGCAGACAAAAATCAGACATCAAACAAAAAAATATGAAAAATACTTCCGAAGCATGGGTGGAAATCATACCTTTTGAATTAAGAACACACCTTGACTTACCTTTATTTGCATCATCGGTATCTGCGGGTTTTCCTTTGCCGGCAGAGGAATTTGTGGAATCGGTTTTAGATTTAAATGAATATTTGGTGCAGAATAAAACTTCAACATTTTTATTGCGAGTCAGAGGAGATTCCATGCGTGATATGGGTATCTACGATGGTTCTATTCTTGTTGTGGATAAATCTCTTGAACCTGCGGACGGCAATACTGTAATTGCTGTTGTTGATGGTGAATTTTTAGTGAAAATATATCGCATACAAGGAAAAAAGCATCTACTGGTTGCTGCGAATAAAGATTATGTGCCCATTGAAATTGATGAAACTATCACTTTGTGGGGTGTTGCAACAAATTGTATCAATGGTTTGCGATGAAATCGGTTATTCTCATAGATTGTAACAATTTTTTTGTGTCATGCGAGCGGGTTTTTAATCCATCGCTTGAAGGTAAGCCGGTTGTTGTTTTAAGCAGCAATGACGGTTGTGTGGTTTCTCGCTCTCAAGAAGCAAAAGATATTGGTATTCCCATGGGTGCGCCGGCTTTTCAATGGGAACATATTTTTCGGAAATATAATGTTCACATATTCTCTTCTCATTTTTCATTATATGCGGATATGTCGCGACGCGTCAGAGAAACTGTGCGTTCTTTGTGCGAAGATAGTGAGCAATATTCCATAGACGAATTTTTTGTGTATTGTCCCGATGATAAAGACTATCGCGAATGGTGCCATACTATTCGGCAACGTATTATGCAATGGACAGGTATTCCTACAAGTATTGGCATTGCACCGACAAAAACATTAGCTAAAATTGCCAATAAAATTGCTAAAAAGAATAAAAGTTTCAATGCTATCGTGGATTGGCAAAGAGATATTCAAGACCATGAAGCCATGCTGGAATCCATACCGTGTAGCGATGTATGGGGAATAGGAAGGCGATATGCACGATTTTTATTGTCACGAGGTATTGAAAATGCACGACAGTTACGCGATGCCGATGAGGCGATGATTAAAAAAAATCTTTCGATTGTTGGTCTCAGAATATGTTATGAATTGCGTGGAATTTCTTGTATTTCTCTTACATCATTGCAAGCAGCTCGAAAAACACTAATGCATTCGAGAACTTTTGGGAAAATGCTCACAGACTATGATGAATTGTCGCAAGCCATTACTTTATATGCTTCTTTTGCTGCATATTCATTGCGCCGACATCGTCTGGTTGCATCCGCAATCACGGTTTTTATTCGAACAAATAGATTCAGAGACGATTTGCCCCAATATTTTCAAGAAAAAACGATAGCCATCATACCTCCTTCGCATAATACTCTTTTTATCATAGAAACAGCACAACAAGCATTGAAATCCATCTATAAAAAAGGATATCATTATGCAAAAGGAGGGGTAATATTCACAGGATTATGTCCCGAAGATGCAGCGCAGCATTCGCTGTTTCCCTCGAAATACACAAAGCAACATTATCACAATGCTATAAAAGCTATGGATAGTATTGTGATGAGATATGGAAAAAAAACACTGTATCCGGCTTCATGTGGTGTGCAAAGACGATGGTTGTCGAAAGCCGCACTCTGTTCACCATCATATATTTCATCATTCAACGATATTCCTATATGTCATGCAAAATAACCAAGTGCCTCATATCTTACAATTCTGTTTTTTATTCAATTTTTTATAATACAATTATGTGTTTTCTCCCTTTTACTCGTATGATGATGACATCATTTTTTGTCATCGTCACCTATTTTTCTCTATTTTCTTCCCTCACAGCCCAAAATTTCCCTACGGAGTTATTTCAAAATTCTGCACAAGGCACTGAGTTTTGGCTTGCCGTGCCGGGGAATGATGACCCACAACAACCGGTAAACGCTCTCGAATTTTATGTGACATCAATGTATGATACGGAAGTAACAATCGAGGCACCGGGTTTCGGTTTTAAACGTACTGAACTATTAAAAGCTAACAAAGTTGTCACTTTCTCTTCATTAAAGCAAACAGCCAATTGGGCATGGGAAATTTGGAAAAGTGAAGAAATAGTGAAGCACGGTATTCGTATTTCAGCTCCGCAACCAATATCCGTCTATGTCCTTAATGCAAAGACTGTGAGTTCCGATGGCTATCTCGCTATCCCAACCAATGTATGGGGCACAAAATATATTCATAACAGCTATTATGATTTTGCAGAAGTAAGACCATGGAAAACGGGTTTTACCATTATTGCGAAAGAAGATCAAACCAAGGTAAGCATAGAACTCAAAGGGAAAGGAAAATCTGTTGCCACAACCGTTAAAAAACGCAGAATAGGCGATAAATGGTCAGTTATTCTTGATAAAGGCGATACGTATAGTGTTATGGGCGATGGAACTACACAAGGTGGATTTGACCTTAGCGGCAGCAGCATAACAGGGGATAAACCGATTGGGCTTATTTCCTTCCATCAACGAGTAATTATTCCAACTAATGCACAAAATGGTCGAGACCACATTGTAGAAATGATGCCGCCTGTAACGGCATGGGGCAAAACTTTTTATTCGGTTGAATTTGCACGCGACAATAAAGGCGATTTTTTCCGTGTCGTCGCTGCGCAGGATAGTACTGTCGTAGATATGGTATATATGGATAAAAAAGAAGGCACTGAGCTTGGTCGCCGAAAAATAACATTAGCGAAAGCAGGTGATTTTTGGGAAGATTTTAATTATTGGAACGGCAGAGGTGAAACCGAAGGTATTCGTGGTGTTTCGGTCTGGAAGTCCAATAAGCCGATTATGATATGTCAGTATGCGTATTCTGACAATTGGGATAATGGTGATGAATTTGACCCATTTATGATTGTGCTAACACCCGTAGAACAATATGTCAATTCTGCAATATTTCAAACTCCTGCTAATGCCGCCTTTAATAAAAACTGGTTTGGTATTATAGCTGAAGGCGATGACCCAAAAGTAGATCCAAGTCAAAAGAAATTACGGTCAATTGTGTTTGATGGCGATACTCTTTACAAAAAATATCCGCAAATTTTATTGAATCGTATCCCCGGTTCAAATTATTATTGGGGACATTTACAATTTGCTACGCCCGGGCATCATTCAATACAGGCAAATACACGTTTTGGCGGTTATATTTACGGCTTCAGTAACTTTGCAGGTTATGGATGGCCCGCTGCTATGGGTTTTCGTAATCTTTCAGTATTTGATACTGTTGCCCCACAAATAACAAAAACCGCATCGTGTGGTGATTATATTTGCGAAGCAACAGAATTAGTCAAAGATTCGCGTGTGGGAACATCGGCTGCACAAGGACAAGATTCTTTGCAAGAAGACACAGGCATTATGGGGATTGCTTTGCGTACATCGGTAAGCGTTAATTATGCTCTTACATTAGTATCTCCGCAAACACTCACACGTGAACCCAAAGTAACGCGAGCTCAATATGAACTTCGTGTTATTGATAAAACAAAAGATGCTTATGCCATAATTATTCTCAATGATCAGGCAGATAATTACTCGTATGATACCGTTAAGTACAGCGCGGACAAGATTGACATAGAGCCCTCAATAAACCAATTTGGTAAAGTCCGCCTTGGTACATCAAAGACTATGGAAATAAAAATTAATAATAAAGGAACGAATGACATAATCATTAATAAAATTTCGCTTGCTGCGAATAAACAGTATAAAATTACCAATACTTTTCCCTCGCCATTGACAGTGAAGCCCGGGCAATCGGTTGCTGTGACACTCGATTTTACGCCGATAAAAGAAGGTAAAAGTGATGATGATGCAGAGCTTACCATAGATACTCTCATAGTACAAACAAATTGCTTCGTCTTGCAATCTCCGGTAAAAGGTCGTGGTGTGCGCCCATGTATTGACGTTGAAAAAATATGGAATGCGGGCGATGTGCTGGTGAACACGAAAAAATGTAAATCTGTGGGTACTGCCGATGGGATACGTATTGTGAATAAGGGTACGGATACATTGATGGTAACGGGTATCACAGGCATTCGTTTACCATTTACCTCAACAATGACTTTTCCTTTTAAAGTACAACCCGGCGGAGAGTATTTTGCCAAAATGGTGTGTTTTGAGCCGACAATGGACAAAACCGATAGCGTGAAGATTATGTTTGAATCAGATGCACAAGGTACTGATTGTTTTAATGAATCATTATGGTTTGGTCGCGGACAATTACCAAGTGCGATTGATGATAATTTGAACAATCCCCTCAGCACACGTATTCGCACATATCCGAATCCGAGTGAAGGTACATTGACCATAGAAATTGAAGATGCACATGCAAGCAGTGATATATATGATGTGATGATGTATGATATGTATGGTCGTCAGATAGGTATATATCAAATACACAATAAACAAACGATAGATGTTAATACTATCCCCGTAGGACAATATCAGCTTCAAGTTCGGAATGCACAAACACAGAGTATATTTGCACCAAGTATATTTAGCATAATGAGGTAAATATGAAAAAAGTACTATCACTAATAATAATTTTTGTTCTTGGCTCATTAAATACCCAAGCGCAGTGGGAACAACAAGGTCCATATTTAGGAATTGTAAGAAGTATATTAGCACAAGATGAATACCTGTTCGCAGGTACAGAGACTGAGGGTATATATTTCAGTACAAATAATGGGGATAATTGGGTAAACATAGGATTGAAAGATGTACATATTAATGCCTTTGAGATTGATGATAGGTACGTGTATGCAGGAACTAATGGCAGAGGTATATATCGCAGCTCAAATAATGGGGGTAATTGGGAGGAAATAAGTAAAGGTTTGCCGAATAAATTTATTCAATTACTCATGATTGAGGGTGAATATTTATACACAGGCACCGAAACAGGTTTGTACCGTAGTTCAAATCAAGGAAAAAATTGGGAAGAAATAAGTAAAGGTTTGCCGAAGAGACTGTTTAAAGCTCTGATGATTCATGGACAATATCTTTATGCAGCCGCAGATAGCTTGTATCGTAGCTCAGATCAAGGAAAAAATTGGGAAAAACTCAGTTTTAATAGTCCCAATATTTATGAACTCGCAAGTGATGGACAGTATATCTATGCCGGTTGTTTTTGGGAGGATGGTGTGTATCGTAGTTCAGATAATGGTAATAGTTGGGAAAAAGTGAATGTTGGTTTGACAAATACATATGTTACTTCACTTGCTATTGATGGAGAGTATATCTATGCCGGTACATGGGGTGGAGGTGTATATCGAAGTGCTAATCAAGGAACAAATTGGGAAGCTACCAATCTGAATAATACTTTTCTTCACACGTTGGTGTTCAATGGCAATTATCTGTATGCAGGATCAAGGAATAGTGGCTTATACATTAGCTCGAATCAAGGGAAAAATTGGAGAACTAGCGGTTGGTGGACGAATATAGATATTAGATCAATCATAGTTGAGAATGCATACCTCTATATAGGGACAAATTACGGAATATTTCGTAGTCCGAATCAGGGAAAAAATTGGGAAGTAATGAATTATGGGCTAACAAATATCAATGTTAGTGTACTCGCAATGGATAAAAAATATCTTTATGCAGGTACTTTTGGAGCGGGAATATATCGTAGCTCAGATCAAGGAAATAATTGGGAAGAGATAAATAAAGTGTTGTTAGGTCGGACTATTTATTCACTCACGATAAAAGATGAGAATCTGTATATGGGTACAAATGAGGGTGTGTATCGTAGTAACGATAATGGTGATAATTGGGAAAAAATAAATAAAGGGCTGACAGGGGAAAGTGTTAAGGCCATTATCATATTTGATGGCATTTTATATATTGGAGAGAATAAATCTGTGTATCGTAGCACAGATAATGGTGATAATTGGGAAAAAATAAATAAAGGTATTGAAGATATTGATGTTACAGATCTCGCGATGGATGGACAATATATTTATGCAGGTGCTGCCAATGGGGTATATCGTAGTTCAAATCAAGGAGAGAATTGGGAAGAAACAGCCCGAGCTTTTGACAATGAATATATTAATACACTCATAATTAATGGTGAATATCTGTATGTAGGTGCCAGCAATGGCATATTTCGTAGCTCAGATAATGGAAAAAATTGGGAAGAAATAAATAAAGGTCGGGTGAACACCAATGTCCTTGCGCTGGCATTCAGTGAACAATATCTCTATGCAGGTGCTTTTTTCGGTGGCGTTTGGAAAATGCCATTATCAGCAACAAATATTGAAGAAAGAGAAGAAAATACTACTCTCGGTTCACGTATTCGCACATATCCCAATCCGAGTGAAGGTACATTGACCATAGAAATTGAAGATGCACATGCAAGCAGTGATATATATGATGTGATGATGTATGATATGTATGGTCGTCAGATAGGTATATATCAAATACACAATAAACAAACGATAGATCTCAATAGTATCCCCGTAGGACAATATCAGCTTCAAGTGCGAAATGCACAAACACAGAGTACATTTGCACCAAGTATATTTAGCATAGAACTTGTTTAAAGATTGGTCAAAAGTACGATAGCGCACGCAATATGCCAAA